>Ga0209702_10000413_pt1 | contig 88422 bp, 81 predicted proteins | sample FRY01_FD_187210 | JGI IMG/M metagenome (GOLD analysis project Ga0209702, IMG submission 187210) | Freshwater microbial communities from Lake Fryxell liftoff mats and glacier meltwater in Antarctica - FRY-01 (SPAdes) (version 2) | ecosystem: Environmental > Aquatic > Freshwater > Ice > Glacier... | reverse complement strand
GCTCAGCGGCAATCAGCGTGGCTATTACGGCTACCCGGGGGACCGTCACCCGGGCACCGGTATCGCGTATCAGCTGCTCCGCTGTTTGCGCCTTGGATTTGGTGCTCATCGTAAACATTGAAACACATACCGCCAGGTTACGCAACATAGTTGCAATAAGCCGGGGTATAGTCGAGATGATGAAAAGCCTGCTGATCGCACTGATCGACGCCTATCGCTTTCTGCTGTCGCCGTTTTTCGGCACGCAGTGCCGGTTTTATCCGACCTGCTCGGTGTATGCGCGTGAAGCCATGGAACTGCATGGTGCGCTGAAGGGTACGTGGCTGACTGTCAGGCGTATTGGCAAATGCCATCCCTGGCACGAGGGTGGCATCGACAACGTGCCACCACCGGAGTTGTAGCTCAAATCGCAAGGGGTTCACTGTTTATGCACACTCATGATCCATCCAGATGGCGCCACGAACATGTGTTTGACACCGGCAACCACTCTGCCGAGCGCGGCGCCAAGGCAGTGATGTGGATCACTCTGCTCATGATGGCGGTCGAGATCACTGCGGGCTGGTGGTACAACTCCATGGCGCTGCTGGCCGATGGCTGGCATATGAGCTCACATGCCCTGGCGCTTGGCCTCAGTGCTTTTGCCTACGTTGCCGCGAGACGTTATGCCCGGGACCCGCGTTTTGCATTTGGCACCTGGAAAATCGAAATTCTGGCCGGCTATACCAGCGCAATTCTGCTGATATGCGTTGCCTTGATAATGGTTGCGGGTTCCATCGAGCGTCTGTTGTCCCCGCAATCAATTCAATATCAGGAAGCAATGGTCGTCGCTGCTATCGGCTTGGCGGTTAACCTGCTGTGCGCCCATATTCTGGGCAGGGCAGATCACCACGAAAATCACCATCAAGATGGCCATGACCATCACCACCGCGACTTGAATCTCAAGTCTGCTTACCTACACATCATCGCTGACGCCACAACTTCCGTATTGGCGATGATCGCGCTTGCCGGTGGCTGGCTGTACGGCTGGGCCTGGCTGGATCCCGTGATGGGCATCGTCGGTGCCGGTCTCATCATGGTTTGGGCGCGCGGCCTGACTGTTGAAACTGGGAAGGTTCTCCTCGACCGGGAAATGGACCACGGCATCGTCAAAGAAATACGCGAAGTGATGAAAACGGATTTTTCCACCGGCGATTCCAGTTTGACTGACCTGCACGTTTGGCGGGTCGGGAAAAGAGCGTATTCTGCTGCGCTGGTTGTCGTGACACATGATACAGCGCTGACGCCTGAACGCATCCGGTCAGCCTTGTGCATCCACGATGAACTCGTGCATATCACGGTGGAAATAAATCAGTGCGCCTGAAGTGTTGGCGATCCCTCCAAGGTATGAATGTCCTTAAGTACTGATGCGCAACAGCAACCCCTTCAGATACTCTCCCTCGGGAAAATTCAGCGCAACCGGATGATCCGCCGCACCATGCAGCCAGCCCTCGATACGCGCATCGACACCGGCATCCAGCGCCGCGCCGGCGACGATTTTCTGGAACAGGTCGGGACTGACGCCGCCTGAACAGGAGTAGGTCATCAGCACGCCGCCGGGATTGAGTATGCGGAACGCCAGCAGGTTGATGTCCTTGTAGGCGCGCGAGGCCTTCTCGGCATGCGCTGCCGTCGGCGCGAATTTCGGCGGGTCGAGCACGATCAGGTCGAAATGCCGATCCGCGTCGCGGAACGCACGCAGGGTCTTGAACACATCGGCTTCCAGCCATTCTGCGCCGTTCAGCTGATTCAGCACGGCATTGGCATTTGCTGTTTGCAGCGCCGGCCCGGAACTGTCAATGGCAGTCACCGCAGTCGCACCACCGGCCAGTGCATTCAGCGCAAAACCGCCGGTGTAACAAAAACAATCGAGCACGGTTTTGCCGCGGGCAAGATTGCGCAGCGCCAGACGGTTGTCACGCTGGTCGAGGTAAAAACCGGTCTTGTGTCCCTGCTCGGCATCGACACTGAAACGCAGGCCATGTTCGGTGACGATCAGCGGGTTGCTTGCAGCCTTGCCGCGCAACAAACCACTGCGCGCTTGCAGACCTTCCAGCATGCGCACATCGGCGTCCGAACGTTCAATCACGCGTACCACGCCGGACAAACCAGCCAGCGCATCGGCAACCGCATCACGCCAGCGTTCAGCGCCGGTGCTGAGCAACTGCACTACGACGGTATCGTGGTAACGATCGGCAACGATGCCCGGCAATCCATCGGATTCGCCGTGTACCAGCCGCAGGCCATCGGTCACCCCCGCCGGCAGCGTAGCGCGGCTCGCCGCAGCACGGGTAATGCGTTGCGCGATGAACGCAGCGTCGATGTCATGCACGCACCAGTCCCAGACCCGCGCGCGGATCTGCGATTGCGGGCTGTACGCTGCCACCGCCAGCGCCGTGCCGTCTGCCGCACATACGGCGACAGCTTCGCCGGCCTGCGGGTCGCCTTCGATGCGCGCGATGCCGCCGGAGAATATCCACGGGTGCTTACGTTTCAATGATTTTTCGCGGCCGGGCTTGAGTATCAGTCGATTCATTGGTCTTTCTTGGAAAGCTTGACGGAACAAAAGAATATTGCGGTCAAATCGCCCTCACCCTCGGTCCCTCTCCCAATGGGAGAGGGAGGCCTTTCTGCCCGCTGGGAGGTGCAGTAACGAGGAACGCTCGTCATTTTGTCCGGCGTTCTTTTTATTTATCCCTCTTGCGCGCGCGCGGATGCGCGTTGTCGTAAATCTTGGCGAGGTGCTGAAAATCCAGTTGCGTATACACCTGCGTTGTCGAAATACTGGCGTGGCCGAGCATTTCCTGCACCGCGCGCAGGTCGCTGCTCGATTGCAGCACATGTGACGCAAACGAATGGCGCAGCATGTGCGGGTGCACGCGCGAGGCGATGCCCTGCTGCTGCGCACGGCGCTGCACACAAAGCTGCACCGTGCGCGGGCCCAGGCGCCGGCCTTTCGGATTAACGAACAGCGCCTCGGCATCGAGCCCTGCAATCGCAGCGCGCTGGGCCAGCCATTTGCGCAGCGCTTTCACCGCATGACTGCCCACCGGTACGATGCGCGTCTTGCTGCCCTTGCCGGTGACCCGCACCGTGGCATCGCTGAAATTGACATCGCCGGGTGCCAATCCGGTGAGTTCGGACAGGCGCAGCCCCGAGGAATAAAACAGTTCGAGCATTGCCCTGTCACGCACCGCCAGTGCATCGGTGGCGTCAATCTCGACCAGTTGCCGCGCTTCGTCCGGTGACAAGGCATTCGGCAGGCGCTTGGCGCTTTTCGGCGCGCGGATGCCGAGGCAGGGGTTCTGTTTGCAGCCGTGGTCGCGGGCGAGATAGTGATAAAAACCGCGCCATGCCGACAACATGCGCGCGAGACTGCGGCCGTCGAGTCCTTGGCCGTGCAACTGGGCAATACAACGCCGGATGTCGTGGGCGGTCAATCCGTCCGCTGATTTTTCGCCGGCGAATTCGAGCAACGCCTCGATGTCGCGCCGGTAATTTTTGGTGGTGTGTGCAGCCAGCCGGCGCTCATGCGCCAGATGATCGATATAACCCTGCAGCAGTTGTTGCGCGGGACCGGCTGCGGGCGCCGGCGGTTTCGCGGAAGGTGGTTTGCGCCCGCGGGCGGTCACACCGGCTCCAGATGACGCAACAGGCATGCGGCGATGACTTCGCCGATACGCGTCAGGTACAGCGTGCCCATCTCGGGATAGAAACGCTGCACGTCTTCACTGGCCAGCGCCAACATGCCAAATGTATCTTTGCCGCGCAAAGCGACATAGGCATAGGATTTCAGCAACGTAGCCGCCTCACCGAAAAATGCCGCTGTATCGGCCATGGCCAGCGGCCCGCAGTGCGGGTGCACCAGGCCGGCGGCAAATGTGCGGACTGCATCCGACACCGGCGCGTCCTGCGCCATATCCGGGTGCCAGACGCGCAGCGCCACATGGGGCACTGCAAAATCTTCGCGCAAATTGAACGTCGCGGCATACAGCAGCGCCGGCGCATCGGGCGTGCCGACCAGCGCCAGCGTCAACCGATGTACCTTCTCGCCAATCGCATCGTTCTCTTCGCCGAACTGGATCATTTCGCTCAACTTCGCTTCAAGCTGTTTGCTGCGCTCGCGCAATGTCAGAATCTGGCGTTCGCTGATCGGAATTGCCCGACCGCCATGCGGATGCGGAATAAACACATCGGCCACAATTTCGGCGTAATTCTCGAAAAATTCCGGATGCTCTTTCAGGTACGCCGCGACATCATCGGGTTTCATTAGTGGTTGTTCCTTGCTTTTTTCACTTGTTTTGAGCGCTTGTTCGCTCATTGATCAATTCGGTAATGCAATTTCGCCGTCAAACACCGTCATTGCCGGCCCCGTCATCAGCACCGGCTGACCGGCCCCTGCCCATACTATAACGAGGTCGCCGCCCCGCGTCGAAACCGTGACGCGCTCATCAAGCAGACCGCGTTCGATGCCGGACACCACAGCCGCGCAGGCCCCGGTACCACAGGCCAGCGTCTCGCCGGCGCCACGTTCATAAACCCGCAACAGGATATGCGCACGATCAACGATCTGCATGTAGCCCGCATTCACGCGCTGCGGAAAACGTACATGCGCCTCGATCAGCGGCCCCTCCGTTCCCACCGGTGCCATGGCCACATCCGTTACCACCTGCACTGCATGTGGGTTACCTATTGATAATGAATTGATTTTAATGGTTTTTTTGTCAACCTGCAGATCGTAGAGCGGGGCCCGCGCTGGCGCGTCAAACGGAATGCGCGCAGGCTCAAACACCGGCACGCCCATGTTCACCGTGACCTGCCCGTCAGCCTCCAGCCGGGGTTCGATCACGCCACCCAGAGTGCCGACGCGGATGACGGTTTTCGCGGTCAGTCCGCGCTCGAGAACATAGCGCACAAAGCAGCGCGCCCCGTTGCCGCACTGCTCCACCTCACCGCCGTCGGCGTTGAATATGCGGTAGTAAAAATCCGTGTCAGCCGAACGCGCCGGCTCCACCATCAGGATCTGGTCGCAGCCGATGCCAAAATGGCGGTCCGCCACATGACGCAACTGCGCCGGCGTCAACGTAACGGGCGCTGCCGTGGCGTCGATAACAACAAAATCATTGCCGAGGCCGTGCATCTTGGTAAATTTCAGCCGCATTTTATTCGCACGTTCAGACACACTCATCCCGGTAGTCGCGATAGATGCAACGGTCCATGATGACCGTCATGCCCCCAGCCTGCGCTCGCGCAGCAGCCGACTCATTGACAATGCCGTCCTGGATCCAGATCGCCTTCAACCCCAGATCCAGGCACTCGTCAACGACACCATCGATATGCTCGGCGCTGCGAAACACATCGACCAGATCAATTTGTTCCGGGATATCCGCCAGCCGCGCATACACTTTCTCGCCAAGGACTTCCTGTATTGCAGGATGCACCGGTATCACCCGAAAACCATAACCCTGCATCGCCTGCGACACGCCATAACTGGGCCGCGCCGGATTCGGTGACAGCCCGACCACGGCGATGGTTTTGACTTTTTTCAGCAGCGCACAACGCGCAGCGGCATCAGGATTCTCGAACACGTTCAAAGCACCTTTACCATTATGAAATCATCCATCACAAATCCGCCACCGATAGCCTGTATCGTGGTTTCGCGCACCACAAAACCGTATTTCAGATACGCCGCAATCGCCGCATGATTCCTGCGGTTAACCGCCAGTATCAATTCATCACACTTCTGCTCCCGCGCCGTCATCACGGCCTGCGCAATCAACAAACCACCACAACCACTGCGCTGCCGCTGCGGATGCACGTACAGTTTGTCAATCTTCAGGGCGGTGACCGGCGAACCCCGCTGCAGCGCGGCATACGCCACGATGCAATCATCCACAGTCAACTTGTACCACCACACATCCGGTCGTGCGAGCTCTGAGCGGATCACCGTCGGCGCATAACGCTGCACCAGCATGTATTCTATCTGCGCGACGCTGATGATGCCGGGATAATGCGCATGCCAGATTTCGTGTGCGAGTGCGGCGATCTGCTCGACATCACAATTCTCCACCGCTGCAATCACATACTTGGTCGGCAATGCCTGTACGATTGACCTCCGCACCATGCTAGTAAAAACGCGCTTCCCCCGGCGGCCGGGTCTTGAAGCGCTTGTGTAACCAGTAGTACTGCTCGGGCATTTCGCGCACCCGCTCCTCGATAAAGGCATTCATGCGTCGTGTATCCGCAGCAGGATCGTCGCCGGGATAATTCTCCCAGGCCGGGTAAAAGCGCAGCACATACCCGCCACCGCCCGGAAGTTGCGTGGTCACCGCTGGCACCACCGCTGCACCAGTCAGCGCGGCGATGCGCGCAAGCCCGGTAATGGTCGCTGCAGACGTATTGAAAAACGGCACGAAGATCGAATCACGCTCACCAAAATCCATATCCGGCAAGTAGTAAAACGGCAGTCCGGACTTGATCGCTTTCGCTACCGGCCGGATTCCGTCCTGCCGCGAATACAATTCCGTCGGGCCCAACCGCGTCCGGCCATGCAGCAGCACCGCATCGAACGCCGGGTTTTTCTGTTTGCTGTACACGGACACCAGCGGGTATTCAGCAGTCAGGCGTATGCCACCCATGTCGAGACCGACAAAATGCGGCGCCAACCATATCACCGGTCGATCTCGCACTGCGTGCCAATGCTCCAGCCCCTCGATTTGCACCAGATCCAATACCCGCTTGCGGCTGCCCCACCACAAAATACCGTGTTCAAGCAGACTGCGTCCGAATGCTGCGAAATGTTGGCGTGCCAGCGCCGCGCGCTGCGCGTCGCGTAATTCCGGGAAACACAGCCGCAGATTGGTCATCACCACCCGCCGCCGCTCAAACGCCAGTGCATAAAGCAACAATCCGGCACCGCGTCCGATCGGTGCCAGCACGACCAGCGGCAGCCAGTGCAGCAACCAGATCAGTGCAAGGCCCAGGCGAGTCATGAGAGACAATGATGAGTGCAGAGTGCAGAATGCAGAGCGAAAACCCCGTGGCTTTGATGTTCACTCATCATTCGTCACTCTGCACTTTGCACTGGAAGTTTCGCGCCAGCCGGCACCTTGTAGCGGTTGTAACCCCACAGGTACTGCCCGGGACAGCGGCGCACAAGCTGTTCGACCCGGTCATTCAAGGCCGCCGGACTCAACGGTCCGGATCCGACTTTTTCAAAATGCAGTCGGTAGCCGCGACCCGAAGGCAGACGCTCGGCAAATGCCATGATCACCGTTGCCGCCATTGCGGCCTGCAACCTTGTGACCAGAGTCATCGTATAAGCGGGACGACCAAAGAAATCTGCCCATTCGCCCTCCCCCACGCCCGGTGCCTGATCGGGCAACACCCCGATGGCCTCGCCGCGACGCAGCGCCTTGTAGAGCAAACGGACACCGGAAACATTGGCAGGGGCCAGACGCGCCTGACCGCGCGATCGCCCGGCAATCATGACTGGCTCGAGCGAAGAACGTTTTGGTGGACGATAAAGTACGGTCAACGGCAGTCGCTGTGCGACGTAAAACGCGGAAATTTCAAAACATCCGAGGTGCGGGGTCAAAAACAGGATGCCTTTGCCGGCACGTTGCGCGGCCTCAACGACCCCCCAGTCATCACACACCACCAGTTGCGCAATTTCGTCGTCACGTCCAAACCATACCTTGCACAACTCGGTAATGCTCTTGCCGGCCTCGACGATCGCCGTGCGCAACGTCGCACGATAGGCTTGATCGTCGGGACAGATACCGCTGGCCCGCAGATTCTCCCGACACCTGCGGGCATAAGTCGGCGACAACCCGTACACCAACCAGCCCAGGCCTGCACCAAAAAAATGCAGCCCCGCCAAAGGCATACGTGCACACCATCGCATCACCATTAACAACATGGGCATTCTGCAGGGAAATCCGTTAATAAATCGAGGGTTATGTGCTATTCTAGCGACCTTTTTGCTGCAGCTCCCATTTAACTTAACCTGATTTAATCGTCCAGCCCATGAGCAATTTCCTGTTTACCTCCGAGTCAGTATCTGAAGGACATCCCGACAAAATCGCCGATCAAATTTCTGACGCCGTACTCGATGCGATCCTGGCTCAGGACAAAAATGGCCGTGTCGCCGCAGAGACGCTGACCCATACCGGACTGGTCGTGCTGGCCGGTCAGGTCACCACCAGCGCGCGCGTCGATTACGCGCAGGTCGCGCGCAAGATCATCAAGCAGATTGGTTATGACGATTCTTCCATCGGCTTCGATTACAAGAGCTGCGGCGTGATGGTGTGTTACGACCAGCAGTCGCCCGACATCGCGCAGGGCGTGGACGAAGGCAAAGGCCTCGATCTCGACCAGGGCGCTGGCGACCAGGGCCTGATGTTCGGCTTTGCCTGCGATGAAACCCCGCAACTGATGCCGATGCCAATCTATTACGCGCATCGCCTGATGGAACGGCATGCCGAGCTGCGTCGCGACGGTCGTCTGCCGTGGGCGCGGCCTGACGCCAAATCACAGGTTTCGGTGCGCTATGTCGACGGCAAACCGCATCACATCGATACCGTGGTGATTTCGACCCAGCACTCCGAAGACATTTCGCATGAGCCGCTGACCGAGAGCGTGATCGAGGAAATCGTCAAGCCGGTGCTGCCGAAGAACATGATCACCAAGGACACCAAGTATCTGATCAACCCGACTGGCCGCTTCGTCATCGGCGGACCGCAGGGCGACACCGGTTTGACTGGCCGCAAGATCATCGTTGACACCTACGGCGGCTACTCGCGCCACGGCGGCGGCGCGTTCTCAGGCAAGGATCCGTCGAAAGTGGACCGCTCGGCCGCCTATGCCGCGCGTTATGTCGCGAAAAATATCGTCGCAGCAGGACTGGCGACCAAATGCGAAATCCAGGTGGCCTACGCCATTGGCGTCGCGCGCCCGGTCAGCGTACTGGTCGATACATTCGGCACCGGAAAAATTTCGGATGAGAAAATCGCGGCGCTGGTGGAAAAGCATTTCGACCTGCGTCCGAAAGGCATCATCAAGGCGCTCGATCTGCTGCGGCCGATCTACACCAAGACCGCCGCACACGGCCACTTCGGTCGCGATGAACCGGAATTCACCTGGGAAGCGACCGACAAGGCCGCAGTGCTGAAGGCTGACGCCGGTATCAAATAATCCGCTTCGGCTTTGGTACAACAAAACGTCGGCAATGCCGGCGTTTTTGTTTTGCGCGCCGGTTCAACTGCGCACGAACACGAGCAACAAACTGTAATCACTGCGATCCGCTGCACGCAATGCCGCGAGGTAACGCTCCCGCGCATCACCTGCAGTCTCGAGATTCGCGCCACCCCAGGTAAACGCTGGCGCATTATTTCGCTTCAGCAGCACGTCGGTCATCAACCGCGCATGGCGGCCATTGCCATTGGGGAAGGGATGAATCGCCACCAGCCGGTGATGAAAGCGCACCGCGCTCTCGTCCACGGCATAAGTATCATGCGCCAGCCAGTAGCGCGCATCCTCCAGCAGATCGCGCAGCTTCATTGCAATCTGCGCCGGATCAATCCCGATGTTTTTCTCCGTGGTGCGAAACAATCCGGCCCATTTCCATGTTTCGCCCAGCATGCGTCTGTGCAATTCGCGCACGAAATGCTCCGTCAGGATGTCTCGTTCGCGGGAACGCATGGCCCAGGTGCTGCCCGCCAATATATTGGCCTGCTCCCACTGATCCAGCTCGGCCTGGGTGCGGATATGCGCCGGGATCAGGCCGCGCGACTCATCCGGATCGAGCGGCGTTTCCCCCGGCGCATGCGCGTCGCCTAATCCCACAACCGCGACCGCCGCCCGCGCAGCAACTCCCGCTTGCGTTCTTCGACCTGCATCCGCGTATAAGCGTCATCGGCGCGTTGCTGCTCCAGCGCCATCGAATGTGCCACCGCGCCGACTTCGCGTTGCGCCAGTTGCTGCGCGCGGGTGTCCAGTGTCTGCTGCAACGGCACCGCGGGCACCAGCGCGTGCGCCAGCCGGCAATCCAGCGCCGCGCCGAAGCGCCGCAACTGGCCGAGCGAGATCGTACCTGCGGCTTCACGCCGTTCAGCACCGACCCAAGTGGATTGCGAAACGCCGGCACGCTGCGCCGCCTGCCGCGTGGTCATGCCGAGCGCCAGCCGGATCGAACGCAGCCAGCCGTCAGCCAGTGGCTCACCGGCGAGGTTTTGCCACGGCACCAGGGCCTGATCGAGTTGGGTAACACGCAGTTCGTGGGTTTTCATGATCATTCATAAGCACTCAATTAAGTATTTAATGATAGCTTATAAGCGATCAAAAATAAACTGTTTGAACGATTAAAGACGCTCAAAATACCCGTATTCGCCGGGAATCGTGATCGATCCGCCACGGGTAAAATTATAAATATATCAATTAAATCAAATACTTACTGATATACATAGATTTTGCCATCAGCGGCTTTACCCCCGCCCACCACCCGCGCCCGGCCCACCGCGATCAATGTGTCGAGGATCTGCGGCAGGCGTTTGCGCCACGGCCCGCGCCCGGCGAAACGCGCGGCAATGGCGTCCTCGGTCAGCGGCGCGCGCACATCCGCCAGCACCTGCGCGACCAGGCGCACCTGTTCCGGCAGTTCTTTCGGCCACGGCACACGTGCTGCCGGCGCAACCACGGCAACGACTTCAGTCTCGTCATCCACCAGCCTGCCCTGCACCGGTTTTTTCTCCAGCGCTGCACCCTTGGCCTGGAACTCGGGCCGCAGCCAGCGCACCGTGCCCTTGGCTTCTTCCGCCGCGCGTTCCGCATTCAATGCCACCAGCCGTTCGAGCAAGGCATCGTTCAGCGCGCGCTGCGCCTCGTCACGCGTCTTTATTAAAACCCCCTCTCCCCTTGGGACAAGGGAACACTTGGAGCTAAGCAGAGGGCTGGGGTGAGGGAGCGCGGCATTGCCGTTGACCACATCCTGCAAAGGCGCGAGATCGCTCCAGCCGTAGGCATCGAGCACCGCGCGGTCGAGTTCGTCGTGCAGCGTCTTCAATACCGCCACCAGGCCCTGCTCGTGGTTGGTTTTTTCTTTCGCCGTCAGCACGTCACCGGATTTGAGTTTCTCCAGCACGTTGTACATGCCCGTCAGCGTCAGCCCGGCGTGCTGCGCCTGCTGGCGCTTGCGGTGGGCGTCGAGCTGTTCGGCGAGGTCGCGGATGCGGGATTGCTGTTCGGGGGTGGCGGCGGGAAAGGGGAATGGCTCAAAGCAGCGTGATTTGTTATAGCGCGGATCGTTACCGACACCAAGACGTCCGCCCGCAGCAAGCGCCCAACTCACATGAATCTTGCTCGACAGCACACCCAAGAAGTAGGCGTCGTCGAGCCCGATGGCAATCAACATGTTGTCCGGAAGAATCGTTTCTTCCAAAAACTGAAACGTACGGTGCTTTGCAGTTTCAACAGTTGCGACATAGCGTTTTAACCCGTTCAGATATGCGCGCAAGTCTGGACGCGGTCGACCATGAATCCACCAATTCCTAGAGATCATCGCGTCTCGATTCTGATCGCGCTCGGGCTTAACTCTCTCCAAAATATACTGATACGCCTCTGGATATTTGGAACGTAGCTCAGGTTCCGATAAACCAAAAAAATCCAAAACCAAAACATCTCGCGGACGATCCGTGAGATCACGACCATTTCGATACTCGCGGATATGCTTTTCGAGGCCTGACACTCGACCAAGGCCAAGATTTCCAGCGACGCCTCGCGGGACAATAAATCTAGCGCCAAACAACATCATCCCCCGACTTGTCAGTTTTTCGTTGCTACGTATCGGCCCGACCGCCGCAACATTTGCACCCAATCGCAAATCAGGATGAATAAGGCCAATGCGCTGTGCCAAGGAAACCATTACCTCACCATCATCTTCGGTTTCCTCGTTCTCCACTAAAAGCAAACGACCAAAGGCAGAGCCCTCTTTTGCAACTGTCATCGCAATTCGCACCGCCGCCCCATCGGCACTGTCCACCCACGGATGATCCGGAATCGCAAATGCCAGTGACAACGGCGGCTTATCCGCCATGTGTCGTTCGACCACACGACGGTTGAAGGTCTGGCGCAGGCTGTTGGTGGTGATCAATCCAAATTGACGCAGCTTGCCATTGCGCGTGAGTTCCGCGGCATGATCCCACCAGTACATAACGAAGTCAGCGGACTCGGGCACGTCCTTGCAAGTCTTGCGCAGCGCCTCGACGTAGCCATCACCCAGCGCGGCGCGCATCGGCCCCGCGCCAATGAACGGCGGATTGCCGATCACAAAATCCGCCGCCGGCCACGCCGCCTTGCGCGGATTCACATAACGCTCCAGCGGTGTGCGCGCCGCCTCATCCGGCACGTCTTCGCCGGTGACCGGGTGTTTCTTGAAAGTTTTGCCGTCCCAGCGGCTGACCGCAACACCCTTGTCGTCGGTGACGTATTCCATGCGATCGTAGGCCAGCACCGCATCGCGGCATTCGATGTTGTGGAAATCCTTCAGCACCGGCTGCGGCGGCATCACGTTGCCGCGGGTGCGGAAGTGCCATTGCAGGTAGCCGATCCACAGCACCATTTCGGCGATCTCGGCGGCGCGCGGATTCAATTCGATGCCGAGCAACTGGTGCGGATCGACCGACACGCCGGCGAGATCGAGCCGGCCGCGGGTGTCGCCCAGTTCATCGAGCTGGTTCAGCACTTCGCCTTCGAGGCGTTTGAGGTGTTCGAGTGTCACATACAGAAAGTTGCCGGAACCGCAGGCCGGGTCGAGCACGCGCACATGGGTCAGTTGATGCAGGAAATCACGCACTGCCGCCTGCGCCTCTTTCAGCTTGCCTTCGCCGGCAAGCACCAGTGCCGCGCCCTGCACGTTCTGCCAGTCGGCGCGCAGCGGTTCGACGATGGTCGGCAGCACCAGCCGCTCGACATAGGCGCGCGGCGTGTAATGCGCGCCCAGCGAGTGGCGCTCGGCGGGATCAAGCGCGCGCTCAAGCAATGTGCCGAAGATGGCAGGCTCGACTTCGCGCCAGTTGGCTTTGGCCGCGGCCAGCAGCAGGTCGATCTGGTCGCGCGTCAGCGGCAGCACTTGCGGATTCTTGAACAGCTTGCCGTTGAATTTAAGCAGGTCGGCGCGCACCGCCACCGAGAATTCGCCGCGATCCATGGCTTGCCACAATTCACCAACCAGCGGCACGAACTGCGCGGGGTTGTCCTTGAGGCTTTCGAGCAGATCGACAAACGCGCGCTTGGGCAGCAGGCCGACATCCTCGGCGAACATCGAAAATAAACAACGGCTGAGGAATGCCGCGACCTGCTGCGGCCCGTGGCCGGCGGCTTCGAGCACGCGCGCCACCTGCGCGAGGCGCTCGGCGACTTCACGCGTGACTTTGGCGGAACGGCGTGACGGGTCGAGCGAGACTGGGTCCAGCCACACTGCGCGCAGGCGTTCGCGCACCGCGGCATCGGCGAGATCGGCCAGCTTGATGCGATGTGAGCGCGGATCGGGATAAGGGGTGTAGGTGGCGCCGGAGCGGCTGAACTCGGCGTAGAGCTCGATCACGCTGCCGACATCGACCACCAGCAGGAACGGCGGTCGGCCCTCGGCGGCGGGCAAGGCGCGGGCGTACTGTTCGGCCTGGCTGCGCGCGCGGAGCAACGCATCGTCATAACCCTTGCCTTCGTTCTTGCGGACTTTCTTGGCCTCGCAGACGAAGTTGCCGCGGCGGTAGAGGTCGATGTAGCCGTGGGACTCGCTGCCGTCGCCGTGGCGGAAAATCACCCGGCGTTCGAATACATAGGCGTTGTCGCGAGTGTCCTCGCGCGCCGGGTCCGGGCCCGGCAGTTCCAGCAGCACGCACAGTTCGGTCAGGAACAACTGGTAATTCGCGCGCTCGGCACCGCTCGCGGATGACCAGCGGGCGATAAAGTCATCCACAGGGGTTGTGGCGGGCATGGGAGCAGAGTGTAGTGGTGTTCAGCGCCGCAGGGAATGCCCGGCAACCAACCGGGACCGCTCAAGCTGCGTTCATTCCGAAACGACTGCGCACATAAAGCCGGACGCTGCTGAAGGAGAGCAGCGCCACCACCAGCGACAATGCAAAGTAATAGATGGGATCACTATTGTCCAAAACAAAAATAGCGTTGGGTCGTCCAGGTGAGTAGGGTACGGGTGAATTGCCAAACCCACCTGAGCCTGATCCGAAGGAGACCCAACGTGAACGCATCATGCAGCATGTTTAGCCAAATACTCAATTTGATTTCGCGCATCGAGTTTGAGCGGATCGTCAAGACGACGAACGCCGAGCACGCATCGAAAGGGTTTTCGAGTTGGGGCCAGTTTGTCGCGATGCTGTTCTGCCAGCTTGGGCGGGCGCATTCGCTGCGCGAGATTGAAGGCGGACTCAAGAGTTGTGAAGGCAAGCTCTCGCATCTTGGGATCGAAGCACCGGCGCGCTCGACACTGTCTTACGCCAATGCGCACCGTCCGTGGCAGTTGTTCGAGAAAGTGTTTTATCAACTCTACGAGAGGGTCGCGGCCCAAACCGCCGGCAAACACAAGTTTCGCTTCAAGAACAAGCTCGTGAGCATCGACTCGACCGTGATTGATTTGTGTCTGTCGATGTACGACTGGGCCAAGTACCGGCAGACCAAGGGTGCGGTCAAATTGCATCTGGTTCTGGATCACGATGGCTACCTGCCGTGCTTTGGCGTCATCACCGATGGCAAGGTGCATGACGTGAAGGTGGCGCAGCAGATTTATTTCGCGCCCGGCACCATCGTCGTGGATGACCGCGGCTACAACGACTACCGCCTGTTCGCCAACTGGACTGACGCGGGCGTGTTCTTCGTCACCCGGATGAAGGGCAACGCTCTTTATGAAGTCGTGGAGACCCATAAGCTGCCACCCAATATGAACATTCTGTCCGATCAGACGATTCGCCTCACCGGCACCGGCGCTGCGGACAAATGCCCGCATTTGTTGCGCCGTATCGAGATGCTGCGCGAGGATACCGGCACCATCCTGGTATTTCTGACCAATCATTTCAAACTGAGCGCCTCGACGATTGCGGCCATTTACAAGGATCGCTGGCAGATCGAACTGTTCTTCAAGGCGATCAAGCAAAACCTGAAGATCAAGACCTTTGTCGGCACCAGTGCGAATGCGGTGCGCACCCAAATCTGGATCGCCTTGATTGCGATGCTGCTGCTGCGCTTCTTGCAGCGCTCTTCCACTTTCGGCTGGAGCTTGTCCAATCTGGTGGCGCTGTTGCGGATGAATCTGTTTACCCATCGCGATCTGATGGCTTGGCTTAAGCAGCCCTACGCTACGCCACCCGATCCGCCACCCAGCCCGATTCAGGCTACCCTGACGTTGGCTTGATCTTGGACAGCACCCAACATGGGCTCCTACTTGAACTTCTCTCATCCCTGCTTTCTTGCCTCTCTCAGAGCTTTACGTTTGCGTTTCGATCCGGTTTATCTTGGACAGCAGTGAGATGGGATAGAAACTCTGCACCAGCGCCTGTTCGCGCGGTTCGGCCACCACAGCGCCCAGCATCATCAGGTAGGCCGCGCACCAGACGAACCACGGCCCCGGCTGTTCGTGGCCGTGGCGCAGCGTGGTTTTCCAGATCGGTATGAAAGTCACGATGCTGGTGGCGACAGCCAGCACATGCGCCCATGCCGCACCGCCGGTAATCAGGTACAGCCCGTAGGCCATGGCATCGGCGAGTACCGCCCAATAATCATGCCGATCCGCTTTTTCGTAGACGACTGCGCCGGAACCGCGCAGCCAGTTGCCGACCTGCAGGCTCAGGGTCAAGGCGAAGATGATGCCGGCACCCAACAGACAGGCCAGCGGCAGCGCCGAGGTTGCCCACTGACTGTCGATGGCGTCATAGGTCACGTATTCAACCCAGGCGCCGAACAGCCACATCGACCAACTGGCGGCGTTGGGCCGCGTGCGCCCGCGCAGTATGCCCAGCGCATACCAGCCGTAGGCAACGAGATGCAGCACCAGCGCGCACAGTCCGAATGCCCAGGACAGACTCAAGATTGGGGTCATGGGTGGCGTAACGTAATTAATGTGATGGGGAATCTAACGGGGAATCCGCCCAAGGCACAGCCTGCGTGAACATCTGCCAGCGAACTGAAAACGATATGCATTCGAATTACAGTGAATAATTGTAACTATTCAGCTTCACCGTAGCGCCATAGTCTTGTAGGGTGGGCAAAGCGCCCCCCAAGGGGACTTCTTCCGGGCGCAGCGTGCCCACGCGGAAGGTTGTTCATCGGTGCGGATGGTGGGCACGCTGCGCTTTGCCCACCCTACTCTGCTGCGCGATCAGCCTGACCTTGCGAAAAATATATAAATAAAAACAAATACTTACGAAAATATCGTCGCTGACTTGTCAAAGCACAACGACACAAGGCACGCGCTGGCCTGCCGCGAAAATATTGGCAGGCACTGTGCGCTAGCGGTTGATTGGCGGATCCGATGCGCGGCCATCGGCTATAATCCGCCCCGCTGAGGAGCGTTGCGACCGGACGGGGTTAAGCTTTTTCCACCCGTTTACCGGCCAGGCTCAGCAAGAATCAACGGCGCTCACACCGGTTGCGGTGTGAGCGTTTTTTTTCGCCATCCGTAAGTCAGAACCACTTTGAACTGAACAGGAGTTGTCCCATGAACACCAAAGCCGCCGACTATAAAGTCGCCGACATGAAACTGGCCGATTTCGGCCGCAAGGAAATCGCCATTGCCGAGACCGAGATGCCCGGCCTGATGGCGCTGCGCGAGGAATACAAGGGCAAGAAACCGCTCAAGGGCGCGCGCATTGCCGGTTCGCTGCACATGACCATCCAGACTGCCGTGTTGATCGAAACGCTGGCCGACCTCGGCGCCGACATCCGCTGGGCTTCGTGCAATATTTTCTCGACGCAGGATCACGCTGCTGCGGCCATCGCTGCCAGTGGCATCCCCGTGTACGCCTACAAGGGCGAAACGCTGGAAGATTATTGGGAATATACCCACCGCATCTTCGAATGGAACGACGGCGGCACGCCCAACATGATTCTCGACGACGGCGGCGACGCCACGCTGCTGGTCACGCTGGGCGCGCAGCACGAGCGCAACAAGACGCAGCCGCCCGAAGGCACGAATGAGGAAGAAGTGGTGCTGTTCGCCGCAATGCGCAAGACGCTGAAAGAAAAGCCCGGCTTTTACTCGAAAATCGAGGCCAACATCAAGGGCGTCACCGAAGAGACGACGACCGGCGTGCATCGCCTGTATCAGATGCAGAAGGACGGCAAGCTGCCGTTCCCGGCGATCAACGTCAATGACTCGGTGACCAAGTCCAAGTTCGACAATCTCTACGGCTGCCGCGAGTCCCTGGTCGATGCCATCAAGCGCGCCACCGACGTAATGATCGCCGGCAAGGTTGCCGTGGTCTGCGGTTTTGGCGACGTCGGCAAGGGCAGCGCCGAGGCGCTGCGGGCACTGTCGGCACAGGTGTGGGTCACTGAAATCGACCCGATCTGCGCACTGCAGGCGGCGATGGAAGGCTTCCGCGTCGTGACCATGGAATATGCCGCGGACAAGGCCGACATTTTCGTGACCTGCACCGGCAACCTCGGTGTAATCACGCACGACCACATGAAGCGCATGAAGCACAACGCCATTGTCTGCAACATCGGCCACTTCGATTCTGAAATCGAAATCGCTGCGCTAAAACAATACACATGGGACAACATCAAGCCGCAGGTTGATCACGTGATTTTCCCCGATGGCAAGCGGCTGATCATTCTGGCTGAAGGCCGCCTGGTGAATCTGGGCTGCGGCACCGGCCATCCGTCGTTTGTGATGTCCAGTTCGTTCACCAACCAGACGCTGGCGCAGCTCGAGCTCTACACCCAGGGCGACAAGTACAAGAATGAGGTCTACGTGCTGCCCAAGCATCTCGATGAGAAAGTCGCGCGCCTGCACCTGAAGAAACTCGGCGTTGAGCTGACCACGTTGAACGAGAAGCAGGCCAAATACCTGCAGATGCCGGTGGACGGCCCGTTCAAGCCGGAACACTACCGCTACTGATCTGAGAGGCTGCACGGGGGAGTAGAATTCGCAACACTTCTTTTCCCCGTGCAGCAGCATCATGGAAACACAGAAAAAATTCGGACGTTTATTCAGTTTTGAGTTTTTCCCGCCCAACACGCCGGAAGGCGCTGAAAAGCTGCGCGCGACCACTCAACAGCTGGGGCAATTAAAACCAAAATTCTTCTCGGTGACATTCGGCGCAGGTGGCTCTACGCGTGAGCGGACCCTGGACGCCGTGCTGGATATTCGCAAGCAGGGTTACGCCGCCGCGCCGCATATTTCATGCGTTGCCTCAACACGGGACAGCGTGCGCGAGATGCTGCAGCGTTATAAGGACAGTGGCATCACACATCTGGTGGCACTGCGTGGCGATTTGCCTTCGGGGTTGGCTTCCGCCGGGGAGTTTCGCTATGCCAACGAGCTGGTTGGATTCATACGCGAGGAATTCGGCAACCACTTTCACATCGAGGTTGCCGCCTATCCTGAGTATCACCCGCAGGCGCGCAGCGCACAGGAAGATCTGCTGAATTTCAAGCGCAAGGTCGAGGCCGGCGCCAACTCGGCAATTACCCAGTATTTCTACAACACCGACAGCTATTTTCATTTTGTCGATGAATGTGAAGCCATGGGACTCAGCTTGCCCATCGTACCCGGCATCATGCCCATCGGCCGCTTCTCACAACTGGCGCGCTTTTCAGATGCCTGCGGCGCCGAAATTCCGCGCTGGATCCGTCTCAAACTCGAAGGTTATGGTGACGATACGGCCTCAATCCGCGCCTTTGGTCTCGATGTCGTGACACAACTCTGCGATGACCTGCTGTCCGCGGGCGCGCCAGGGTTGCACTTCTACACCATGAACCAGGCGGGACTGACCAGCACCATCTGGCAACGGCTCGGCCTGTAGCCCCTGAAAATACTGCAGCGCCGATAGTCCCCCGTTATACTGCGGCTGGCGCCATGGCGCCGCATGCAAACAGGGGAGGCATATGGGGAAAGACAATCCCGCTACTTCAGTCGCAGCCGAAGCTGCACCTTCAGTCCTGACGCCCGAGGAACAACGGCGCAAACTGGTCAACGACGCCAAAGCGCGTTCACCACGGGAAGCTGCCTTGCTGCTCGCCGAATATCCGGCGACGCAGATCGCCGAGGTGCTGCACGATCTCAATCCTGCGCTGACCCAGGACATACTCGCCGAACTGCCCGGCGGCTTTGTTGAAAGCATACTGCAGGCCACATCACCGGGGCTGGCCAATCAATGGCGCACCAATCAGCAGTACGGCGAGGGATCCGTCGGCCGCATGATGGAGCCGGTGCGCGCCGGATTCCGCCCTGAAATGACCGTACGCGAAACCGTAGAACAACTGCGACCACTGGTACGCACCGCCATCATTACCTACGGCTATGTCACCGATGCCAGCGGCAAGCTGCTCGGACTGATTACCATGCGCGACCTGCTGTTTGCCGATGATGATGTTCAACTGACGTCCATCATGCTGCATCATCCTTTCGTGCTCAGTCCCGGCATGAAGCTGGCCGATGCGATGAAACTGGTACTCGACAGACATTATCCGGTGTATCCGGTATGCGATGACAACGGCATGCTGCTCGGCCTGGTGCGCGGTCAGGCCATGTTCGAGGAACAGGCGTTCGATATTACCGCCCAGGCCGGTAGCCTGGTCGGTGTCGAGAAGGAAGAACGGTTGGCGACGTCCCTGAAAAACAGTTTCCGGTTTCGCCATCCCTGGCTGCAGATCAATCTCCTCACCGCGTTTGTCGCGGGCGCCGTGGTCGCGGTATTTCAGGACACCGTGGACCGTCTGGTCATCCTTGCGCTGTTTCTGCCGGTGCTGGCCGGGCAATCGGGCAATACCGGTTGCCAGGCACTCGCTGTGACATTGCGCGGCATGACGCTGGGTGAACTGAAGGCTGGGCAGGAACGCGCGCTGGTCACCAAGGAAGCGTCGCTGGGTGCGCTCAACGGCGTATTCACCGGACTGGTTGCCGGACTCGGCATGTACATCGTTGCATCCCTGCAGCACAATCCCGATGCCCTGCTGCTCAGCCTCGTGGTATGGGTTGCGCTGGTCGGCAGTTGCGTAGCGAGTGGTATCAGCGGTGCGATGGTGCCATTGACACTGAAGCGTTTCGGATTCGATCCGGCCACGGCTTCAAGCATATTCCTGACGACGGCCACCGACGTAGTCAGCATGGGCCTGCTGCTGGGCCTCGCCGCACTGTTGATCTGACGTTGCTGATTTGACCTAATTAAAAAGGCCGCCCGCAGGCGGCCTTTTGTTTGCGTCCCGGAACAGCTTACGCAGCGATCGCCGGAGCCTTGCGCTTTTTCGCCTGCGCTTCGGTTGCGTGCATGGAAGCGTAAGCCGCATGCGCTGCTGCCTCCGCATCACCCACGTGCACCGGATAGCCCATGTCGTCGAGCACTGAACCCAGCGCTGACAGACACAGCATGACGTTGGCAGGACGGCAGGAATAGCCCATCAGACCGAAACGCCAGATCTTGCCGGCGAGCGGGCCCAGGCCGGCGCCAATTTCCAGACTGAATTCGGAGAGCAAACGCTTGCGCACTTCCGCCTCGTTGACCCCTTCAGGACACATCGCCGCGTTCATTTGCGGAATCTGGAATGGCTCTTTGACGAGAAACTTCAGGCCCATGGCTTCCAGGCCGGCCTTGAGTGCGACGTGATCGCGGCGTACACGCGACCAGGCATTCTCCAGGCCTTCCTCGCGAATCAGCAGCAGCGCCTCATGCAAGGCAAACAGCGAATTGGTGGGCGCGGTATGGTGGTAGGTCCGGGTGGCATCGCCCCAGTAACCGAGTTGCAGGTTCATATCCATGAACCAGCTATGAATTTTGTCTTTGCGCGCCTTGACGTAATCAACCACCTGCTCCGAGAAGGATACCGGCGACAGGCCCGGCGTGCATGACAGGCATTTCTGGCTGGCAGAGTACACGGCATCGAATTTCCACTCGTCGACCAGCACCGGCGACCCCCCCAGCGAAGTCACGGCATCGACAATGGTCAGCGCATTGTACTTGTGCGCGATTTCGACCAGGGTTTTGGCATCGGACAACACGCCCGTCGATGTTTCTGCATGCACAAAGGCCACCAGCCGCACATCAGGATTTTTCTTCAGTGCGTCTTCCAGTTTCTGCGGATCAACTGGCTCGCCCCATTTGTCCTCAACCACGATGGGCGTGCCGCCGCAGCGTTCAACGTTTTCAATCATGCGGCCGCCGAACACGCCGTTGCGGCAGACGATGACTTTGTCTCCCGGTTGCACCAGATTGACAAAGCAGTATTCCATGCCCACCGAGCCCGGCCCCGAAATCGGGAAAGTCAGTGCATTTTTTGTCTGGTAGGCATAACGCAGCAGTGATTTCAGCTCTTCCATCATCTCGACGAAAACCGGATCGAGATAACCAATCGCAGGCTGGCTCATGGTGGTCAGCACGCGCGGATGAATTTCTGTAGGTCCAGGACCCATCAGGGTGCGGCGGGGCGGGTGGAAAGAACCTATGCGTTTGGCGGGGGCGAACGAGTTCATGCTGATACTCCCTTTAAGCGTCGAATCAATAAAATTTTCACCGTCCGGGCGCGATTTCAATTTCAAAGGCTTGCACGCCGTGGCTTCATTGAGCACGTCGATAGCGGCAATCTGGCCATCGGTCACCTGCTCGACTTCCATCGCCCAGCGCGCGGGTACATAACCCACCTTCACCCAGTGATTGACGACCGCACGATCGAGACAAAAACGTCGTGCGACCTCGGCCTGGCTGCCAAAAATATCGACTAGGCGAGTAGCGCAATTCATGTCGAACGACGCAATATTAAAAGCTCGGGAACGGGAATCATCGTGGCGGAATTTATCATGGCAAATTGATTTTGACAAGATAGTCTTTTGCAAGGAATTCTCATAACATATTGTTTTTTAAATGTTTTTATTTTTTAGTCTTATAGCTACCTACTACATCCAGTGGTGCGGACCCATGATAATGTTCGTTTTTTACGTCCCGTATTGTGCCCAGTTGTACACCCCATTCAATCCCCACTGAGGAGTCTCAAGCATGAACCGTGTCGCCCCTATGCGCCTTACTGCAATTGTTTGCTTGTCACTACTCACGCCATGGGGTGCAGCGGCAGCCCAGACCGATGTTTATCCCAGCAAGTCCATCCGCCTGATCGTACCGTTCCCTCCCGGCGGCGGGACTGATCTGGTGTCACGCACCATGCAACCGGCGTTGAGTGCAGTGCTCGGCCAGCAAATCCTGATCGACAATCGCGGTGGCGCCCAGGGCAGTGTCGGTACCGGCATTGCCGCCCAGGCCAACCGCGACGGCTACACACTCGTCATTGCGGAAATCGGTGCCACTGCAGTGGCACCCACCCTGATGCCCAGACTGACGTTTGATGTCGCCAGGGATTTCGCCGCCATTACGCAACTGATCGAGCAGCCGTACATCATGTCGGTACACCCCACGGTACCGGCACGCACTCTTGCCGAATTCATCAAGCTGGCACAAGCCAAACCCGGCGTGCTGAACTTCGGCTCCGGCAACGTCACCGCACATGTTGCACAGGAAGCCTTTTTTCAAACCGCAAAAGTCAAGCTGACCCATATCCCGTATCGCGGTTCGGGCCCCTCCGTCGCCGCGGCTGTCGGCGGCGAAGTGCAAACCCTGTTCTCCGGACCGGGCGCAGCGATACCCCAGGTCAAGGCAGGCCGTCTGCGCGCACTGGCCGTGACCACGGCCAAACGCACGCCGCAACTGTCCGACGTGCCTACACTCTCGGAGCAGGGTTACCCGGGATTCACGATTGCCGGCTGGTACGGCTTGATGGGACCTGCCGGCATGCCAAAAGCAGCCATCATGACGCTGAACAAGGCTGTCACCACTGTGCTCAATGGCGAAACCGGCAACCTGCTGCGCGCCCGCGGCTACGAACCGGTACCTACCTCGCCGGAGGAATTTGACAAATTCATGCGCTCGGAAATCACGCGCTGGAGTAAAGCGGTCAAGACCTACGGCATTACCGCGGAAATGTAATAGGCAGGGCAACGTCATTGCCCCGCCTCCGGACACCCTCTGCCGTCAGGCCTCCGCGGCAGGTTTGTTCATCTGCGGCGAATAAAACTGGAAAGTATTCCGGCCCAGGTCTTTGGCGCGGTACATCGCGATGTCTGCGTGCTTGAGCAGCGTTTGCGTGTCCTTGCCGTCCTTGGGGAAAGTGCTGACACCAATGCTGGCGGTCACGTGATACTCCCCGCCCGTCAACATGAATCCGCCCGTCAAGGCCTTGACCAGCTTCTGGGCCACGCTGCCAATTAATACCGGATCAGCGGCATTTTCGATCAATACGACAAATTCATCACCGCCGAGCCGGGCCACGGTGTCGCTGGTGCGCAACTGCGCCGTCAGCCGTTTCGCCACCTCACACAACAACGCATCGCCAGCCTCATGACCCAAGGTGTCGTTGATGGCCTTGAAATGGTCCAGATCGATAAACATCACGGCCAGGCCCTGCCCGCTACGCTGCGACTGCTTGACCACATGCTCCAGACGCTGATTAAACATCATGCGGTTCGGCAGCTTCGTCAGCGCATCGTGTCCCGCCACAAACTTCAGCGTTTCTTCCGCCTCCCGCCGCCCCATGTATTGGCCGATCTGACGGCCAATTGATTGCGCCGTGCCGATCAGGGATTTTTCGGATTCATGCGCACTGCGCTGATAAAACTCCATGACTCCGACGACTTCGCTTCCGCGCAACAGCGGAAAACCGAATGCGCCATGCAAGCCGGCACTCCAAATCAGCTTCGCACGCTTGAATCCCTGCGCCGGCGCGACATTGCTGATCCAGATCGGCCCTGCTGTGGTGTAGGTTCGCCGGATCAAACCCTCCTGCTCTCCGGGCATGGGTTTAATCACCCGCTGCATGCTGTCTGCCACGAATTCACGCAGTTCTGCTGCCTCGGCTCCCCATGAGGCGCAACACTTCAAGCCCCCGACATCACGGTCCCAGGTCCAGGCCAGCCCGAATTCCCAGCCCATGCTGTGACAGATGGTTTTAATGACCTTGGGAAACAGGTCAGCCAGACTTTCTTCTTCAGCCAGCATGCGAGTCACTGCATATTCCATGGTGCGTCGCAGTTCCTCCTGCTTGCGATCAGTGATGTCCTCAACAATATTAATCAGGTAATCCGGGCTGCCATCCGCGCCGCGCACTGCCGACAGGGTGCGTCGCGCCCATATTCCCCCGCCGTCCTTGCGGGCCAGGCGGCTTTCTGTCGTAACCGCCCGGGAAAAGGTTTGCTGCTCTTCCCCGGAGCGCGCATCACTTCCACCGTTGTCCGATATGGCCATTTCTTCAATATGGCGACCCAGCAATTCCTCCTTGGAATAGCCGAGCATGCTGAGAAATTTCTGGTTGGCGTCGGTTACTGCGCCATTCAGGCCGACCGTGACTATCCCGACGGCCGCGTTATCGAACAAGGCACGAAAACGCTGCTCATTCGCTTTGCGCTCGGTAATGTCAACGATCGTACCGATCAATCCAGCGATCTTGCCATCCCCATCCTTATAGGCAGCCTTGTAGTAGACAGCATCCAGCGACTTGCCTTTTGGTGTCGTGATGGTGGTTTCATACTCCTGACTGCCGCCCGTACGCCACAACGCCTGATCGTTGGCATGCAGACGGTTGGCAATTTCCGGCTGGTGCGCATAAAGATCGTGCACCGTCTTGCCAAGAAAATGTCCGCGCGGTAACTCAAACAGCGTCTCCCAGGCCTTGTTGACCCCGATGTAACGGCCATCCGTACCCTTGAAAAATATCGGGTTGGGAATCACCTCGATCAGTTCCCGTGTCCGCCGCTGCTCTTCGATCAGTTGCACTTCACTCGCACGCAGATCTGCTGTTGCACGATCCGCCCAGGCCACCGCCCGTGCACGGGAAGTTTGCAGGGCATGTGCCAGCCCCGCCAGCAGCAGGCTGATGGCGATACCGGACAACAACACGGCCCATGACAGCCAGCGTTGGGCCGCCGAGCCGAATCCCGCACGCGCAGTGACCTGCAGATTCCAGCGCCGCCCGCCCACCTCCAGACCGACTACTTGCGCCATCTCCCCAGTAGTCATCGCGGGAAGCGCCCCGGGCTGCAGCCGATCGCTGTCAAACATCAGGTTTTCCTGGGTCAATGCAGCCATACCCTGCGCGGCACTCACTGGGCCAGCATCATGAATGCGGATGTGTACCTGATTCAGCAACGCTTCATTGAACAGTCCGCGCATGACATCGATGACAATAAAAACCGCACTGACCATGCCAGTAAATGCTGCGTGGCGCTGCTCCATGGTGTCTGTCGGCATACCTTGCCGGTAAATCGGCAGCCGCATGGCAATTCCCGGGTACCGGCTCGGGTCCAGTGCCAGCGCAATCGGTCCCGATGCCGCCAGTTGCCCTGAATCACGAACACGATTCAGGGCCTCCAGACGGACAGGATCACCGGCCAGATCCAGACCCAACGCGATCTCGTTTCCAGCCCGTGGTGCAACATGGCGTACAACGACATATTCATCGCGCTGACCAGCCGGTTTGATCGCAAAATTCAACTCACCTGAGCGACGCACTGACTTCTCAAAAACCGGTCGCTGCGCCGCTGTGACATGCTCAGCGTAGTTGATTGCCCACAGTCCACGATAACGATGCCCCAGATCAAGCCCTGCGACATACGCCGCCAACCCATCGCCGGAAAAATCATCTGCAGTGGCAAAATATAATCCGCGCGCACCGACCAGCACGTCCGTGTAACGGCGCAAGCGAGAATCGATAGCGATCTGGATATCAGCGACAATATTGCCGAACTGCTCGTCAGCCACCCGGTTGCTGTGCAGACGCATGACCATTCCAGGCCAGCACAGACAGCAGCAGACCGGCACCCAGCACGATCCAGGTTATCGATCCGCGTCCACGTTTCAAACTTTGATTATTGCCGCTTGAGTCCAAGCCCCCCCACCGTTGCGTATTCATCGCGACCGTCTCTGCTATGCGGTTCTTGCGCATGCCACTGCGTTCAGCATGCGTCATTCTTATTTTACGATACTGCGTCCCCAATTTCCGCAATTCGATCACACCCCGGGGACAGCTGCGCCGGACACCTGTGAGTGTCCCGCTCAGGACCCGGCATCAAACGCGGTATCGCCATCCGCTACCGGCACGCCGGTGGCCCGCACCGCATGAAAATCGAACAATGTCCGGTCGAGCAGATGCGACGGCTTGATGTTCTGGATGCTGGTCAACATGGTTTCAATACGCCCCGGGTAACGGCGTTCCCAATCCTGTAACAATGCCTTCACTTCCTTGCGTTTCAGGGTTTCCTGATTACCACACAGCGTGCACGGGATGATCGGGAATTGCCGCAACTCTGCGTAGGCTTCGAGATCTTTTTCCTCGCAATAGGCCAACGGGCGGATCACCACATTGCGGCCGTCGTCAGACACCAGCTTGGGCGGCATCGCCTTCAACTTGCCGCCATAAAACATGTTCAGGAAAAAAGTTTCCAGAATATCGTCGCGGTGATGCCCCAATGCGATCTTGGTCGCTCCCAGCTCCTGCGCAACACGATACAACACGCCGCGGCGCAGCCGCGAACACAACGAACACATGGTCTTGCCCTCGGGTATGACCCGCTTGACGATGCTGTAGGTATCCTGATTTTCGATATGGAACGGCACGCCCAGTCGCGTCAGATATTCCGGCAGCACATGCTCCGGAAACCCCGGTTGCTTCTGGTCGAGGTTGACTGCAACAATTTCAAAGTTGATCGGCGCGCGACTGCGCAAATGCAGCAGTATGTCGAGCAAGGCATAACTGTCCTTGCCGCCGGACAGGCAGGCCATGACCTTGTCGCCGTCGCGAATCATGTCGAAATCGGCAATCGCCTGCCCGACCTGCCGGCGCAGGCGCTTGGCGAGTTTGTTCGATTCAAAAGACGCCTTGCGCTCCCGGTTGCTGCGCGGCGATATATGCACGACCTGTGTATCCATGATGTTCTGCTCCGGCAGTGCGGCAAACCACATTCGCACTACCCTGTTTAACTTAACTGTTGATAATCCGCTGTTACTACCCGTCGTTATTTCGCGCAGCTATATCGCAATGCTGCGCCCGCCATCCACGGCAAGGATCTGTCCTGTCACATAAGGCGCCGACATCAGGAATTCTACGGCGCCGGCAATATCGTCGGGTTCACCACTGCGTTTGAGCACCGTCTGGTTGACGATACGCTGGCGTTCGATGTCATTCTGCCAGGCCGTGCCCTCAGGCCAGACTATAGTCCCAGGTGACACGCCGTTGACTCTGATCTGCGGCCCCAGTTCACGTGCCAGCGCGCGCGTCAGCGCCAGCAGCCCGCCCTTGGCCGCGCTGTAGACCAGATGATTCTTCAGCGGCAGCTCGGCATGGATGTCGATGATGTTGATAATGCAACCCTGCACCTTGCGCAACTCCGGTGCTGCCGCCTGCGACAAAAACAGCGGCGCTTTCATATTGGTGCCCACCAGATCATCCCAGGCCTGCTCGTCGATTTCACCCACCGGTGTCGGATAAAAACTGGACGCGTTATTGATCAGTGCGTCCAACCGACCGTACGCAGTCACCACATCCTTGACCAGTTGCGGCCATGATCCGGGCTTGAGCAGATCAGCACGCGCCAGCACTGCCGAACCGGCGCGCAAATCGTTGAGTTCCTGCTGCAGCAGCTGCGCATCCTGCGCCGAGCGATGATAGTTCACCACCACATTGGCTCCGCTCGCGTGCAACCGCCGGCATATCGCCGCGCCTACGCGCCGCGCACCACCAGTGATCAGGACTGTTTTGCCTGCCAGGCTATCGCTCATGATGGCTGTCGGGGGCTTGTTGTCGACTTCGCTGGTTCATGTGGCTGATTCGCGTAATTCATTGTTTATTTTATCGTATTATCCCGCGGTGACTCCCGCGCAGCAGCATCTGTCCCTCCCGCTACCTTCTGCCGACGCGCTCGAATTGAGCGGCCGCCTGCAGGCTCTGATCAACCGGGAGATACAGGCCGCCGGGGGCTGGATCAGTTTTGCGCGTTACATGGAGCTGGCGCTGTACGCTCCGGGCCTCGGTTATTACAGCGCGGGCAGCCGCAAACTCGGTGCTGCCGGCGATTTCACCACCGCACCGGAGTTGTCCCCACTGTTTGCCCGCACGCTGGCACGGCAGGTAGCAGAGTTGATAAGCACCGGATTGACCGACATCGTGGAACTCGGTGCCGGCAGCGGCGCGCTGGCCGCCGTGCTGCTCGATGAACTGGCCGCACTCGACGCCCTGCCGCGAAATTATCTGATCCTTGAGGTGAGCGCCGACCTGCGCGAACGGCAACAGGCTCATCTCACCGCAACCGTGCCGCAACTGGCGCATGGTGTGCAATGGCTGGACCGCCTGCCGGAGCACCTGAACGCCATCGTCATTGGCAATGAAGTGCTGGATGCCCTGCCTGTGCATCGCATACGCGTACAGCAGGGGGGCATCGAAGAAATCGGCGTCGCTGTAAACAATAACGGTTATGTCTGGGAAAGTCGCCCGGCGGCAGCTGCGTTGATCGCACGTGCTCAGGCACTCGCATTGCCCGATGATTATGAAACCGAAATCGCCATGGCTGCACCGGCACTGCTTGTCGATCTCGCTCACCGTCTGGACCGCGGCGCTCTGTTGTTCGTCGATTACGGCTTTCCGGCGCATGAGTTTTTTCATCCGCAACGCGACCGCGGCACACTGATGTGCCACTACCGCCATCACGCCCATGCCGATCCTTTTTTATGGCCCGGCCTGCAGGACATCACTGCGCATGTCGACTTCAGCGCCATTGCACACGCCGGTGCCAAACTCGACTTGCTGGGTTATACCGGCCAGGCGCAATTCCTGATCAACTGCGGCATTACCGATTTGATCTCGGCAGTTCCGGCCGCGGATACCCGGCACTACGCCCCGCTGGCCGCGCAGGCGCAGAAACTGCTGTCGCCAGCGGAAATGGGCGAACTGTTCAAGGTCATTGCGCTGGGCCGGGGAATCACCGCCCCTTTGTCGGGATTTCGCAGCGGAGACCGTGCACACACGCTGTAGCACGCCTGCCACACCATCGTTATCATGGTGGCGGCCATGTCCATCATCCGCCCGCTCACCTTCACCTTGACCGCCGCGTTGCTGTCCGGCGGAGCAGCGCTGGGTGCGGAATCACCCACTGTGGCGCAAGCAAAATACCTGTGGTCGCAAAGCCCCCACGGTCGCATGCTCGAACGCATACTGCCGCCGTCCATCGAACCCGCGCAGTTGCCTGAACCGAAATCCGCAGGCGCACGACTGGCAGCGCGTTATTGCGTGCAATGCCATTACCTGCCCAATCCGCAAATGCATACCGCCGCGCGTTGGCAGCCTGTCATCGAACGCATGGTGTGGCGCATGCAGGGCCGCGGCAATCTGGGTGCGGTGATGACGGAGATGATGGCCGATGTCCATGCACCCAGCAATGCCGAAGCCGCCACGCTGGCCGCGTACCTGGAAAAACACGCCCAAAAGGAAATCGATCCTGCACATCCGGCATTGAACACCGCAGCCGGACAGATGTTCAGCATCGCCTGCTCGCAATGCCACGCGCTGCCCGACCCACAGCGCCACACCGCGCGCGAGTGGCCAGGCGTGGTCAAGCGCATGCAGGGTCACATGGCCTGGGCCAATACCGTGGTCGGCGTCAGCGAACTGCGCACCAATCCGGTACTGGAAACCGCGGAAATCGTCCGCCTGTTACAACGTTATGCGCGCAAGGAAATTAAACGATAACCGGTGCGCCGCGCTAACCCCTGCCGTCAGACTTTGGGCACCGCCATGCCGCGCTGCACCGCCGGTCGCTTGGAGATTTTGTCGAACCAGCGTTTCACGTTGGGAAAGTCGCTAAGGTCAGTCTTGTGCCACTCGTAACGCGCCACCCAAGGGTAAGTCGCCATATCAGCAATCGTGTATTCGCCGGCCAGCCATTCATGCCCGGCCAGATGCTTATCGAGCACGCCGTAGAGCCGCCGTGTTTCGTTGATATAACGTTCGATCGCATAAGGTACCGGCTCCTTGGCTGAGCGCAGATAATGATGCACTTGCCCGAACATTGGGCCCACGCCGCCCATCTGGAACATCAGCCACTGCAACGCATCGTACCGCCCGCGCACGGCCTGCGGCAGAAACTTTCCGGTTTTGCCGGCGAGATAAATCAGGATCGCACCTGACTCCATTAACGTGATCGGCTTGCCGTCGGGACCCTCGGGATCGATGATCGCCGGAATTTTGCTGTTGGGATTGATGGCCACGAATTCGGGCGTGAACTGGTCGCCCTTGCCGATATGGATGGCATGCGCCTGATAAGGCAGCCCGCACTCTTCGAGCATGATGGACACTTTGCGGCCATTGGGCGTAGTCCAGGTGTAAAAGTCGATCATCGGAGACCCCCTTTATAAGCTGTTGATTTAATTAATTATTTAATGGCGCCTTGGAGTGCATCCAAGCGTGCCTGCGCCACTGCCGCCTTGATCTGGTCTGCCCCGGACTGTTGACGTGCAACAGCACCAGCATCCACCGCCAGCGCCGCAGCATGCGCACGTTGCAGGCGCTGCCGTGCACGTTCACCGCTGGCGACACCCGCCAGTGCGGCCTGCACCAAAGCAGTCACGCGTTCCGGCCGCCGCCACGCATCCACTGCCTCGAACAGCGCCATCAATTCCTCCGCACCCAGATCAGCGCCATCGGCAATCGCATTCGCATGGCGCGCCGCCAGCACCGCAAGATCGCGGCAGGCGGCCGGTGCCCGCAGTTTTGCACACAAGGCTTCCACCGCTTCCGGCTCAAGCACGCGCAGCAGCGCCGCAAAACGTACTTCCAGCGACGCCTGCTGCTGCTGCGCGGCTGCGTCCAGTGCCGCCAGTGCCACTTCCGCTACTCCCGCATCGTACAACGCATCAATCTGCGGCAGTACGCGCGCCAGCGCCCCGCACTCGCGCAACACGCCAAACAGCGTCGATGGTGAGCGCTCCAGCAGACCCTTGGCCAGTTCCTGCCACACGCGCTCGGCGACCAGCGCATCGGCCTCGCCCGCCTGCACCATCTGCACCATCAGCGCCTGCGTTTCTGGCGCCACGCTGAAATCGAAGCGCGCAGCGAAACGCGCAACGCGCAGGATGCGCACCGGATCTTCGGCAAATGCCGGACTGACATGGCGCAGCACACCCTGCCCGATATCCTCGGCGCCGTGATGCGGGTCGATTATCTCTCCCGACTCGTCGCGCGCCATGGCGTTGATGGTCAAGTCACGTCGTTGCAGGTCCTGTTCCAGCGTGACATCGGGTGCGGCATGAAAAGTAAAGCCGTGATAACCGGGTGCGGTTTTGCGTTCGGTGCGCGCCAGCGCATATTCCTCGTGGGTCTGCGGATGCAGAAACACCGGGAAATCCCGACCCACCGGTCGGTACCCGAGCTTGACCATTTCCTCAGGCGTCGCACCGACCACCACGTAATCGTGATCCTGCACCGGCAAGCCGAGCATTTCATCGCGCACTGCGCCACCGACCACGTAGATTTTCATGTGATTTCAGTCCGAACGAATCCGTTTACCGCAACCGCGCTCAACGTCCTGCAATATCGCGGAAACGCTGATACCGCGCACGGGGTGTGCGCACAGCCAGCCATACGGGTGCCACGGCTTCAAGGGACTGCGGTTTGATGCCAAACGGGAAAGTGCTGTCGCATACGCTGTCGATAGTCATCGAACGCAGATTGTCGCGCGTCAACAATTTCACCGGCAGCCATTCCATGACATACGCCTGGCACCAGGACAAGGCGCGATTAAGACCGATGATCGGTCTCTGCTGGCCCGTGGTCAGACACACATAGGCGGCCAATTCGCGCAGGGTGTAACGTTTCGGACCGCAAAGGTCGTAACGGCGCCCGGCGGTTCCGGTATCCGCCAGCGCATGCACAAAAGCCGCGGCGACATCTTCGACATACACCGGCTGGAAACGCGCGCCGGGACTTGCCAGCACCAGCACCGGCAGCAACCGCGCCAGACTGGCAAACAAATTGAGGAAACTGTCATCCGGCCCGAAAATCACCGAGGGGCGGAATATCGTCACGTCGAGCCCGGATTCGCGGGCGATGCGCTCCGCCTCGCCCTTGCTGCGCAGGTACGCGCTGGGCGCATCCGGCGCCGCAGCCAGTGCGCTCATGTGCAGCAAGCGCCGGACATTTGTGGCACGGCAGGCGGCAACCACCTTTTGCGCCAGTTCTACGTGAGTCGCGTTGAATCCACGTTTACCACGGGCGTCGTGCAGGACACCTGCTAGATTGATGACGGCATCGCTGCCCTTGATGACCGCTGCCAGTGCTGCCGGATCGTGCACATCGGCAACGACGACATCCACCGTCGGCAATAAAATTAGCGGTTTTGCCCGTTCGCGGTCGCGGGTCGGGACACGCACCCGGTAGCCGCGTGCAGCCAGTTGCTGGCAGAGGTGCCGCCCGACAAATCCTGCGCCGCCGATGATGGTGATATTGGTTAACTGCACAGGCTTATTCTACCCTTCACCCATCACCAGCTCAGTGGGCTCAGGGCGTATCCCCCAGCGACTGCTCGCTGTCACGGGCGCGCGGCTCAATAATGCCGATGCGGGCGCGCAGAGATTGCATCTGCTGGCTGAAGTTGTGCGCGTAATAACTGGAATTCGCCATCACCTTCTTGACGTAATCCCGGGTTTCATTAAACGGAATACTTTCAGCGTAAATCGCCGCCTCCATGCTCCGATCGTCGCGCCAGACCCGGGCGCGTCCCGGTCCGGCGTTATAGGCTGCAGAAGCCAGCACCGGGCTGCCGTCAAGTTTGTCGAGCACGTGGCGCAGATAGTAGGTGCCAAGGCTGATGTTGGTGTCGACTTCGGTCACCTTGGACCAGTGCCAGTCCTTGAGTCCGATCTTGCCCGCCACCCAGCGCGCAGTTGCCGGCATCAGTTGCATCAAACCGCTGGCGCCTACACGTGACTTGATCTGCGCGATAAACCGGCTTTCTTGGCGGATCAACCCGTTGACCCAAGCTTCGTCGAGATCCAGCTGGCGCGCCGCGACCTGCAGCTGTTCACGGTATGGGGCCAGATAACGCAGGCCAAAATCATGTTCAAACAACGTACGGTCGGCAGTATTGATCGCGCGGTCATAAACCGCATTGCGACGCGCGAATTCCGCCGCTGCCAGCAAGTGCCGGTCGTCAAAGCCGCGTATTGCCCACAGCCACTCGCGGATGCCTTCCAGCCGCACATCCAGCCGGAACAGTGCCAGCGCACGCTGAATACCGGGTCGCCCGGCGATATTGCGGATGTCTGCTTCCGTCGGCTTGTAGGCCGTTGCCGGTGCACTCACCGCACCACCCAGATCCTCAAGAGCGAGCTGTCCATAAAAACTGTAATCTGCCGACAGCGGTTTCAGCAGCGTCACGGCCTCGGCTTCACGACCACCTGCTTTCAATGCGCGCGCCTTCCAGTAGCGCCATGCCGGATCCTCCGCTTCCTTCTGCGTCATCGACTCTATCGTCGACAACACTTCATCCCAGCGCCGGGCGCGCAGTGCCGCGCGCACCTTCCACGCCAGTTGCTGGTCACTCATGCCCTCTGCATGCGAGAACCAGTCTAGTGCTGCTGGATCATGGCGCAGCGCACCGAAATATCCGATCATCCCCCACACATACGAACGCTCGTCCTCTGAGAACTGCGGCGCAAGTTTCACCCAATGCGCAGCCGCCTGCGACGGGGAAGTACGCGCCAGCCGGTACGCCGCGAACATCATCTCTTCACGTCCACCACGGGATTTCAGATTAGCTCGGGCGCCCCCAAGATATCGCCCCGGATTGCCGTAAATGGCTGACAACGTGCTGGCATCCGGCGCCTGGCCTTTGGGCAGATAAGCTCCAACCGCGTTGGCCAGCCGGACCTGCCCCGCCTCCAGCGCCAGGCGGACGCGCATCCAGATGTCCTCCTTGGACAGTTGTCCGGATTCGACCAGCGCTGCGAACAGCGGGTTACAGCTGCTGGGCAAGTCGCGGGCAACGAACCATAGTGGGCGTGCTTCGCGCAGCGCCAGCGTGTCGGTACGGACACGCGCCTGCAAGGTATAACAAATCAGCTCCAGGTCATCGTTGACCAGAGTCGGCAGTTCGGCGCTGAACAGCGACCATTGCTCGGTTTTTCCCAGCTGCTTCAGCCAGTCGCGGCGCAGATAGTCCGACAGTGGGGTATCACGGTTAGCGGCCAGGTAGGCGCGGATTTCTTGCGGTTCACGCGTATCGAGACTGGCCTGCAATCGCCAGTACTGCACATAGGGTTCAAGCAAATGGCCCTGGAAGCGCGGCGCAATCTGCTCCAGCTTCCTGCTGTCACCGGCACGGGCGGCATCACGCGCTGCCAGAAACGCATCATCCAGTGCGGCAGCACCTGCGGTCGCAACAGTCAGCATGCAAACCGCTGCCGCAACCATACTTGCCCAGAAAAATCTCAATGACATGGCATTATTTCAACACCGCTTTGCGTCATTTGATTGGATGTCATAAGTTACTGATTATACACGTTTTTATGAGAGAAACAAGCGGTAGGCCGGGTTACGTGTCTCGTCACACCAAGGATAACCGACCTGCGCCAGGAAAGCCTTGAACTTGGCCTTGTCCGCAGGCGGCACTTCCATGCCCACCAGCACCCGTCCGTAATCCGCGCCGTGGTTACGATAATGGAACAGACTGATGTTCCAGCCCCGGTTCATGCTGGTCAAAAACCGCACCAGTGCGCCGGGCCGCTCCGGGAATTCAAAGCGGTAGAGAATTTCATTTTTTACGTCGGGCGCATGCCCGCCGACCATGTGGCGCACATGCAGTCTTGCCAGTTCATTGGCACTGAGGTCCAGCGTCTGCAAGCCACGCCGCCGCAACATGCGCACCAGCTGCGCCGTTTCCTTACGGTTGCGCACCTGCACGCCGACAAATACCCGTGCCTGCCGCGCATCGTCATAGCGGTAATTGAACTCCGTCACATTGCGCGAACCCAGCAGTTCGCAGAATGCCTTGAAGCTGCCGGGTTTTTCCGGGATCGTCACCGCGAGTACCGCCTCGCGGTTTTCGCCAAGCTCCGCTTCTTCTGCAACAAAGCGCAGCCGGTCAAAGTTCATGTTGGCGCCGCAGGCCACAGCCACATATGTCGCACCGCGCGATTTTTTGCGTTCGGTCCATGCCTTGGCGCCGGCAATCGCCAGCGCACCCGCCGGCTCTAGTATCGCGCGCGTATCCTCGAACACGTCTTTGATCGCCGCACACATGGCATCGGTATCGACGCGAATCACTTCATCCACCAGAGTACGGCACAACCGGAAGGTCTCTTTGCCCACCTGCTTGACGGCCACACCGTCGGCAAACAATCCGACCTGGGCGAGCTTGACGCGACGCCCGGCCTTCAGTGACTGGTACATGGCGTCGGCATCCGTCGGCTCAACGCCGATTATCTTGATCTCCGGTCGCAACCGCTTCACGTAAGCCGCAATACCGGCAATCAGCCCGCCACCGCCCACGGCGACGAATATCGCGTCTATGGGCCCGGGATGCTGGCGCAGAATCTCCATGCCGATGGTGCCTTGCCCTGCAATTACATCCGGATCATCGTATGGGTGGACATAGGACAGCTTGCCGCGACGTTCCAGCGCATGTGCATGCGCGGACGCCTCGTCATAAGAATCTCCGTGCAGCACCACTTTGGCGCCGCGCGCACGCACCGCATTCACCTTGATGTCCGGCGTGGTCACCGGCATGACGATGGTCGCCTTGCAGCGCAGGCGCTGCGCTGCAAGCGCAACGCCTTGGGCATGGTTGCCGGCTGATGCGGCAATTACACCTCGGCGCAGGGCTTCCGGAGTCAGGTGCGCCATCTTGTTGTAAGCACCGCGCAGCTTGAAGGAAAACACCGCCTGCATGTCTTCGCGCTTGAGCAGCAGGCGGTTTTTCAACCGCCGCGTCAGATTCGGCGCCAGCTCCAGCGGTGTCTCCACTGCCACGTCATAAACTCGTGCATTAAGAATCCGTTCCAGATAGTCCGGTTTTTTCTGCGTTTTTTTCATTACCTTTTTCACACCGATTTATTACACCTTTCTCAAGTTCATTTCCGTCACATTCGTTATTACCAAAGACTATCAGGAATGCTGCCGGCAGGCGATGGATGCCGACGGCGGAGTGATTCGTGTATATTGATTCGCAGACGGTCTATGGAGTAATAAATGAGTCAGGACGCACTAAAAAAAGCCGCAGCACAGGCGGCAGCGGCCTTGGTGCCGGCCGGTAGCATCGTCGGCGTCGGCACTGGATCAACGGTCAATTTTTTCATCGACGAACTGGCACAGATCAAGGGCCGCATCGACGGTGCGGTATCCAGTTCCGACGCCAGCGCAGCAAGGCTCAAAGCGGCCGGCATACATGTGCACGATCTGAACAGCGTGCGGGAGCTGCCGGTCTACATAGACGGGGCCGACGAAGTCACGCGCCACCTGACCATGATCAAGGGCGGCGGCGGCGCGCTGACCCGCGAGAAAATCGTTGCCGCCGTGGCCGAGAAAGTTATCTGCATCGCCGACGCCTCGAAACTGGTCGATGTGCTGGGCCGTTTTCCGCTGCCGGTGGAGGTAATCCCGATGGCACGCTCCTACGTGGCGCGCGAAATCGTCAAGCTGGGCGGCCAGCCGGAATGGCGCGCCAACTTTGTCACCGACAATGGCAACCTGATACTGGATGTGCACAACATGACCATTCTTGATCCGCAGAACCTGGAAATGCTGCTGAATCAGATCACCGGCGTAGTCACCAACGGGCTGTTTGCCCGCCGGCCGGCCGATGTGCTGCTGCTGGCAGGCAAAGACGGGGTAGAAACACTGCGGCGCCCGGGCAACGCCACGAAACTGTCATAATTCTCTGCTATTAATTGCTCTTTACCGTAGAAGACAACCGTCATGCCGGACCATACGCTGAAGCAATTTGATACCGAACTGGAAGAAATCCGCACCCGGGTGCTGCAGATGGGCGGCCTGGTCGAGGAACAGATCACCCGCGCCCTGGAAGCCCTGACCAGTGGCAATACCAAGCTCGCACTTGAAGTGATGGAAAACGACCATCGCGTCAACGCGCTGGAAGTCGCTCTCGACGAAGAATGCAGCACAGTCATCGCCCGTCGCCAGCCCGCGGCCAAGGATCTGCGCATGGTCATGACCGTGGTCAAGACCATCACCGACCTCGAGCGTATCGGCGACGAGGCCGCCAAGATTGCCCGCATGACCCAGGCCATTTACCAGAGCGACCGCCCGACAGTGCTACGCACCGCTGAAATCCAGCATGTCGCCGATATCGCTCTCGGCATGCTGCGTAACGCACTGGACGCGTTTGCCCGGCTGGATCTCGCCGTAGCAGCCAAGGTCGTGCGCCAGGATGAGCAGGTGGACAAGGAGTTCGTCGGCATCCTGCGCCAGTTGATCACCTTCATGATGGAAGACCCGCGGACGATTTCCCATGCCATCGAAATCCTGTTCATCGCCAAGGCCATTGAGCGCATCGGCGACCACGCCAAGAACATGTCCGAATACGTCGTCTACCTGGTCAAGGGCAAGGACGTGCGCCATACCAGCGTCGAGGCTTTCGAACGCGAAGCCTTGGGCTGACTGGGTTAACTAACACACGTCGCGTGATGCGCCTTCCTGCTGCGCAGGAAGTGCCCGGCAAGATGGTGTGTGCTACAGGACTGTCGGCGTCAATGCCGCGCGGACCTGCACACCGCCTTCATCGCGCGCCAACCACCAGATCGCGCCCTTGTCGACGCGCCACCCCGCCGCCTCTCCGGTCAACGCCAGTGCGGCCGCAGCCCCCAGCGTTGGCTGATGCCCGACAACAACGACGGCACCAGCGCCATCAGGCCAGCCCGCCGCCTCAAGCAGGTCCTGCGGCGTCGCCGCGGTGGACACCCTGTTTTCAATGATCGGGCTGCCGGTCAGCGCCGCCGCAGTTTCGCGGGCACGCAGTGCCGGACTGGCGATCACCCTGTAACCAGGGGGCAGTCGCGCAGCCAGCCAGTCGGCCATTTTTTCCGCCTGCTGACGACCCAGTGCCGTCAGCTGCCGCGCCTCGTCCGGCATTCTGTTCTCGGCATCCGCGTGTCGCCACAATATCAGTTCCACAGGCACTCCAGCGGCAATGCTAGGTCGCGCAAAAACACAGTCGGATAACCGCGAATCTTCTCAAGTCCGCGGCGGCGGCACGTAGCCGGCAACGGCATCTGCGCCATCGCCGAAAAAGTGCTTTTCCATTTGCTGCGCCAGATAATCACGCGCTTTCTTGTCTGCCAGATTGAGCCGGTTCTCGTTGACCAGCATTTTCTGCTGCTCCAGCCACTGCTTCCAGGCTTCCTTCGACACGTTGTCAAAAATACGACGGCCCAATTCCCCGGGATACGGCGGGAAATCAAGGCCTTCAGCCTCGCGTTTGAGCTTTACACACTGAACCTGGCGAGCCATGTTATTTCTCCACAATAAAACTTTAATGTTAACGAGCTGTGACAGCCGCACCGTTGCGGCCGCGCACTTACAGTTTCTTGATCAGTACCACCGAGCGGCGCTGGTAGTTGTACAGCTCTTTCCTCTTTTTCGGCAATGCCGCCACGTCGGTTTCCACAAAACCACGTTCGACAAACCAGTGTTCAGCACGCGTGGTCAACACAAACAGTTGCTTCAGCCGCAGGTTTCGCGCGCGTTTTTCAATCGCCACCATCAGCCTCTCACCGGCGCCGCGACCACGAAACTCAGGATGCACCGCGAGGCCGGCCAGTTCGCCGGAACGTTCGTCTGAAAACGGATACAGCGCCGCACAACCTATGATCCTGCGGTCGTGTTCCATAACCCAGAATCGATCGATTTCCATTTCCAGCAGGTCACGGTTGCGTTTGACCAGTATGCCTTCGTCTTCCAGCGGTTCGATCAACTGCAGAATACCGCCGATGTCGTCAATCTTCGCATGACGCAGCGTTTCCAGCGGGTCGGGCGTTACCAGCGTGCCCACTCCCTTGTGCGTAAACAGCTCGAGCAGCAGGCTGTCGTCAAGGTGCCCGGATATCAGGTGCGCACGGCCGACGCCCCGTTCACAGGCGCGCACCGCCGCCGGCAGGTACGCCTGCATTTCTTCGGACCGCACACGCCCTCGAGCCAGCAGGCTCCGGGCCTCGCGCACCGTCAGTTCGCGCAGCAATTCCCCGCGGCGACCGGGCACCCCGGCTGACTCCGTCAGAAAAATCAGCTTGTCGGCCTTGAGGGCCACCGCCGTCGCGGCAGCCACGTCACCCAGCGCCAGATTGAATACCTCGCCAGTAGGCGAATAACCCAGTGGTGACAGGACGACCATCTCGTCGTCCTTCAGCCGCCGCTCGATCGCCAGCGCATCAATCTTGCGCACCTCACCGGTATGCATCAGATCAACGCCATCGACAACGCCGATCGGACGGGCAGTGACGAAGTTCCCGCTGGCCACCCGGATGTGGGCGCCCGCCATCGGTGAATTCGGCAGCCCCATCGACAGCAGCGCCTCGATCTGCACCCGCAGTTTGCCAGCCACCTCCATCGCGGCCTCCAATGCGGCATCATCGGTAATGCGCAAGGTTTCGGAAAACCGGCTGCGGATTTTCTGCGCAGTCAGTTTGGCCTCGATCTGCGGCCGTGAGCCGTGTACCAGCACCAGCTTGACCCCCAGCGCAGCCAACAGATTAAGGTCATGCGTCAGATGAAAAAAACGGCCGTCGGCAACCACTTCGCCACCAAAAGCAATCACAAACACCTTGCCGCGGAATGCATGGATATAGGGCGCCACCGACTGAAACCAGTCGATAAAGCGATCCTGCGCCGACAGCCGCGTCCGCCCTGCAGTGCGTTTCTGCTCTTCCTGTTCGGCAGGTGCCTGGTTTTTTTGGGTGGAAATGGCCGTTCCTTTCAGCTGCGACATTGAATCGATGGTATGCGAGAACTCCGTATGCGAAAAGCCGTTGCGCTAAAAATCACCCCACAGCGCCTGCAGTGCCGCCAACAACGCCACCGCCGCAGTCTCCGTCCGTAATACGCGTGGACCCAGCCGCAACGGCATAAATCCAGCGCGAACAGCGTCTTCGGTCTCCGTCGCTGTAAATCCGCCCTCGGGCCCGGCTAGCACGGTCACCATGCCCGCGGGTCGAGACAACTGCTGCAATCCGGTTGCCGCGCCTGGCGCCAGCAGCAGGCGCAACGCATTTTCCTCTGCCGGTTGCTCGAGCCAGTCACGCAGCGGCAGCAACTGCCCCACCCGGGGCACACGATTGCGCCCGCATTGCTCACAGGCCGCGGCGACCACACCCTGCCAGTGTGCTGAGCGTTTTGCGGCACGCTCCCCCGACAGCCTGACCACGCAACGCTCAGCCAGAACCGGCTGCACTGCCGCCACGCCCAGTTCCACCGCCTTTTGTATTGTGTAATCCATGCGCTCGCCGCTGGAAACCGCCTGCACCAGCATCACCTGCAGCGGCGTTTCACGGTCATCGTCGCGACGGTCGCACACCTGCACGCTGACTTCACCACGGACGCATTGGATGATTTCAGCGTCATAGGCCTGACCGTTGCCATCAAACAATATGACCGGAGCACCTGGTGCCAGCCGTAGCACATGCAACACATGATGCGCCTTGGCTGCTGGCAGCTGACATACGCCATGATCCGGGATCGGATCCGGAAAATATATTCTAGTCAATGGGTTAGCTCACATTTACCAAGCGCAAATTATGCCACAGCGGGCGCCCGCCACGCCGGCAGCTGACACTGGTCGTGCGGCGCATGGTGCTGCAGCGCAGGATACAATTGCGCTTTTTTCGGATTGCCGCCGTCCCCTGTCCAAGCGGCCGTCCACAAGGGAGATTCCATTTGCGCATAGTCATACTGGGCGCCGGCCAGGTCGGCAGCTCGGTGGCCGAGAACCTGGTTTCCGAAGCCAACGACATCACGGTCGTTGATACCGACCCAGTACGGCTGCGCAAACTGCAGGATCGCTTCGATCTGCGCACCGTTGTCGGCAATGCCGGACACCCCGCCACACTGGAAAGAGCCGGCGCCCGCGATGCTGACATGATCCTCGCCGTCACCCAGAGCGACGAAACCAACCTGGTGGCCTGCAAGCTCGCGGCGACCATGTTCAATGTGCCGACCAAAATCGCCCGCATCCGTGCGGCCGACTATCTTTCTCATCCGGAGATGTTCTCCCCTGATTTTTTCTCGGTCGACACCGTCATCTGTCCGGAACAGATGCTTACGGACTACATCGCCAAACTGATCGAATTCCCGGAGTCGCTGCAGGTGCTGGAGTTTGCCGAGGGCAGCGTCAGTCTGGTCGCCGTACGAGCATTTCACGGCGGACCGCTGGTAGGCCAGGAACTGCAGACCATACGCAAGCATCTGCCGAATCTGGACACGCGGGTGGCCGCGATTTTCCGCCACGACAGTCCGATCATCCCGGATGCCACTACGGTAATTGAAGCCGGCGACGAAGTATTTTTTATTGCCGCCACGGAAAACATCCGCGGCATCATGCACGAGCTGCGGCGCATGGACAAACCTGTCAAACGGGTAATGATAGGCGGCGGCGGCAACATCGGCCGGCGACTGGCCAGCGCCATTGAGGATCGCTACGACGTCAAGATCATCGAATACAGCAGGCCGAGCGCAGAAATACTGGCCGCCGAATTAAAAACCACGCTGGTGCTGGTCGGAGACGTCACCGACGAAGATTTATTGCTGGCCGAACACATTGGCGACATGGACGTCTATTGCGCGCTGACCAACGACGATGAAACCAACATCATGTCGTCCTTGCTCGCCAAACGCATGGGGGTACGGCGAGTCGTGGCACTGATCAACCGCGGCTCGTATGTCAATCTGGTGCAGGCAGGACAGATCGACATCGCAATCTCTCCGGCACAGGCGACGATCGGCACCTTGCTCGCCCACGTACGGCATGGTGATTGCGTTGCGGTGCACAGCCTGCGCCGCGGTGCCGCCGAAGCGCTGGAACTGGTCGCCCACGGCGACGCAAAATCATCCAAGGTGGTAGGGCGCCGCATCGAAGAAATCGACCTGCCCAAGGGCGCGACCATAGGCGCCGTGGTACGCATGCATGAACAGAATTCCGAACCCGCATCCGACGATGACACCGAGAACGGCAAGACGAAGGCCAAGAAGAAAGCCGTCATCGAACGCCAGGTAATGATTGCGCATCATGACACGATCATCGAGCCCAACGATCATGTCATCGTATTCGTCATCAACAAGCGCATTGTGCCCAAAATCGAGAAATTGTTTCAGGTCAGCGTCGGTTTCCTGTGAACGCACTCCTGACGGTTTCCGCATCAAATTCCCCGGAACTCACATGTGCCTACACACCGCAGCGGTGCGTTGCCCCCAGGACTGAATGAACTGGTTGCTGACCATCGCACCGGTCGTCGGCCTGATCGCCATGGCAATGAGCTTGACGCATCTGCTGCCCATCGGGGTTTCACTGGTCCTGGAGGACGGCACCACCCGCGCGTGGGTTTTATCAATGGCAGTCAACTTCGCAGCCGGGGCCATCCTGTGGCTGACCACCCGGCGCCACAAACGCGAACTGAATCTGCGCGAGGGGATTCTGCTGGTCGTCACGGTATGGGCAGGCGGCGCGTTATTCGCATCGTTGCCGCTGTTGCTGACCATCCCGCACCTTTCCCTGACTGATGCCTACTTCGAAGCCACCTCCGGCCTGACGGCAACCGGAGCCACCGTGCTGACGGAACTGGATTACCTGCCGCCGTCAATCAACACCTGGCGCGCGCTGTTGCAATGGCTGGGCGGCATGGGGGTCATCGTACTGGTGGTTGCCATCCTGCCCATGCTGGGGGTGGGTGGACGCCAGATATCGAAATCCGAAATTCCCGGACCGATGAAAGACGAACAGTTGACGCCGCGCATCACCCAGACCGCCAAAGGTTTATGGTTGATCTATGCGGCGCTGACGCTCATTTGCGGTTTCGCTTATTACGCGGCCGGCATGATGCCCCTGGATGCGATGATTCACAGTTTTACCACCCTGTCGCTGGGCGGATTTTCATCCCATGATGCCAGCCTCGGCTATTTCAACTCGGCCGCCGTCGAACTCGTCGCAATTTGTTTCATGCTCATCGCGGGCATCAACTTCGCAACCCATTTCATGGTTTGGCGTGCAAAAAGCCTGCGTCCTTATGCGCGCGACACCGAAGCACGCTACTTCGTGTTGGTCATAGTCGCCAGCATTGCCGGCATTGCCCTGCTGCTTTACGGCTCTGCCGTGTATCCGGACATCGTGACGGCGATACGTTATGCCGCCTTCAACATCATTTCCGTCGGCACCACCACGGGATATTCCACCGCCGACTACAATCTGTGGCCGGTATTCGCCCCGCTGTGGATATTGTTTCTGGGCACATTTCTGAGCTGCTCTGGGTCAACCGGCGGCGGCATCAAGATGATGCGGGCGGTAATCCTGCACCGGCAGGTCTACCGCGAGATCAAGAGTCTTGCTCACCCCTACGCCGTGACGCCGGTCAAGGTCGCCGGGCAGGTGGTTGCCGATCCGGTGGTTTTCGCCGTGCTGGGATTTTTCTTTGTCTGGATCGTCCTGCTGGTTTCCATGACACTGATCCTCGGCTGGACCGGGCTCGATGCCATGACGGCGTTTTCCGCGGTAGTCGCCTCGCTGAACAACATCGGCCCCGGATTGCACCAGGTCGGGCCCGGAACGAATTTCGCAGTACTCACTGATTTCCAGACCTGGATCTGTGCTTTTGCCATGCTGCTTGGGCGGTTGGAACTATTTGCCCTGCTGGTCGTCTTCACACCGGCCTTCTGGCGCAAATAATATTTAAGGCAGCGCCGATTTGAACAGTGTGAGCGTTTGCGCCCGCGCCGCGGCATGATCGACGATGGGCGCGGGATAATCACGATCGATCACTATCCCCACCTTGCGCTGCGCATCTGCGCTCATCAACCACGGTGCATGTATGGTTTTTGCATCACAACGCGCAAGTTCCGGTAGATAACTGCGGATGAATGTACCGTCAGGATCAAATTTCCGCGACTGCGTCACCGGATTAAAGATCCGGAAATAAGGCTGGACATCACATCCAGTCGACGCCGCCCACTGCCAGCCACCGTTGTTGGCCGCCAGATCGAAATCATTCAGGTGACGGGCAAAGTATTTTTCACCCCAACGCCAGTCTATGTGCAGGTCTTTCACCAGAAATGATGCCGTAATCATACGCAACCGGTTATGCATGTATCCGGTCTGGTTGATCTGGCGCATTGCGGCATCCACGATCGGGTAACCGGTACGGCCTGCACACCAGGCATCAAACAGCGGAGGATCGTTATGCCAGCGGATGGCGTCATATGCCGGTTTGAAAGCGCGAGTCGCCACCCGCGGGTGATGATGCAAAATCATGAAATAAAAATCCCGCCAGATCAGTTCCGACAGCCAGGTCGCAGCACCTGCATCTTTTTTGGCTTGCACCTGCAGCCATGCCGCCCGCGCCAGTTCGCGTATGGAAATCGTGCCGAAACGCAGATGCACCGACAATCGGGACGGCCCCTTTCTGGCCGGATAATCACGGCTGTCGCGGTAATCCACCATACGCGGCAGGAAATCGGCAAATAATTGTTGCGCTGCCGTTGCACCACCGGCGATATCCAGCGCACCGATATCGGCCGGCTTGAAGCCGATGTCAGCAAGCGCATAGGATTTTCCATACCCCGTCGTTTTTGCCAAACGACCGATGTGCCGCTCAACGGGATAGGCTTTCAGGAAAAATAGACTGAGCTTTTTCAGCCAGGCGTTTTTGTATGGCGTAAAAACCGAATAGGGTGTGCCGCCCTGCGTAAGCACCTCGTCTTTTTCGAATATGACCTGGTCTTTGCGAGTCAGGAATTCAACGCCGGCCCGCGCCAGAGTTGCTGCCACAGCAGCGTCTCGTGATCCCGCAGCGGGCTCATAATCGTGATTCGCGTACACCGCCTGCACACCCAGGGTAGCGGCAAGACGAGGCACTGCCGTGCGCGCAGAGTCATGCAACACCACCAGCTGTCCGCCACGTGCCGCCAGCTCCTGTCCGAGTTCCGTTACGGATTGCCAGATAAACTCAACGCGCCGGTCGGTGCGCGATGGCAATTCATCCAGTATGTCCGTGTCAAAAACAAAAACACAATAAACGCGCCTGGCAGCCGTCAATGCAGCGTACAAAGCCGCATTGTCGGCGCAACGCAGATCGCGGCGAAACCACATCAGGGCAGCATCAACACTGTTCATGGGACTGTTTCGTTATGGGGTTTCAATTGTGGTGACCGGTAGCCGGCTTTACAATAGCCGGGAATCATCAATAACTGCGCATCATGAACAGCGTCGACCTCACACAGCACTTCCTGATCGCCATGCCGGCCATGGTCGACCCCCATTTTGCCAAATCACTGACGCTGGTCTGCGAGCACAACGAAAACGGTGCGTTGGGGATCGTCATCAACCGTCCCACAGACATGAATTTGCACGGCCTGCTGGAGCAGATCAAGATCAACTCTGAAATCGATGCCTTACGCTCGGTTCCCGTACATTATGGCGGACCCGTACAGGTGGACCGCGGTTTCATCCTGCATCGTCCTGTAGGTACATGGCAGTCGACGCTGACCGTCGGTCCTGAAATCGGCCTGACTACCTCCAAAGACATACTCGAGGCAGTCGCCCGCGGTGCGGGCCCTGAACACATGCTGGTCACACTCGGCTATGCGGGGTGGGCGCCTGGCCAACTCGAACACGAGCTCGCCCAGAATGCCTGGCTGACCGTCCTGGCAAGCAGCGAGATTCTGTTCGACATGCCTGCCGAAGAACGGCTCGCCGCCGCCATGAATACGCTGGGCGTCGATTACGCCAATCTCTCGGACGTGGCCGGCCACGCGTGAACCCACGGCCGGCGCGCGGCGCAGTGCTCGCGTTTGATTTCGGCGAGAAGCGCGTCGGGGTCGCCGTCGGCGAAATCGAACTGGGCATCCCGCATGCCTTGACCACCGTTACCGCCGAGGACAACCACAGCCGCTTCGCAGCCATCGCCGCACTGATTTCCGAGTGGCAACCAGCGCTGCTGGTCGTCGGGGTTGCGACCCATGAAGATGGCGCAATCCATGAAACCGGACGGCTGGCACAGCGCTTCGGTCAACGGCTGCACGGCCGGTTCGGCCTCGACGTCGACTTCGTCGACGAACGCCTGACTTCACACGCGGCTGAAGCCGGATTGCGCGAGAGCGGCGTGCGGGGAGACCGGCGCGCCGCGTTGCTCGACGCCGCCGCCGCCGCGGAAATACTGCGTACCTGGTTTACTGCCGCGTCCAACCCGGATCAAGTCGCTTAACGACGTTTTAGCCACGGGCTGATTGTGTTAGGCTACGGCCCGCCATGCCGGCTAACCCGCTTCCTGACGCCGAGTTACTGCTCGCGTCGCTAACCGACCAGATGCGGCCCTCCATCGGGCCGAACACCGGACTGGTAGGCATTCATACTGGCGGCGTGTGGCTTGCCGAACGACTGCACCAGGCGCTCGGCATCGAACTCCCTCTCGGCACCCTCGACGTCTCCTTCTACCGCGACGATTTCAACAAAAAGGGGTTGCGCCGCAACGTCAAAAGCTCGGACATTCCTTTTGACATCGACGGCTGCAACGTCGTAATCGTCGACGACGTGCTCTACACCGGCCGCACCATCCGCGCCGCGATGAATGAATTGTTCGATTACGGGCGCCCGGCCAGCATTCGCCTTGCCGCACTGGTTGACCGCGGCGGCCGCGAATTGCCGGTCTCGGCAGAGTTCATCGGTGCCGCGGTAACGGTCAAGCCCGGTGAAAACATCGAACTGGCGCGCAATGCGCAGGGCAAACTGACCCTGCAGCTGAACCGGGACTGAACCAGCATGTGGCTAGATCCTTCCAACCCGCAACTGAACAAAAACGGCGAATTGCACCATTTGCTGTCACTGGAAGGCCTGCCTGCCGACGTGCTGCGGCAAATCCTCGACACCGCAGTGTCCTTCGTCGGCGTTACCCAGCGCGAAGTCAAAAAGGTGCCGCTGCTGCGCGGCAAGGCCGTATTCAACCTGTTTTTCGAGCCCTCAACACGCACCCGTACCACGTTTGAAATTGCCGCCAAGCGCCTGTCTGCGGATGTCATCAATCTGGCGATCAATATCTCGTCGCAAAGCAAGGGTGAAACGGTGCTCGATACCGTCGCCAACCTGGCCGCCATGCAAGCCGACATGTTCATCGTGCGCCATGCCGCCAGTGGCGCGCCGCATCTGATTGCACGCCACGTTGCACCCGACATACACATTATCAATGCCGGCGATGGCCGCCATGCGCATCCGACGCAGGGCCTGCTCGACATGTATACCATCCGCCACTACAAGGGCGACTTCTCGAAATTGCGCGTGGCTATCGTCGGCGATGTCCTGCACTCGCGGGTGGCGCGCTCGCAGATCCATGCGTTGACCACGCTGGGCTGTCCGGAAATCCGCGTCATCGGGCCCAAGACCCTGATGCCAACCCTGGTCAACAAGCTCGGCGTACAGGTCTATCCCGACATGCATCAGGGCCTGAAGGATGTCGACGTAGTGATGATGCTGCGGCTGCAGAACGAACGCATGAACGGCGCGCTGCTGCCTTCGGCGCAGGAGTTTTACAAGTATTACGGCCTCACCGACGACAAACTCGCACTGGCGCGACCCGACGCCATCGTGCTGCACCCGGGGCCGATGAACCGCGGCGTGGAAATCGACTCCAGCGTAGCCGATGGCAAACAATCGGTGATCCTGCCGCAGGTGACCTTCGGCATTGCCATCCGCATGGCGGTGATGAGCATACTGGCAGGGAATTGACGCCGACGATGAAAATTCACATCAAAAACGGCAGGTTGATCGACCCCAGGAACGGCATCGATGCCGCACGGGATGTTTTTATTGCTGCCGGCAAAATCGTCGCGATAGGCACCGCGCCGGCGAACTTCGGTGCCAATCGCGTAATTGATGCAACAAACTGCATTGTCTGCCCGGGTCTGGTTGATCTTGCGGTGCGTCTGCGTGAACCCGGCTTTGAATACCTGGCCACACTGGAATCCGAAATGAAAGCCGCCATCGCCGGCGGCGTCACCAGCCTCGCCTGCCCGCCGGATACCGATCCGCCGCTGGACGAACCCGGCCTGGTGGAAATGCTCAAATTTCGCGCGAAGAACCTGAATCAGGCACATGTCTATCCGATTGGCGCGCTGACCACCGGTCTCAAAGGTGAACGACTGACCGAGATGGCGGAATTGCGCGACGCCGGGTGTGTTGCCTTTTCGCAGGCGGAAGCTCCGTTTGCCGACAACCTCGTTTTATTGCATGCACTGGAGTACGCCGCGACCTTTGATTTTCCGGTCTGGCTGCGTGCCCAGGATCCGGCGCTGGCCCGCAACGGCGTCGCACATGACGGGGAAATAGCAACACGCCTGGGCCTGCCGGCAATACCGGTCGCCGCCGAAGTTATTGCACTGTCGACCATCCTGACCCTCGCCCGCGAAACCGGCGCACGCATCCACATCGCCCGACTGTCGTCAGCCGAAGGCGTGGCCATGGTGCGCGAAGCCAAAGCCCGCGGGCTGCCGGTCACCTGCGACATCGGCATCCATCATGCGCATTTGTCAGAAATGGATATCGGCTATTTCGATCCGAATTGCCACCTGATGCCACCCTTGCGCAGTCAGCGCGATCGCGAAGCGCTGCGGGCGGGACTTGCCGACGGCACCATAGATGCGTTGTGCTCGGACCACACGCCGATCGACGAGGATGTCAAGCAACTGCCGTTTTCCGAAGCCGAAGCCGGCGCCACCGGCGTCGAGTTGCTGCTACCGCTGACTTTGAAATGGGCCGCCGAATCGGGCGCAGGACTCTCCACAGCGCTGGACCGCATTACCGCCAGTCCGGCTGCCATACTCGGCATAGACGGTGGCCATCTGGCGCCCGGCGCAGCCGCCGACATCTGCATATTCGATCCGGAATGCCGCTGGCGCGTCGAACCCGCAGCCTTGTTAAGCCAAGGCAAGAACACCCCTTATTCAGGATTCGAAGTCAGCGGCCGCACCACGCACACCCTGGTTGCCGGCACGCTCGTATACGAGAAAAATAACAAATAAATCAACAAGTTACATATGCTTCCACAGTGTCGCACCCGATATTGCTGTTAAACTAAGCGCCTGCCCGATGGTCGAAGCGATCATCACATTTTAATTCCAAAGTCATCCATGAATCCCTTACTTGATTTTACGGGGCTGCCCCGTTTTGCCGATTTCAAACCCGCACAGGTCGCACCGGCAGTCGAACAGCTGCTTGCCGAAAACCGCGCACTGATCGCGCGCATCGCCGCCGATGCGGCGGTGCCGACCTGGGATAACTTCGTCGGCCCGCTCGAAGACGCCAACGAACACCTGCATCGCGCCTGGGGCCAGGTGGGTCATCTCAATGCGGTCATGAACAGCCCGGAGCTGCGTGAAGCCTACAACTCGACCCTGCCGAAAATCACCCAGTACTACACGGAACTCGGCCAACACGAAGAACTGTACCGCAAGTTCAAAGCCCTGCGCGCCGGCACCGGATTTACGGCGCTCAGTGCGGCACAGAAAAAAATAGTCGACAACGAACTCCGCGATTTCCGGCTGGGCGGCGCCGAGTTGTCTGCCGACAAAAAGCAGCGCTACACCGAAATCAGCGACCGCCTGTCGATGATCAGTTCGCGCTTCAGCGACAACGTGCTCGACGCCACCAATGCCTGGACCCATTTCATTACTGACGAGGCCGAACTGGCCGGACTACCCGAGGACGCCCGCGAAGCTGCAAGCGCCGCCGCCGCAGAAGATAAGCAGGCGGGGTGGAAATTTACGCTGCATGCGCCGTCTTACATGCCGGTGTTGCAGTATGCCGACAACCGCACATTGCGCGAGCTGATGTATCGCGCCTATGCGACACGGGCTTCCGAATTTGGCGATGCAAAATTCGACAACACGCCGCTGATCACCGAAATCGTTGCGCTGCGCCGGGAACTGGCACAGTTACTCGGGTTCGGCAGTTATGCAGAGTATTCGCTGGAACCCAAAATGGCGGAAACACCGGCGCAGGTGCTGGAATTCCTGCGTGAACTCGCGGCACGCGCCAAACCTTACGCAGAACGCGACCTCGCCGAATTGCAGGAATTTGCGCGCCGTGAACTGGCTATGCCCGCGCTCGCAGCCTGGGACATCGCCTATGCTTCAGAAAAACTGCGGGTCGCGCGGTATGCGTTTTCGGAAAACGAGGTCAAGCGGTATTTCCCTGAAACCACCGTGCTCCCCGGCATGTTCAGCTTGGTGGAAACACTGTATGGCCTCACTATTGCCGCCACCGAAGCGCCGCAATGGCATCCGGACGTAAAATTTTATTCACTGCGTGACCGCAAAGGCGTGCTGGTCGGCCAGTTTTACCTTGATCTCTACGCACGCCCGACCAAACGCGGCGGCGCCTGGATGGATGATGCGATTACCCGGCGCCAGATACCGCAGGGCACGCAAACGCCGGTCGCCTACCTGAACTGCAATTTTTCACCGCCTGTCGGCGGCAGGCCAGCGCTGTTTACTCACGATGAAGTCATTACGCTGTTCCACGAGTTCGGTCACGGCCTGCACCATCTGCTGACCCGCGTTGACTACCTGGGAGTCTCCGGCATCAACGGCGTCGAGTGGGATGCGGTCGAACTGCCCAGCCAGTTCATGGAGAACTTCTGCTGGGAATGGGCTGTGGTGCCGCCGATGACGCGCCATGCCGACCGCGGCGAATCTCTGCCCAAGGCCCTGTTCGACAAGATGCTGGCCGCAAAAAACTTCCAGAGCGGACTGCAAACCGTACGCCAGATCGAGTTTTCGTTGTTCGACCTGCGCCTGCATTACGATTTCGACCCGCAAGGCACGCAAACTGCCCTGCAATTGCTTGATGAAGTGCGCCGGGAAGTTGCGGTACTGATGCCCCCGGAATACAACCGCTTCCCCAACAATTTTTCGCACATTTTTGCCGGCGGCTACGCCGCAGGGTATTACAGCTACAAATGGGCAGAGGTCCTGTCCGCCGATGCTTACGGCTTGTTCGAGGAAAACGGCGTACTCGATCCTGCTACCGGCATGCGCTTCTGGAATGAAGTGCTTGCGGTAGGCGGTAGCCGGCCTGCGCTGGAGTCCTTTGTCGCATTTCGCGGGCGCAAACCGGAAATGGATGCCCTGTTGCGCCATAACGGCATGGCAACGCAGGCCGCATAACCTCCTGCCCTGCGAAAAAAGCCATTGGCCGCGGTATCATGCAGACTTGGACGGCCTTGAGAAACTAATCGACCCGGGACAAACCAGGGTCCATTGCGTGAGGTGCTGATATGACCAGGATTGCTGTATTGCTCGCGGCCGTTATGGCCGCCCATGCCGTAACCACCACGGCGGCTCAACTTTATCGCTGGGTGGATGATAAAGGGCGCGTAGAGTGGCGTGACACCCCTCCGCCCGCCAACGCCAAAAAAGTCGAACGCCGGACGATCAGTGGCAGCGTCATCGAAACCTCTACGCGACCTTACGGCCTGCAGCAGGCCATCCGCAATTTCCCGATCACCCTCTATGTGACCAACTGCGGCGAAGGCTGCAACCTGGCGCGAACGCACCTGGCACGACGCGGCATCCCCTACACTGAAAAAAGCCCACAGGACAACGTTGAGGCCTATAAAAAACTGACCAACGGCGGCATGGAAGTTCCGTTGTTGTTTATTGGCCGGGAGATGTTCAAGGGTTACCTTGAGAGTTCCTGGGACAGTGCGCTGGATACCGCAGGTTATCCGCGGGAACCCGCCCCCGGTTACACCGCACCCAAACCAGCTGCTGCGCCCGCAGCAAAACCTGCCCCCGCTGCCCAGGGTGCTGCTGCCGCGCCATCCGCACCGGCGCAATGAAACTCGCGACCTGGAACGTCAATTCACTGAAAGTCCGGTTGCCGCAGGTACTCGACTGGCTCGCTGCCTGCAAGCCCGATGCCTTGTGTCTGCAGGAAACGAAGATGGAAGACGTCAATTTCCCGGTTGAGGCCATTGCGGCCGCCGGATATCAGGCGACATTCAGCGGACAAAAAACCTATAACGGCGTGGCCATCCTGACCCGGCAGCCGGTCACCGCCGCCAGCCACGGGGTTACCGGATACGCCGATCCGCAGAAACGCGTCCTCGCCGCAACGCTGGACGGCGTGCGCGTGATTTGCATCTATGTACCCAACGGCGAATCCGTGGAATCAGACAAATATCGTTACAAGCTCGACTGGCTGGCGGCATTGACTGACTGGTTGCGCAGCGAACTGGTGCAACACCCGTCGCTCGCCTTGCTCGGCGACTTCAATATTGCCCCCGACGACCGTGATGTACACGACCCCCAGGCCTGGGTCGGCAAGGTTTTATGCAGTGACCGTGAGCGCGCTGCCTATCTGCAATTGACCAGCCTCGGACTGAAGGATACGTTCCGGCTTTTTGATCAACCTGAAAAATCCTTCAGCTGGTGGGATTACCGGATGAATGCATTCCGCCGCAAAATGGGTATGCGCATCGATCACATTCTTGCTTCGGACACCTTGGCCGGCACATGCCAGTCCTGCACCATAGACAGCGAACCGCGTCGTAACGAACGGCCATCAGACCACGCGCCGGTCATCGCCGAGTTTGCATGACTCGCGCAACCGTTACACCGCAACTCAGGCGCGCAAGGTAACAAATTCCTCTGCGGTGGTCGGATGGATGCCGATGGTTGCATCGAACTGCGCTTTGGTTGCGCCGCATTGCAATGCCACGGCAATACCCTGGATGATCTCGCCCGCCTCGGCGCCTGCCATGTGCGCGCCAAGCACGCGGCCAGTGCCCCGGTCCACCACCAGCTTCATGAATACCCGCTCTGAAGAGCCAGACAGCGTCGCCTTCAGGGGACGAAAGCGGGTGCGATAAATGTCCACGGCGGCATGGCGTTCGCGCGCCTCCTCTTCGGTCAAGCCAACAGTACCTATATGGGGGTGGCTGAACACCGCTGTGGCGATGTTGGAATAATCCAGCGTTGCCGGTTCGTCCTTGAACAAGGTACGTGCCAGCGCCATGCCCTCCGCTATGGCTACCGGGGTCAATTGCACCCGGTCAATCACATCGCCAACGGCATGTATCGAAGGCACCGAGCTGCAAAAGTAATCATCCACCTTGACCGCCCCGTTCTCTGCCAGCGCCACACCCGCAGCTTCCAGACCCAGCCCGGCCACATTGGGCAGGCGACCCGTTGCAAACATCACCAGATCCGTCTGCATGCTGCCGCCGGACCCCAGCGTAACCTGCAGCTCTGCACCGTCGCGTGCCAGCGCTGCCATGGTTTCGCCGAGCACCAGCTTGACGCCCTGCTGCGCCAATTCTTCGGCCAGCACCTGCCCAGATCCGCGTCGAAGCCGCGCAACAACCGCTCCCCCCCGATGCAGCAGTGTGGTGTCCACACCCAGGCCGTTGAAAATTGATGCGAACTCGACGGCAATATAGCCTCCGCCGAGCACCACCACGCGGCGCGGCAGCGCATCCAGATAAAACGCCTGGTCTGAGGTAATGCCCAGTTCAGACCCCGGCACCTCAGGTTTTACGGCATGCCCGCCGGTGGCGACCAGCAAGTGTTTGCCCGTCAGCGTTTGTCCGCCAACCTCCACGGTATGCGGGTCAACAATGCGGGCACGGCCGACGATGACGTTGACTCCGGCATCCTGCAACAGCTTGGCGTAAATGCCGTTCAGCCGGACGATTTCTTGGTTCTTGTTGGCCAGCAGGGTATTCCAGTCGAGGTGCGTGTTTTCCACTGACCAGCCATAACCGCGGGCATCCTCGAAATCGGCTGTGTAGTTTGCCGCATAGGAAAACAGTTTTTTGGGTATGCAGCCCACATTGACGCAGGTGCCGCCCAGCGGGCCAGCTTCGACCAGCGCTACCCGTGCACCGTGTGCAGCCGACATCCGGCTCGCACGCACACCCCCTGATCCACCGCCGATGGTAATCAGGTCGTAATCGTAACGTGGCATCGCGCATCCTCCTGCAGGTTCAGAGGATGTTACTACGCGTCTTCTCCGCGGGCGGGCTCGATCTTCAGTTCCTGGATTTTTCGCGTCAGCGTGTTGCGCCCCAGCCCCAGCAGCTGCGCCGCCTCAATGCGCCGCCCACCGGTTTGTGCCAGCGCCTTGATGATCAATGCCCTTTCAAACTGGCGCGACAAGTCCGACATGATGCCGGTCTCACCGCGGTGCAGACGGAGTTCAGCCTCGCGACCCAGCGCAGCAACCCAGTCTTCCACGCTGGCGCGTGTGGATTCGGCGCGCATTTCCGGCGGCAGATCCTTTATTTCAATGGTCGCTGCGGGCGCCATTACCGTCAGCCAGTGGCACTGGTTTTCCAGTTGCCGCACATTGCCCGGCAAATCCTGCATGGCGATGTATTTAAGCGTGTGCTCCGACAACCGCTTCGGCTCGACCCCGAGGTCACGCGCACTTTTCTGCAGAAAATACTTCGCCAGCAACGGAATATCTTCACGCCGTTCACGCAACGACGGCAGGCGCAGCCGAATCACATTCAGGCGGTGAAAAAGATCCTCACGGAACAATCCCTGTTTCACACGGGCCTCCAGATCCTGATGGGTCGCCGCAATGACGCGCACATTGGCCTTGATGGGCTGATGCCCGCCCACACGGTAAAAGTTACCGTCGGACAGCACCCGCAGCAGCCGCGTCTGCAGTTCCTGCGGCATGTCGCCAATCTCATCGAGAAACAACGTGCCGCCTTCGGCTTGCTCGAAACGACCGCGGCGCATGTTCTGGGCACCGGTAAATGCACCGCGCTCATGACCAAAGAGTTCTGACTCCAGCAGCTCCTTGGGGATGGCCGCAGTGTTAATCGCGATGAATGGACGGCCCGCACGCGGACTATGGCGATGCAGCGCACTGGCCACCAACTCCTTGCCCGTACCCGATTCACCGTTGATCAGCACCGTGGCATGCGATTGCGACAAGCGGCCGATTGCGCGGAAAACTTCCTGCATGGCCGGTGCCCGGCCGAGAATTTCCGGCACGGATTCACTGACTTCGCCAGTACTGTCCTGGCGCACGCTTTCGTCCATCGCCCGGCGGATCAGTTCGACAGCGTGATCGACATCAAAAGGTTTTGGTAAATATTCGTAAGCGCCGCCCTGGAACGCAGTGACCGCACTTTCCAGGTCCGAATAGGCGGTCATGATGATGACCGGCAGTGACGGATGGCGTGCCTTGGCCTGCTGCAGCAATTCCAGCCCGGATTCGCCCGGCATCCTGATGTCACTGACCACGACTTGCGGGACTTCCACATCCAGCGCTGTCATGGCCTCCCGCGCCGAAGCAAACGACTTGAACGCGATGTTCTCCCGGGTCAGTGCTTTCTCGAATACCCAGCGTATCGAGCGGTCATCGTCAATTATCCAAACAGGTTTCATGGTATTTCGCAATCTGTAAGTTGGTTTCAGGCTTGAGGCATCTGCCGTTTTGTATCCCGTGTTTCGCGTTGATCGTCCTGCACCGGCAACAACAGCTTGAAGCTGGTGTGCCCGGGCACACTTTCAAACGTGATCGCACCGTGGTGCTGCGTCACAAAATTGTGTGCAATGGTCAGCCCCAGTCCGCTGCCGCCCTCGCGGCCGGATATCAGCGGCTGAAACACACGTTCACGCATGCTCTCGGGTATGCCGGGGCCGTTGTCGATGATCTCGATCTGTACGGCATGGCGATAACGGCGCCGGGCCAGTGTTACCTGACGCGCAATACGGGTCTTCAACCGCATTTCACCGCCTCCGGTTTTTTTATCGACGCCATCTGCGCCTTCGATGGCCTGCGCGGCATTACGCACGATATTGAGCACCACCTGGATCAGCTGCTCACGGTCCCCGGTGAGCATCGGCATGCTGGTATCGTAGTCGCGGCGCATGACAATGCCGGGAAACTCGGCCAGCATGATGCTGCGCACGCGTTCCAGCACTTCATGAATATTGACCGGGCCGGGAAGTGGCAGCCGGTGCGGTGTCAGCAACCGGTCCATCAGCGACTGCAAACGATCCGATTCCTGGATGATCACCTGCGTGTACTCATGCAGGGCCGGTCGCTCAAGTTCACGATCCAGCAGTTGCGCTGCGCCACGAATGCCGCCCAGGGGATTTTTGATTTCATGGGCCAGGTTGCGAATCAACTCGCGGTGCGCCTGGCTTTGTTCCAGCAATCGCGCTTCCCGTTCCACGCGTAGCTGCTGGTCAATCTGGCGGAACTCGAGCAGCGTGCCGCCGGTGATGCCTGCCCCAAGGTCAACCGGGCTGACCGTGCACGCCAGGTTCAGGCGCAACCGCCCGTTGATGGAAACTTCCAGTTCGTGTTCGGTATAACTGCAATTGTTGGCACGCGCATAGCTGATCGAAGCAGTCAGCACATCGTTCTCACCCAGCAATCGCGGCAGCGTCAGCCCGACGGCGCTGGTGTGTGAGGTTTCAAACAGATTTTCCGCTGCGGGATTCATATGAAGCACGCCTTGATCGTCGTCCACGACCACCACCGCAGTTGCAAGCAAGTCCAGCCCGGTCAGTGCCGCAGAATTAATGGGCATGGACTCACCCATAACATGGGCAGAGATCAAAGCAGGAAGTGGAGTAAGAAACAGAGCAGGAAACAGAGCAAGAGGAGCAAGAAACGCGCCGGTCCGACGATGACGCCGGAACATCGGGAGTAGCGGAGAAAAACGCGCCCCAGATGGCTCCCGGGCGGCGGCGCAACACTAACGCAGGCCGGACAGTTCCTTGCGCAGGTTTGCGATATTGCTTTCGTGCAAGGCGACTTTCTTCTGGAACGGTTCCAGCCGATCGAGTACACGCTGGTAGTTGCGCTCGCTGCCTAAACGTATGCCTTCCTGCTCGGCCAGCGCTGTCTTTGCCTGATCGAGCAGTTTCTGCTCGTTCGCCAGTTCCTGCTCGAGGATTTTGCGCCGCTCGGCGTCGCGCTGCTGCTGCGTCGGGGCATCGACCTTGGGGAAGTTGCCTGCTGCAGCCGGTTTTGCGGTGTCGGCTTTCGGTGCCGATTTTTGTGAGGCGGGCACATGGGGCACTGGCGGTAGATTCATCGGCTTGCAACCCGCAGCCTCTGACTTGACGTTGGTGAAACGCTTGTTGCCACTGCTGTCGATGCACTCGAATATGTCTGCCCGCGCCAATCCGGCAAACCCCATCAACAACAGTAACAATGTGAACAAACGCATTCGACGCCCTGGTTAATTCCGCACAAAGGCTGGCATTCCTACCAACGGGAGTATGGTCCGTGTGGTTGATTTGCAGCATGCAGGATTGCCTGTTAAGTCTATGTCAATAAAGCAAAAATCGCAATTGCACCGAAATGGTGCCAAAGCCCTGAAAAAAAGGACGGGCACGTGCCCGCCCTTTTTTTCGTAGCGATGCGATCAGAGGCTGTAATACAGCTGGAACTCCAGCGGATGCGTGGTCATGCGGAACGCCGTGACTTCTTCCATTTTCAACGCGATGTAGGCATCAATCATGTCATTGGAGAACACACCACCACGGGTCAGAAACTCCCGATCCTTGTCGAGATTTTCCAGCGCCATATCAAGGGACGAACAGACGGTGGGCACTTTCTTCGCTTCTTCCGGCGGCAAGTCATACAGATTCTTGTCGATCGGATCGCCCGGGTGAATCTTGTTCTGGATCCCGTCGATACCGGCCATCATCAACGCCGTAAACGCCAGGTACGGGTTCGCAGTCGGGTCCGGGAAACGCACTTCAATCCGGCGGCCCTTGGGGTTCGCCACGTGTGGAATGCGCACCGACGCCGAGCGGTTCTTTGCGGAGTAAGCGAGATTGATCGGTGCTTCGAATCCCGGCACCAGGCGCTTGTACGAATTGGTGCCCGGGTTGGTGATGGCATTCAATGCGCGGGCATGTTTGATGACGCCGCCGATGTAGTACAGCGCAGTTTCGGACAACCCGGCATAACCATTGCCGCTGAACAGATTCTGGCCACCTTTCCACAACGACTGGTGCACATGCATGCCCGAACCATTGTCACCAACGATCGGTTTAGGCATGAAAGTCGCCGTCTTGCCGTAAGAATGTGCAACATTGTGCACCGTGTATTTGAGAATCTGGTTCCAGTCGGCGCGTTTGACGAGACTGGTAAACAGGGTGCCGATCTCGCATTGCCCAGGGGCCGCCACTTCATGATGGTGGACTTCAACCGGTACGCCCTGTTCTTCGAGCGCAAGGCACATGGCCGAACGGATATCCTGCAGAGAATCCACCGGCGGGACCGGGAAATAACCACCTTTGACCGGGGGACGATGGCCCATGTTGCCACCCTCCATGTCGTCACCGGAAGACCAGGGGCCTTCGGACGACTGCACCTTCACCATGGAGCCGGACATGTCCACACTCCACCTGACCGAATCAAAAATGAAAAATTCGGGTTCAGGACCGAAATAAGCGGTATCGCCGATGCCGGTCGACTTGAGATAGGCCTCCGCACGCTTGGCAATCGAACGCGGATCGCGGTCATACCCCTTGCCGTCCGACGGCTCCACCACGTCGCAGGTCAGATTCAGAGTCGCCTCGTCCGTAAACGGATCCATGCGCGCGGTGTCGGGGTCCGGCATCAATTGCATGTCAGAAGCCTGGATGCCTTTCCAGCCGGCGATCGACGAACCGTCAAACGCATGACCGTCGGTAAACTTGTCTTCCTTGAACATCTTGGTCGGCACAGATACGTGCTGTTCCTTGCCCCGGGTGTCGGTAAATCGCAGGTCAACAAATTTGACTTCGTTGTCCTTGAGCATTTTCATGACGTCGGCAATGCTTCCCATCTAACTCTCCTGATGACTATTGATTAAAGGGATTTGAATAATTCCGGGTATATAGTTCAGCAGGATGTGTACCAAGGCGGTGCATAGCCATCTTGTTGAAAATAAAAGAATTTTTATCTGCAAGTAGCACCAAGTTGCACCACTACAGTGCGCCTCTCTCTGCTGCGCTCCATTATAGTGCAATCAATACACCGTCGCATTCAGTTAAAATTCACAGCCTAAATCCACTAGGGACGACCATGAGCGACGCCGCCACCATTCTGGAATCCGCCCGCGCCCGCGCAAAACAGTTGGGCGTGGCCTACAGTGGCGCCTTGCTGCCGCAGGAAGCGTATCAGCTGTTGCAATCGCTGCCGGATGCACGCCTGGTCGATGTGCGTACCCGCGCGGAATGGGACTGGGTTGGTCGCATACCAGGTGCCGTGGAAATCGAGTTATTGGGTTATCCCGGCAACCGTCCGAATCCGGATTTTGTCGGTCAACTGGAACAGCAGGTCGAGACTGGCGCGCCCGTGCTGTTCATCTGCCGCAGCGGCGGCCGCTCGCACAATGCGGCGATGCTCGCCACCCAGGCCGGTTATGCCGATTGCTACAACGTTCTGGAAGGCTTTGAAGGCGATCGCGACCCGCAGGGCCACCGCAATATGTTGGGCGGCTGGCGCGCGGCCGGCCTGCCCTGGATACAAGGTTGATTCATGCAATCAGCAGTGTAGTGCGCTGCTGATTATTCGCCGCGCCAGACCACGCCGTAAAGATCATGGCGGCGGTCGCGCAGATTGCGCACCGTGCCGTTGTTGCGCGCAGTGACCAGCGTGTCAGGCCGCAGGTCCGCAATGGCCACGGTTTCCACGTTGGGCGTGGTATCCGCCGCAATTCCATCGCGTGCAAACGGGAAATCACAGGGCGTCAGCACGCAGCTTTGTGCATACTGGATATCCATGTTGGACACATTGGGCAGATTGCCGACGTTGCCGGACATCACCACATAAATCTGGTTCTCGACGGCGCGGGCATGGCAGCAGTAGCGCACCCGCAAATAGCTCTGGCGCTCGTCGGTGCAGAACGGCACAAACAGGATGTGTATGCCCTGGTCGGTCAGGTGCCGCACCAGTTCCGGGAACTCGGAGTCGTAGCAGATCAGCACACCGATCGGTCCGCAGTCGGTTTCGATCGCGGCCACCTTGTTGCCGCCTTCAATGTTCCACCATGCAACCTCGTTCGGCGTCGGATGAATTTTCGGCTGCTCGTAGATGCTGCCGTCGCGCAAAAAAACATATGCATTATTCTCGACGCGGCCATTCGGCATGCGCGTTGGGTGCGAACCCCCGATGATATTGATGTTGTGGCGCAGCGCCAGTTCGCGCATCGCCGCACGAAACCGCGGCGTGTATTCAGTCAGCGCAGCAATGGCTTCTGCTGGTGGCATTTCCCTGTTCTCGATCGACAGCAACTGCAGCGTAAACAATTCCGGGAACACCACGAAATCACCGTTGTAAGTCGCCACCACATCGACGAAATACTCCACGAACTTGATGAACTCCTCGAATGAATGCACGCGCCGGAGCATGTACTGCACGGTGCCGACGCGCACCGAATCAGCGAGTCGCCCGCCGGAATATTCCGCCTTTGCAACGGTATTTTCTTCGGGAACCTTGGGATTGCGCCACACCAGATGCACGCCGTAACCCATGGATTGCTGATCGTTTGATAGGTAATCGGGGATCACACCGATGATTTCAAAGCGGTTGCGCAACTGGAACGACAGCACCGGATCACGCTGTCGTTTTTCCTGCACTTCGCGCACATAGTTTTCCGCGCTGCCGAAACGTTTCATGCGGCGCGCCAGCGTCGGCAGCCTGCCGATGAACACGATGCCCTTGAGCTTGCGTTTCTCGCACAGCTTCTTGCGCTGGTTGTAAAGCCGCTGACCCAGGTGATAACCGCGATAGTCCGGGTCCACACAGACTTCCATGCCGTACAACCAGTCCCCCGCGGGATCATGCCGCGCCGCGTAACCGTTGCCGGTAATCTCCACCCAGGAATGCGGCTTCAGCGCAATGTCACCGCGCGTGATAAAGGTTGCGCAATAACCAACGGCTTTGTCATCCACCGACACTACAAACTGGCCCTCGGGAAAATTATTGATCTGCCCGGTGATGGCGCCCGACGAATATCCCTTCATACCTGCGTCAGCGTAAACACGTGCGCTCAGCGCGCAAATCGCCGGCACATCGGCCAGCGTGGCATTGCGGATATACAAACGGGTCTTTGGATCCGAAAGTGTAGATGTGTTGCTCATGATGCCTCCCTATACATTCTGACTCCGCGCCGGACGGGAAGTTCCGCCCTGCTTATCAGTTCCCGTGTCGCGACACGGGCTTTACCAACTGATGACACCGGTATATGCACTGCCGAGGATGAACAGACCAAACCCTATGCGGTACCAGGCAAATACCCGGAAATCGTGTGTCGCCACATAACGCATCAGCCACCTGATGCAGACAAATGCCGACAGGAATGCGGTAACGGTACCAATAGCGAACAGACCGATGTCATCGGTCGACAGCAGCGCACGGTTTTTGTAAAGATCGTAGGCTCCGGCGGCCATCAAGGTAGGCACTGCCAGAAAAAACGAAAACTCGGTCGCCGCCCGCCGCGACAGCCCGAACAGCATGCCACCGATGATGGTCGCACCGGAGCGCGACACGCCGGGGATCAGCGCAAAAGCCTGGGCAAAACCCACTTTAAGCGCGTCCCGCCAGGTCATGGCATCAACGTTGTCAATGCGCGGGGGGTGATCGCGCCCTTCAGCCCAGAGAATCACCAGGCCGCCGACGATCAGCGCGATCGCAACAGGCTCGGCATGGAACAAATGACTCTTGATGATGCCCGCCAGCGCGAGTCCGATAACTGCTGCGGGCATAAATGCCGCAATCAGATTTATTACAAAACCCTGCGCTCCGGCATCACTCGCCAATCCGCGCAGTACCCCGGTAAAACGTGCACGAAATTCCCAGCACACGGCCAGCATGGCACCGGTCTGAATCACCAGCTCGAACACCTTGCCTTTTTCATCGTTGAAATCAAGCAGGCTGCCAACAACGATCAGGTGGCCAGTACTCGACACCGGAAGAAATTCAGTGAGTCCCTCGACAATGCCGAGTATCAATGCGTGCAGGTAAGGGGTCAGTTCCATCGCTGCATTTTACTGCAGTGATTGAGTGATTCAGTAATTGGGTAATTAAAACCGGGCCCATAGCCGCACAATCACTTAATCACCAGCCTCCAGGTCACTCATAGCGCAGCGCTTCGATCGGCAACAGCAAGGACGCCTTGCGCGCCGGATAAAATCCGAAAAAGATGCCAATCGCAGCAGAAAAACCAACAGCCAGGATCACCGGCTCGATACCCAATTGCACGGGCCAGTCGGCAAAATGCGCAATCGCCAGCGTACCGCCAAAACCCAGCACGATGCCGAGAAAACCGCCGATCAATGCCAGGGTGATTGCCTCAACCAGAAATTGGGTGAGTATGTCGTGTCCGCGCGCCCCCACAGCCATGCGCAGACCGATTTCGCGGGTACGCTCGGTAACTGACACCAGCATGATGTTCATGATACCGATGCCGCCGACCAGCAGAGATACGGATGCCACTGCCGCCAGCAACAGCCCCATGATGCGACTCGACTCTTCGCGCACGGCCAGCATCTCGGACAGGTTGCGCAACGTAAAATCGTCGTCCTGCCCGGCCTGGATACGATGACGCTGCCGCATCAGTTCGCGGATCTGCGATTCGGCGTCCGACATCCTCTCGCCATCGCGAACCTTGATGGATACTGACCCCACCGTACGCAGCTTTCCGGTGCCACGACCGAGCACGCGGTTTCTCGCCGTCGAAATCGGCATCAGGATCACGTCATCCTGATCCTGTCCCATCATGCTCTGGCCTTTTTTCTCCAGCGTGCCGATGACGACCATCGGCACCTTGCGAATACGAATTACCTGGCCTATCGGATCAGCATCCCCGAACAGGCTGCGCACTACCGTATCACCCAGCAGAACCACTTTGGCGGAGCCGCTGAGATCGGTGGGATCGAACATTTTTCCACTCGCGACCTGCCAGTTCCGCGCCTCAAAGTATTCGTTGGTAATCCCGTAAAAAATAGTAGACCAGTTGTTGATGCCCGATACCACCTGCCCGGCGCCGCGCAGAGCAGGCGCAGCAGCCTGCACGGCCGGAATGTCGCGCTGAATCGCATAACCATCTTCTTCCGTCAGCGTGTTGCGCGAGCCTGCGCCCATGCGTGCACCGCCGCTGGTGGTAGAACCCGGCAACATAATGATGAGGTTGGTGCCCAATCCCTTGATCTGCTCCTCTATGCGGCTTTGCGCGCCGGAGCCTACGGCAATCATGGTAATCACTGCTGCCACGCCGATGATGATGCCGAGCATGGTAAGCGCACTGCGCAATTTGTTGATTCGCAGCGCGCGCAGAGCAATGCGGATGCTGGCGATGATGTTCATGCCGTCTGCCCTGCGTGCTGCTGGTCGGCCCTGTACTGCGCCGCAAGTACAGCAGCATCCTTGGGGAATTCCACCACACGGTCCTCGACCACCCGGCCGTCCCGGAACAGGACCATGCGTTTTGCAAATTCGGCAATGTCCCGCTCATGCGTTACCAGCACCACGGTCATGCCCTGCGCATTAAGCTGCTGCAGCAATACCATCACCTCGCAGCTGGTCTGGGTATCGAGAGCGCCGGTCGGCTCGTCGGCAAGAATAAGCACCGGATTGTTCACCAAAGCGCGCGCTATGGCCACCCGCTGCTGCTGCCCGCCGGAGAGCTGCGCAGGATGATGATGCGCGCGGTCGGCAAGCCCCACTTCGGCCAGCCGTTGCGCTGCGCGGCGATGGCGCTCCTCAGTAGGAACCCCGCAATAGAGCAATGGCAAGGCAATATTTTCCAGCGCGGATGTTCGCGGCAGCAAATTGAAATTCTGGAAAACGAATCCGATCCGGCGATTGCGAATCGCAGCGAGCGCGTCGCGATGCAGCCCCGAGACACGCTCGCCAGCCAGCATATAGTCTCCGGTGGTAGGCACATCAAGGCAACCCAACAGATTCATGAAAGTCGATTTGCCGGAGCCCGAAGGCCCCATGACCGCAACAAATTCACCAGCACCAATGTTCAACGAAATCCCGCGCAACGCCTGCACTGACAAGCCGCCCATCTCATACGACTTGGTGATGTCCTTGGTGGAGATAAGCGGCGTAGTCACGACCAGGGTTTTGACTTTATATAAAAACTGAGATTTTCAAAACCCAAACCGCGACCCACCCTTGGATGGCGCACCTTTTGCGGACGATCCAGCGGCACCGACAATGACTTCGTCGCCAACCTTGGGCGCTTCGCCGAGCAGTTCGGTGTAGGAACCATCGCTGATGCCCAGACGGACATTGATTGCCTTGGGCTTGCCTGCAGAGTCAGTGGTCCATACGGTGCCGCGCCGCGTCGCGATACCCTGCTGTCCGGCAACCATGGCATCGTACTTCACCCGCTGCTCGGCATTCAGCATTTCGGTGATTTGGCTCCGTGACTGGGCCCGCAAACGGCCTGCCTCGCGTTTCCGTGCCGCCGCGTCATCCGCAACAATGCCGGCGATTTTTTCACGCGTTTCACGCTGTATCGTTTCGAGTTTTGTCTGCTGCTCCTCGTCCAGCCCGAGTTCTTTAGTCAGCCGGTCACGCGTGGCCTGTCCGCTGCCGCCTTTCGTTGGAGCGGCATCACCTTTTGCTGCCGGCTTGACTGCCGGTTTAGGAGCAGCCAAGCCGGCGGGACGAAACCGCAGCGCGGCGTTAGGTAATTTAGCGGCATCGTCCCGGCGGGCGGTAATGATGCGCACATTGGCGCTCATGCCGGGCAGCAACGCCTGATCCGGATTCGGCGCAGAAATCACCGCGATGTACGTCACCACGTTCTGCACCACCTGTGCCGCCTTGCGCACTTGCATGATCTTGCCGCTGAATGTGCGCCCCGGAAACGAGTCCACGGTAAATGTGGTGTCCTGTCCGACCGCCACCCGCCCGATCTCCGCCTCGTCGATGGACGCCTCGACCTGCATGTCGGTCAGATTGCGGGCGATCAGGAACAGGACGGGGGCCTGCAGGCTCGCCGCCACGGTTTGCCCCGCGTCGACGCTGCGCGAGATCACGATACCGTCCACCGGTGCGCGTATCGTCGTCCGTTCGAGATCGACCTTCGCCTGTGCCAGCTGCGATTCGCGCTGCTTGACCAGTGCCTCACCGTTGCGCACCTGTGCGTCGCCGACGGCTCGCTGCGCCTGCGCAGTTTTAACATTCTCGCCGGCGATGGCGACGGCCGACTGTGATTTCTCGAGAACGGACTGAGAAACAAAGCCTTTTTCGACCAGCAATTGATTGCGCTGCAGATCACGCTCCGCCTCGGTGAGCGCAACCTGCGCCCGCGACACTTCAGCCTGCAGCGCGGCAACATTGGCGCGCTGCGTGAGCGCCGTGGCGCGTCCGGCTTCGAGATCGGCCATCGCCTGGTTGACACGCAATGCAAATGAATCCGGATCAATGCGGGCAATGACCTCACCTTGTTTGACCACCGAATTGTAGTCAACGAAAATTTCCTTGACCTGCCCTGAGACCTGCGATCCCACCTGCACCGATACCACCGGGTTCAGCGTGCCGGTGGATGAGACTGCGGCAACCAGACTGCCGCGCTCGATTTTGGCCAGACGATAACCGGCTTGCGCAGGTTGGCCATTAAAATACCAGTATGCGGTGCCGGCCAGACCAAGCGCCACCATCGCACCGGCAATCGCCACAATTTTTGTGTTCAAGATTTACTCGACGGAAAACAGAAAGCGGGAATTCGCTGGCGACGGTCGTCAGCGAATCAGATTGTGAGCGCAATCAACGAACGTCACGCGGGAAAGGTGCCAGTTCGCGCACGGCATTGCGAACCGTGCTCTCCATGAAATGTGACAAGGCAATGGCCGCGATATAACCGCGCAACTGCATTGCACTGCCGGCTGCCTCCAATCGTTTGCTCAGGGCTGCCGGTAACGGCGGCGGCTCCCGGCCTTCGGCCGATGCGCGCAACGCAGCGCGCATGTGCGCGAACAGCAGCGTAACGTCATCCTCGGTAACAATGCCGCCCAACAATACCTGTGGATCAATTACGGCTTCCGCGCGCGGCAGTGGCGCACCCTCTCCGGCATACGCCGTCGATGACAGCATTGCTCCCAGCACCAGTACCGGCAAAGTGCGTTTCAGCAACATATGATTCCTCGTCTGCCTGCAACACCCATTGTCTTGACGCCACTGGTTGCGACCGGTGTAGCGGCAGCAACCCTGCGTCTGCCAAGAATACGATATCTCAGACTTTACGGTAAATCTCGGCACCTTCTTTTACAAATTGTTGCGCTTTATCCTGCATGCCTTTTTGCAGCGCCTCCTGCTCAGCCACCCCCTGTGCGGCCGCATATTCACGCACATCCTGGGTGATTTTCATCGAACAGAAATGCGGTCCGCACATGGAGCAGAAATGCGCCAGTTTGGCGCCGTGCTGCGGCAACGTTTCATCGTGGAATTCGCGCGCCTTGTCCGGATCAAGCCCGAGGTTGAACTGGTCTTCCCAGCGGAACTCGAAACGTGCCTTGGACAGCGCATTGTCGCGAATCTGCGCACCCGGATGCCCCTTGCCGAGGTCGGCGGCATGCGCCGCCACCTTGTAGGCCATGATGCCGTCCTTGACGTCAGCCTTGTTCGGCAGCCCCAGATGTTCTTTCGGCGTCACGTAACACAGCATCGCCGTGCCATACCAGCCGATCATCGCGGCACCGATCGCCGAAGTAATGTGGTCGTAGCCCGGCGCGATGTCGGTGGTCAGCGGTCCCAGCGTGTAAAACGGCGCCTCGGCGCAGTATTTCAACTGCAGTTCCATGTTTTCCTTGATCATGTGCATGGGCACATGGCCCGGGCCTTCGATCATCACCTGCACATCATGCTTCCATGCCACTTGGGTCAACTCGCCTAAAGTCTTCAGTTCAGCCAGTTGCGCCTCGTCATTGGCGTCGTAAATCGAGCCCGGCCGCAAGCCGTCGCCCAGCGAGAATGAAACATCGTACTGTTTCAGCAGTTCGCAGATGTCCTCGAAGCGTGTGTAAAGGAAACTCTCCTTGTGGTGCGCCAGGCACCACTTGGCCATGATCGAGCCGCCGCGTGACACGATGCCCGTCATGCGTTTGGCGGTCATCGGGATGTACGGCAAGCGCACACCGGCATGCACGGTGAAATAATCCACACCCTGCTCGCATTGCTCGACCAGCGTGTCGCGGTAAATCTCCCACGTCAGATCCTCGGCCTTGCCATCGACTTTTTCCAGCGCCTGGTAAATCGGCACGGTGCCGATGGGCACCGGCGAATTGCGGATGATCCACTCGCGGGTCTCATGGATGTGCTGGCCGGTGGACAGATCCATCACGGTGTCGCCGCCCCAGCGGATCGCCCAGGTCATTTTTTCGACTTCTTCCTGGATACCGGAAGACACTGCCGAGTTGCCGATGTTGGCGTTGATCTTCACCAGGAAATTGCGGCCGATGATCATCGGTTCGATTTCCGGGTGGTTGATGTTGACCGGAATGATCGCGCGACCGCGCGCAACTTCATCGCGGACAAATTCGGGGGTGATGATCTTGGGAATGGCTGCGCCGAAATGCTGGCCCGGATGCTGACGGGTGAGCAGTTCGCTCAGGCCCTCTCGGCGCTGGTTCTCGCGGATCGCGATGTATTCCATTTCCGGCGTGATGAGGCCTTTGCGCGCGTAATGCATCTGCGACACGTTCATGCCAGCCTTGGCACGGCGCGGCTGGCGCCCGAGATTGAAGCGCAGGCTGGCAAGCTTGGGGTCTACCAGACGTTCACGGCCATAACGCGATGTTGGACCGGTCAGCGGCTCGGTGTCGCCGCGTGCCTCGATCCAGTTCTGGCGCAGTGCTGCGAGTCCGGAGCGAATGTCGATCTTGACCGCGGGGTCGGTATAAGGCCCCGAGGTGTCATAGACCAGCAGCGCCGGATTCTTTTCCGCGCCCATGGACGCCGGCGTGTCCGACTGAGTAATCTCGCGCATTGGCACCCGCACATCGGGCAACGTGCCGGAAATATAGACTTTGCGCGAATTCGGCAAAGGCTTGACCGCACTGGCATCGACCTGCGCCGTGGCATTCAGAAACTTGGGGGTGGCATTCATGACTCGCTCCAATGGATATGCCGGGGGAGCGGAGAGGGACACGATCTCCACGTTTCCCTACGACGGCATTACCCGTATCAGGTTATGAGGGTTTGTCTCACCCTGCAGCTGTCGCCATAAACGCCGACCGCAAGGACCCCTACGTGTGGTGTTTACGCTAATAGAAATATGGGATAATTGCAAGCGATCAGCTGCTGATTTTATGCCCTGATTCAAGCCTACATCCCGTTTCCATTTCCCTTTTTCGACAAGCAGTTACCCGCCCATGAACACCATTGCCCCAGCGGCCGCCGCGCCACGGATGGACATCGAACACGCCCGCTTCAACATGGTTGAGCAGCAGATTCGCACCTGGGAAGTGCTGGACCCGGCCGTACTCGACTTGCTGATGCGCGTGCATCGCGAAAACTTTGTGCCGGAGCAGCATCGTGCATTGGCATTTGTCGACATGGAAATCCCGCTGGGTCACGGTGAAACCATGCTGTCGCCTAAGCTGGAGGCACGCATGTTGCAGGAGCTCGCCGTACAAAAGAACGATTCGATACTGGAGATCGGCACCGGCAGCGGCTATATGACGGCATTGCTGGCGAGCATGGGTCGCCATGTTTACAGCGTGGACATCGTGCCCGAATTTACCCGCAACGCTGCAGCACGCCTGGCCACTCACGGCATACGCAACATCACGCTGGAAACCGGTGACGCCGCACGCGGCCGGGATCAGCACGGGCCTTACGATGTCATCGTTTTGACCGGCTCAGTGCCCGTATTGCCCGAAAGTTTCCAGCGCAGCCTGAACCCCGGTGGCCGGTTGCTGGCGGTAGTCGGCGAACCGCCGGCCATGCAGGCGCGCTTGATTTCCTGCGTCCACGCCGGCGCATACAGCCCGGTCGTATTGTTTGAAACCAGCATTGCACCGTTGAAAAATGCCCAGCAACCGCAACGCTTTGTTTTCTAATATCCCCATGACTTCCATGCGACTCACGTTTTTCAGTGCGGTCATTGCCGTCGGCATGCTGACCAGCGGGCCCGCGGCCGCAGCCGATCTGCTGGATATCTATCGTCAGGCGCTGGCCTCGGACCCGGTTTACAGCTCGGCACGCTCGGGCTGGACTGCGGCCCAGGAAAAACTGCCGCAAGGACGCGCCGGGCTGTTGCCGCAAGCTACGGCGTCGGCTTCGACCCAGTTCAACGACCGCGATCTGCGTTTCCGCAATCCGGCAAGTACCGGTAGTCAGTCGCAATACAACTCCAACTCGGCCTCGATTTCGGTTTCGCAACCCCTGTACCGCAAGCAGAATCTGGTGGCCTACGAGCAAGGAAAGACCCAACTCGTGCTGGCCGACGCCCAACTGGCCTCTGCCGGGCAGGATCTGATCCTGCGCTCAGCCCAGGCTTATTTCGATGTGTTGCTGGCCCGGGACAATGTTGCCTTCGTCCAGGCCCAGAAAACGGCCATCGGCCAGCAGCTGGAACAGGCCAAGCGCAACTTCGAGGTCGGCAACGCCACCATTACTGACACCCATGAGGCGCAGGCTCGCTTTGACCTTGTCACTGCGCAGGAAATTGCCGCGCGCAACGATCTGGAAATCAAAAACCGCGCGCTGGAGCAGTTGATCGGGCGCGCGGCGCCGACGCTCGCCGTGCTCGGCAAACGCTTTGATCCGCTGCCGCCGCAACCCAATGCGATAGAGCAGTGGGTGGAACAGGCGCGTACATCCGGCCTGCTGGTACGCATCGCCCAGGAAAACCTGACATTGCTGAACCAGGAAGTGGATCGTAATCGCGGCGCGCATTATCCGACGGTCGATGCATTTGCGTCGCTGACCGAATCCGCATCGGGTTCGGGAATCCAGGGCGGGTCTGGCACGGACACCACGACCAAAATCATCGGCTTGCAACTGTCGCTGCCGCTATATCAGGGCGGCAGTGTCAACTCGCGGGTGCGTGAAGCACTCGCCAATGAAGACAAGGCACGGCAGGATCTGGAAAACGCACGACGCAGCGCCGAACTGGCGGCGCGCCAGGGTTACCTCGGTGTCACCAGCGGCATCGCGCAGGTGCGTGCGCTGGAAGCAGCGCTGGTGTCCAGCCAGAGCTCGCTCGACTCCACCCGGCTGGGACAGGAAGTTGGTGTACGCACCCAGGTCGACGTGCTCAATGCGCAACAGCAGTTGTTCAGCGCGCGACGCGACCTGGCCCAGGCCCGCTACAACTACATCCTGTCGTCACTGCGACTGACCGCTGCTGCTGGAAAACTCACCGAAGCCGATCTGCAACGCGTCACCGTCTGGTTGGACAAATAACGGCCTGAGATTTTATCTCCGGCCGCATAAATAATTAATAAAAACAACAGGTTATAGATTACTCTCGGGTGCGGATCAAGCTTGCGACACGTCCGGTTGCGCCGCGATGAGCCGCAGTAAAAGCCACCCCTGCATCCCCCGCACGCTGGCGGCGCGCTTCGTCACCCGCCAGTTCCAGCGCCAGCGCATAGGCTGCAGTCAAATCCGGCGCGCTCAGTGCTGCGCCTGCTGCTATCGCCGCAGCGGCCGCTTCCGCAAAGTTATAAACCGACGGCCCGATCACCACCGGTTTACCGACAGCACAGGGCTCGATCAGACTGTGCGCTCCGTAGGGCAGAAAACTGCCGCCCATCAGCACAACATCGCAGGCCGCGTAATACGTAAACATCTCGCCCATGCTGTCGCCCAGCAACACTTCTGTATCTGCGGCAATAGCGGCCCGGTCACTGCGTCGCTGCATGCGCAATCCGCGTGCCGCAATCAATGCAGCCACATCGTCAAATCGTTGCGGGTGTCTGGGCACAATGATCAGCAGTGCTGCGCCAGGGCCCGCGCGTTGCACTGCATCCAGCAACAGGGCCTCTTCACCCTCGCGCGTGCTGGCGGCGAGCAACACCGGACGCGCACCGATCGCGGCACGCAGCACCCTGCCCTGGGCCATCTGTTCAGCCGGTGGCTCAAGGTCAAACTTCAGATTCCCGGTCACGGTCACCCGCGCAGCACCCAACTGCCGTAATCGCACGGCATCGTTGTCCGTCTGCGCCGCGATCACGCTCAGCGCCTGCAGCGCATCGCGGGCCAGCGCCCCGGTACGCAGATAACCGCGCAACGATCGCTCCGATAACCGGGCATTGACCAGATGCAGCGGAATGCCGCGGCGCGTACCCGCATGGATCAGGTTGGGCCAGATTTCGGTTTCCAGCAGCACTCCGGCCACTGGCCGGTAACGATCCAGAAACCGGGCGACGGCACCCGGATAGTCATAAGGCAGATAACAACGCGTCACCTGGTCGCCGAACAGCGCGATTCCGGTTTCACGCCCGGTCGGTGTCATATGTGTGAGCAGGATGTGGTGCTGCGGATAGCGTTGCTGCAGCACGCGGATCAGCGGCTCGGCAGCGCGGGTTTCGCCGACAGAAACTGCATGCACCCAGATCCACGGTCCGACAGGGTCATTGCCCGCATAAATCCCGAATCGCTCTGCCACATGCTGCAGGTAGGCCGGCTGGCGGCGCGACCGCCACAACAAGCGCAGCAACAGCAGCGGCGACGCGAGATAGAGCAGGATGATGTAGAGGAAGCGCATTTGGGTGACTGGTAATTGGTGAATGGTAATTGGTATGGGCGCGCCAGTGCTGGTTTTACCAGTCACTAATTACCAATCACCATTTACCAGTTTGCCCATGGCCGCCACCACTTCCGCCACTGCCGGCGGCATACCAATACCCCCCAGATTGACGCCGCGCGTGCAACCATGCAGTCCGGTCGCTGCAGGATCAGTCGCAACATAAACCCCGACCACAGGCACGCCCAGTGCGCCGGCCAGATGTGTCAGACCGGTATCGGCACCAACAACCACCCGTGCCTGAGCCAGCAACGCAGCCAACGAGCGCAAATCCATACGCTCAGGCACCACGGACTGCGGGATCTGCTGCGCCAGCCGCACACTGCGTTCACGCTCCGATGCGCTACCCCACGGCAACACGCTGCTCATTCCCTGCGCGGCGAATGTGCAGCCCAACTCGATCCAGTGCGCCTCTGGCCACAGTTTGCGTTCCGCGCTGGTTGCATGCAGCAGCACGGCATGCGGTCGGCCGCCCTCCAGCCAGTCAAACAGCTGATCCGCGGCAGCAATGCCGTATTGTGCCGGCGCGAGGACTTGATAACCCAGCGCCTGCGCCGCCAGGCTGCGGTTGCGTTCCACGGCATGCTGCCCCCACGCTACGCGATGACTGTGGTCATAAAAAAACCCCAGCGGCTCACGCGCACTGTCCCAATCAAGGCCATGGCGCGAGCCGCGAGCGGCCCGGGCGATCCAGGCGCTTTTCAGCAGGCCCTGGGTATCGATGACGGCATCGTATTGGTACTCGCGCAGTTGCCTGATGAAGCCGCGGATCTCACGCCAGGTTTCGGGACGCCACAACGTGCGGCGCCAGCGCCGCACGGCCACGGGCAGCACGCGGGCAACACCGGAATGCAGTTGCGGAATGGCGGCAAAGGACTCTTCAACCACCCAGTCGATGGTCGCTCCGGAAATCGCCGCGGCCACATCGCAGACCACCGGCAGATTGTGCACGACGTCGCCCAGCGAGGAAGTTTTGACCAAAAGAATGCGCGGCATCAGTCTGCGTTTGATTTCTGGAGCACCGGCTAGCCTACACGTAAACGCTTGTTCCGCATAGAATATGCGTCTGATTGCTGAGTGGATATCAATTCGTGAATCATCAAAAAACCGTCTGGCCTTCGTCGCTGATTTCGAAAAATCAATGCGCATCCCGCATTGAAATACCTGCCATTGCAGCAGCGCGAGTCCCGACATGATCCTGGTCACAGGCGGAGCAGGATTCATCGGTGCCAATTTCATACTCGACTGGATAGCCGCTACAGACTCCCCTGTCCTCAATCTCGACAAACTGACCTATGCCGGGAACCCGGCGAATCTGGCGACGCTGAAAAGCGATCGCCGCTATATATTCGCGCAAGGTGACCTCAACGATCGCGCCCTGGTCGCAACCCTGCTGAATAGGCACCAACCGCAGGCCATTGTGCATTTTGCGGCCGAGAGTCATGTGGACCGGTCGATCCATGGTCCCGGGGAATTCGTGCAGACCAATGTGGTCGGCACCTTCAGCCTGCTGGAAGAAACGCGCGCCTACTGGAGTGCGCTCGCCGCACCGGCCAAAAGCCGATTCCGCTTCCTGCATGTGTCGACCGATGAGGTCTATGGCTCGCTGAGCAGCAACGATCCCGCTTTCAGCGAAACCACGGCTTATGCCCCCAACAGCCCTTATGCCGCGTCAAAAGCCGGCTCCGATCATCTGGTCCGTGCCTACCACCATACTTATGGCCTGCCGGTAATCACCACCAACTGCTCGAACAACTACGGTCCGCTGCAGTTTCCCGAAAAACTGATTCCCCTGATGATCATCAACGCCCTCAATGGCAAGCCGCTACCCGTGTATGGCGACGGCAAAAACGTCCGCGACTGGCTATTTGTCGGTGATCACTGTGCGGGGATCCGCGTCGCACTGGAAAAAGGGCGCCCAGGCGAAACCTATAACATCGGGGGCAACAGCGAGAAAACCAATCTCGAAGTAGTGCATGCCGTGTGCACGATACTGGATGAATTGCATCCGGATGGCGCGCCGCACGAAAAACTGATTTCCTACGTCAAGGACCGGCCGGGACACGACCGCCGCTATGCGATCAATGCGGAGAAAATCAGGCAGGAGCTGGGCTGGGAACCCCGGGAGCATTTCGAGGCCGGTCTGCGCAAAACGGTGGAGTGGTATCTGTCACACCACGAATGGGTGGATGCTGTGCAGACCGGAGAGTATCGGAAGTGGGTTGACTCAAACTACGCCAAGCGGTGATTGGTAACTGGTGACTGGTAATTGGGGGGATTATGGGGAGTGGGGCGGACATACCCGCGGGTCGTGCGCACCACGGGTTGGAAGCGTGGAAGCTGTCGCGAAAACTCGCCACGGACGTCTACAAGCTCACAAAAAACTTTCCCAAGGAAGAAATGTTCGGACTGACCGCACAAATTCGCCGCTGCGCAGTTTCGATTCCCAGTAACATCGCCGAAGGCGCAGCGCGCTCAGGCCCCAGGGGATTTGCACACTTTTTAAGCATCGCGCGCGGTTCAGCGAGCGAGTTGGATACGCCACTCTTGATCGCCGCAGATCTGGGCTACATCGAGGAGAATAATCCGGCATTTACATTACTCAACCGCGTTTCCCGTCTCCTGACCGGCCTGCACAAAACCATCAGAACCCGAAAATCGGAATCTTGACCACGAATCACCAGTCACCAGTCACCAATTACCAGTCACACAAAGCACACAAATTATGAGAAAAGGCATCATTCTGGCCGGCGGCTCCGGCACCCGGCTCTACCCGGCAACTCAAGTTGTCTCCAAGCAATTGCTGCCGGTGTACGACAAGCCGATGGTCTATTACCCGCTGACCACGCTGATGCTGGCCGGCATCCGCGACATATTGCTGATCTCAACGCCACAGGACATTCCGCGATTCAAGCAACTGCTGGGTGATGGCAAACACTGGGGTATAACGCTGAGCTATGCCGTGCAGCCGGCCCCCGAAGGCATTGCCCAGGCTTTCATCATCGGTGCAAAATTCATCGGCAAAGACTCCTGTGCATTGGTCCTCGGCGACAACATTTTTTACGGGCACGACTTTTCCACACAACTCGAAAAATCCGCCCGCCAGTCCAATGGCGCAACGGTATTCGCATATCCGGTACAGGATCCAGAGCGTTATGGCGTCGTCGAATTTGACAGCAAGGGGCGTGTGCTATCACTACAGGAAAAGCCCAAACGACCAAAATCACGATATGCCGTCACGGGTTTATATTTTTATGACAACTCGGTGGTAACGCTGGCCAAATCGCTGAAACCTTCCGCACGCGGCGAACTGGAAATCACCGACCTCAACATGCTTTACCTGCAGCGCAAACAACTGGAAGTATGCGTGCTTGGACGCGGCATGGCCTGGCTGGATACCGGCACCCATGATTCGCTGCTGGAGGCCTCGCAATTCATCGAGACCGTGGAAAAACGCCAAGGGCTGAAGATCGCCTGCCCGGAAGAAGTTGCCTACCGCAAAGGCTACATCAATGCCGTGCAACTGAAAAAACTCGCAGCGCCGCTGAAAAAATCCCCTTACGGCCAGTACCTGCTGCGACTGCTGACTGATCGCGTATTCTGATGAACGTCGTGCAGACGGCATTGGCCGGCGTTGTAATCCTTGAGCCGAAAGTGTTTGGCGACGAACGAGGTTTTTTCTTCGAGAGCTTCAACACACGAACCTTCGCCGCGGCTACCGGACTGTCGCCAACATTCGTGCAGGACAATCACTCACGGTCGGCAAAAAACGTGTTGCGCGGCCTGCATTACCAGATCAAACAGCCGCAGGGAAAGCTGGTCCGTGTCGCCGTCGGCGAAGTCTTTGATGTGGCCGTCGATTTACGCCGCAACTCGCCGACCTTCGGCAAATGGACCGGCACCGTGCTGTCTGCAGAGAACAAGCGCCTGTTGTGGGTGCCCGAAGGTTTTGCCCACGGCTTTCTGGTGCTCAGTGAGTCGGCAGATTTTCTTTATAAAACAACAACTTACTACGAACCGGCGCATGAGCGTTGCATCGTCTGGAACGATCCGGAGATCGGCATCCGCTGGCCATTGACCGGCGCAGCAATCCTCGCCGCGAAGGATCTGGCCGGAAAGCGACTGCAAGACGCAGAGGTATTCGGGTAGCGGAATCGCACCACATCATGACCAGCAAGACTTCACGCATCCTGTTGACTGGCAGCAATGGCCAGGTAGGCCGGGCACTCCGGCAAACATTGGCACCGCTGGGTACTGTGGTGGCACTGAGCCGCGACGCACTTGATTTAGCTGATCCGGACGCCATTCGAAAAACAGTACGCGACAGCCAACCCACGCTGATCATCAATGCCGCAGCGTACACCGCCGTGGACCGCGCCGAAGCGGAACCGGAACTGGCAATGGCCGTGAACGGCATCGCCCCCGGTGTGCTGGCTGAAGAAGCAAAACGGTTGGGCGCGGTGCTGGTGCATTACTCCACCGACTATGTATTCGACGGCAGTAAATCCACTGCGTATAGCGAAGCCGACACACCGAATCCGCTCAATGTGTACGGCAAGACCAAGCTTGCCGGTGAACAGGCTGTCCAAGCCGTAAGCTCAGCACATTACATTCTGCGCACCAGTTGGGTTTATGCCGCAGAAGGTGCGAATTTCCTGAATACCATCCTCCGGCTGGCACGCGAACACCGGGAGTTACGGATTGTTGATGACCAGACCGGCGCGCCGACTTGGGCAAGCCCCATCGCAACGATGACCGTACAGATGCTCGCATTCGGCATAAAAGGCCTTGCCGATCCACCCTACGGCCTCTATCACCTGACGGCTTCTGAAGCAGTAACCTGGTTCGGTTTTGCCCAAGCCATACTTGCGGAAGCTGAGAAAACTCTGAGTATTTCAGCGCCAAAGCTGGTGCCCATCACGACCGCTGAATATCCACTGCCGGCCCCGCGCCCCGCCAACTCTCGTCTCGACAATACGCGATTGGCCAAAACTTTCAGCATCAGGCCGGAACCCTGGCAAAAAATGCTTGGGCAATGCATGCAGAAAAAGTTTCCTGGTGCGAATCGGCAATGACTGAAACGTAGAACCGGTTCAGAGTTTGAGTCGTTTCTGCTTGCAGTGCAGCCAGATAGCGAAGGCGTCGTAGGGGCTCACCCGCTTCTCGCCCAGCAGCTGGCGACCGGTAAACGCCTTGAACGCCTTGCCCTCGTGGAGGACAAAGCGCTTGAACTCCTGGCGCGTAACGGGCACCTCATAATAGATGCGGTCAATTTTCCCCCGCCCGAGGCGCTTCAGATCATACTGAAAACGCGTAAATCGGGATGCGCTGCCAGCCTTGAATTCGAGCTCCTCAAGCAGTTCACGCCGGACTGCTTGCAATGGACGCTCGCCAGGGTCGACTGCGCCGCCAAAACATCCCCAGTGGTTGGGATAAAAAATGCCGGGGATATTGTCCCGCAATTGCATCACATAGCGCTCGTCCTCGAGCACGAGAATAGCAACAGCAGCATGCGCCGGATTCAGGCGCGCCGAGGCGGAAAAAAACACGTCTTTGACCACAGAAATTTCCGGCTCGCCGCGCGGGGGCTACGCCCGCAGCACGTAGTCCATCGGCCAGTCACGCAACTGGTCAATATATTTACGCCCCCAGACGACCATCTCGTCGAGCCCCTCTTCCCAACTGATCTGCGGCTCCCAGCCGACATCTTTCTTGATCGCACTTGAATCCAGCCAGTAACGCGAATCCTGTCCGAGCCGATCTTCGGTAATTTCGCACAACTGTTCGAAAGGCATGCCCAGCGCCTGCGCAGTCAGTTCGACGACGCGGCGGATCGAAGTCGGATCTTTTGGACCGGCGTTATACACCGTGCCCAACGGCGCCTTCTCCGACACGAGAAGGATCGCTCGCGCCAGATCACGGGCGTGGATATAGGATTTTTCCGCGCGACCGCCACCCTGCAGCGGAAGTTTTTTTCCGGTCAGACCGCAAATGATGGCCTTTGGAATCACCCGATGCAACAACTGCCCCGGGCAATACGCATTCGACGGCCGGATGATGTTCATCGGGAACCTGAGCAGCTTTTGCACGGAAAGCAGGTACATGTCGAACGCAGCTTTCGACGCTGCGTACGGGCTGGTGGGCTGGATCGGTGTGGTTTCCTTGGCCGCGAAATCGACGGAACCATAAAGTTCCGAGGTGCCGATCTGGATAAACCGTTCCAGATAATCCCGCGACATCAGCTCCTCGCTCAATTTGGCCAGCGCCATTGAGTTGGTCTCGAAAAAGCGCCAGGATTTTTTCCACGACACGGCACCCTCACCTTGCGCCGCGTAGTTGATGATGACATCTGGCTTTTCCCTGTCGAGAACCTCCAGCACCGAATCCATTTCATAGGTGATGTGAAAGGCGTGATAATGGAAATTTTTCCGCTTCTCCACGTTCAGGGAAAACGGCTCGGGACGCAGCGGATTGCGGCCGATACCGATCACTTTTTTGGGGTCGGCGTTATCCAGCAGGTATAAAGCCGTATGAATGCCAAACGAGCCGCCAGCACCAATGATTGCGTAAGTTTTCAAAATTTTTCCTTATAAAACAATAGGTTATATCGTTACTCCAATATGGTCCAATACCAATCGCCAGTATAGCCCGCCTCCTGGAACAGCTTGATCCAGCCGTCGGGATAGTCATGAAACTTCGCGGTCAGCACCCATCTCATGAACAAATCACGCTGTTCGGTCGTGTGATACGCGTCGACTTGAACGAACCCACGACCTGGCGCGAGCCGTTCGATCTCACGCAACGCGCGGATTACATCCGGCCTCTCCAGATTGTGCAGCGTGTTGATTGAAATAACCGCCGAGAAACTGCCGTCAGGAAACGGGAGGGTCACTGCGCTACCCAGATGCAGCCGGCCAACGGCTTCCGGCTCGCAATGCATCAGCGCATATTCTGAAATATCGACGCCGAAAACCTCCAGATTGGGACAAACTTTCATCAAATCCTTGACCAGAAAGCCCTTGGCGCACCCCACATCAAGAACGCGGTCACCAGGTTTCAGATTGAAATGCCGGACGATGTCTTCCGCAATCGGCACCCACCGTCCGTCATAGCGGTAACCGCCGTACCCCACCTCCCGCGGTCCATCAAAATACTGCTGCCCATACTGGTTAGCGATTGTCACGCTCTCCGGTGTCTGCGCAGCATGACGCTGCGCAAGGTTACGTTTGGTGACAGGCAGCTTCGCGAGCAGATTAACTTCAGCCATCGGCGTGCTTGCGGCTTTCGCGATATGTTTTCGCAAGCCCATCCTGCAGCAGGGTAAAACGGAAATCCGGAAACGCCTTCAGGCAACCGGTAATGTCGAAAAACCGGTGCAACAAGTGCGGCGGCGGGCCCGGGCGCGGCACCTTTTTCACCACTCCCCCGTGCAGCTTCGCCACGATGTGCGCGATGTCATGAAACGACGTTGAAACACCCGTGACCGCATTGAGTGCACCGCGGCTCCTGTGGGCTAGCATCAGCGCCGCCAGTGCTGCAACGTCGTCAACAAAAATATGATCGCGCTGTTCCTCGCCGTCACCGAAGATCGTGATCGGCTCACCTTTATCGGCCTGCCGGCGAAAGCGGTTGGGACCGTAACCGCTGTGTGGATCAGCCGCACCGTAGATCAGCGTCGGCCGCAGCATCGCCACCGGCGCAGCCGTTGCGTTTTTCAGCATCAGCTCGCGCGCGGCGTGCATCATTCCATGCAAAGTCGAGGGCGCACAATGGGAGCTCTCGGTTACCGGGTTGGCATCGTCCGTATATACCGCATCGGAACTGATATACACGAGATGCGATATCGGTTTTTCAGCCAGCGCGGCGCAGACGGCTTCGACCATCCGCAGGTTTTGCATCAGCATCGGCACTGATTTCACCGGAGCGACAGCGGAAACCATGACCACGCTGTCGGTCGCTCGCAGGATCTGCCCCAGCTTCTCCGTCGCACCCTCGCCCAGCAAGTCAAGTTCATGACGTGTCAACGCCAGTACAGGAACTCCGTCGGTCTCCAGTTTTTTTCGGATCGTGCCGCCGACAAAGCCGCCGGCGCCAATAATCACCACGCGCCCGGGTTTCGCGGGGATGCTGTTCAAGTGTTCAAGCATTTTATGTAACTTTCTTCGGTAGCGGATAACCCAAGGTCAGGTAGGTGAACCCCGCTGCTGTAAACGTGCTGGCATCGAGTATGCGGTAAGGATCAACAATCATCCGACCCCGCATCACTTGCGCCAAGGCTGCGGGTTTCAGCTCACGGAATACCGGCCACGGCGTCATGATCACCAGCGCATCCGTTCCCGCAGCGGCTTCGAGTGCCGACGCACATCCGGTCACCCGCGGATGCATCGCGGCTTCCGCTGGCACAACAGGATCGTAGACGCGCAGCGCCCAAGGTGCGAGATGACTGATCAACGCGAGTGATGGCGAATTTTTGGTGGAATGGGTATTTTCCTTGTACGCCAGTCCGAGCACGGCCAAGGCCGCATCCGGATTGCGTGCGAACACCTCCCGGTGCAAGGTGCGCAACACCCAGTCCTTGCGATGCCGGCTGTTGTTCACGAACGACTGGATCAATCCGGCTTCGCTGCCGGTTTCCCCGGCCAGGCGCAATACCGTGGCCAGGTCCCGCTCAAGATTGCCACCGGCCAGTCCGAGTCCCGGCGCCAGATAGGAATAGGGGCCGATACGCCGGTCCAGCTTCAGCGCCGGCACGATCTCATGCCAATTGGCGCCGATGCGTTCCGAGAGTTCCGCCAGCGTATTGGCAACCGTCACCGACGCAACGAGGCAGCAATTGATCGCGATCTTGGCAAGTTCGGCGCTTTCGTAACGCATCGGCAGCACCGGACAATCGAACGCAGCAAGAAATTCGGCATAAGCGGCGGGCAACGGCATCTTGGGATCAGCACAGCCGACGATGAAACGTTCGGGCTCCATCGCGCGCTCGACCGCGCGCCCGAAAATCAGCGTTTCCACCTGATAAATACGCTGCGCTTCCGGCCACGCGAGGGCACGCGTATAGCCTGGGGACACCTGGCACAACACCACCAAAATCGCATCGCGCGCCATGTGTGCACACACCTGGGCGACCAAGGCATCGATCCCGGACAAGTCGCTGCCGCCCTGATCGTCAGTCGGCACATCGCAGGCAATATAAACCATGCGGCAATCCCGCAGTGAAGCCGGATCGGCGCTGCAGCGGATACGCTCGCGATTCTGCGCCACCAGGTCATCAAGGCCGGGTTCGACAACCGGCAACTCGCCTTTTTCGATGCGTGCAACCGATGCCGCATCCGGGTCGAACCACAGCGTCGGGAAACCCCGTGCCGCAGCCGCAGCCGCGGAATTGATACCGAGATGCGTCATGCCGGCGAATCCGATCAGGGGACGACTCATCGCGCCGCCTCCTTGACCGCGGCATCACCGAGATTGCGCAGCATCCGGTTAAGCCACACATCGTTGGACAGATCGGTTTCCGTACCTGCCTCGCACAACTGCCGGAAATGGGTGTATTCAAGCGCCCATGTCGGATCTGCCTGCTCCAGCGTTTCCATATCCTCTGCCGGCCGGCCCGAAGGCAACACGCGGGTACGGTGGGTAAACGTCGCCGGCCCCCATTTGCACAATGAGCTGATGTGCGCACTGCCATTTTCTGCGAATACGTCGCACGTGAAATGGTTGCGCCATGACAGCAGGGTCATTTCCAGCTCAATCACCGGTTGCGCCGATTTGGACATGACCACGACATGATCGGGCGCGAGGTTTTCGAACCGATTGGCGGAAACCACCTGGAAATCCTCTCCGGGATCACCGAACCAGAACTTCACGGTATCCAGCAAATGCGATCCAAGGTCCGGCAACACCCCGGCCCCCTGGTCGCGCCACGCCGAATCCCGCACAAGACGCGCAGTGCCATTGCCGTAAAACATACGGCAACGATAGATCCTGCCGAGTTTCCCCGAGCGCACCAATTCACGCATGCGCATGTAATGCGGCTCAAAGCGATGGTTATAGGCGGTGTAACAGAAGGCTTTTTTTGCCCGCGCGAGCTGCTCCAACGCCACTATCTGTGTTTCGTCGGTAGCCCACAGTGGTTTTTCAACAAGAATATGCTTGCCGTGACCGAGCAGGTAACTCAGAACGTCGATTTTGGGTTCGTCGGGAATGCACGCCAGCGCAGCATCGTAGCTGGCGAGCGGTACATCTTCCACCCGCTTGTACTGTGCTTCCGGGTTGACGGGATCAACCGCTGCGACAAAATCTGCGCCGGCAAATTTCCGGCGCTTATAGCCCTGAACCCCCAGGCCGACGACGATGACGCGCATCGCCCCCACCTTCAGCTGTAGTTCGCCTGACGCTCGACCGTATCGATTTTGCGCCGCACGTCTTCGGGGGTGATCGGAATGTTGCCGTCGTATTCGCACTCGCAAGCCGCCGCCATTGAACCCAATATGGTGGCAATCGCGTCCGATCCGGTGGCAAGCTTGGACAGCGTTGCGTAGGCCAGCAGCGCGTCACCGGCGCCGACCGCATCGACCACGCGATCCACAAAACTGTCGACCACCACGAAAGAATCCAGTGACTGGTGATCGCTGCTCTTGCAGGTCAACACCCCACGCTCGCCCAGCTTGAGGATCAGCGTTTTGCACTGGGCCGCATCGTACAGCGCCGATGCCAGCGGACGGATGCCCGAATCCTGATCTGCCAGCGCGAAACGGGCTTCGCGCTCGTTGGGTGTAATCAGATCAAAACCCTTGAATTCGGTAATATTGCCCCAGCGGCTCGCCACCTGGCTGTCGGCAACCTTGTAGACACCCTCGGGTATCGCCTTGACCAGCTTGGGAATGGTGCGGCGGTTGAACACACCATGCCGGAAATCGCTGAACACCACGGCATCACTCGGCGTTTCCGCGATCGCCTTGGCCAGATGACTCGCGATATCGTCCGAGATTGAGCGGTTGTCCAGCGTATCGATCTTGAGCAGGCGATAACCGCCGGCGACGATAGCATTCTTGTTGGTGGTCGGCCGTGTGGCATCGATGACCGGACGGCAATCAACGCCGGATTTCGCCAGACCCTCAAGCACAAAATCCTTGTACGCATCATCACCAAGCACGGTGGAAAAAACAACGTCTGCGCCGGCAGCCCGCAAATGCTCCGCCACCACGGCTGCGCCGCCGATGTAATCCTTGCGGCTTTCGTAGAGTACGCTCATGGTTGGAGTCTTGGTCTGACCACCGATCATCGCAGTCTGCGTATAACTGTCCACGATCGTGTCGCCGATGACATGCACCCGCTTGCCCTTCAGCTTCAGCAGACATTGCCGCAAGGATTCAAAGGTGAGCTTCTCCGTATCCATGAAGGTGAGGAGTTTCTCCATCTGTATCCTGGGCGGCCCCAGATCAATCAGCTTCGATGAAGAATAGACAATATCGCCCGGCGTGAATATAACTTCGCCACCATACTGCTTGATAATTTCCGCTTCTTCCTGAGTCTTTTGCGCCACGCCGTTTGAAGTGTATTCGTAGCCCTTGGCGAAATAATCCGGCTGGATTTTTGCGATGTTGTCCAGAGGCGTGGCGTTCTGATCGATGACTACGTAATCGACGAGTTCGAACGCAGCCAGATTCAGCGCGCGCAGATCCTGCGGAATATGCGGCCGGTACTGCCCCTTGCTGATATGGGCATCAGCCGTAATGCTCGTCACCAGAATGTCGGCCTTGCTCTTCGCATAAATCAGGTGACGCAGATGTCCCGGGTGCACCACGTCGAACACGCCGTGGCACATGATGACTTTTTTCTTGCGCGGGCGCGTGCCGACGATCTGGATCAGCTCATCGACTGTCTTGATTTTGTGGCGGTATCTTTCGGTCAGCGATGCCAGCATTTAGTTGGCCTTGCCCATATATTGAAACCAGGTTTTGGTGGCCTTCTCGATCGACGCCGGATCCCATAACGGCGCATTACGCCAGACGTCAATCTCCTTCATCATCAGAGCCACGCCCGCCTCGAACGAAACCTTCTGCTTCCAGCCAAGATCGCGGGTGATTTTGGCGATGTCCGCCCAGGTGCAGTCGGGTTCGCCAGGACGTTTGGGGATATATGTTTTTTCGCCGCCAAGCAAACCCACCAGTTGATTTACCGACTGGGGATTGCCCGCACCGAGGTTCCACACCTCGCCGGTCTTGTCCGTTTCTGCCGCCAGCCGGAATGCTTCGGCCACATCCGTCACATACAGGAAATCACGCTTTTGCGAACCGTCGCCGACCACCGTGTACGGCTTGCCGGCCAACTTCTGCCTGAAAAAAACCCCGAACACCGCACCATAAGCGCCGGTTGTGCGCACCCGCGTACCGTAGGCGTTGAATATCCGGATCGAATTGACCGGTAATCCATAGACTTTGTGCCAATGGAAGCAGGACTGCTCGCCCATGTACTTGCTGAGCGCATAAGGATACAGCGGCACAATCGGGTGATCTTCACGCGTCGGTGTCGCAGCAAGCCCATAACAGGACGAGGATGCGGCGTAGACCAGCTTCTGTACACCGGCGTGGCGCGCACACTCCAGCACATGTACGGTGCCCTGAACATTCGCGGACATGTATTCCATTGGGCGTTCGATCGACGGCACAATGTCGCCGATCCCGGCGAAATGGATAACGCAGCGGGCGTCAGCGAACAGCTTGTTGCCGGGCTCAAGATCCCGGATATCCATCTTCTCGAAACTGAAGTCGGGGTTCGCGGCAAGATGCGCAATATTGCTCTCATGCCCGGACACCATATTGTCCACCGCGCGAACCCGGTAGCCGTGCGCGAGCAGATTGTCAGCCATATGGCTGCCGATGAATCCGGCGCCACCGGTGACAACGGCTACCGGCTTGCTGCTCATTTGATGTCGAACCGTTTCATGCGCTTGACGTTGAAATAAATATCATCATCAAAGCTGCGCGGCAGCTTGCCCGCCTTGAATGCCTTGCACAGATCGCGGGCGGCGTCCTCAATCGAGTATTTCGGCTTGAATCCGATCACGCGCGCGATCTTGTCCGAATTGATGTGATAGGAGCGGATATCGTCGGTCGGCGTGGTCACGATCTCGATCTCGCCTTTATCCGGATACTCCTCCTTCACCACTTTGCGCACCAGCTTGGCAATATCCATGATGCTCTGGTTCTGGTAGCCGGCGTTGAAGGTCTGGCCGGCGATTTTCTCCGCGGGCAAAGTCAGCAGCAACTGGTAGAGATCACACATGTCCTGGATATGCAGATTCGGGCGCAACTGGCTGCCACCGAACACCGTAATCTTGTTGTTGTTGACCGCGTGGTTGGTGAGGATGTTCACCGACAGATCGAGGCGGGTGCGCGGGCTGTAGCCGCAAACCGTTGCCGGACGGATGGTCACGCAGGTGAAGTCTGGTCCCTGGTGTTTCCACAACAGCGGCTCGCACATGCCCTTGTATTTGTTGTAAAGCGACACCGGCACCAGCGGATGGTCTTCGGTCACTTCCGGCTGATCCGATACACCGTATACCGAGCTCGACGAGCAATAGACAAAACGTTTGACACCGGCTTTTTTTGCCGCCACCACCATCGGCTCAAACGCATCGAGGTTGACGCTGGTGCTCAGTTTTTCATCCAGCTCGAAGCTGGCGTCGTTGGAAATGCAGGCCAGCGAAATGACCGCTTCCTTGTCCTTGAACGCTTCTGCCAGTTTTGCCACATCCCGGATGTCGCCCTCGATCAACTTGAGGTTCGGGTGCTGCGGCAGGTGGTTTTCATAAAAAAATGTATCGTAAACGGTGACGTTGTAACCGGCGTTGAGCAACTGGGGCGTCAACACACAACCGACATAACCTGCACCGCCGGTAACCAGAATGTTTTTCATGGATCCTCTGCTTTCAGAACTGTAAAACTGGGAAGGCTGGCCGCTCAGCGACCGCCCGTTTTGATCGTATAACCAGCCGCACCGGCATCGCGGTAAAACATCTGCACTGTTTCCAGAGAATAGTCGTCCTGGTTTTTGCCCACCAGCGCGAGTTTGGCAATGATGTCGTTGGTCACCGTGATGATGTGGCAACCGATCTCATCGGCCTGAAACACGTTCAGCAGCTCCCGCGGACTTGCCCAGATGAGCTCGGCCTTCGGCTTCGATTTGAGTATCCGCACCGCTTCCGCCATCAGCGGCACCGGGTCGATGCCGGTATCGGCTACGCGTCCGGCAAATACTGAAACGATGGCCGGGGTACCCGCATGCAGGCAATCCGTCACGCGCTGCACCTGGTCCAGCGTGAATATCGCCGTCACGTTGACCGCGACACCCGCCGCGGAGAGTTTCTTGATCAACGGCCCGGCAAACTCGCGCTTGGTGTTCATGACCGGGATCTTGACGTTGACGTTTTTGCCCCAGGACGCAATCGCCAGCGCCTGCCGCTCCATCTCGTCAAAATCGTCGGCAAACACTTCCAGCGATACCGGCCGGTCCGGAATGGCCGCCAGCAGCTTGCGCCCGAACGCCTCGTAATCCGTGAGCCCCGCTTTGCGCATCAGTGTCGGGTTAGTGGTAAATCCCTTGATCACCGGATTCGCATACATTTTCATGATGCCGTCGAAATCGGCGCCATCCGCAAAAATCTTGACCCGCAATTTATCAACCTGGCTCATGTCTTATGGTTTCCGCGTTTGGATTGCACTGATTTTTTGATCAAACTGACGATCAGGCGAGCCGCGGCAGGGAGAGATGCGGCACGGCTGTCAGCGTTTATTTGTCGGGTTTCTTTGTAGTGCCGATTTATGAAAATATTATAGCAGCCAGCCTCTTGACCGGCAACGATGTCCCCCCAGCGATCCCCCACCACAAAGCTTTTTTTGAGGTTGATTTTCCATTTCTCGGCCGCCTTGATCAGCATGCCGGGCCTGGGCTTACGACAGCGGCATCCCGCATCCTGCCGATGTGGACAAACCAGAACGTCATCGATTGACGACACCTGCCGCAGTTTTTCATGCATTGCATCAACCACGGCCGCATCAACCAGTCCATTATCGATATCCGGTTGATTCGTCACGACGATCACCAGCAGCCCCGCTTGTTTCAAATCGTGGATGGCGCTCACGACGCCGGGCAGCAGCCGGAAATCCTGCAATCGGCGCGGCGCGTAAGGTTTACCGTCACGCACCTCGGAACGATTGATGACGCCGTCGCGGTCAAGAAAAACCGCGCAGCGCGATGCTCTCGAAATATTTTGAGGCTGGCGTCCGGCGATTGGCTTGCTCGTGCGCTTGCCCATCACCGGTCGCGCATCACCATTTAGTGGCGTTTTGCTGCAACACCGGATGCGAAACCAGACAATGCCATACCACTGCATGAAAGGCCTCGGTGTGTGGCGTAACCAACGCGGGATCGACGGTGGGAATAACCACCACGTGATCCCCCACCTTCCTGGTGTAACCGCCGTCGCGGCCCACCACGCCGAAAATCTTCGCGCCGCGCTTCTTCGCCAACTCCAGTGCGCGCACGATGTTCGGACTTACGTTGCGTTCAAGATCGCCGCCACCAACGGAAAACACGAATACCCCGTCCTTTTCCGAGAGCCTGCTCGTCACCAGCCATGCGGCAAAAACCGTCTCCCAGCCTTCGTCGTTGGTACGCGCCGTCAGCTCCGACACGTTGTCGGTGGGCGCGTAGGACTCTATGCCGCACAGCTTGCGAAAATCATTGACTGCATGCCCGCAGTTGCCGGCACTGCCACCCGCGCCGATGAAGAACAGACGACCACCCTTTTCCCGCAATGCCGCCAACGCTCCGGCCATCGATTCGATGGCCTGTTGATCGATTTCGGAAGTAATCTGTTTTGCCTGCTCAAAGTACTTTGCAACGTGCGACATCGCCCGATTCTCCATGATTTTCACTCACGCCAGACGGCAGTATGCCCGGAAAACCCTTGATGCGGTCGCAGTATAAGGGAAACCACTGCCCTGTTGGCGCCGACCGAAAATTGACCAGTTTTTGAGGGTTGTGCCGACTGAAAATTGACCAGGGTGTTCAATCGCCTGCTTAACTTTTAAGCAGGGAGACGGGGTGATCACCATGGACATGTTGGGCA
>Ga0209702_10000412_pt1 | contig 88471 bp, 69 predicted proteins | sample FRY01_FD_187210 | JGI IMG/M metagenome (GOLD analysis project Ga0209702, IMG submission 187210) | Freshwater microbial communities from Lake Fryxell liftoff mats and glacier meltwater in Antarctica - FRY-01 (SPAdes) (version 2) | ecosystem: Environmental > Aquatic > Freshwater > Ice > Glacier... | reverse complement strand
CAATCGGCTTTTTGTTGATTCAACTAACTATAGGAGAGTAAAATAGCCACATTGCAGATTAAATTGTCAGAGTTTATGGGTGTGGTGTCAAATTAATAATAATTAGAATTTTTTGAAAAGTATCAGGCAAGTTCTGACTCTAATATTTAGGATTTTGAATTACTCTATAGTCAAAAGTATGTGGAACTTCTCTGCAAGAATAATGAAAAACTTGGTCAGCATATCCCGACAGGGTTGCTCTATTCTGAGATTTCTTCTAACTGACACTGCTTGTTCTCACTTGAGTTATTGAAAACTTCAAGGCTAACATGCCCCGCAAGAAGAGTTTTCACCGAACGGTTACATAAATTCAGTGCCAATGCCTTACTGGATTTCAGCTACTTCAGTACGACTCCTCGTTGTTTCAGTGCGGCTTCCAAAACCGGTTTTTGTGTTTTTTGTGGGTCGATTAATGCAGTGATTCGACCTGCCTTAAAACTGCTAGTAGCTTGTTCTACCCCTTCGATTTTCGCCACAATTTCATAAGCCGCTAAACAACAAGCTTTGCAATCTAACCCAGCTACTAGGATTTCAACTTGGATTAGCTTTTCTCTTGGGGTGGTTGAAACGGGCTTAATTCCAAAAGTGCCTTGAGTAAGAGAACGCATTTTTTCATCAAGCCGAGTTAACACTTGATCTGGTGTTGCTTTTTGAAACAATTTTACTGAATCAAAGGTTAGCACCGCTTCTGCATAATTAAAATCAAGGTTTGTAAGTTTGATATCTGGCCATTGTTCCATAATTTGGCGTAAATCAAGTTCGCGTTCTGGAGAAAAAAGACCTGTAATCCGAACCTTTACTTTTTGATCTTCTGCAAAAGCTTTATTAGCCGGTATAGCTAGTAATAAAATAATAAGTAAACTTTTTATTATTAATGTTTGCCTAGGTGCAAAAAGAAAAGTAATCATCGTTATCATACGGAGGCTCGATTATCGGGTTTGAAAAAGTGGACTTTGTATAAGTTCATGCAGGAGGGTTCGAACCCCTCCACCGGTCTTCTTCGTGTTATTAACAATGAACGCAATGGAATCTTGGTCGGAGAAAGCAACGGGGCGACCCGTACTATAAATAGCTAATTGGCTAATCAGATTTTTTGCTAACCGATCTGGATCAGCAGCAAGCAAATCTTGAAATCCACGGATGTCTTTAAAGTTTTTATCTTCGGTGTAGATGCCTGATGCATCAACGGGTGGCCCTAGCTTAAACGAAATACCAATAAACGGATCAATTACGCCTCTTTGAGCAGGGTCACCTTGTCCGATAGAGCGATAGCGCAGACGATACCCGCCAATGACATCATACGATTCAAGTGCGAATCCGGGTGGATCAATCTTTGCGTGGCACGAAGCGCAGCTTGCATCTGATCGGTGTTTTGCAAGTTGTTCTCGAATGGTGCTAGTGCCTCGCACATCGGGTTCAACTGCGGGTATGTTAGGGGGAGGTGGATCTGGGCGGTCGCCTAGAATGCGTTCAAGAACAAAGGCACCCCGTGGAACGGGAGAAGTGGTGGTGCCATTTGCAGTAACTTTTAAAACAGCAGCTTGGGTAAGAAATCCGCCCCTTGGGCAATCTTTGGGAAGTGGAACTTTTCGAATTTGAGAGCCGCTTACACCGTCGATTCCATAATGCTTTGCAAGCTTTTCGTTGATCATAACGAAATCAGAACGAACAAGATTGCTTGCCGCAAAATTTTTCTCAATAAGTTCTTTAAAGTAGCTGCGAGTTTCCGCAACCATCGAGTCTTGTAAATAGGGATTGAATTCTGGATAAAGTTGCCGGTCTGGGTCATTGGTAGCAATCTGTCTGATCTTTAGCCATTGACCGACAAAATCGTCAATAAAGCGCTGTGATTTTGAATCTTTTAATAAGCGTTCAACTTGGGCATGAAGAACTTCGGGGGAATTTAATTTGCCTGTATCTGCAAGTGTTGTCAGGGTTGTGTCTGGTAACGAATTCCAGAAAAAGTATGAAAGCCTGTTTGCAAGAGAGTGATTATCAAGTTTGTTTTCTGGTTCGAAGTGATAAAGAAAATCAGGCGAACACAAAGCCGCTCGATAGGCCCAGAGCATAGCAGTTTCAAAACAATCGCCCGCTTTAAGGCGTTCATCAACTTTGGCAACATAAGCCTTGCGAATGGATTCATTAATAGGTCTGCGAAAAGCCTTGGGAAGGAAGTTTGCTAGAAGTTGGTAGGCATCAGTAAGGGGTGCTTTGCTTAGGACTGTATAAAGGCCAGTGATTGGGTCGGGCCGATTCATCCCTCCCCCTAACTGCCTTACTTGTTTTCTTTGAGGAGGTTTTATTCCGGTTTGTTCAGCACCCTTGAATTCTGTCAAAGGAAGATTGCTGAATAAAGTTTTGTGGCTTTGTGGTGGCCAAGTGGAATGTAATGGCCCTTCAATATCGAGCCAATCACAGGCAATGCCTGGCCCTGTGAATGCCAAAGCCCTTCCTTTTCTGGAATAGTTTGCAACGGGTGCTAAGGATGCGGTGTTGAACCCGATCAGTTCATTTCGGTTAAGCCAAGTGGTCAGTTCGTGTTCCTTGGCCTCCATAGATGGGGCATCATAATAACCTAGGACATAGCTGGGATGTTGCCCGCCTCGGCCATCGCCTGTAAGTTGTACGACAGAAAGTCTGGCAGCTTCGGTGCCACGAGCAGGAAGGACGGTTCCTTTGTCCCATTGAAAGCTCCAGAGGGAAGTGCGCACCCGATAGAGGCCGGGGTAAATCGTTACATGATCCATAAAATAAGGGTTCATAGATTCGTCTTCGTGTCGGAAAAGCCCAACGGTACTGCCTGTAGAAAAAGAACCCATTCGTTCGTGAGCGCCTTGGTCGAGGTGGTTTTGTTCCCCTGCAGGAGGAAAATTGGGATCAGGTTTTTTATCTTTTAGTAGAACGCCGTCGCCGTTCAAAATTACATGGGCTACGAACCCGCCACGATTGGCAAGTGAGATGCGCCTTTTTTGTACCGTTGGGGTTATTGGCTGTGTAGCGATGGCAAGCTCGAGGGTAAGATTAGCAGCCTCATCATACTTTGCCAAATTCACATGAGAGATATCTAGGGCATCGCTGTTTTTATCGAACCCGTGAGCCGAGCCATCTGCGGGCAGTAACCCTTGTAAAGCGATGCCTGGCATATCGAATAAATCTCGGATGGTATTTTCGTATTCGATACGGGTTAATCGCCTAAGCGGGGTCCTTCCAGAGTTAAGGAATTTTTCCTGTTCAAACTTAACCAAAGAACTGCTCAATTGCTTTAAGAAGTCGTTCTGTTCTTTTTCTGGCGGTCGCACTTTGCTTTTTGGTGGCATCTCGCCATTCTGAATTCGGTTATGGATCTTTACCCAGCGGGAAAAAGTTTCCTCTTCCTTCAGGTCAGACTTTAAGTCAGTTATATCTAGGCCACCTTTTTTGCTAGATTTATTGTGGCAAGTGGTACAGTGCTTTTCTAAAAAAGCCTGACTTGGTTGATCGAATCCAAATGATTGCCCACACCAGACTAGTACAATTCCCAAAACTATAAGTTGCCAAAAATCCTTTTTGCTAAGTATCACACCAGCTCCAATCCGGTCATAGTGCTTTTGGATGTGGAGAATTCTTTTGCCTGAATTCCCATTCGGTGCAGCATAGAAAGATACAGATTACTCAAGGGGTAATTGTTCTTTGTGTCAAACGCAAGATGTTGCCCGTGTTTGAACCCGCCACCTGCAAGCAAAACTGGCAGGTTTGTATTTGCGTGGGAATTAGCACTACCCATACAAGTTCCATAAAGCACCATACTGCGTTGAAGTAAGGATTGTCCTTCTTCCTGAGTGGTACTTAATGAGGTAAGGAAACTGTTTAGGGCATCGAACTGGCCTTCTTCCTTTGACCTTAATTCTGCAATTACTTCGGGACGGTTTCCGTGGTGGGTGATGTTATGAATTACCGTTGTGTCAATAAAAACGGAAACGATGCGCGAGGAATCTGTCTCTAGTGCCAGTTTGATTACATCAAACATATGCCTAGTTTTCTTGACAAATTCTTTGGCATCGTCGATGTCTTCCGGCGGATTAGCATTCACTTTAGGCTTGGGTTTATATTCCCATTCTTCAGAGCTATGCAGCCTTTGTTCTAATTCACGAACTGAAGAAAGATACTGATCCATACGGGCCTGATCAGGTTTTGAAAGGGAGCGACTCAGGCGTTTTGATTGGTCACCTACAAAATCTAGCATACTGCGACCTTGCTTGATCGCTTCTATATTTGCAGCAACTTCTTCTTTCTTACCTTGGAAAAAAAGTGTTTGAAATAGTTTCTTTGGGCTTCGTTCAGCAGAAATGGGAGCACCACTTCGGGTGAAGCTTAAAGTCTGATTTCCCTCACTGCTGATAGCAAGTACAAGGGAAGGATATCGGGTTTGATTGCCTAATTGTTCTGCTGCAAATTGGTCGAGAGATACCCAATTGCGAAACCCTCCTCGTTCGGGGTGTGGCGTTCCTGTGAGGAAACATTTTTCTGCAGCGTGAGATCCGGTTACGCCAGGCAAACTTACACCAGAAAAAATAGTCATTTCCTTGCGATGCTTAGACAAGCGTTCTAAGTAAGGTGATGCAACATAGTCTTTGCCTGCTTTTTCGGGAAAGAAAAATTGAGGTAGGATTCCCATATTGGTTTCAATAGCTACCATTCGGCGAGGAATGGCCTTTTCTTTTTCTAGGCTGGTTGCTTTAATTTCCATCGCTTCCAACATTGGCAAAGCAAGCGTCATTCCTGCAGCACGAAAAAAAGTGCGTCGATTTAATCTTTTGCTCATAGTGTGCCTTATTTAGGTGTAGAATATTTGTTGGCGGGACCTCATCTTTATTTTAATCCCTTATTCTAACATTATCAAGAACAATAAATGCTTGGGATTAGACCGTAACTTAGGTCTGGCCTTAAAGCCTTATAATTTCTATTTATCAGAATTGGGTTTTGATTTTAAACCATAAAAACGATAACCTTTAAACATACTTACTACTTGATAAGGTGTCGGTTTATGCGAGCACAGTTTAAAATTCTTTGCGGAATGCTAATTACCTTTGCTTATTGTTTTATTGCAATGGCTGCAACCAAGGAAGAACTTGTTCCCAAGCTTTTTAATCCCCCCACAGGCTATAAGGAAATCATTCAACCCTTTGTTACTAAGCATTGCCTTAGTTGTCATGGTGAAAAGAGTGCCAAGTCGGGTTTTCGAATTGACCAGCTAAGCAGTGATTTTTCTGTGGCTAAAGTGGCAGATCATTGGAAAGAAGTCATCGACCGAATCAATGCTGCTGAGATGCCCCCCAAAGGTATGATTAAACCAGATGCAAATGAGGCAACTAAATTTGTTGATTGGGTGAACCTTCAACTTCGAGACACCGAGTTGCGGGCGAAAAATGCGGGCGGGCGAATTCCTATGCGGAGGCTAAATCGCGACGAGTATGCCAACACCGTTCGCGACCTTCTTAAAATTGATGAAAACATTCTTCGCCCACTTGTTGAAGAACTTCCCGGGGATGGCAAAGCAGAGGGATTTGATAGGCTTGGAGTTGCACTTTTCTTTGACCAAACTCAAATTGAACGCAGCCTTGATGTTGCTGCAAAGATTGCTAATCGGGCGATTGTTACTCAGGAACCTAAAGTTAATCGCCTTCTAGAAAAGTTCGGTGTTCTCAGGGCGAAACCTCCAAAGCCTATAATTGAAGCTTTCCCCGAATCAAAGCATTTCATTCCCCGTGGTGCTGAAGATCGATTTATTAAACCTGACTTCATCGAATTTCTGCAGGGCGGACCCACTTACGAAAAAGAATCTGATGGCTGGGGGGTCATCCATCATTTCGCCATTAGTCAGGTTGTCAAAGAAGATGGTGATTATCGTTTCCGTATTAAAGCCAAGGTTGATGATCGAGGGCGAACTGAAAAAAATAAGTTTCGATTGCGCTATGCGATGAAGTCGCCCATTCAAGCTATAACCGAAGTAGAACTTGACCCATCAGGAACAACCGAAGTGGTAATGTTTCTACACGGTCCATCGAATGGAGAGGTGAAGGGGCCGCAAGTTTTTAATTTGCTTTGGAATCATAATGAAAAATCAGTGATTCACGAGCCCGATTATTTAAAGGTCTTCTTCCAGCGTACAGGTTTGGCAAGTAAACTAGAAAGGGCTGTTACTGCTCGTGCGCCCCAAGCCGAGCTTAATTCACTTCGAAAAGAACTCGATGCTGTTTTGCATAAGCTTAATACTTGGGAAGGCCCTTCTTATATTTACAACCCAGCGATGGAAATTGAAAAGCTTCCTAGGTTGCAGATAACTTCGATTGAAATAGAAGGCCCGATTCAAAAAGTTTGGCCACCCCTAAGTCATAACTTGCTGTTCTTTGATGGAGATAAACGGCAAGACCTTATCTATATAAGAGAAATATTCACTCGATTTCTGCTGCGGGCTTATCGTCGCCCTGTAACTAAAGATGAAATTGATTCGATTGTAAGCGTTGCCGAGAAATGTCTAACCGAAGGGAAGCTTTCCTTTGCGGATGCAATGCGGGTTGGAATACAACGGGTGTTATCTGCTCCAGGTTTTTTATTTCTTGAAGAACCTTCTGGGGCACAATTAAAACCAAGGCAACTGAACGATTATGAATTTGCTTCTCGCTTGTCTTATTTTATCTGGAGCACTATGCCAGATGACGAATTATTTGCACTTGCTGCAAAGGGAAAGTTGAACGACCCTGCAATTGTGAAATCTCAAGTTCAGCGTATGTTAAGCGATCCCAAGGCGGGGCAGTTTGTAAAGAATTTCGGTGGTCAGTGGTTAGGGGTTCGGGAGTATGGTTCTATTCAACCTGCTGCGGGTTATAAAAATTATGATAAGGCGCTTGAGGTTGCTTCACAACAAGAACCTTATGCGTTTTTTTCTGAAGTGCTAAATAAAAACCTTTCGATAACCTCATTTCTCAATAGCGATTTTTTGGTTATCAATGAACGACTTGCAAAACATTACGAAATTGAAGGCGTGTCGGGCCCAGAGTTTCGTAAAGTTGCTATTACTCTTGAACATCATCGGGGCGGAGTTTTAGGAATGGCAGGCTTAATGACCTTTCTTTCCGATGGCACACGAACTCTACCTATGAAGCGTGGCTCTTGGGTTCTTCGTGAATTTTTTAATGAGCTTCCCAATAATCCTCCTCCAAACGCAGGTGAGATTCAGCCTAATACTTCGGGGAAAAATTTAACCGTTCGGCAGAGGTTAGAACTTCATCGTAACGATGCGATTTGTGCATCCTGCCATCAGAAGATCGATCCTTATGGTCTTGCGTTAGAGAATTATGATGCTATCGGCCAATGGCGTGAAAAAGCTAATGGTGAAGGCTTTCGTGCTAATCAGGCCCCTATTCTTGATGTTAGTGGTATTTTTCCCGATGGTTCAAAATTCAATAACCTCGAACAATATAAAGCTGGGCTTTTGGCCAAGAAGGAAAAGTTCGCTCGATCTTTTAGTATCAAACTTTTGACCTACGCATTAGGTAGGCCCGTAGGGTATCCTGATACTAAGCTGATCGATTCTTTTGTCGAAACATTAAAGAATAACGATTACAAAATTCAGCCCTTGATACACGCCATAGCTTTAAGTGAAGCATTTAATACGAAATAGAGATGCTTATGAATATTCTTAAATACCAGCCTATTCCTCGCCGAACATTTCTTAAAGGTGTGGGGGTTTCTCTTGCCCTTCCTTGGCTTGACGCTATGCGGGTTCGGGGTGACCAGATTAAACTGGGAACTGTTCCTAGTCGTTCTGTTTTTTGTTTTTTTGGCCTTGGGCTTAATGGTCGTGATTTCACTCCCTCAGATACCGGCGTTAATTATACGACTACCCCCATCTTGAAACCCCTCGATTCCCTTCGTTCCGATTTTACTGTTATTTCTGGGTTAAAATTGACCTACGGCGGCGGACATACAGGCGACCGAACTTTCCTAACGGGCACTAATGTGCGCAGTGCTGGTGCTAAACTTCGTGCCTCTTGCGATCAGGAGCTTGCTTATGCTGTTGGCAAACAAACTCGGTTTCAATCTCTGATTCTTGGTATCAAGCGTGGTACAGGCTTTGGAGGAAATCAGGATCAAACGCTTTCTTGGAGCCCAAATGGTACTCCATTACCATCTGAAAATCGGCCCCATATTGTTTTCGATTTACTCTTCCGCCCAGATACCGAACAAACTTTATTGCAGCGAGAGGCAGATTTTCTGCGTAGAACCAGTGTGCTAGATTCCCTCCGTGATGAAGCTCGTGGATTAAATATCTCTTTGGGTGCAGATGATAAACAAAAATTAGATGAATACCTCACTGGGATTCGCGATCTTGAACGCCGTATGCAGGAAGAAAAAAGCTGGCTTCGCAAACCCAAACCTAAAGTTGAAGCCGTTGCTTTTGGTAAAGAGCAGGGCCTCGATCCTGATAAGGCCGGCCTTGAATATCGACGCTACCAGCGACTTATGTTCGATGTCATCACTCTTGCCCTTCAGTCCGATAGCACTCGAGTTGTTTCCTATATGGCTCGAATGGATGGACAAGATGGCACAGGTGCTTGGCGCGATTTGGGCAACCCTTATAACTACCACGAAATGACCCATCATGGTGAAGATCCCGATAAACTAAAATGGTTCACCAAAGCTGATATTTGGTATATGGAGGAATGGGCCTATTTCCTTAATAAACTCAAGAATATTAAGGAAGCCGATGGATCCCTCCTCGATAACACTCTTGTATCTTATGGCAGCAGTAATGGTTCTGTTAACGCTCATCTTAATACAGATTTGCCCACTATGATTGCAGGTGGATCTGGTCTTGGTGTAAAACATCAGGGGCATATTATTAAAAAAAATGTTCGCTTGGGAAATCTCTGGAGCACTGTTTTTAACCGGATGAATGTTCCTCTTCCCAAAGATTTTCAGGGTGGTGAAGCTGATGGTATTATCAAGGAGATTCTCTAATATGCTTCGTTCCTTTCTTTTAATTGCCTTAGTGTTTGTTGCTGGAAACTTTCTTCCTGCTGCAGATAATTTATTCCTTGCGGTTGGGCACGGCGGACATCGTATGTTTTCCCGCGATGGTTTAACTTGGGAAAATCATCAGGAATGGAGTAAGCCTGGGCACGACCAAAATGATTTGAATGTCGCTATAAATTATAACGGAACTTTTTATGCTGCGGGTGGTTATTTTAGCGGCCACATTACCGCTACTCGCGATGGCAAGCAGTGGTCCGAAGGTGTTATCCCGGGAAGCTCGCCTATCTTTGGGTTTGAAATCCTTGAGGATCAGCTTTTTGCAATCGACCTTCGTGGTAATGTTTTTAAAACAGTTGATGGCGAAAAATGGCCTCTTATCTCAAAATCGGAAATGCCTTCCAAGACCCATTGGATTCGTGCTAGTGATAAAGGAAATGGTCTGATTCTTGCTTCAGGCGACTTTGGCCCCGTTGTTGCATTTGATCCTAAGACCGAAAAAATTACAGTTACTCAGATGGCTGGGCAGATCGAAAAATTCCCAGGGCTTAAACGCGTTGCCTTTGGTAACGGGCTCTTTGTCATCGGGGGACAGGCAGGTTTACTTGCTGTTACTAAAGATGGTATCAAGTTCCAAAACAATGAAGTAAAGCCAGAGCGTGGCGATATTCAATGTGTTGCATTTGTTGGAAAAGAATTTATCGCTACCACCTCTAAAGGTGCTTTCCATTCTGCTGATGGATTAACTTGGCTGGCCCAAACTAACCCGGTCCCTAGGCAGATTCGCAAGGTGGAAAATTGGTACTATGGATATACAGGTGCGCCTACAAAAATTTCTCGCAGTGCAGATGGCATCAAATGGGATCTAGTTCCAAATGAAAAGGAATGGCAAGCAAAGAACTATGCCTATGGTTCTTTAAGTGGTGGTGCCCCGCCGGTGCTACCAAAACCGCCAGAAAAAAAGTGATTCTTGCTGTAGTAAAATTAAACAAAGAAATGCCTAGAGCTTAATGCAGGGTGAAAACATTTTGAACAATGACTGTCTATAAAGCACTCTTAGATATCTTCTAAAGGTGTAGGTTTGTTTTGAGAATGGCTTGTTTGCCTTAATATCTTCTTAATGCTGAATCGATTTTTAATTAGGTTTGTCTTTTAGTTGAGGAAATGATTTTCTCCACTGTAGCACTTGAGCGCTAAGTTTGCTGGCAATTAAAGTTTCCTTCGAGGCAAGGTTTGTCGTTTCATTTGGATCGTTAACAAGATTATAGAGTTCGCTATTGGTGCCATCAGCATTAATAAGAAATTTCCAATCGCCATCGCGGATTGCTAGATTTGGACTACGATCTTTTTGGGTTGGATAACTGAACGCCTGATTATTTCTACCATATTCCCAGAAAAGAGGTTGGCTGCGTTTGGGCATAGGATTACCAAGCATAGCTTTACTGAGGTCAAGTCCATCGAATTTGAAGTTGCTTGGCAATTTGACACCAGCAAGGGATAGAAGCGAGGGAAGAAAATCGACTGCAGAGATAAGAGTAGTAGAATCGATCCGACCTGCAGGGATTTTTTTTGGCCAATGAACCACGCAGGGCAAACGGATTCCACCTTCATACAGGCTTAGCTTACTGCCACGCATTCCTAAAGTGCGAGATTGGTTGAAGGTGGGCAAAGGGCCGTTATCACTAAGGAAAATAACCAAGGTTTTATCTTCGATTTTCAGATCGCGAAGCCCCGAGAATAATCTTCCAATTTGACGGTCATTTTCTTCGAGCACTGCTTTTAAGTTTGCTTGGGTCTCACCTTTTTTTATTTCAGCGCTAGGAATCCAAGGCGTATGCGGATCATCTAACCAAAGGTTGATGAAGCAGGGTCTGTTATTTCGTTTTAGGAAATCGAGTGATTTATTGACAAAAAAGGCGCTACGATTCCATCGTTTTACTTTGTCTTCGGGGGACCAGATCCAGTTGGTTGCGGTGATATCGGGGTGAGGTTCTGGGCTTTCCCACGTGCCTGCATTTTCATCATAGCCAAAAGATGCGAATTTTGGGGCGTTAGTAACATCGCGTCCGCCTCCTAGATGCCATTTACCAAAATGAGCGCAGCGGTATCCACCTTGTTGAAGAATTCTTGGGAGAGAAGGTGCAATGGGGTCAAGGAAATCGGCTTGCTCACAATCGCGGTTGCCTTTTTTTGTTTGGAGATAACTGGTGATTTGCCAGCGAGCAGGGAAACAACCTGTGATTAACCCGGTTCGGGATGGAGAACAAATAGTAGCAGCGGAATAGTAGTGGTTGAATCGGAGTCCGTTTTTTGCCATCAGGTCTAGGTTTGGAGTCTTGGCGATGATTCCTCCTGAAAAACCTAGGTCACCTGGCCCAAGGTCATCTGCCAGAATCAAAATAATATTTGGTTTTAGATCATCAGCTTTGCAAAGTGGTAGGTAATAAGAAAGTAGAACCACCATAGAAAGTAGGAATGCACGGGCCATAAGTTTAGTTCTTCAAAGGTTTATGTTAGAAAATAATACTGCTCCTAATACTTAATGTTATAGTGAAGTAGTTTTGGGTGATTACTTAAATTTCTTTTTCATTAGGAACGATAAAAGGTTTGCGATATTCACGGGTTAACATAGCGTTTGCCTTGGGGTTTTAGTCTTTGGGCAACTCCGCTTGGCACGGTCAATCAGGTAAACAAAACCCGACTTTTATTCGCTTTGGCACTTACCCTCGGCCGAAAATCTTCTCAGCCTGCTACCAGGGTGGTATCAGATTGACACCTAGGGGATAGCAAATTACTGCTTCCATCTATCTAATTAAAGAACCTATTTATGCGATTTACTAAAAGAAAAGTAAAAATAAACCCCGACAAATCTCTGCCCTCATTGACTATTCCGAGAACGCCTGATTTTGCGTGCTGGCAGCCGCATTCAAGTCTACCGCCAAATGGGGAGAAATGCCTTGATCTCCGACGCACTTCACGCAGATGCCACTTATTGTGGAACAAGATGAACCGGGTCATCCAATCGATATACGCCCTCTGTCCGTTTCGAGGAGTGCAACAAGCTTACCTTCGCCGCGACCTGATCAAGCAACTTCAAAAGTTGACTCCTATCTGCGAATCTATTTGATTTTTCCTAGCAATTGCGCCGCTCACGATTAAAATCCATATACTTAAGAGAAGCGGAATTTCTTCCTTTCCGGCGATATGCTATTCCTGATTAGCAAGAAAGAAATGCCGAGTTAGATAGAATTAATTCCATCTAATCATTGTTCGGCACATCCCGAAGGGTAATTATGCAGCTTAGTATTCTGATCGCTGAGGCCATATTCTTAAATGACGGCGCACACTCCATTCAGCTTGCGTTGGCACCGGTCTTCTTGCTTACCGGCATCGCCGGCCTGCTCAACGTGATGACAGGGCGTCTCGGCCGCATTATCGACCGGACCCGCCAATTGACGGAAATGTCGCAGGAAAACCTCGCACTCCTGCCGCACGAGCGTATGATAGAGCTTCGCCCGCTGGAGCGGCGGCGTCACCTTGCGAGCGTAGCCATAACGACTTGCACGCTTGCGGCACTTCTCACTTGCCTGGTGATTGTCCTCCTGTTTGCGGAAGTCGAGCTTGGCCTGCCCCTGAAGTGGCTCGAAGGGATACTGTTCACGAGCGCAACGGGCGCCTTAGTCGTTGGTTTGACCTATTTTCTTTGCGAGGTGCATCTTGCCACTCAGACGTTGCGGATCGAGATGAAGTCGACAATACCGAAGCCGTCGGGAACGGCCGAACCAGATGCTGCACCGGACCCGCGCGGCGCATAGGTTATCCTAAGGTACAAAAGAGGTTGCGGTGGCCCCGACTGCTGAACTGGGGCACTCCGCCACCCGAATCAACTTCTTCACGCCTGATAACCGGTTCGTCAATAATGGGTTCCGTCTTGCGAGGACTCCGTAATTACAGCTTGGTTCTTTACTGTTTTACACCTTGTGATTTATGCCTTTTGTATTTGTCTTTTAAGAGCTTCCACGAATTGGAAAAAATTTAAAAACAGGGTGCTAATACCGATGGGTTCCGTTTGGCAAAACCCCTTTAATTACTACTTTGGTTTTAGTTAAAAAAGCAACTCTAGGACGCACAACTTTTAAGTTTCAGAAGAGTAAACTAGTTTACTCTTAGAAGTAGATGCCTACCAAAAATAAAAAACTCTAAATAATAACAAGCCTAGAAGAGCCAGAACTTTTTAAATGGGACCAACTGGATTCGAACCAGTAACCAAGTCGTTATGAGCAACCTGCTCTGCCGTTGAGCTATGGTCCCTTAATCTTTAATATCATAATATTATTGATTTTATGGTGCTACATATAGATGGTAAAGTTTGGTAATTTTAGAAAGGTTCAAAATAGTCAACTTTGTCGGGCTAAAAAGCCAATAGGCTAAATTTAAAACGATTATTAGCATAAGTATTCTAAGTATAACCAAAAGCATAACCTTTGAATCGAAGGTGAAAAATAGGGTTTTGCTTGGAAAAGAGTGCTAGATTTTTACAGTAGGGCTGTTTTTTACACATAAATGCCTCAGAATCTTTAGCTTATATGTTTTTGAAGGAGTAATAAGGTTGTTACCAATCGTAGGAATCGGAGAAATACTGTGGGACTTATTGCCCTCGGGTAAAAAGCCAGGCGGGGCACCCTTTAATTTTACCTTTCATTGCCATCAGTTGGGGTGGCCTTCCATTATGGTAAGCAGAATGGGTTCCGATATACTTGGGGAAGAACTTAAAGCAAAAGTGTTAGAACTGGGCTTGGGGCTTGAATATTTGCAAGCGGATAAGACCAATCCAACCGGAACCGTGCAGGTAGAAATTGATTCGATGGGCCAAGCGAATTACGAAATTACTAAGGGCGTTGCTTGGGATTATTTGGAATATAACGGCACATTAGAACAGTTGGCAAAGAAGTGTGGGGCGGTTTGCTTTGGCACTTTATGCCAGCGTAATAGCGTTAGCGGGTCTACCCTGATGAAGTTTTTGCAAGCGTGTCCGAAAAAAACCATCAAGGTATTTGATATTAATCTTAGGCAAAAGTATTACGACCGCGAGACCTTGGAAGCAAGTTTAAAAGTTGCTAACTGGGTCAAGGTGAATGAGCAGGAATTAGAAATATTGACTGATTTATTAGGGTTAAAGGGCGATGACCTTTCAGAGTCGTTGGAAATACTAAGGCGCAGATATTCCTTGGATTTGGCGGCTTTAACTTTGGGCCAAAATGGTTGTCTTGTTCATTCAAAAAAGGAAAAGATTTATTTGCAGGGACATCGTATCGAGGTGGTGGATACGATCGGTGCGGGCGATTCGTTCACCGCGGGTCTGCTGGTTGGAATAATGAAAGGGAAATCGCTAAGGGCGGCAATTACAATGGCAAATTTATTGGCATCCAAAGTGGCGTCGAAAGAGAGCGGGACGCCTCGGGTCGAGATGAACGAAAAAGGGGAATTGCTGTAAAAGTAAGAATGTTAAAGGTTTAGAACAAGCGGGCTTTCCTAATATTTATCCCATTCTGCCTATCTTTTCTGATTTTTACAAAAAGTTAAATGTCATACAATCGTTAAATTGTCTCTAAATATCCAATCCTTTTTAATTTTTTCAATTTAATTTCTTGCCTAGTGCTAATATCTTCTCTAGCTTATGTGAACTGGTGCGGTGTGTGTTCATCTACTGTTTTACTTTCTGGGAGTTTTATTATGAAGAAGTTTATCGTCTCTATCGCTTTCGTGGCGATTGCTGGCTTGGCGATGTTGCCTGCCAATGCAAAGGCTTTTGGTGGCCGTAAGTGCAAGGACTCTTGCGCTCAACCTTGTGAAGTTACTTGGGAAGAACGCAAGGTAACTTGCTACAAGAATGTAACCAAGGAAAAAGAAATCGAAGTCACGGTCTGCAAGGCAGAATATCGTGACGAAGTTCGCAAAAAAACCTGCGTGGTTTGCGTTCCAGTTTGGACCGAACAAAAGAAAACTTGCACTACTTATAAAAGAGTAGCCAAGGAAGTTGAACGAGAAGTAACCAAGTGCGTTCGCGTGCCAGTTACTACTTGTGATCCTTGCACAGGTCGTACCCGCACTTGCTGCCAAAGGCAGATGGTTACCGAAAAGGTAAAGTGTACTGTTTACGAGTGTGTACCTGAAACCAAGGAAGTTATGGTAAAGGTTTGCTCCTACAAGAAGGAAGAAAAGACTACTGAATACAAAGTTCGCGTTTGCGAAATGAAGCAAGTTAAAGAAATGCGCAAAGTTCAGTATTGTGAAAAAGTTCCTTACGAAACCACCATCAAGGTTTGCGTTCGTAAGCCAGTTGCTGCAAAACCAGCAGAAACTAAAGTTGTAGATTGCAAGCCAACTTGCGAAAAGAAATGCGGCCGTGGTTTGAATCTTGGTAGCCGTATGTCAAGCCGTAAAACTTGCTGCAGCTAAATAGCGCGATTTAGTGAAAATTCTGGTTAGTAAAATTTTGAAAACAGGGGGGTGAATTTCACTCTCCTGTTTTTTTATTTAAATAAGCATCTAAATTACAACCTACTTTTCTTGCAACAAGAGTTTAAAATCAAATAGAATAATATTATGTTCCAATAAAAACTTACACTGTATCTGCCAAAGCTTTATTAAAATTTTATTTATGACCCCTGAAAAATCTAAAGAAAATGATTCTGATATTAATGAAACCAAATCTTTGGAACTGGATGATTCTGAAAATGTAATGAAAACGCGCCTAGTTGAAAACCTAATCCCTTTAGATAAAAACTTAGTTCCGTTTCCTAAACCCAAAACCGAAAATATATTTCTTGACAGGTTTGTAGTCATTAAGATGCTTGGCGAAGGGGCCTTTGGTAAAGTTTACCTTGCTAAGGACGAACGACTAGACCGCTTGGTTGCGGTAAAAATTTCTAAACAGCCAATTTCTGACCAAAAACAACTGCATTTATTCCTTAGTGAAGCTCGAATGCTTGCTAAGCTTGACCACCCTAACATTGTTCCCGTTTATGATGTGGTTAACTCAGAAACAGAAGGTGTTTTTATCATCTCGAAATTTATCGAGGGGGGAAGTCTATCCGAGATTATTTTAACCGCTGCTTATAACTCCACCAAGGTTGTAAAGTGGATTGCAAACCTTGCAGATGCACTTCACCATGCTCATATTCGTGGTTTAGTTCACCGAGATATCAAACCCGATAATATTCTTGTCGACCAGCAGAGTAATCTTTTTATTACCGATTATGGCCTTGCACTTAGCGAAGATTTGTTTGGCAAGGGAACAGGAATACTGGGAACACCAGCCTATATGAGCCCCGAGCAAGCTTCGGGTCAAGCTAGTTTAGTGGATGGTAGGTCAGACCTATTCAGCCTAGGAATTATTTTTTATGAGATGCTGACCGGGCGCAGGCCCTTTGAAGCAAAAACGGTTTCCCTTACCCTTCAACAAATTATTCGGGTTGAAGCTAAACCTTTAAGGCAAATTAAAGATAATATTGCAAAGGAATTAGAGCGAATTTGCCTTAAGGCACTTAGTAAAAATTTAAACGAACGATACCTGACTGGGCTCGATTTTGCAGAAGATTTAAATAACTACATTAAGAGCCTTGAATTAGTTTCTAAGCCTTCCTCAGGATCGGTCTATGAAAGTTCTACTGTTTCAGGCTCAAAGGATTCGGCCTTGGGTATTTCTGCTGGTCAAATGAAATCGGAAAATTTAAAGGTAGCGCAAATTCCTGGAATGGATAGCGTTAATAAGGTTTTAGATTCGAGAGGTTTAAATCTACAGGCCGCACTAGAATCTTCCGACAAAGATTTTTCACACACTCGCCCTATTTTACAACAACAACTCTACGACCTGAAAGGTGATCCGATTGCCAAAACTAACGTAATGTTGGCTTTGCTCCCTTCAGATCCATCGTATGCCATAACTTTGCTTAGTCCGTTTGTGTCTGCAAAGCCGCAAGATTTTTTGGTGATGAAAAACCGATTGCAGCCTTATGCAGAAACCCTTGTGCCACAATTAGAAAAAAAGGCAGCGGAAGTTTCTTCACAGAATCCGCTAATTCAATTACGGATTGCAGGGGCTCTAGCTCATTGGCAACCGCAATCTGCAGTGTTGGATAAGTTGATGCAAGGAATTGTTATGAGTTTAGCAGGTCAAGACCTGATTTATTTACAAGAATGGGTAGAGATTTTTCGCCCGGTTCAAAAACTTCTTCTTCATAAACTCGTTTCGTTTGCTCAAGATTCAAATAACCCACCCATCCATCGGAATTTCGCCAATGGGATGGCACTTGAATACGCCTTAGACAACGAGCGTATTCTTTTCCATTTGTTTGCCATTGCTGACCCTTCAACCGCCCGAAAAATCTTTGTCAAAATCCTTCCTCTTAAAGAAAAAATGAAGGGATATTTGCAAAGGTTTCGCTCAGCTTCAATCGTTGCAACCAATCATCTTGATAAAACCAATGGCGAAATTCGCAAAGGTATGGCCGCTGCTTTACAAATTGCTCTTGATGACCCCGAGGGTTTTTCGGTTTTTTTAAACTCTCAAGATGCAACCGCAAGAACTCACACCAGGCTTCTATTAGGAAACCTTGGCGTTAACCCAGCGTTAGTTTTTGAAAAAATTCGCATTGAACCTGATGTTGGCACTGCAGCATCCCTTGTTCTTGCCCTAGGCAATCTTAATCTTGATCTGGTTTCTGAAAATATTAAAAAACAGTGGAGTGATTTTTTTCTCGAACAATATAAAAATCATCCCGATGCTGGTTTGCATAGCGCCTTAGAGTGGTTCTTGAAGCAACGCCTAGGGCTTTCTCAAGTTTGTGACCAAGTAATCCGAACCTTGGAAAATCCGCAAGATCCTTCTAAAAACTGGTTTGTCAATCCTTTGGGCCTTACCTTTATTCGCATCCCGGGCCCGGTTAAATTTATTATGGGTTCGCCCTTAGATGAACCTAATCGAATCACCAATGAACAGTTGCACGAAGTTACTATTCCAAGGTCTTTTGTCATTGCGCAAAAAATGGTTACCATTAAACATTATCTCAATTTTAACCCCGGTTTTCAGCCCGATCGCAAAAATATCAAAACGAATGATTGCCCCGTTAATGATATTTCTTGGTACAAAGCTGCTGAATATTGTAATTGGCTAAGTGCGCAAGAAAATATCCCTCGACAGGAGTGGTGTTATCTTCCAAATGAAAAGGGAGTTTTTGCTGCTGGGATGCGACTTGCAAACGATTTTTTGAACCGAAAAGGGTACCGCTTGCCTACCGAAGCAGAATGGGAATATTGCGCGCGGGCGGGAACAAAAACCGCTTGGTACTTTGGGTCTGATGTAACGCAACTCGAATTTTTTGCCCATTATCAAAAAAATTCTAATAATCAAATCTCTCCAGTCGCTCAACTTCTTCCCAATAATTTTGGTTTATTTGATATGGCAGGCAACCTCTACCAATGGACCCAAGATATTTTACATCCCTACCCAGATTCCCTTTCCTCTGCTGATGCTAAAGCTGATGCTAAAGCTGATGCTAAAGCTGATGCTAAAGCTGATGCTAAAGCTGATTTAAGGCCACTTGACGATATGACTTTTCGTGTTTTACGAGGCGGAGCTTTTTATTACCCAGGCGAGGTTCTTCGTTCTGCCCACCGTGGTGGTTTAAAACCAGATCATTGCAGCGATGGTAGTGGATTTAGGCCCGTTCGTACTTTATAGAGTTTATTTGTCTTGTTTTAAACCACTTAGGCGGCTTGATTTATTCGCTGTTTGTTATTTAGTATGCGGGATACTTCTTCCATCATTCCAGTTTGAAAATTCTTTTCATTAAAAGTAAGCGCAAATTTTCGTGCTGCAACGCTGCTTATGGAACTTCGTTCTCTTTCAAATTTAAGTATGGCATCAATCAAAGAATCTACCGTAGATTCGGGGAAGAAAAGTCCGGTTGCTTCTTTTTCGATTCCTAAACCTAAAATGGTTTCAGTCGACCCACCTTTTCCTAGTGCAATAACAGGTGTTCCACACGCCTGAGCTTCTACAGGAACAATCCCAAAGTCTTCAAAGCCTGGGAAAAGCAGTGCCCGACACTTTTGTAAATGATTTCGAATCGAATCATCACTTTGCCAACCTAGGAAAGTGGTGTTTGCACCTGCCAAGGATTTTAGATTATCTTCATCCTGCCCAGTTCCAATGACTATAAGTTTCTTTCCAAGCTTTTTACAGGCTTCGATTGCTAAGTCGATTCTCTTATAGGGAGCAAATGCTGATACTACGAGGTAAAAATTTTCTCGCTGGGTATCACTAGGGGAGTAAAAATCAGTATCAACGGGGGGATAAACTACCGAACTGTCTCTGCCATAACAATCGTTAATTCGTTCCTTGATGGTCTTACTAATTGCGACAAAATGGCTGACCCTATCAGAAGAATTTTTATCCCAAATTTTGATTCTATTTAAAATAGGTGCAGCAAGCTTTTTCTTTAAGCTTTGCTTCTGGCCTGCGCCAAAGTATTCATCTCGTAAATGCCAAGCGTATCTCACAGGGGTAAAACAATAGCATAAGTGAGGAACATTTGCAGGTGGCCTGATTCCCTTGGCAACACAATGGCTTAAACTTACTACCAAATCGCAATCAGGAATCTTAATCGATTCAATTGCGGAGGGCATCAAAGGAAGCAAGTATCGATAATATTGGCTCACCCCGGGAAGTTTACCCAGCCAAGAAGTTTTTGGGTTTAGCTTTTCGATTGCGGGGCTAAGAGATCCTTTTTTATGTAGGAGTGTGTAGAGTTCAGAACCGGGGTATAATTTACAGAGCGACTCAAGACATTTTTCGCCTCCCCTCATTCCCGTTAACCAGTCGTGAACAAAAACAATTCGTGGCTTTAGCATAATACCCTTAATAAAAACCCTTGCTCTTATGTAAGAAAAAGATTTCACTATGGTATCGGTGGGCCAAAATTTACGCTAGATGAACTAGATTAAATAGAAGTTCAACTTAGCGTTAATCTTGCCTAATCTTTCTATTTGTTTGTTTGAGGTGAATGTTGGCAGTTGAAGGTCAGGTATTTCACAGATTTTTGCGTTGAAAAACTGTTATTTGACTGCTTTGTTTAAACTTTTTAGGTAAGCAAAAAGATTACCAATTTCATCATCTGTTGCTTGATCAATTAACCCGGCAGGCATAATCGACCGTTGCGTTTGCAATCGCCCTGCAATTTCATCACCTGAAAGTCGAGTTTGTTCGCCGTTGGAAGATTGTAAAAGCACCCCATCCGCTGATTCATAAACCACTAGGCCAAGTACAATTTGCCCTTTTTTTGTGGTGTAGGCAATGGCCCGGTATCGATTAGGGACATCCTTGTCTGGATTAATAATTGCAGTTAATAAATCTGCTTGGGAAAACCTTTGTGCAACTCCCTCGAGAGAAGGGCCAAGGGTCTGGGTACCAGAATGACACGAAGCACATTTGAATTGGGTGAAAAGTTTCTGCCCTTTTTTGATCTCCCCCTTTTCCAAATTTATTTTTAACAAACGAGTTTGCCAATCGTCTAGGCTGATAGATCCAGAATGATTCATAGAAGAAGCAAGGGTAAGATCATTGGTTTTTGCCCATAGAACCCAAGGTTTGATTAGATTCTCAGTAGGTGCCAAGGGCCATTGCTTTCTTAGAAGTCCAAAGATTTGGACCTGCAGATTTTTATACTTGGGGTCAGTAGGTAATGCAGGAAGTTTTTGAGCGAGTTTGTAATAATCTTGCACTTTAAGCGGAAAAAGTTTTTCAATGCTATCAAGGATTAAAGGTAAGTCATCGTTAGAGACCTGCCTTAAAATACTAATAAACTTAGGAAGATCTTCTTTAGCTGGATTTTTTGTTAAAATTTTGATAATGATTTCATCTAGGCCGTGCTCGCCCCATAATGCCCTTAAAGCAGGGAAAGATTGATCAGAAGGAAGGTTTTCTAGCAATCTTATGGATTGAGAATTCCAAGAAAGCTCTGGGTTTTTAAGCATAGTTTCTGCAAATTTCTGCGCTGCTTTTTTCTTTTCGTCCCCCATACTTCGGGCGTAAATCGTATGGTCGGGCAACCCAAACGAATTATCTTGTACTAAAAACTTACTCAAGTTTTTATCGCAACTAGCTAAATCAGAATAAATCTCTTCTAAGCGTAAAGGCCAGTTCCGGTCGCGTTTCATTCCTTTTGATTCTAAATCAGTCCCTAGATTTAGAAGTGTTTTTACAATGATTTTTGATTGATCCGCTTCCATTAAATTCCCAGTTTGCGCTATCGATGCAAGAAGATGAATTTTTCGAACCGGATCGGTTGTAATTAAAAGTGATTCAATCATTTTGCCCATAGTCTTTGCATCTTTAAATTTTGTCAGGCTAAATGTTTTTTCTAGTTCAAAGTCTAACAACGAGTCTCCAGATGGATAACACTCCGCAATAGATTTTAAATCTTCTTCCGAGGGCAACAGCGAACTTTTTAAAACCTTTACTGAATAACCTTCACGATAATTCCCACGCTTTTCTGGATTAGGTAATACCCCTAACGACATTTGCAATATTCGCAATGCATCAAGCCGAACAGAAGTTCCCAACGATTTATTGACGATGATTTTGATTGCATTTAAGCCTGGCTTAACCGGATTTGTTTTTACTTCAGCCAAGCTTATCGTGTTTAACGATACTGGGTCCGTTGTTGCCGTAATGGCAAAATGGTTGTTTGCTTCGATTAATTTTGTGGTTGCAAATCGTATTAAAGGATCGGGATGGTTAGCATTTTTTGTTACCACCTTGTTGAAATCGAGTTCATTTAAGGTTTTATCAAACCGCATAAATTCAAGGGCTTTTCGCCTTTCTAATAGATCCGTTCCCGCAAGGGCGGTTGCTAAAGTGGCTTGGGTTTTTTCTTCATAGGGCAGGGTGGTATTAGAAAGCGCATTGTTCTGATGTCGGATTTTAAATACCGATCCCTTCGTACCCCGGCCCCCGATCGAGACAAAAAGTTCGCCTGTAATCGGATGGGTTGCAAGGCCTGTTGGAGCAAAGCCAGAGCTACCTATGGGCTCGAGAAAAATTTTGGGTGTGGTGCTGTAGGTCGATCCCTTGTGTTGTAGATTACATTGTAAGATTCTGCCAAAAGTCCAATCGAGAATAAAAAGTGAACCTTGATATTCTTTTGGAAAGTGGGTTCCCCTGTAGCAAAGAACGCCTGTGGGGGAACCTCTGCCTGCAGTTGCGATAGGTGCAATAATATCTGCGTGCCACGGGGGAGAGCGCCAAGTTTCCGACTGCTGCGGGTTCCACCAACCGTATCTGCCTCCTGGAATTAAATGGTAGATTCGTGTGTGCTCATACCAAGGAAGAGAAATGCAGCGTTCGTTATCCGAGTCGAAGGTAAAAAGTTCGCCATCAAGGTTGAAGTCAAAAGAATAGGGATTACGCAATCCATCCGCAATGACCTGAGATTTTTTTGTTTGGGGATCATACCGGATGACGGTACCACCGATAGGATTTTTAATAGGAGAAGCTTGCTCCATCGCCAGAGATGAGCCCACCCCCGTATTGTTGCCACATAGGATATAAATCAAATTGTCAGGGCCTCTGCGAATAGCGTGGGCTTCGTGCTCGCCCCCTGTTTTTAAATGAAGATGTTTGACGGGTAGTGAAGCTGCAGAAATACCATCTTCTTTGATAGCAACCTGCCAAAGGCCGTTGTTTCCCGTGAACCACAAGGATTCTTTTTCAAAGAGAAGGCCGGTTGCTCCATCTTGTGGAGCATAACCAAAATCTTGAAATCGATCTGCTTTTCCATCGTTATTAGAATCAATCAATATTCGTAGATAACCCTTGCCTGATGCCATCACCTTGCCGCTTGGGCTTATAGCCAAAGTATAAATGTCGGGTGCAATCGTATCGTTTGCAAAGGGAAGAATTTGGAACCCAGAAGGAAGATTAACCTTGGGAAGGTCCTCAGAAAATTGTGAGGATGTAAGCGCAAATACAAAGAGTATAATTGATAGATTCATTTATCCTGCACGCAACGAAATCCGGTGTGAGAGAGGCCTGTATCTTCAGCCCCGTGCATTCTTAGGCCAACCCGATAACGAACACAATAGTTTAAACTACAAAGGAAAGACCCTCCGCGTTGCACACGAACTTTAGATTCGTTGCCGTGAGGGTCGATGGGTGAAGCGGGTCCCTTGGGGTTAAGAAGTGGGATGTCGACAGCACTAGCATCAAGGCCACGGTATAAAAGGGAATAAGCATCGGGTCGGTACCAATCTGCACACCACTCCCAAACATTGCCACTGACATCATAAAGTCCATAGCCATTGGGTTCGAAACTTCCAACGGGTGCGGACTCTAAAAACCCATCAGTTTTGTCATTGCGATTTGGGAAAGGTCCTTGCCAAATATTAGCCTTAGGCTTGCCTTCAAAAGGCGAAGCATTGCCCCAAGAATAAGCTTGTTTATCGAGTCCGCCACGGGCAGCATATTCCCATTCTGCTTCGGTGGGTAATCTTTTTTTAGCCCACTTGCAATAAGCGTCGGCATCTTCCCAAGCGACATAAACCACGGGGTGTTTATCTTTTCCTTCGAGAGAACTTTTAGGCCCGCTTGGTTTGTTCCAGCAAACCCCTTCTTCATATCTCCACCACTGGTTGCATTCGGAGCAGTCGACAACTTCTTGCTGTGGAGGAGAAAAAACCCCAGCCCCTGGAACAAGTTTTTCTAGGGGTACATCGGGGAAATCTTTGGGATCTAAGGGGCGTTCTGCTACCGTTTTGTAGCTGGTTGCATCAATAAAAGCTTTGAATTGTGCATTTGTAACTTCGGTTTTGTCGATGTAAAAGCCGTCAAGCCTGACTTTATGAACCGGGGAAGCATCTGCGTATTTTTTTAGATCCGATTCATCGCCCATCCAGAATTCACCCGCAGGTATCCAAACCATTCCTTCGGGTGATTTTGCTGGATCTAATACAAGATATATTATTACAAGTAAAGTAATAGATAGGGCTATCCCAAAGCTATGAATCCGTTGAATTGGGAAAATATTTTTAATAATAGGTGTTTTTTGCATAATAATTCGCTTTAGTTTCACTTTTCTTTTTACGCTTACTTTAATATTTCATTTCTCTACTTATTTTAATATTATCGTATTTTTCTTCAAAGTTTTCATTACTTTTGTAGAATTACTAAGCTTTCTTAAATATAGGATGTAAAAAATTACCATTTCAGTTATAATTCTTTTAACTTCTTTTAATTTTAGTTTACTATTATTTAAGATTGTTAGGTTTTGTCGATGTTTGATCGCTCTCTCATCAGGGGCCATAAGGCTTGAATTCGAACTCTGCTTTCAGTGAAGCCCAAGATTCTTCTCTTACCCGCAAGGTTCTTGTGGTGGATGACTCGGCAGTTGATCGCCATTTGGTGGCTGGTTTGGTAAATGCACAACCAGGCTGGCAGGTTTTTTTCTCACAAAGCGGCTCCGAAGCCATTCAATTTCTTGAAACCTTTCTTCCAGATGTTATTCTTACCGATTTATTTATGCCCGATATGGATGGCGTGGAACTCGTCCAAAAAGTACATAAGAAATTCTCTAAAATTCCCATCGTTCTTATGACTGCTCACGGTAATGAAGAACTTGCCGTTCGCGTTTTGCAGGCAGGCGCTTCTAGTTATGTCCCTAAAAAATTACTCTCTAAAGAACTTCACTCTACCCTTGAAGAAGTTCTCTCGAATGCCCGCACCAAACAAAGTCAACTTGTGGTTCAAAATGCACTTGCATTCCACGAAGTGCATTTCATCCTAAGTAACGATATTTCTCATGTCTCACCTATGGTTACCCATATCGAACACCTTGTAAGCCAGTTTAATGCTTGCGAGGCTAATGCTATGATGCTTGTAGGCGTTGCGCTGCACGAAGCTCTTACCAATGCAATGTTGCACGGAAACCTAGAACTCGATTCAAAACTTCGTGATCAAGATGAAGAATTTTTCTACAAAGCTGCGGACGAAAGGAAAAGACTATATCCTTACGATAACCGCAAGGTCTTTTTCACTGCACGACTTTCAAGAGAAGAATTAAAATTCACAATTCGCGATGAAGGCCCAGGCTTTAACCCAAAGGATTTACCCAACCCTTTCGAACCTGAAAACCTCAACAAAGTCAGTGGCCGGGGTATGCTTCTTATTAAAACCTTTATGGATCAGGTCGAACATAACCACTTAGGTAATGAAATTATTATGGTTAAAAAGAATTTAAGTTCTTAGCCGTTACTCTTCTTCACAGGCTTTTCTGAAAAATAAACTTCCCACTTCTTTAAAGCAATCAAACGGTGTTCTATCGAACTGAAGCCAAGGGTGTAAGGATTAAAATGCATCGTTTGGTTGGCCCGAGCGAAACTAAAGCCGTAATCCTTGTGCGATTGTCCTGCCATATGAACCAGCATCGCCAAAGCGACATCTCGAACTTGGGTGTTTCCTTTTTGCTGGTTAGGTAATTGAAAGTTTCCAACAACGGTCTCATCATTAAGAAAACTTCGTAATAGACCAGAATCTTCAGGTGTGCCCATTTTTCCAAGAATGGTCATTGCTACAGTCTTGGTATAAACTGGCATTGATTTTTCTGAAACAGCCCGGCGTGCCAAGTCTAACCCTTCGGTCATATTCAAATTTTGAGATAGGTACAAGTGCTGGGCGATTATATTTGGGTCTGATTGCTGTAGCATCCAAGTGACTAACAATTTTCGAAATGGACCGTTTCCAGTTGACCCGGTGATCGTTTGCCTGACCGTAGGCTGATAAAGCAAATTGGTAATGTTGTAGATTGCTTCTTGGGGTAGTTCAACAGAAGGTAAAGTGGCTGCAAAAACAATAGCGCCAATATCGGCCATTTCTAAACTGTTGGTTTTTCCCCCGATAGGGTTCAAAACACTATTATGTAACCATTGAGCTTTATCAGAAATGATTACCTTTCCTATAGCGTTATCGGACTCCGATTCTTCGATCATACTGGGGTCAGATTTATACAACTGCCCATAAAAAGTCCTTGAAGATAGGTCGTTCCCTACTAGTTTCCCAAAGCGTTCCCAACCAGGAAGTACCGTCTTTTTTGAACCATCTTTATCTTCTAAAAATGCTGTTAAACGCGATTTCTTCTCGGCTTCCCTTATCAAACTTATTAATATTCTCGACCTCCTTACCACCTCGAAGTCATTACTGGTCAACCCTTCCTCCAACACACGCATCGACCTACTACCTTGCAACAAAATCGTTTCACTTGCCTGTTCTCTGGAAACAAACGATTCTGAACCCAATTGTTTTATAAGCTCACGAAGTTGGATTTCGTTTAATTGTAAAGGTTTGTCTGCAGCGAATAGAATCCCTATTCCTAGGGCAACTGCCGAGGCGAAAAATGTCTTTATTAGCATTGAACCCATTGTTCTTCCCTGAGATAAGCCAAGAGCAAACAATTCAGCCTTCAAATTAAACTAGGTTTTCCCAAATCGCAACCATAACCTCAAATTCTTTTGATTTATGAAGGCAAACCTTGACGATTAATCCAACCGTATCGACAAAATGCAACCTAGAGATTATGATTGTTTACTTAAATTCAAATTTTGAAAGGGTAGTAAAATGCTGGATAAAGACCTTTGTAAAAAACGCCGCGAAGCTTTTATCGCTTCTATGGATAATCCAACCAACCCTTTGGTTCTTGCTGATCCTAACCACTTAAGGTGGCTTGCTGGTTTTCATATCGATCCGTTTAGCCTTGGTTCTGGGTTTGGCGGTTTGCTAGTGCTTAAGCCCGACGCAACCTGCATTGTTTTTCACGATAATCGCCTTCCCGATTCCATCAGCCATTGTGTCGCAGAAGAATCTGAGAAAATCAATTGGTACGATGGTTTATCTTTTCCTAAAAGCCCCCGCTCGCTGGCTCTTTTAAACTCCGTCGAAAAACAATTCCCGGGCGCCTTTATTCACGACCGTATCGATACCGGTCAAGGCTGTGACATTCATAAAAGTATCACAAAACTGCGAAGGAAAAAATATCCCGATGAAATCGCCCTTATTAAACGCTCTGCCCAAATCGCTTCTAAAGCTCACCATTGGGTAAGAAATAATATCGCTGCTGGGATGACCGAACTGGATGTCTACGCCGAGGTTCAGAAAATTTGTACCCTCGAAGCTGGGCAACCAGTAATAGTCTATGGCGACTTCGCTGTCTCACCCGGGCCCGAACGAACAGGCGGACCCCCAACTCACCGCATTCTCAAAAATAATGATTTGTTTATACTCGATTTTTCTGTCGTGGTCTTTGGTTATCGAAGTGATTTTACCAACACCCTTGTCGTTGGTGGCAACCCCTCCAAATCTCAACAACAACTTATGGATTTAGCTCTTAAAGCCTTGCAAGAAGGTGAAAATAATCTTCTAGATGGCGTTTATTCTAACCGTGTTTATCAAAGTATTATGAATGTCTTTTTGAACGCTGGCCTAGCCGATCATTTCCCCCATCACGCTGGGCACGGCTTAGGACTTTCTCATCCAGAGGCGCCTTTTATTGTTCCAGGTTCCGACGAAATTCTTGCCTCTGGCGATGTGATTACTCTTGAACCGGGCCTATATGTACCCGGCGTTGGTGGGTTGCGCATCGAACGCAATTATCTAATAACCGACTCCAGCTTCGAATGCCTAACCCACCACGATATCAGCCTTGTTTAATTACCACAATTAAGGCAACTGTTTTAGTCTAATGTTGCGGAAGTGGACTTCTGATTGTTCTGATTGAAACCCAATTGGGCCATTGGTTAGTACGCTTTTACATTCACTTACTTGAACTCCATTTACTTTTACATTAACCACGCCATCTGCTTGGCAAGTAACTTCTGTTTTGCTCCATTCGCCCATAGGTTTAAGTTGCTTGGTTAACAGTTCTTGGTCAAATTTGTTGTAAGTTACTTCTTCTTTACCCAATCCAATGGGGAAAATTTTCCCGTGGTTTAAGTATCGACCTTGGGGTTCAAGGCTGCGTGGGAAGTTCTTATTAAAAGGTTCTTGCATATGGACTAAGCAGCCAGAATTACTTTCGGGTTTGCTACCAGCGGGGAAGCGCCATTCGTATTCCAGAATATAATTTTTGAAAGATTTTTCGGTGTAGAAAAAACCGGTGGGTTTGCCCGAGCAAATAATTGCCCCATTCGTAACAGTACAATTTTTAAAAGTATCGATATCTTTGGAAGCTTTGGGATCGAAGAAAAATTTCCATCCTTCCATATTTTTCCCGTTAAAAATAGGCGTATATCCATCATTATCTGCTGCTATCAGAGAGCCTATGAAAATGAAACTAAAAGAAATTGCTAAGTAAACTTTCGGAACGAAATTGAATATCATCGCAGGTTTGTCCTTCCTTTTGGTGGGGTTTCATCACGAACTGCCGATTGTAACGCCTTATTTTTTTGAAGCAACTAAGAACTTATTATGGCATTTAATTGACGCAAAGCCTTAACTCCACTAAACTTTATGTATAGCTCGGAGAGGTGGCAGAGCGGCCGATTGTGCAGCACTGGAAATGCTGTGTGGGGGCAACCTTACCGGGGGTTCGAATCCCCCCCTCTCCGCTAGGTTTTCGTATACTAATTTGATTAAATCATTATCTGGTAAAGCTTACGATAAGCAGACAATTTTAACAAAATTTAGAAGCCTTCAATTATTGTTTATGTGTCGGATTTAGTGATTTTAATTGAATAAATAACTCGTAAACTTTTGCTTGGACCATTTGTTTTTTTATTCAGCACAATCCTATAACACTGTATTAACCTGCCTCAAGGTGCGTGCGATATGTCAAAAACATTATCGTAGATTAATTCAGCAAACTAATTACTAAAGATCGATCAACAACATTGCTGGAAAGTGATTTCTTGCTGTTATGCAATAGGCTTAATGAATCAAAAAGCCCATCATTGTTGAAAATAAAAGGGTGCTGTAATAAAAGAACCCCGCAAGGATTGCCCAAATCCTGCGGGGTTCCGGATATTCATCAGCAGTTATTACTGGCTGACGAATATGCCTCTTCTATCATTCTTGTCACCCGAGAAAAAGCTCATCAGCAGTTCCAAACGGAACCCAACAAAGACTTTAACATGTGGTCCACCACCAGGGCCTGCACCGGTAAGAAGATCTAAAACATTATCCCCATTGGCATCAGCAAGGGCAACTCGAACGCCACCAGAAAATAGCGCATCAATAACCTCGCCGTCCCCTAAGGTTAAATTGGTGTAGGCCATAATCTGCCCATCGAGATTAAGGGTTTCGTAGTCCCAAATTTTAACATTGGGGCCACCACCAGCACCAGCGCCAGTGATGATTTCAAATTTTCCATCGGAAAGATAATCCCCTGCGGCAACATTGACCCCACCCCTAAAGTCAAGACTGTAAGCCATAAATTCCTTGATAAGACCAAGGTCGCGACCGTTATAAACTTTAACATGGGGGCCGCCACCTTCACCAGCACCAGTGATGATCTCTGCAAAGCCAGCATCCGTGCCAAATCCGAGCGCACCAGCGGTACCACCACCGCCTACAACTACAGCTTTGTTTGGAGGGGATATTCTCGAAATGGTTGTTGAGAGCGCTGAAAGGTAGCTTCCATCAGCCAGCTGAATTGCTTGCGCATTCCCATATTGAATTGCGGAATTCAGAGTGGTTACAACGCCCGAAGGTGTAACCTGATAGGTAAACCCTGAGGTCATTTCACGCACAATTATATTCCCACTATTATCAAAACTAAGGCCCATGGGGACATTAGTGAAAGCGGTGGTAAGTGCTGCACCTGTACCCATACCCATATTGCCAGCAGTATCGATTTTGTAGATTTTTTTATCAGAAACTTTTGAAGCATATATCGTGGAACCATCAGGGGTTACAACAAGCATTCCCCAAACGGTTGATGGGCTACCTAAACTGCTGGCTACAGTGGTAACTGCGCCATAGGCTCCGTTAGAGTAGGCAATCTTTCGAATGTACCCACCTCCTTCACTCACATATACATTTCCATTATCATCAACTGCGACCCCACGAGGAAAATTAAACTTGGCCGACAGTGGATTAGCATTATCGAGATAACCGGTTGTAGCTGAACCGGCGATGGTGGTCACCACGCCTGCTGGGGTAATCTTGCGGATGGTTCCAGAGTTGTAGTCGGCTATATAAAGATTGTTGACGGTATCGACAGTGATTTGCCACGGACCATTAAAAGATGCAGCGGTGCCTGTTCCATCGGTACTGCTGTGCCTTTACCTGCAATTATATCCCAGTAGTATTGGGCGGATGGCGTCACCCTTACATTGAACGATTTTGTGGTGAAGTTGGTGCCATCAGAAACTTTTAAAGTAATCAGCGCTGTGCCGGTCACATTCGCTTGATGCTTCAAGGTAACTGTAAAATTAGGATAAGTGCCAGCGATGGTGATGTCAGAGCTTAGTATCAAGTTGGTGTTATTGCTGGTGCCTGTAACCGTTACCCCGGTGGAGCCTTGGGGATCATTTACCGTGAAGCTGATTGCAGCCTCGGTAATCGATGTTGATTCGGCAAAGTAACCAATGTTTGCAAGCGCAGTGGTAATTGTAGGGGCGACGGCGGCACTGGCTGCATTCACATAAATAGTTTTAGTATCGGTAAGCGGGGTGCCCGCGGAATCACCCGCTGTTACAACCAACGAGTCTGGGTCCGTGGTGCTATTGGTGTAGGTGATGCTGTTGAGTGTGGCATTCACATCGGCAAGGTTGCCGGCAATGGTCAAAGAATTGGTTCCAGAATCAGAAACGGTGGCTGTACAGGAGGCGGTAGCCGAAGTAGTGCCCGCAGTAGTGGCAACGGTGGTGAAAGTACCGGTGCTGGCAGGGTTTGGGGTATCCAGAAGCTCGATATCAAGGGCGCCCGAAAAGGCGAGGTTGGTACCCGCCACAAAGCCAAGGGGAGCGCCCGAAGTTGTAGTGGGAACCAAAAGGTTAGGAGCAGGAACGAGCCTTTCTTCGAGTTTCAGAAGATCTAGCTTGATCTGGTTTTTGTTCCATTTGGTGGTTTTCCTGCGGGAAACCTTCTTGGATAATTTGTTAAAAAAGCTAGCTAAGAAATCGTTCATTATTTGCAACCATATACACAGCAATAGTTTATGTAAAATCTAGTTGAGGGCTTAAAAACCCCCTAGATGCTCTGACTATTATAAATTTGTGATAACTGCCTAATGTTTCAGAATCTTTTCGAGATTTTGAGTAGTTTTGGAAAATTGTTCCCTCAAGGCCGGATTTTCTTAAACTCCGGCTTTTTAGAATCATTTCTTGAATATTTCTCAAAATGACAACTATTTTCGTTTGCCTTCCCTATTTCATGCTTAAACGATGAACCTTGGGGATTTGCATAAATGCAGTAAGGGCTTAAAAGATTTAATAGAAAAGTAAGGCTCTTAAAGAAGAATTAGTTCTGACCGAAAAGAGAAAACCAATTGTTATTGCAACCATACCCCCGGGTTCTTAATACCCCCGGGTTCTAAATGCCCCCGGGTTCTAAATGCCCCCGGGTAAATATGATTCAGCCAAGAACACGAACCATTCGATGATTTGACGGATCATTGGCGTTAAATAATCTAAATAAAAATGATCTAGATAAATTTGAGGCCATTTTGCCTTAGCGACAAGCGCCATAGTTAACGAGAGAACTTTTAGTTGCCAAGGGATTTGGCAGATGATTTGGCAAGTGATTCGGAAAGCGTATAGGTAAGAACCTTTCCCGATCGGCAAAAGGCTGCAAAAGAGTTTCCATCGAGTTTTTTTAGATGTTTCACCCATTCGCCATTGGTTTCAAATTTTTCGGGAGAAGAAAAGTTTTCTCGATTGTACAAATAGAGCGCAGGAATAGTTTCGCCTAGGTCCGTTAAGGTAACGAAATGGTCGGTATCGAGCCAGATTAAATCGTCGGGGTCATGGGGAAGTTTAGATGATTTTATCAGAAACATATTTAGGTTTTGGGGGTCGTTGTTTGATATCCAACCGTACTCGAAAAGGTTTCGGTTCTGGGTGGCGAAAAATTGTTTATTGTTAATCCAATTTATGGACTTAATGTCTTTAAAATTTATGTCCAAATGGGGCGGTCCCGACAGGTGCGCTTTGTCGTTCGCCGGCTTGGCGAGGAATGTAATTGCCCATTCTGACGAACTAGATTTGACAAGTCAATGCCGCACCGTTAATATATGGTATATTTCTACCGCACTTCGGCGGATGAATACCCGTTCGGTGGCCAAATCAGGTGAGACGCGATGCCCAAGAAAATGATTCCGACTGAGATTACGCCAACCGCCGTCCCCCGTCTGCTGATGTGGGTGCGGGTCGGCGAACTACAGGTTGTCGAGTACGCCTTGGGACTTCTCAGGGTCCCCGCCGGCACTCAGGTCCGGCCTGAGCCGTTCCGCTTCAGCAACCACCACAGCGGACGTGGGAATAATCCCCTCATCGTCACGTTCCACATCGGCAGCAAGGTGGTTAAGGTGGTTGAGGTTACCCTCCCACCGGAGGACTTTGCCTTGCGGGTCGCACGCTCGGCAGTGCCGACCTTGAACTTGGCCCGGGTGTGCCTCGACGATGAGGATGCATTTTGGCTTTGGAACTGTTCCGGCGAGGACGCCGGGACCATGCGCGTGTACGTCCGGCCCGCCGCGCGGCTCCCCCCTCGAGCTACGTGTCGTCCCCCGGATGCAGCGTGCTTCGTCTTGCCCCCGGATGCAGCGTGCTTCGTCTTGGAAGGATCCTACGTCTTTCTGAACCCTGAGGTCGTCGAAGCATACGTTCGGGCCTGGCTCGTGTTTCTCGGTGTCCCCGCTGACACCATACAACTGGACCTTTCGTGTCCATCGAGCGGAATCTGCTTTGAGGCCGGCGCGGTCGGCGGCCAGATGTTTCCCATGGAGGAGGATGTCGCCCACGATCTGCTCGCCTTCGCCGGGCTGTATCCGACTGAACCCCCATTGCGGCTCGATTTCGACCGGATAAACGAAAATCTGTCTGAGGCGATCCAGCCGGACGGGGTGCGACTCTTCATGACGGACGAGGAAGAAACGGGAACAGCCGAGAGTATCGGCCCGAACCAGCCGTTGACACCTGAGCCTAAGTAAAATCCAGGTTGGGTGGCACGATCCCAAACTCCAGCGGAATGGCGTGCCAATCCGAAAGCAGCATGTTTTTTCCGGTGGATCAAGCATTTCTGTACCTAGCCCCGGGCAGGATGTCCGTCGCCATAGATGCCAAACTCAGGGCGGCTGGCAAAATCTCCAGATGCGCCAACTCGGGCAGGGTCGTGCGCATGATTGGGCACTCCAAAAACTGACCACCAGCGGCGAAGCTATGTCGGGCGATCCTTCGGGAAACACTCAGGGATACATTGTCTTGGGCCATCCGGCAGGCGACAGAGTTTTCCAGGACCAGCGATCAGGTCATACAAAAACTGGGGTTGGCCTGAATTTGCAAAAGTCCAGTAATACCTGATAAACAAGCTGAAAACGCAATTTTTATGATTGCTTGTTTACATCACCTTAGCATCCTCCACGAAGATAAATTCAAGCAAGGAACAAACTGTGGCTGATAGCTAAAAAAAGAGGCAGGGGTGCTGCCTCTTTTAGAGATCAAAATTTTTATCATCTAAGATCATTTCCTTGATCTTCCATCTGGTATTTGAACACCTAAAGTCGCCAGATAATCTCTGAGCAGTAGTTTTACACTTCTGGCACAAAGCCCAACCACAACTCTACTGCTGAGTTATGCTTTAATTAAGAATATCGATCATTTTTTGCAGGCATGTTTTCATGGTATATCCACCATTAATTTTGTCAGGAAAACATCCTGAAAATTCTTATAAGAAAACAAACCTTCCGATCGATAAAAAATGAAATTTGATCTGATAGATTAAAGGTTGCATTAACAATAAATCAGGGTAAAACCATAAGACAGGAAAAATTAATTTTCCTGCTTATTGATTGCAGAGTGATGAAAAGAAAATGTCGCAAAATAAAAAGGCCGATAGGCCAAATGTATATGTAATAGCAGGGCCCAATGGGTCAGGTAAGACTACTTTTGCGAAAGAATATTTACCTAAGTTTGCAAAGTGCTTGGAATTCTTGAATGCCGATTTGATTGCTGCAGGGTTAAGCCCATTTGCCCCGGAAAGAGAAAATATTCGTGCAGGCCGACTCCTTCTTACTCGCATTCGGGAGTTAACTCAGGCAGGGGTTGATTTTGGATTTGAAACAACATTGGCAGGCCGAAATCATGCCAGGCAATTATCCCGAATGAAATCCCTGGGTTATCGGATTGTTTTGATTTTTTTGTGGCTGCCCAATGCGAATCTTGCTATAAATCGTGTTGCAAGTCGTGTTCTTCAAGGCGGGCATAATATTCCCGAAGTGGATATTCGCAGAAGATTTGAATCAGGCTTGCGTAATTTTTTTGATTTATATCAACCCTTGGCGGATGATTGGCTGCTTTTCGATGCCTCCCATCTAGCTCCGCAGTTGATTGCTTTGGCAATAAATGGTACCATAGAATTAGTCACATTTGAATTATATGACATTATTACTTCAGGACGCTAGGAATAAAAATGATTCGCCAAAAACCCTCAGCGGACCCAATCACAAAGAATGTGGAGGCTGCTTTTAAACAAGCTTCACGCAAAGTAATCGAAATAGCACGCCAAACTAATACGCCAATTATTGTTTGGAACAAAGGCAAGGTCGTTTTCCTTTCTGCAGAAGATGCCGAAAAATCTCAGCAATAACCCGCCCGGTACACCAACAAAGTCAAGACTGCGCTCTTTCCGAACAAATTTCCCTTCTCAGCACTTTTATGCAATTGCCTTGGTCAAAGTTAAATGGAATTGAACCAAGCAAGGAAAGAATTAATCCCTGATAGCTAAAAAAAACAGGCAGGGATGCTGCCTGCATCTATTTTTAAAACTCAATTCTAAACCGTATCATTAATAAACGAATTACCATTCATTGCCTTTTATTTGGGTGCGTTATAGCAAATTGCGAATGCCACTTAAGCGAACTTGAAGATTTTTCCATGTTGGAAAATCGCCAAAACATAATAACCTGCATTGCTTTTCAAACTCCGTAGCCAGAACTGCGCCAAGTTCCGGAGGTGGAAATAGGGCTACACTTTGTTCAAAACTCATGTTGGGTGGGGGCACATAGCTTTTTTCAAAATACTTTCGGCTGATTCGGTCGTAATCGGACTTGATCATCTCGTATTCTTCGGAACCTAGCATGGCAAGAACCTCTGGGCGTTCCGCCAAACAAAATAGGTCATAATAATGCCTTGCATAACTGCCAATTCCTAGACCAGTTTTTTGAAATGTATCGACCTTCTCATGAATAGCGAACATTTTTTCCACAAAGGTTCTGCGGAAATGCAAAAGACGCATCTTGAAGCTTCCTTCATCATCTGCCCCTAAAGTTACACCTGTTTCTTGAAGAAACTGTCCAACATAAGACTGAATCTGAATGCTTTCAGTCGGCTCTTTACCACTTGCTGATCCTACTTCCACCAGTACACGGTTTCGAATATCGCCTATACCTGCAAATCGTTGTCGATACTCAAATCGATCATTACGCCCAAATCCGCCAATAGTCTGGCTTTCTTTTGTAACAAAGTTTAAAGCAGGGTGCTTACTTATGGCGTCACGCAAATGTTTTAATTCACGGTCGATGGCGTTCTTTCCCAATTCAGGGATGGAGGCAGTTGGATCAAGAAATATGTCAATGTCTTCGGAAAACCGCTGGATCAAATTCCAACCCTTCGACAAACTAGTACCACCTTTGAAGATAACTTTAGATCCAGACTCTTGCTCAATAACCCGCAAGGCCTCCGTGACATAATAATCCTTTTCGATAAGCGCTTCGCGCAACCCTCTTGAACGAAAATAATCAGCAGCCCGGATAACGGCTTGTTCGAAATCTGGGTGCTCAAATAATTTCATCAGAATTGCACCCCTTCGCCTGCCATTCCCGTGCATAAGAAAGCGCAATAAGAATGCCAAAATCAAAGCGGGAAAGTTGGTTCAAACTGTTTTTTAATGCAACAAGTTTGTTTTTAGGCTGACCAATTTCTTGGCCAATTGCTCCAAGAAGGGCACGAACACGGGGCGGTTCCGATTCAGCAACTTTTAACAATTTCCCAAAAAGCCCTGGGGCCATGAAGTGTTCAAGCAGTTTTTTTTTGGTTTCTTTAGCAGATAGTTCACTCGAATCGCCCCGATTGCGCAGAAAGTCTAGAAGCGCAGCTTCAGTTTGTGAAAGATTACGCCAAGCCCAAGGTCTTCTTGTATGAATGATTGTTTCTTTACCAACAATCAAGCGCGGAAGGCTTGAGCCATCGGTTGAAATTTCCGCCTTCGCAGGATTCTGGGTTGTAAAGCCAAGTAGGTTTCCAGCGGCGATTCCTGAAAGAAAAATTCCTTTTCGTAGAACGGGAAGAGATCGTATCTTGGAAATATTGGGCTTGCTTGGGCCGAAAGCTGTCTGCTTGGCTCGATAGTAAAGTCCCTTCCCCAAGCGCTGGATCATCCCTGTGCGTGTCAATCGTGATAGAGTTTTGGCTAAGGCCGAAAAAGGCATGCCAGAAAAATCGACAAAGCGCCAAACACGCTCACCACCAGACTTAATTCGTCTACGGACAATATCCGCAGTTGTGGATTGATCCAAGCCAGATTTAGTTGCATTACTTCTCATCTATTAATTATTGTATTGATGCGTCAAATTGTCAAGTTTTTTTGGTGTAAAACTTGACACAAGGTTGTAATTGCCTATTTTTACCATTTCGTGAACCAACAACAAGAACTACCATTAGCTAAAAAAAAGAGGCAGGGGTGCCGCCTCTTTTAAACATCAAGATTTTTATCGTATCAAATCATTTCCTTGATCTGCCATCTGGTATTTGAATGCCCAAGGATTCCAGATACTCTTTGAGTAGCAGTTTCTCACTTCCAAACAATATCCCAAACATTGCCTCTACTTCTGAGTTATGCTTAAATTAAGAATATCGATCATTTTTTTGCAGGCATGTTTTCATGGTATATCCACCAATGCTTTTGTAAGAAAAACATGCTATAATTTCTTACATTAAAACAAAGCTTTCGATAGATGCAAAGATACTTTCAGCCATCCATTCCCATAGAAAATGGGCCGTTTTTGTACCTGCAGATTTCTTGGAGTTCGGCAGCCGGGAGTCCATTGATATAGCCCTCCATAGGCTTACCAATAAAGGGACTATTCGCAGACTTGCGCGTGGAGTTTATGATTTTCCCAAAACACATGCAGAACTCGGACTGCTTTCGCCTTCGGCTGAGGCCGTTGCCAAGGCCTTGGCTGGTAGAGATTATACACGCCTTCAACCAACAGGAGCGTTTGCTGCAAATGCCCTTGGTCTCTCAGAGCAGGTTCCAGGGAAAGTTGTATTCCTAACAGATGGCCCATCTCGGACAGTAAAGATAGGCCCAACGACAATTCAGCTTCGTAGAACAACTGCCAAAAGCATGGCGGCGGCAGGTCGCCTAAGCGGATTATTGATTCAAGCTTTTCGCATGATTGGGATGAAAAATATAACACCCGAGCGACGCAAACACTTAAAGAATACACTTCCTGCAATCAAAAAGCGTGAACTAATAAAAGATCTTCGGCTTGCCCCAGCATGGATGCACCCGATCTTCAGAGAACTCGCAGCAGAAGGCGCTTTAGGATGACTCTTTGCATCCAGATAATAAATCACTTCTCTTTTGAAAGACTTCCGAACTTGGTATATTTATCTCGACAGTATTTGTTTCAGGTGATACAATGGACATACAATGAAGCACTACAACTAAAAGGTTGAACATGATCAAAAAACTCACTAAGCATGGTAACAGTTGGGCTTTAATAATTGATAAGCCAGTACTCGACCTACTAAATATTAATTCTGAAACTCCATTGGAAATAACTACCGATGGCCAACTACTTCTTATCTCCCCGGTGAAAGACAATAAAAGAAAATCCAGTTTCAAGCGGGCCTTGGAAGAGACCAATCGTAAATTTGGAAGTGCCCTTAAACGATTGGCAAATTGACCAATGTCACCCGACTTCCTGACCTTGGAAGAAGTCATCGAAATCCATGACGATCAGATTGCTCGTTACGGCGGTGCTAGAGGCATTCGGGACCTTGGTTTGCTAGAATCTGCCTTGGCACAACCCCAAACCATGTTTGGCGGAGCATTTTTGCATACCGACCTGTTCGATATGGCTGCTGCTTATTTTTTTCACATCATTCAGAACCACCCCTTAATGGATGGCAATAAACGGGTTGGTGCCGTGACTGCCCTCGTGTTTTCGAAATAAACAATAAAATTGTCATCATGACTAACGATGAACTTGAGTCTCAAGTTCTTTCCGTAGCGCAGGGCCTAACAGACAAAACTGCCAGCGCAAAATTTTTCCGTGAACATGCAGTCTAAATTGTTGCGGTAATAATCTACGCTTAAGAAAATATGGGGGCGATTTCATTCTTTCTGCAGCCCTGCACTATTTGGCCGGAATATTATTTTAACCATTTTCAGCCTGAGCATTTTTCATGCCCGATAGCTAAAAAAAGAGGCAGTGAAACTGCTTCTTTGAGAGATCAAGATTTTTATCATACCAAATCATTTCCTTGATCTGCCAAATGGTATTTGAACATCTAAAGTTGGCAGATAATCTCTGAGCAGTAGTTTCACACTTCGTGCACAAAGCCCAACCAAAGCCCCAATTTCTTGATACTGCTTTCCTTGATCATAAAGGCCTTTCATTTCGGCAAGAAGCTTTTGCCTGCGTTCATCCGTAGTGGGACTTTTCAACCCCTTGGCGTCATGCCAATAGTCCAAGGCTTTCTCTACTGTTGGCGCGCTGCAACCAAGCTTGGATGCGATCTGAAGGACGGATAAGTTTTCATTCCAAAGGGCTTTCGCATTCTCAGCAATCGTGATATGCATTGACTCTTTGTGAACCTTTTTCAGGAGGGTAGCCCTTCTAGCTCTGCCGTCCTGATACTCCAATCCCAGTTTGGCATGTCCTTCTTGAATCAGGGATGTAACCTTGCCCCTGCTGAATCCTAATTTTGCTGCAATCTGCGAATTCATCAGGCCTTCCTGAAAAAGACTCATCACTTGTTCTATATCTTTGCACTCTGTGGGATCTTCCTTAAAGTCCACTACGATTTCCAATTCATGTTGGGGTTCAAGAGGCGGGGGAGTTACATTCATAAAGCCATAAAGGTTGTTTGTCAGGCTTATTTTAAAGCGTCCTTGAAGGTACCCTTTTTTAGATTTTCGCTTCCCCATTTGATAAAGGGAAATCTTGCCTTCGATGAGAGCAGAAAATAATTGCCTGACCTTGAGTTGTTCTTCTGTATTATTTGAATAAGCACTTTCGATTAGAAGCTGATCCAAATCTTTGAATTATTCAGCAATCTGATTCTTGGAAGGTATGAACGGTTTCTTGTTGGTTGCGTTATATAATTGGCTAATCTGAAGATCTAATTCTGCCCGCTTACTTCGCATCTGCTTCAGAGCTTTCATGTTTTCTTGCAGGTCGGTTTCTGTCTCACCTGGGTTTTCATTTAAAGTCTGTATTTGATGCGTAAGAACTTTTTGACTTTTCTTCAATTTGATCAAATGGTGCTCATCAGGTTGCTGTACAGATTCCAGCTTTGCTTTAAAAGCTTCGTAAACAAAATCCAAAAGTTTATGGGTCTCCTTAAGAATCACCCCAGCTTTTTTGCATACGACCTTTAATGCCAAAACCCGGGAAAGATGGGAAAACAAAGGCCTTTCATTTGGGGGCATTGAATTACACATTGGGCAAAACATGTACCTGCCAAAATAGCCCCCCACAAGCAGGTTTTGTTCGTGGTCGGGGCAATAGAACATGCCGTTTAAGGCTCTCGGCCTTTTGGAAGAATCTAAATTATTGGGCTTTCGTCCTTTGACATCGCTTGCATTCGATTCCAATCTTGCCTGAGCCTTGTACCAAAGTTTATCACTGACAATCCGTAGGTTTTCAGAGTGAATTTGTTTAAGTGGCTCCTTGCGTAAAACTTGGGTACCATAATCCTTTTTCGAATTCCAGACACTTTATTTTTGCAATTGATTGCCCGAGTGAGATGTGCCTGCCGAGCGAAGTACAGGTGCCAGTAAATTAAATCCGCTTTTTGATTACTTGGTTGGCTGCATCTTGTGTAGTTGGTTTCTCTAGGTTACTGAAAACTCTAAAGCTAACAGTCTTTGAAAGAAGGGTTATTACCGAACAGTTTTTTCAATATTCTAAATTTGCTAGTTATTTAAAAAGTAACTGTTTTCGTTGTTTTTCTGAATGATGTTTGTATCCAGTAACTTTTGCACACAACCTAAAATACCATCTTCTATTCTTCGGCCTACCTTGCCAAAACCTAAATGCTCACTTACAGTTTTTATCAAACTAGATTCTTCAATTAAATTGCACTCCTTAATTATATCTTTAATTAGGGAGATAATGTCTTCTTCTGGTACATCGGTTATTTCGCTATAATTATAGCTTTTGACACGAGACCGAGTGGAAACAAAATTAACTTTTAGTTCATCTGAATTATTTTTCTGTTTCATCTCTTCTGCCTTTAAATTTAAAGCGGAAGCTTTTGTTAGTAAGGCTTTAATGCGATTAATCTGAGCTGCAGGGTTTTTAACCTAATCAGTAGACCAAATCCTGAAAATATTCCATCCTAGCCCTTCAAGCACTTGCCGACGAAGTCTATCGCGGTCTCGGGCAGTAGGGGTAGAGGCATAACTATTCCCATCACATTCAATTCCAAGGATATACTTTCCATTTTGTTTTTCATCAATAATAGCAAGGTCGATTCGAAAACCCCCACACCCAATTTGTTGGTGAACTTTATAGCCATTTCGGACTAACTCTTCATAAACTTCTTTTTCAAATGGTAAAATGGCTACGCTTGTTTTTGTGCTAGAATTATTAGGGGCTAGTGCGCTGGGGCCTCGGTCTGCATAATCCAAAAAGGAACGAAGAAGAAATGCGCCTTTAGATTTAGCCCGTGAAAGGTCGATATCGGAAGCCTTTAATGAACTTATAATGCTCATAAAAGATTTTGCCCGAGTGACCGCGACATTAAGCCTGCGTTCGCCACCTTCGAGGTTGAGTGGACCAAATCGCATCGGAATTTTGCCATCCTTTGTTTTTCCATATCCAACGGAAAGGAAGATTACATCGCGTTCATCCCCCTGAACATTTTCAAGGTTTTTAACAAAAAATTGATCTTCGACATTTGTAGAAAAGAAATCTTCAAGGGATGGGTTCTGTATCCTTAAAGCTTCGAGTTCATCAAGAATTTGATTTTGTTGTGAAACGGAAAAAGCAATCACGCCCAAAGAAAGTTTTGGATTATCTTGGTAATGATTCATTACCATTTGAGCAACCATCTTAGCTTCAATTAAGTTGACACTATCTGCAAAAATTCCATCTTGCAGATAATTAAATGTTACTGCTTTAACCGAATTCTCGTCGGAACTAGGGAAGGTGACAAGAGAGTTTTCATAGAAATGGTTGTTGGAAAATGCGATTAAGCCTTCACGCTTGCTTCGGTAGTGCCAGCGCAAGCGTTTTCTTTTAAGACCTAAAGCCAAACAAACATCAAGCAAGCTTTCAAAATTTTTGGTTCCTTCTTCATCTTCATCTGCCTCGTCTGAACCGTCAGAAGAATTTTTAGAGAAAAAGTTTGTAGGGGGAAGTTGCTTAGGATCACCCGCAACAACCAATTGTTTTCCACGGAAAATTGCACAAATCGCATCGTGAGGCCGAACCTGAGAAGCTTCATCAAAAATAACCACATCAAACACCATATCAGGTGAGCTTAGGTAGGTGCTAACCGCGATGGGGCTCATTAGGAAGCAAGGTTTTATTTTTAGAATAAGCTTTCCGATCTTTGAAAAAAGCATTCTTAAAGGCAGGTGCCTAGTTTTTTTCTGAATTTCCCTAAGTAATAATCCTGTGCTAGAACCAACCGGACTACTTGAAGATGAGGTCACTCTTTCTTCATTGTTTAAAATTTTCATTCTAATGCGGGCATAACCATTTTTTATTGCACCTTCATCTAAATGAATAAACTTGCTAATTTTTGTTTCGTGATCTCCAAGAGAAAAATTTCCAAGTACCGGAACATCTGCCCAAAGTTTTTCTAACCAAGAGTTAAAGAATTTATTCCTAAATACATTTAAAGCTAAATCTGGGGGATATGCTTTAGCGATGACTTCATCAAAAAGTACTTTTAATCCTGCATTATTTGCTTCTAGATTAAGCTTTTTAAATTCTACCCATTGGTGAAGTTGGTCAATCTTGCTGCCAAGATCTGTAAAAATCTTAGGCAGTTCTATGAATTGTTCAGAACAAAGAACCAATCCAAAGCAGGTAGGAATGTTGAATGGGAAAACAGATTGCGTAATAAATTGATAAGATTCTAAAAGCCCATTTTTATTCGCCCCTTCTATATTCCTTAACGCATTTTCTATGACTTCCCGCACATTTTGATCCGATAACGAATTTATCAAGCCATCACAATAAGGAAATTTTATCTCCTTAAGAAATGCATCAAGTTTTATTGCATCTTTAGCAAGGTTATTCCAATCAAGGTTGTGCCAGCCATCTTTAGTCGTGTTTGAATCTAAATTCTTACAGTTCAATATTATTTCATCTCGAAGTTTTATGGCCTTTAGAAGACAAGAAATTTTCTCCCTAGCATATTGGGTCTGTATTTCTTTTTCGGTAATAGAAAGTTGAATAAAGCGACCGCACGCTTCGACGCCAGACTTTATGTTACTTGCACAAGATTCTAGTTGGGATAGTACTTCGGTAGGGGAACAATCGAGCGACCTAACTTGCTCTTTTAAAACCAATGAGTTTGCAAGTTCATTCCACCGTTTAGAAAAATCCTCATACAAATCAGTAAGCTTGCTTGCTAATGCAAATAAATTCTCACGATCCAAAGACCCATTGACGCTAAGTTTATCTTTTAAGCCAGCGGGGATACCAACCTTTTCCACTTTTTCCTGATTCTTTAATTCATCCCTAGTTCGTATCCAGTCAGTAAAACCATCAGGCGAACGCAAAATAGAACTTTTGTAATTACTTTCATATTGTAAAAGCGCAATTTGATCCTTTTGTAACTGCTCAAGTTTTTTAAGGTCTTTAATTAAGTCATCGTGAGAAGGTATTGCAATTACATACCATCTTGAAACTTGAGAGCGCAAGTTTCGCCATTTGGGTAATAGCCACTTCCACCAACTATCACCGTGATCAATGGTTTCTTGAATCAGTTGCAAGGCTTCAGGCGATAAGGCTGTTTCAAGATTTAATCTTTGTAATAAATAGCTTTTTGATTCGCTGATGGATTGCTTAATTTTAATTGCCATTCCAGCAACATTGGTAACCTCTGCCCTAATGTTTGTATCCCACCAACCATCAGGAACCGGATCTCGCCTTGCTAAAAATTTTGCAAGCTTTGCAAACTCGCCGAAGTTGCGAAGGATTATATTTGCCTTAGTAAGTTCAAGCAACTTGCTTAAGTCGATAAAGGCTGATTGGGTTTCCTTTAACAAGTCAGAAAGGCTAGGGGTAATTGCATCAATTCGATTTAGTTCAGTTAACCGCTGAGATATACTTAGACTTTCGGCATTTTTGATTAAGTCAGGTTGAAGATTAAATTGTTGGGATAAAAAATCAAGGCTTTCAGAGGTTATATTGTCAACCACATCTTTCTTGATATCGGAAAGGGAAGGTAGAAGGGGTTTGAATTTTTCATTCAGCAAATTAATGTTGGCAATCGATTCGATTTTTTTTCTGGGATTCGAACTTAGCCAGTCTTTGGGAACAATTGGAACTTGAACAACAAGCTTTGCAAATTCAATTGCCTCTAGCCAATCGTTCAAATCAAGGATCTGCTTTTGAATTGATAAGCTTTCGACCACTCCTTTGTTAATCAATTCGGAAATCAGATTGGCGAACCGTTCAGTATGAAATTTAATATCAGATTGCACCGTTGCATTTGCAGTCTCGATTTTAGATTGATGCCACGGGTGCTTGTCATAATTTGCTAACAGTGTTTCAAATGAAGGAAGTTTAGTAAGGATGTCTTCCGAATTTTGCAGCAAAGTTTGGGTGAAAGTTTGGATGTTATCGGGTCGAAATCTGGAATCGGGTAAGCTCCCCTTAGACTTAGATAGTAAGCCATGAATCTCATAGGCGCTTCGATTAAGTGGTTGGCGTTTTAGGTGTAATTCGGTCGCATAATGATTTAGTTTTTTTCTAGTTTCATAGAGGTCGTTTAATTTGTCTTTCTGATCTGGATATTTTTCGCCTTGTAGTTCAAGAGATTTCCCAAGGTTTTTAAGAACATCCTTTTTATTTGTCTTGCTGCTGTGTAATTCTAGGCAAAAATCGCCAAGCTTATTTTGATCGAGTCTTTTTTTTACAACTTCAAGTGCAGCAGCTTTTTCACTTACAAATAGTACAGTTTTTCCCGCTGCTAACAACTCTGCAATCGCATTACTGATTGTCTGACTTTTCCCTGTGCCCGGAGGCCCATCAATGATGATGTGGTCTCCTTGTTTAATAACTTCTATAGCTTCTTGCTGACTGCTATCTGCGGGTAGGATTTGGTTTACCAAGGACGGGTGTAATTTGTTATCCATATCTGATGCAGAAATGGACTCGCCTTTTATTTCGATTTTTGTGTTTTTATCACCTGCGACTGCTTTACATAATTCGTTATTACCAATAGCATCGCAATTTTTTTCAAGGTCTTCCCACATTGCAAGTTTCTGAAAATTAAAAGTTCCAATTCCAACTTTAGAAACAACTTCCCAATTTTCTTTGCCTTTAATACTTTCTCTGACTTTATTAAAGTAATCATTTGTGTCAAAGCCTTCTGCATCTCCTTTATCATCACTAGAATTTACAGTTTCACGAACAAATAATTGGATACCAAAATCGCGTGTAAGTAATTCCGCAAGGCTATGATTAAAAACAACATCGTCTTCCTCAATTTTTAACTCCCACTCTGATTCGATTGAACGCCTTTCCAACTTCACTTGCAATAAAAGTAAAGGGGAAAGAATTTCATTCGTAGTATCGGATTTTTCAAACCATTTGAGAAAACCGAATGCCATAAACAGTGTTGAAACACCCTGTTCAGATTCTGTTTCTGCAGCGGTTCTAGAAAGTCTTAGCAATTGGGAGCTTAACTTTTTGTCTGTGAATTCAGTGAGAATATGTTTATCAAGAAGTTTCGCAGATATTTTACAGGCTTCATTTACCTTCTTGATTGTGGCTGGGTAACCCTTAGCTTTTAAATCACCTTTAACTTCCGTAAAAGATTCCGATTTTTCAGGCTGCACAATTACTGGAATGAGATTTGGATCAACCTTAGTTGGTACACCATCATTTAAAGGTTCACTGCTTTTTTGGGTATTATTCTGTAGAGTTTCTTCCCAGGTTTCGATGTCGGTGGCTTTGATATTAAGAAGATTTCTTTTCCAAGGGAAAAGCATAGAGCTGTTATCTGCGCTTAATTTAGTCCAGATTTTTTCTAGGTCTGGGTGGTCTAATAGAAGGCCGCCACGACCGTGTGTAAACTTGATTAAACGACTTCTTTTGGTGGTATCTAGGAGCGATTTGCGCCATTCTTGGATACATTCTTTAATATTCATGGGCGACTTTTTAATACCTTAAATCAATTGTCCTAACCTACCTTTATGATAAAGCTTTATTTCAAGAAAAACAAAAGATATAACGCTACCTCAAATAAAGTATTTAGAAAAGTAAATTTAAGTGTGTTTTAATAGTTTTAGAATAACGCTGCAGTTTCCTAAAAACTCTAAGGCTAACAGCCCTTCGTTAGAAGGGTTTTCCATTTAGATCAAACTAGGGAAGTTGTAGTTGTTGGAACGGTTGATTCGTTAAGTACCGCAGAAAGTGCGGTATGTGCTGCAATGTGCTCCAGGATAATTGTATTTAGAATCTCCCATTGTGTAATCAAATGGGGTAACTAACACCTTAAGCAGTTCGTGTAGCAACGAAAGATCATTACTCTCTGAAGCACTTGCAAGAACTTCTTCCACCAAATGATTTCGAGGTATCACACTTGGGTTAACTTTTTGCATTGCTAGATGAATTGCTTGTAGGGGAAGGTTTTGCCGTTTCAATCGAGATTGCCAACGAGTATTCCAAGCGATAAATTTTTCATCTAAGTAAATTTCGTTAGGCGGAAGCATCTGAAATGAAAGGTCTCGGAATGTATTGGTGAAATCTGCACGGGATGATTCCATCCAAGTAAGTAAAGCCTGAATTAATTCGGTATCATTTTCTTCTGCGATGGCCAAACCAAGTTTTTTTCGCATTCCCTGTAGCCAATATTGATCAAAAAGGGCAGGGAACTCGTTCAGCAATTCGGTTGCAATCTCAATTGCTTTTTCTTGACTTGGGTTTAGCAGCGGAAGTAAGGTTTCTGCAAAACGAGTCAGATTCCATTGAGCAATTTTGGGTTGATTGGAATAAGCGTAACGACCCCCTCGGTCGATAGAACTGAAAACCGTGTTGGTCTTAAATGTGTCCATAAAAGCGCAAGGGCCATAGTCAATGGTTTCACCGGAGATTGCCATATTATCGGTATTCATTACGCCGTGAATGAACCCAACAAGTTGCCAGCGCGCAATAAGAGAAGCTTGCTTATCGATTACGCATTGGAGGAAAAGCCGATACTTATCGGGGGACTGAGTTAAATCAGGGTAATGGCGGCCAATGGTATAATCTGCAAGGGATTGCAGGGCAGGTTCATCAGCGATGCCAGCCACAAATTCAAATGTTCCAACTCGAATATGGCTGGCTGCAATGCGGGTTAAGATAGCGCCTGGTAAGGTGGTTTCACGAAATACGGGCTCGCCTGTGGTGGCAACAGCAAGGCTACGAGTGGAAGGGATATCTAGTGCGTGCATAGCTTCGCTGATAATGTATTCGCGAAGCATAGGGCCAAGAGCAGCACGCCCATCGCCTCGTCTGGAATAGGGTGTTGGCCCCGAGCCTTTAAATTGGATGTCGAAAAGTTTGCCTGCGGGGGTGAGGTGTTCGCCTAAAAGGATGGCGCGTCCATCGCCTAGCATAGTAAAGCCGCCAAACTGGTGCCCAGCATAAGCTTGGGCAATTGGTTTGCAGTTATTAGGAAGATTTTGCCCAGCAAAGAGTGCTGCCAAATCTAGATCTGAAATTTTAGAAACATTTAGGCCAAGTTCTTTTAGAAGTTCATGATTTAAGATAGTTGTTTTTGGCAATTGCACTTTAATGGGCATTGCATCTGCAAAGAGAATTTGTGGCAATTTTGCATACGAGTTATCAAAATTCCAACCCATTGAATCATAAAGATGGTTTGGCAAATTAGGATTATCCATTAGCGGTCTCTAAGAAAATTTTATATTTCAACTTATAGTTTTAATTGAATGATAATGATTGTAAAGACTTTAAGAAATATTGCATTTGTTTTTGAATATATTGCTTGTGAATAAAGGTCGGAGTCTGTTTTTTGAACTTTGGCAAAGTAATGATGTTAGCTAGGATGGCTTTAATATTTTCTTTTGATCTCTTAAGGCTGGTTCAGCCCCTACACATTTTAACTAGGTGCGAAATTTAATGTTTTTGTAGAAGACAATTTTTTGCAAGTTTTATTGAAAGTAACATTTTATTTTTAGGCTAGGTTATTATTCTTTTAACTTAAGGTGTTAAAATGAAAGTCATTCAATTGGTAAAAGGTTCAATTTTAATGGTTTTTCTAGTTTTAGTGTTGTTGATAGCACAAAAAAGCGCTTGTTTTGCAGAAGATAGGGCTGGGAAAAAGGCGCTACCCGCTTTGGGAAGTTCAAAGACCTCTTCCAGTCCATCTCCTCAAAAAGCGGATGCCCCTAGGGTATCACCACAGCCAATAGCGATTAAACCAGTTGCGCCGATAGTGAAACCTAGCCCTAAGGTTGAGCCAATAGCGATTAAACCAGTTGCGCCGATAGTAAAACCTAGCCCTAAGGTTGAGCCAATAGTAATCAAACCAGTTGAGCCATTGGTAAAACCTAGCCCTAAGGTTGAGCCAATAGTAATCAAGCCAGTTGAGCCGATGGTAAAACCTAGCCCTAAGGTTGAGCCAATAGTAATTAAGCCAGTTGAGCCGATGGTGAAACCTAGCCCTAAGGTTGAGCCAATAGTAATCAAGCCAGTTGAGCCATTGGTAAAACCTAGCCCTAAGGAACAGCCAATAGTAATTAAGCCAGTTGAGCCGATGGTGAAACCTAGCCCTAAGGAACAGCCACCCGTAATCAAACCAGTTGAGCCATTGGTAAAACCTAGCCCTAAGGTTGAGCCAATAGTAATCAAACCAGAGGATCAAAAACCTAGCTTAATTGCTAAGCCAAAAAATACACCAGTTGTGGTACCTGAGGTTATAAAAACGGTTCGACCTGTTCCCTTATACAAAAAACTAGATCTTGAGCCTAAGCCAGTGGTTGTGGAGCGAAAAACGGATCACCCTGTTGGGTCGCCTAGGCCGATAGTTTCTCCAAATACGCCAAGGGTAATGGGATTTACCGACCGAAATTATAATGGAAGAAATCCTAATAATGGGGAGAAAAATCGTATCCCAGAGTTTCGAGCCGCACCGGTTTATGCAGGAAATTTGCAAAGTCCTTATTATGGAAGATCTAATTATGGCAGAGCCTATTATGGAAACTCATACCCTTATTGTTGGTCAAATAGCCAAAGGAATTATTATGGTTGGAATTTTGGGAATTATAATTACATCACTTGCTATGATGTTTTTCAGGGCCAGTATTATGTTCGTGCGCTGCCTTATTATTCCAATGATAATTGTTTAAATAATGTTATTTACAATGAAACTAATTACTTTGATGCAACGCAGCAGTTAAATTTTAATCATGGGCTAAACTTGTTGTTTTCGCTACTGAGGGTACTGCAGGGGAATTTTTAGGGACTAGGTTTTGCTGCTATCTGATTTTATCAAATCAAATTTAAATAATCTCAATGAGGATTTATTATCTTTTAACTTGCCAATGCATTAAAATAGATCTATCTTTTTGTTGGATTACCCGCCTTGATGAAAGAAAGATAATGAATCATTTAAAAATGCGACGCCGTAAGTTTTTGCGTGCGAGTGGAGTATTGTTGACCTTGCCTTGGCTAGAGTCGTTAGCGCCAGCGCAAGAAAAAGCTCCGCCTAAAAGAATGGTACAAATATGTACGAGTTTTGGGCTGTATGGCCCAGCGTTCTTCCCGGTCAAAGCTGGGCGAGACTATGAACCAAGTGAGTACTTGGCATTACTTAAAGAATTACGCAATGACTTTACCGTTTTTTCTGGAATCTCTCATCCCGAAATTGGTGGCGATCACGCTTCTGAGGCTTGTTTTCTTACCAGTGCGAAGAACCCCACAAAAGGAGGCTTTCGTAACACGGTTTCTCTAGATTATTTAGCATCAAAGTTTGTTGCAGGAGCAACGCGATTCCCTTTACTTACGCTTTCCACTTTGGAAAGTAGTCCCCTAACTTATACCCCTAGTGGTGCTGGTGTTTCAGCGCTGGCCCGGCCTTCGGAAATCTTTGCAAGGATGTTTCTTGCTGGTAATGCTAATGAAGTTAAGAACGAAATTGATCGATTGAAGCGTGGGCAAAGTGTTATGGATCGAATGGCAAATCGATTAGCAGAATTAAATAAAACTTCTAGCTCTCTTGATAAGCAAACCCTTGCTGATTACTCAGAAGCTGTTCGAGATATGGAACGCCAACTTCTTGCGGATGAAGCTTGGGTGAATCGGTCAAAACCAAAAGTCGATGAGCCTCAGCCTAACGAAGGTTATCCTAGTCCATTTTCAGATCGTAGCGATAGTATTGGTAGGGCACGGGTTATGCTAAATCTGGTTCGACTTGCGATAAAGACGGATTCAACTCGGGTTGTTTCGTTATTTATTAAGGGGATGGATGAAAAGCCACCTATTCCTGGGGTAACAGAAGGCCACCACGGGCTTACACATCACGGCCGCAATCCAGCTAAGATTGAGCAATTAAAAATTGTCGAGCGACTTGAGGTTACCGTGTTTCGTGATTTTTTAAAATCTCTAAAAGATACCAAAGAGGCGGGGCAAAGTTTACTGGATAATACGCAGGTTCTTATTGGAAGTAACCTAGGTGATGCAAGTGGGCACGGAACTTCCAACCTTCCAATCCTTCTTGCGGGTGGTGGGTATAAGCACGGTCAACATATTGCAGGTGATGTCAAGAATAACACGCCACTTGCTAAGTTATTTGTAAATATACTCCAGCGTTTTGGTGTTGAAACCAACAAATTTGGTTCGGGCACTGGGGCGATATCTGAACTGGTGTAAAACATTGGTTTTGTGAATCAGTAAACTTTTTCTTCATGAGATAAATTTGACATGCGTCTTACGATAATGGCTTTAGTTTTTTTGTTGATGGATCTTAACCTAGCATTTGCAGAAACTGTAGTAAATGCGTTTGATACTAAAATCAAGCCATTGCTTATCAAACATTGCACCTCGTGCCATAGTGGCGAGAAACCCAAAGCAAAGCTTGACTTATCAAGTGTTGTAAATCTTGAACAGTTGCAATTGCAGGGGCAACATTGGTTTCAAGTTTTAGAGCGGGTTGAAGCAGGCTCGATGCCCCCTGAGGGAAAAACGAAATTAACAAGCACAGAGAAAAAGGTTCTAGCAGAATGGGTGCGAGGGGAGTTCAGTGATTTGTTGCTTGGTGTGCAACAGAAAGAAGGCCGAAGCAAAGTCCGTAGGTTGACCCGCCTTGAATATGCCAATACGGTTCAAGATATGTTTGGGATTAGGCCCCCTGTTGTGCGCAATTTACCTGCCGATGGTCGGGTAGATGGATTCGATAAAGTGGGTACAGCCTTGCCATTTTCTTCTGCGCATGCTGCGGGATATTTAAAGTTGGCAGAAGATTTGCTTGCCCGTTTTCCTTTGCGTTCCCCGCTGGAAAAAAGGGGAACGGTTTATCAGCTTTGGTCGGCTGCGAGTGAACAATCCAAAGGCCATATTTTAGAACTTCCAGACGATTGGCATGTCTCGTTTAATACCGATACGACTTCTGTACCCTTACGCAAGGAAATGGGCCCTGATAAAAAGCGTACTGGTTTCCCCTCGGTGGGTAAGCCGGGTTGGTATAAAATCCAAATGAATGTTTATGCCTACCAAACTGATAAGCCCATTCCCTTTGGTATTTATGCTGGCCATACAGGTGCTTACCCCCAAATACTAGACTTGCTTAAAGTGTTAGAAGCTCCACCCGGTAAACCCACTATTTTAGAGACCGAAGTTTATTTGCGCACCGGCCGTGATAGTGATGGGCCAAGTGATGATGGGGTTCGATTGATTCCATTTGGTTTGGGTGTGCAGGTTCCCAAGAACACGCAAGCTGCTGGTTGTAAAGGCCCGGGGTTGGCGGTGCAGTGGGTCAAGTTAATTGAATCGGAGTTGCCCCCCGTCGGAGATGAATTTCTTTTTGAATTAATGGAAGCAGAGTTTCGTACCGCATTTATTAGTCCGAATATTACGATAAAAAACACCAAGTTATCTCGAAAAGAAATTGAAGCGGTTGCGCAAAAGACTTTGACAAAAATAGGATCTAGGTCGTTTCGCAGAGACCTTAGTGAAATAGAAGTTTCGTTGTTAATGTCGAATTTTAATTCGAAGTTAGATTCTGGAAACAGTTTAAAAACAGCTTTTTTTGGGGAAATCATTGGCTTAATGACAGCCCCTGATTTTCTCTGCATTCTTGAACAGCCGGGGAAACTTTCCGACTTTGCTGTGGCTTCGCGTTTGTCTTTCTTTCTTTGGAATTCTGCTCCTGATGAAGAGTTACTTGACCTTGCAAGAAAGGGGAAGCTCTCGGATTCTTTGGTTTTAAAGCAGCAAACTGAACGCTTATTGAAAAATCCTAAATCACAGCGTTTCACTAAAGATTTTGTCGACCAATGGCTTGGACTTTGGGGAATTGATAACACCACCCCAGACCGAGATCTTTACCCTGATTATGATGACTTGCTTAAAATTTCAAGCGTGATGGAGACTCAGGAAACTTTTAGAAAGATGCTTGATAAAAATCTGACGGTTCTTGATTTTGTTGCACCTAAGTGGGCGATCATAAATTCAAGCTTAGCGAAGCACTATGGTTTTTCTCCGGTCGAAGGCTTTGCATTGAAAGAAATTTCGTTGCCTAAGGATTCGCCTTTTGGCGGTTTTTGGACTCAGGCGGCAACTATGAAAGTGACTGCCAACGGCACGGGCACATCGCCTGTCAAACGAGGGGTTTGGTTTGCAGAAAGATTATTAGGGGTAACAATTCCGCCTCCCCCTCCGAATATTGAACCGATTGATCCTGATACTCGGGGAGCAAAAACCTTGCGTGAGCAATTGGCCCTTCATAGCAGTCGGGGTTCGTGTAAGGCTTGTCACGCTAGATTTGATCCTTACGGTTTTGCACTGGAAAGCTTTGATGTTACTGGGGCTTTTCGGGTTAATTACCGCGAGGTTGATCCTGATGCTGCCAAACAAAAAAAGAAATGGCGAGACGGCTTGCCTGTCGATAGTACAGGGTCAACGCCCGATGGGATTGCATTTAAAGGTATACAAGATTTGCGAAGCCAGTTGGTTAAAAATCCACAGTCACTTGCCCAAGGAATTACTCGCCATCTTATAACTTATGCTACCGGAACTCCTTCTGGTCCGCTTGATCAACGAACCATCGAGCAAATTTGTGGACAAGCGAAAATGGATGACTATGGTATTCGGTCGCTGGTGCATGGCGTGGTGCAAAGTGAATTGTTTCGGTCTAAATAATTTTTTCTTTAGGAATTTAAATTGATGCCGATATTAAAAGCTATTGGGATTTTACTTCTTACTATAGGTGCTGGATTGACTGTTTATGCTGAAGATTGGCCTCAATTTCGTGGCCCTAACCGGGATGGTATTTCTAAAGAAACCAATTGGAATTCTCAGTGGCCCAAAGAAGGGCTTAAGGTTCTGTGGAAGCATTCCGTCGGCCGGGGATATTCCAATGTTGCCATCGCTCAGGGTAAACTTTTTACCCTTGGGCTTACTCCCAAGGATGCTGATAAAAAAGATTCCTTTCAAGAAACTGTCTCTTGCCTAGATGCGATTACGGGAAAGGTGCAATGGCAGTATTCCTACACCGATACTTGGACTAAACAATTTCCTGGTACTCGATCTACCCCTACCGTTGATGTGAACTATGTTTATGTCTTTGGTCAAAATGGTGAACTACTTTGCCTTGATAAACAGAACGGCACAGTAGTTTGGCAGAAACTTATGATTAAGGATTTAGGTGCACAAAATGTTACCTATGGTTATGCCGCCTCTCCACTTATTTATGGTGATCTCGTTATTGTTCCCGCTCGCATTCTTGCTGGGAAAATCCCCAAAGATTCTTCTATTAATCCTACTTCTAATGCCCTCCTTCTTGCTTTTAATAAAAATAATGGCACTGAAGTTTGGCGTTTCTTTCACGAGTCTCATCACCTTGGTGGCGGTTATTATGCTTGCCCAACTTCTTGTAATTTGAATGGCAAACCTTGTTTGGTCTACCATACTGGAAATGCTTGCCTGGGCCTTGATCCCTCTAACGGAGTAGTCCTTTGGAAATATCTTTTTTCCGATGAGGATCTTTTTCGCAAGCAGGGGCGTAACGGCATCACCGCTCAGGAACCAGTCGTATTAGGTAATCGAATCCTATGTTGTGTGCATCCAGATAATTCCAACGGCTTGGGAGTTTGTTTAGAAGTTAAAGGAGATCAGGTCAAGGAGGTTTGGCGCGATAAACTTCTAGATAATTATTCTTGCTGCAATATCCTTTGGAACGGTCATGTTTTTGGCATTACACATAATGATAATGCAACCCGTATCGGGCCTTTTTATTGCTTCGATGTCGCAACAGGAATGAAAAAATGGGAATTGAAAGATACTGGGGGTGCATTTACCCTTGTTGGGGGAAAGTTTCTTTCTTTTACCGGAGAGCAACTCGTTTTGCTAGATGCCTCCATCGAGCAAGGTAAAGAGTTAGCACGCAGTCAGAAGCTTTTTTCCCCCGAAGAAATTAGTTTTCGTTATAGCGATCGAATCGCCCCTGTTTTGAGTAACGGCCTTATCTATTGCCGTAGTCAGAATGGTATTTTAATATGCTTGGATGTTAGGAAATAAATTTAATTAAAAGAGAAATGTTTTATGAAGCATTTTCTGTTTGTTTTGTTGCTTAGTACAAGTGTACTTTTAAGTATAGTTCGGGCGGAAAAATCAGCAGACTTAAAATCTGCACTTACTTTCCACGCTTCTTTTGATAAAGAAGTTAATGCAGATTTTTCTCTAGGTGACTCTATAAGTTATCTGCGTCAAGGTAAAGAAAATGTACCTACTAAGTTAAATGAGGAATTAAAGATTTCGCAAGGTACCGGAAAGTTTGGCAATTCGCTTTGGTTTGTCAAAAAGGGGAATACAAGGCCGCAATTCAATGGCGCTAAAATTCTTAACTATAACGAAAAAAATTGGAGTTCTTCTACTTCGGTTTGGTTAAAACTTGACCCCGATAAAGACCTTGAACCGGGTTATTGCGATCCTGTTCAAATTGTAGGCAATGATTATAAAAAAGGGTTTATATTCCTTGAATGGTCCAAGGATGAATCCCCAAGATTCTTTCGCTTTGCGATTCGCCCTTTGTTTTCGATTTGGAACCCAACTAATGTGCAGTGGGCAGATATCCCTTTTGAAAAAAGGCCAATGGTTCAAGTTAAAAATGCGCCTTTCTCAAAAGAGATATGGACCCATGTGGTTTTTTCTTTTGAAAATATTAATAATAAAAATGCTAAGCCTCTGGGGAAACTGCATATCAATGGAAAACTTCAAGGAAAGATAGAAAACTGGGATCTTACCTTTGGTTGGGATCCTGCTCAGGTTTCATTAGTTCTAGGCGCAGCTTATGTGGGTCATATGGATGACCTTGCGCTATTTAATCGAGCACTGTCGGATGAAGAAGTACAAAAGATTTTCGAATTAAAAAATGGAGTAAGTGAATTGTATAGTAAGAAAGAATAAAAAAAGCTGCCTGTTTTATGAGGCAGCTTAGTTGAAAATAGATTGAGATTATTCGGCAGAGCTTGAAGGTGCCCCAGAGTCTGAACCAGAGCTTGAACCAGATCTTGGGCCGCGTGAGAAATTAGAAAACTTATTTCTTTTCTGGGATTTATTCTTGCGCTTAGGGAAATCTCCTGGTGCGCCTCCGCCTTGGCCTTCGCCCCCACCTTGTCTTGATGAGTCGCCGTTACCGCTTGACCTTGCTCCGTAACCATCGGATCTAGGACTACTGCCGTAACCGCCAGATCTTGAACCACCACCGCTGCCAGACCTTGAACCACCGCCATTACCCCCACCGGATCTTGCGGGAGGAAATTGCCTGTTAGGAGTAACTTTTTTGTAAGGTTCTGCTTTTTCAGAGGCAGGTTCTTGAACAAATTCAAAACTAGGTTGAACAACGGGAATGCGTTTTCCCATTACTTTTTCGACTTGCCTGAGTAGATTTCGCTCAGTGGAATCGCAGAAAGTAACTGCTTTACCTTTAGCGCCGGCCCTTGCGGTTCTACCAATGCGGTGTACATAGGTTTCTGCTTCGCGTGGCAAATCAAAGTTGATCACATGGGATATATGGTCAACATCAATACCTCGAGCTGCGATATCGGTTGCGACAAGAACATGAACTTGCCGGTTTCGGAACCCATCCAAAGTGCGTTGTCTGGTAGATTGGCTTTTATCACCGTGAATAGCTTCGGCATAAATTTTTGCCCTGCGTAAACGCATAACAACTTTATCTGCGCCGTGACGAGTGCGGGTGAAAACAATAGCGCTATTAAAAGGTTCGCTACCTAAAAAGCTAACTAAAAAGTTTGCTTTGTCTTTTTGAGGAACCATAAAAATTGATTGTTCAATTCGGTCAACGGTTCCTTTAGGATTTTCTGTCCGAATGTTAATCGGATTTTTTAGCAGAGCATCTGCAAGAACCTGAACATTCCTCGGCATCGTAGCAGAAAAGAAAAGTGTTTGTCTGTTCTGAGGAATATAACTAAGAATTTTGCGAATGTCAGGCATAAAACCCATATCTAGCATACGGTCTGCTTCATCAAGAACAAGCATTTCTACTTGTCCAAGGTCAACAATGCGCTGATTGATAAGATCCATAAGTCGTCCAGGTGTGGCGATAACGACATCGGCACCATTGCGAAGAGCGCGTTCTTGTCCAGATTGTGGAACGCCGCCATAGATGGAAGTAAATTTAAGGGGAGTATTTGCGCCGTAGGCAAAAAAACTATCCAAAATTTGAACGGAAAGTTCTCGAGTAGGAGCGATAACAAGTGCCCGGATGCGCCTGCCTTGTCCCTTAGACGGGTTACCATTTTCAGTAAGCCTGTGTAAAATGGGTATTGCAAAGGCAGCAGTTTTACCACTACCAGTCTCAGCACAGCCAAGAAGATCTTCTCCACGCAACGCGTGAGGAATAGCCTGAGCTTGAATTGGAGTTGGGGTTACATAACCCTTGGTGGCAATAGCTTGCATAATGGCCGGTGAAAGCCCTAAGTCTTCGAATTTCATCGTTAGTCCTAATAAAGAAAATTTTAGGACCAAAGCGAGGAAAACAAAATGCTTCCATAAAACCTGTTGGACCTAATCACGATCCAAAAGCATAAGAGCGATATGGATGAACTAGTACTATATACAAGAAGTATAAAAAAACCAACTCCAGATTTAAAAACCAATCAGATAAACGCAAGAAAAGGGTTACAGGTGGAGTGGTTACACCAATAAAATTAATTATATGTATTAGGGTGACTTTGCATTTAAATTGCATAATTTTTGCTTAATCTTGCAAGCATTTGCATTTTAATAACATTGAAAAGTCATAGGTGCCTATGAAATAGCTGTGTATTTTTCGGCTTTTGATCTTCTTCGATTTTGCATTGAAACTTAACTCCAACCGTTTGCGAAGAAGTTATATTAATCTTTGTCTAGAACTGATCTACTTGCATAAATCTGTTCTTTAATTAAACCCATTTTTATTTTTTCAAGAGGTTTATATGACCCAGAAAATGGTTCTTATTCCATTCAAAATTTCCACACTTATCAAAAAAGGTTTTACATTAATTGAATTACTGGTTGTTATAGCAATTATAGCCATCTTAATAGGCTTGTTATTGCCCGCAGTTCAAAAGGTCAGAGAAGCTGCTGCAAAAATGACCTGTATGAACAATCTTAAACAAATCGGGTTGGCAATGATTAATTATCACGAAACTTTTAAAGCATTCTCCTATGCAGGTTCTGATGGCCCTAACCAAAATTGTTGCAACGCACTTTCTCGAGTCGGTTGGACTTGGAGTTATCATATCTTGCCCTTTGTGGAAATGGAAAACCTTTATAAAGAACCAACCGATGCCGTCGTAACAGGCACCGCTGTTAAAAGTTACTACTGCCCATCAAGAAGAATGGCAGTGGCTTATAACGGCGTAGCAAAAAGTGATTACGCTGGTAGTGCCGGTACGAATATGGCTGGAAGAGGCATCGATGGAATGTTGGTGGCACAATGGAAAGCCCCCTCTATTGCTTTGTCTGCTACTGCTTTACCTGATATGCCGGGAAGAAGAATGACGGATATTGTGGATGGATCAAGTAATACCTTAATGATCGCTGAAAAGCAGGTTCATGTTAGCACGATGGGTACATCAAAAGCAGGTGGAGATAACGAATCCTGGAATAATCCCGGTTGGGATCAAGATAATGTCAGGTGTGGCAATGACCCCGATGGCGGCAATTTGCCCAATAATGCTTCTGATTCACTTCCTCTCCCTGATGATAAACATCCAGATTCGGCTAAGCCTACCTTTTGGTCTACACGCTTTGGAAGTTCGCATTCTGGTGTATTTAATGCGGTTTTTGCAGATGGTTCAGTAAAAAGCCTTGCTTATATTACCGATCCTGCTAATTGGCTTCGACTCAACAAAATTAATGACGGTGAAGTGATATCTATTTCTTATTAACAATTTGAAAGGCAAAACAATGAACACAACCCCCCGTAAAGGTTTTACTTTAATTGAGTTATTAGTAGTGATAGCGATTATTGCAATCTTGATAGGATTACTTCTGCCTGCGATACAAAAAGTGCGTGAAGCTGCATCACGGATGAATTGTCAAAACAACTTAAAACAAATTGGTCTTGCTTATCAGAATTTTCATAGTACGTATGGTTTTTTTCCTCCGGGTGGCGTGACTTCTCCTGCTTCGGGTTACCTTCACGCAATTTATAATAAGCTTGGCGTGACGAGTTATAGTATTAATCACGGTTGGGCTATTTACCTCTTACCTTACATAGAACAAGAAAATGTTTATAAGCAATATAATTTTAATCTTAGTTGGGATAATATAGGAAATGTACCTGTCCATAGTTCGCCGATAAAAACATTTTTATGCCCAACAGTGCCAGATCCTACGAATCGTTTTTGTGCCCCAAATGGGCCAGCAGGAACACCTTTAAAGGTCGCCTCTACAGACTATGCACCAAATAATAGCTATGATGTGGGTTTAGAAACATCGGGTCTTGTTGATGTTTGCATTTTAAGAGATGGAGTTTTAAAAGTTCAATCAGGTAGAAGTAGTGTGGTTGTTGATGTTACTCAAATTCGCGATGGCGCTTCTAACACGCTAATGATTTCAGAAGATGCAGGCAGGCCTCAAACTTGGCAGTTTGGTAAAATGACCAGTCCTACTTCAGGGACGGATGGCGGTTGGGCCGATCGCAATAGCGAATATATTGTGCACGGATCATTAACTACCGCCACCACAAATCCAGGACCTTGCCATACCAATTGTCATAATGGCAATGAGGTTTATAGTTTTCATACGGGTGGTGCCAACCATGTTTTTGCAGATGGCTCGGTTCACTTTATCACCGCTGCTATGGACATTCGCGCTTTTGTAAAATTAATCACTAAAAGCGGTGGCGATGTTGCACCTTCAGGATTTTAACAATGAATTTTAGATATATGTTGGTTATTCAAGTTTTGAGTTTTGCTTGTATTCAAGGTTGCTCTTCGCAAAGAAGTCCGATGACTTTCCCCACCTATAAAGTTTCGGGGCAAGTTAATTATGATGGTAAGCCTGCTGAAAATGTGCAAATTTATTTATTTCCTTTGGCAGCACCAACAATCCCAGACATTCCATCTAATCCTCGAGCAATCACTAACAAAACTGGTTTATTTGAGATTTCTACTTACAGTGAGAATGATGGTGCCCCTGCTGGTAAATACCAGATTCTAATGATTTGGCTTGATGATAAATCAACCGATGAACAAAAGAAAGATAAGCTTTTAGGTTGGTTTAGCCTCGGTTATAGCCAGCTTGAAATTCAAGTTAAAGATGGGGAAAATAATATACCACCTATCAATGTTCCGCTCATTACCCGTGAACCAGATCAAATTAATGGTGTTCCTGGACGAAATTAGGCTTTGATGTTTTTATGGTAAGTTTGCCTTTTAGTTAATTAGAAGGTTGATAAAGGGTCATCTAATTATGGAACTAAATTAAATAGCCAACAAAATAATTGTTGATGTAATGATGTTTTGTTTGACCACCTGGGTCTCTTTTTTATAAGTAGATGGTGGTGGCTTATCAGGCAAGGAAACAATGGGAGAGTCGCCATTTTTTGCCAAAATTATAGCGTTGATTATGGGTTTTTCTTTTTAGCTTTTTGATTCACTTGGCCCCAAGTGGGTTTCTCTAGTTGGCTATTCCAAGTTTGCCAAGCCTTGGCAAGTTCCTTGACCTTTTCTGGATTTTCGCTGGCAACATTTTTGCTTTCACCAATATCCGATTTTAGATTATAGAGTTGGGCATCGTTGACCGAGGCAAGATCAGAACGATTGAACCTAATATTATCGCCCGGTGCTTTGGTGAGTTTCCAATCACCCATACGAATTGCCATTTGTGCGCCAAAGCGCCAGAATAATTCTGTATGGGGTTGTTCCCTATTTTCCCCCTTGAGATAAGGCAACAGATTAACGCCATCCAACTTTTTACTATGAGTGAATGTTCCACCCGATGCAGCAAGGATAGTGGGCAAGATATCCAGTTGAATCACTGGGTTGTCGTAAGTTTTGCCTTGAGGTAGGGTAGATTTCCATTGAACGAAAAATGGAACGCGAACCCCACCTTCCCAAGTGGTAGCTTTTTGACCGCGTAATTCGCCATTATCTGAGAAATTAACACCTTCGGGCCCTCCATTATCGCTAATAAAGAATAGCAGTGTGTTTTCTGATATTTTTTCTTTTTCAAGCTTAGCAAGTAATTGGCCCACGGCATCGTCCATTGCATAAACCATATTGGCATAGGTTCGCCTGTTAAGATTTTTAATTTGATCGATTTCTATTTCGTGCTTGGGAGAAGCTTGCAGCGGGGTATGCACTGCATTAAATGCCAAATAAAGGAAGAACGGTTCAGCTTTATGCTTTTCAACATAGCTAACTGCTTCACGGGCAAAAGCATCGGTGAGGTATTCGTTTTCGCTAACTGGTTTTGTACCACGCATCATATTTTTTCCTTGAAGATAGGTATTAGCACCCCCAAGAAAGCCAAAGAATTCTTCAAAGCCACGGTTCACGGGATTAAATTTTTCTGAATACCCCAGATGCCATTTACCAACCATTCCAGTTTTATATCCAGCAGTTTTAAGAAGTTGGGGCAGGGTGGTTTCATTCAAAGAAAGACCAGGATCAAAATCTTTAGAAGCAGGTGGTCCGGGATTAAATTCATGCCCAAACCGTTGCTGATACCGTCCTGTAAGAAGGCCCGCCCGAGTGGGGCTACAATAGGGACCACTTACATACCCACTGGTACACCTTATTCCATTCTTTGCAATGGAATCGATATGTGGCGTATGGAAATCCTTACAACCCTGAATGCTTAGGTCAGCATATCCAAGATCATCCGCAACAATAATTATAATGTTGGGCTTAGAGGCAGCGTGGGAATTATTGCCACAGGTGTATAATAGGGTAGAAAGCAAGCATTGCAAAAAAGTTTTGATCATTATTGTTTCTTTTTCTTCTTGGTGGTTTCGGGCTTTCCAGATGGATCATATTTAGGATTTTTTGATGGCATAGGGGCGTTAATCTGCTTACGCCATTCTTTAAGCTTGGTGTAAAGTTCTTGAGCAAGAACTGGGTTGGTCGAAACGAGATTAGTTTTTTCACTTAGATCATTTTTTAAGTTGTAAAGTTCAAGTTTACCATCTTCAATGAATTCAAGAAGCTTAAGATCCCCAGAGCGGATGACGCTAACCGGGGTAGTGCGCCAAGTATTTTCACCCGCCCCTAAGTAACCAGGAAAATGCCAGAAAATATTGCGCTGCTCAAGTATTGTGGATGTATTACCTTTAAGAATTGGAAGATAGCTTTCGCCATCAAGTTTATAGTTTTCTGGAGTTTTAGAAAGGGTGAACTCGTGTAGAGTTGGGTAAAGATCAACGCTGCAAATGGGTGTGTTCGAAGTAGAACCAGGCTTGATTGTGCCCGGTAGGCGAAAGATGTAGGGTACTCGGATACCTCCCTCATAAAGCATACCTTTGCCACCTCGGAGGGGAGTATTATCGGTGACATCGCCACCTTGTTTTATACCTTCCCTACTATAACCCCCGACTCCGCCATTATCACTTGTAAAAATCACAAGAGTGTTTTCAGCAAGGTTAAGTTCATCGAGAGTTTTCATAATCTTGCCAACACTTTCATCAACGCTAAAAAGCATTGCTGCATAAGTGGGGTTGTTGTGCCCGCCAACACCTTGTTTTGTTTGAAACCGTTCGACAAGTTCTTTTTTTGCTTGGTAGGGAGAATGTACACCAAAGTGATGTAGGCAAAGGAAGAAGGGCTTATCCTGTTTTTCTTTGATAAATGTAACAGCTTTATCGGTAATAAAATCTGCAAGGTAAGCATCTTTTGGATAATCAACTTTAGGGATAGTGATAAAGTTGTAATGAACCCCCATTGAAACAATAGCCTGATCAAAGCCGCGTTTCGAGGGGTGAAAATCGCCTTGCTGACCAAGGTGCCATTTCCCAAAAAGCGCAGTGTGGTATCCATTGTTTTTTAATGAAGCAGCGAGGGTGATATTTTTCAGGGGAAGGTTAACAGTGTTTTCAACAGGTTTTAAAGGTCGAGAAGTCCAATCGAATCTATCAATTGCCCCTACCGTGTAAACGCCGGTTCGTGCGCCATATTGTCCACTCATCAAGGCAGCACGCGTAGGCTGGCAGTTTGGCCCACAAGAATAGCCTTGAATAAATCGCATTCCTTGGGAAGCCAGCCTATCAATATTTGGCGATTCATAATACTTACTGCCGTAGCAAGCAGGGTCGGTGTATCCAAGATCATCCGCCATTATGTATACAATGTTGGGCTTTGCTGGCAGAACCGTGAAACCAGTTAAGACTGATAACGCAAGGATTATCGTTAGCATTTAATCTTCCTTCTCTGAATCAAATATCGTCTTACCTTCCCACACTGCAATTTTCGTTTTAGGATCCCAAGTTAAAATACGGTGGGCACTGTTGGCAACGGGTGCCACATCGATTTTAGGTAACCACGCCCGATGTTCTTGCAATATCTTTTCAAACACCTTGTCGTTCGCTAGGTTTCGCCATTCATTAGGATCTTCGCAATGATCGTAAAGTTCTTCCGAGCCATCTGCATATCGAATGTAGCGGAATCGTTCCGAACGAACCGAATGATTTCCTTGGTTATGGCTTGTAATAGCAGGCCATTCTCGGTTGGCAGAGGCATTTTTTAATAAGGGAACAAGGCTATGACCTTCCAACCCTTCAACTTTTTGAAGCGAGCAAAGTTCAATAAGTGTTGGATAAATATCAAGTAATTCAACAGGCTTAGAACAAACCGCCAAAGGTGTAATTCCTCTGCCTGCAAAAATGAGAGGAACCCGGGTCGACCTTTCCCAAAGAGAATTTTTTCCAGAGATTCCTTTCTCGCCCAAATGCCACCCGTGATCCGACCATAATACAATCAAAGTGCTTTCTGCTTTGCCCGAAGCTTCAAGTGCATCTAAAAGTCTACCAACTTGACTATCCATAAAACTGATACTTGCGAGGTAGCTTTTTACCAGAGGTTGCAATTGATTTGCTTTTTTTAGCCACGAAAGTCTGGGCTCGGGAAGTTTCCAATGCAGATACCAAGAAAATTCAGGCGTATCTGATCGATCATCTTCTTTAATGGGTGGCAAAGTCACTTCCTTGGGATAAAGATCGAACCATTTTTGCGATGCATAACAAGGCACATGAGGAAGTCGATATCCAACGCCTAAAAAGAAGGGTTTGTTTTTAGCACTTTGCAATTTAGCAAGGGCCCAATTAGTCACTTGCCAATCAGGTTGCTTGGAATCATCCTCTGGGAAAACTCCCCAATCCATAGCAGGATGCTTACCCGGAGTAACCACAAAAGGCTTTGCAGGTTTGGGCATTCCCGGCGAGGGTCCCCAAGTATTAACCTCAGTCTCCCGGCTTTTAGGAGGAATAGAACCATCGTGATAAATCTTTCCTGCAATGCTAGTGTCGTACCCTGCCTTCATAAATGCCTGAGTTAAGCTAACCGCATTTTCAAGGGATGGAGAAGACCTTGGGCCGGGCAGGAGGCCATAAATTCCTGTAGTAGTGGGCCTTTTGCCAAACAATAAACTACTGCGCGAAGGATTACATAAAGGCGATTGACAGTGTGCATTTGCAAAGAGCGTTCCTTTTTGTGCTAACCTATCGATGTTTGGCGTTTTCACCTGGGGATGCCCCTTCAAGCACCCTATCCAGTCGTTCTGATCATCGATAGAGATAAAAAGTACATTAGGTTTGGGTTGAATTGGTTGCTGGAAATGTAAGGCCGAAAGTAAAAGAAGATAAAAGGTCAGCATCACTCTGCCTCTAGGTTTAAAAGAAATTAGAATAAAAACTATGGTAAAGGAAATTAGTGTCGTGCCAAGGATATTATTACTGGAAGAAGGACGATTAAAGAACCAAGGTACAATTATGGCAAATTTAAGTGTAGTTTTAGAAAAAAACATTAGAATAAACAAATAGAAATAAGAAGAGGGCAATCGTTTATGCAGGAAAATGAAAAACTATCAACGCTGCCACTTTTTTGCTTAGGGGTGAATGATTTGTTGGTTATGGGTGAAAAGGTTATTGCCCCGCTAGAAGGCAGCCCCGATTTATTAAAGGCTTTAAATGCTTTAAAAACTTTAAAGGCAAAATATTCCTCATTTGAAAATCGTGGAAAACCACCTCCTCTCATCGCAACCCTTTATGGGCCTACAGGTGCAGGTAAAAGCACTCTATTTAAATTATTAACCGGAGTTTCTGTTCCCGCAGGTGGGGCGATAAGGCCGTGCACAATGGCTTGTGCTGCCGCGGTTCCTGATATTCTCGACGATGAACAAAAACTTTCTGCTTTGTTCCCAAATTATCTAACTGAAAAATTAGTAAGCCCTGATCAAATTCGACAATTAGATGGACCCGATCGACTTCTCTTTGCAACCTATGATGCGCAACAAAAAGAAGGTGTTCAGTTGGTTTTGGTAGATGTGCCCGATTTTAACGCCGTAGAAACAACGAACTGGGACAAAGCCGAGAAAATGCTCGAGCTTGCCGAAGTCGTCGTTTTTATGGTTTATAAGACTGCATATGCTGATCACAAAGTAATTCAACAGCTTGAAAGTTGCTGTAAGAAGTCTGCATCGATGGTTTATATGCTGACTATGACAAATGCAGAAGAAGCGAAGGAGATATGGGTCGATTTGTTGCAAAAGGTGGAGATGAAGTTTGCTGAATCTCAGAAAAAGAGGACGGATGGAAAAACGCTGCACCAGTTTTTGTCGGAGAGCCCGGTGTATTTCAGCCCGAGTTCGGAACGCCCGAATCTGGAAAATGTTTTACCTTTGGTTGAAACCTCGCCACCCTTGCAATCGCTGTTTCGGGGGTTAGAGGCCGAAAAATTGATCATCTCCAAGTTTAGAGGATCAGCCGAAGAAGCTGTTCAATCGTGTGCGGTTGTAATTGAAAAAGCCGAGCAAGAAATTAAGGTGATGATACAGCGTGACCATGCGATGCGTGCCGACCTAAAGGAATACGCTCGGGCGGTTGCGTTTAATGAGTTTCCCGCAGGGAGATTAGTGCAAATCGTATTAGAGGAAGCCCGAAGAAGAAGGCCTTGGTACTTGCGCATAATAACCAGTGGGTTTGAAGTCCCAGGCCTGATGTTCAAAAAAGGACAAGCATTAATTGATTTGCTCCGAGGTAAGAATACAGATGGACCTAGCCTCGTTAATCGAGATGATCTGGAAAAAAAAAGATTGTATGATGCAATTGAACATCTGGGCAATAAATGGCGAGGCAATTACCCCGACCTTTCGGGTATCGAAGGAATCTTAAGCGCAATAAATTGTGAAGCTGCGAGAACCCACTTTAATAAAATCCCCATTCCAGTTGCAGGCCTTGATTGGGAAAAAGAAGTAAGAAAAGACCTTGTAAAATGGGCCGAAGAAAACAAATTGAAGTGTGCTATGCTTGCCACGGTTCCCGAATTGGCAATGGCAGCGGGGATCGGGTTGTTGGTGGTGGATTTGTGTACGGTGGGAGGGGCTTTTACCGCCCTGCTTACAAACCTTGGAATTGCAGGAACGGTGGGTGGGGTTGGGGCTGCAGTTGGGGTTGGTGTGAAATTCCTCGAAGACTATCACCTTAATGCAGTAGCAGAAAATGCCCAAAATAAATGGAAAGAACAACGCACATTGGAACTGCTTTCTCATCTAGATAATAATTGGGCAGACTTTTTAATCCAAGCTTGGCGCAAGAAATTCAACTCCCTTATCCATGTCCCCTTGGATCAATTCAAACAACTTTGTTTGCAGGTCCAAAAGCTTTTACAGGAAAGCCTCGTGCCATGAATGCTGCTTCCATGCTGGTTACTGCAATTAAAGATCGGGCTAAACGACTGGCCCATTCCTGCGCCTTATTTCCCCTTTGGCCCGATTCCTTTAGGCTAGATGTCCGCCTCGGAATGGCACTCGAAAAACTCGATGCTGAAAACCCTGATGTAAAGCCCCTTATCATTGCATTGCTTGGGGGTACGGGGGTGGGGAAATCGCATCTGTTTAATTCACTTCTAAGCCAGCCCGATGCCAGCCAGATTGCACCTGCTATTAGGCCTTGCACCTTGAAACCAAAGATGGCGGTTTCTCTGCATGATCGGCCTTTGCTGCAATCTTATATGGATCTTAACTTGGTGGATATTGTGAATGCGCGCATTGATGGGGTGGTGTTGGTCGATTGCCCGGATATCGATAGCATTGATCAATCCAACCACGAAAAGACTAGGCAGATTTTAGGCTTGGCAGATGTCGTGGTGTTTGTGACCGATCCTGCAAAGCGGGCTAACTTCGAAATCCATGCTGAGGTTAAGGATTGGAGCGAACGCAAGCGCTGGTATTTTGTAATGACGAAATTAGATCAATATCGCAGCGAAGCAAATGCAATACGCAAGGACTTCGATAAGCGAATATCCGAACTAGGATTTGTAGTGGATGAAAAGACAAGTTTCTTTGTAAGTTGTGTTGAACCTAAGAATGCAGAGTTTCTGGAACTTCGCCAAACCTTATTGCTTTCGCGATCCAAAGAACTACGGGCACTGTTGCCACTTGATAGTTTTCTAGGCCATATGCAGTATGCATTAGAACCGTCAGCATTGCAGGCTTTTAAATCGTATGCCGAGCAACTTCGAAGTGCAGAACTAAGGCTTGAAGCCAGATTACAAGAAGCGTATCTGATTGCGCTGAGTCAATCAGATTGCGCAGAAGCATTAAAAACCTTGCTCAGAGAACAAGTCTGGTTGCAGTGCCCAGAGCGTGTTGGTTTCTTTATGAGTATCCCTCTCTGGCTAAGAAATCGGCTTGCATCGTTGGGTGTTTCTTGGTCGATCGGTCAGATTCTGACAGGCCGTGCATCTATTTTAGGAGTCGCAGGAATTGGAATAAGTTCACTGATGTCGTTATTGAGGGGGCAATTACCCTACAAAAAAGTAGCTGCTGCACTAGGAACCGATTTTCGAACCCGAGTCGAATCCATTGCTGAAGATTCAAAGCGGATTCTCGAAGACTTACAAATTCCCTTTGTCGAAGAAGAGGAAGTTCCAACTGAAACGAAACACGAGGTAAAGGGATGGGGTCTGATTGGATTGGGTTCAGCCTTGGAATCAATTGCTAAGCAAATAACGCGCAGGCAACCCGAAGATGAAATACTGGAACAGTTGCGAGGCGATATTGAAAGGCTAGGTCAGAAAATCGCCCGGTCTCATTTTCGCATCACGACTTCGCTTATTTCTAATAGCCTGCCTACTCTTGCCTTTGGCGATATTCTTTACCGAACCATTATGTCTTGGGTTAATCATAATTACCTCCCTTGGAACTTTTACGGGATGGCGGCCTTGGTATTTCTAGGAAGTTTAATTCCTGGGTATCTAATCGTATCGCAGAAGATATGGAAAGCTTCGACCCTGCCTGATATGAAGAATTTGGTAATGCAAGTAAGTGAGCCAGGTGCGACAGAACTCTTAAGAATTGCCCGAAAAAGAGCCGAAAACTTCGCCCACGAATTTAGTCTGCTTCAAAAACAAGTCATCGAAACACGAAACACTCTTGCCACCGAACTCGATAGCCCTGCATTAGGGGAACGCATTAAGCATCCCCCAAAAAGATAAAGTATTCTACTTCGATTTGCCTTCAAGTTCATCTGCAACATTCGTAGCTTCATAAACTTTCCGAAGTGCTTCGATTATGCCTTGAGAATGAACCGAAACAGCCCGGCCTTGTTCTTCGGTGAATGCGAAATCCAATACCAGCGATTGAATGTTGCCATCGAAGATAAGTCCAACAACTTCTGCATCCTTATTGACAACAGGGCTACCCGAGTTGCCACCAATGATGTCTGCAGTGCAAACGAAGTTCAAAGGTACTTTTAAATCGAGCTTATCCTTTTTATCAACCCAGCGCTGGGGCAGATCAAAAGGACTTTTATTCATATGTTCTGTAGAACGCTCGTAAAGCCCAGCATAGTTTGTTTCTGCAGGGATTTTCTTGCCATTCTCTTCGTAACCTTTCACCACACCAAAAGCAAGCCTTAGCGTAAAGGTCGCATCTGGATAGGTGCTGGTTCCTTCAAGTGCAAATTTAACCTTGGCGATTTCAGAGTAAGCTTGTCGCTTTGGCTCTTCAACTTCAAGCTCCATACGCTTGCGGATTTTTCGAGATTCTGCATCCACAGCCCGAGCAAGTTGTATCATCGGATCCTTAGATGCTTCGATAGCTTTTGTGCCTTCCTTGTACAGTTTTTTTCTTTCGTTAACATCCTTTAGCTTACAACCCAGCACCAATTCTGCTGCCCGCTGTTGGGGCGACTTGCCCGCAAGAGATTGGGTAACGATCGGGTGGTTAAATCCAAGGATGGAAGCCATAAAGGAGAGAGCATCAGCCATTTTAACGATTTCGTATTCTTCATAAATGGGCTCTTCGGAGAAGAGTTGAAGCTCCATAGATTCAAGAGCGGTATCTCGAAATTCACGCAGACGATCGGTATTCTTTTTGGGCTTTTCTTCAGCACCCCGAACAAGGGTACGAGCAATGACAAAAAGCTCGCTGTTAAAGCCTGCACCAGCTTCAAGCACGGTATAGGGTTTAATAAGTTCAGCGCGGATTTTTTCAGTTTTAGTTACCGTATCCCACGCAGTTGCAGCGTCTTTTAGTTTGGGATCTTTAGCAACCGCTTGCTTTAACTTGGTTTCATACTCTTGTTTTCTAGCCATCATTTCTGGGTCAAGTAACCCGCCTAGCCCACCAACCCTAGCCTTACGACTGTTCTGTACCCCGAAGAGAAATTCCTTGGCTTGTCTCGCATTTTCCTCACTTCGGCCACTAAATGCGTTAAGCAAAACTTCCCAGCGATTAAGCCGGTTTAGCAGGAAGGGGAAGCCGATATCTCGGAAATATTCGAGCTCGTTAACAGTGTTAAGGCGGTCAGTTTTGCCCGGGTGACCCGAGACAAAAACAAGTTCACCATCCTTGGCACCCGACTTACTCCATTTCAAAAAGTGTTCAACCTTGGCAGGTTTATCGTTTTCGTAAACACGAAAAAAAGCCACATCAAGATCGAATCGGGGATACTCAAAATTATCTGGATCACCACCAAAAAAAGCAATCTGCTGCTCTGGTGCGAACACAAGCCTAACATCGGTGTACTTCTTGAAGCGGTAAAGGTGATAGGCACCACCTTGATAAAGTGTGACAACATCGCTGCGAAGTTTGGTCTTTTCAAGAGATTCTTTTTCGATCTCAGACATAACAGCTCTGCGGGCAGCAAAAGATTCTTCAGCTTTTGCTCCTGGCTTTGATACTGCATTTACTTTTTCAGTCACATCTTCAATGCTGATAAGTACATTAAGTTCCATCGCTTCGCATTTGAATTCTTCAGCATAGGATTTAGCGTGAAAACCATCACGGTAGTAATTGCGATCCTTGGTTCCCATTTTTTGCAGTGCATCTGCTGCAACATGATGGTTAGTCATAACCAAACCGTTTGCAGAAACAAAAGAACCAGATCCGCCGCTATTGAATCGAACGGAAGACATTTGCAAATGATCCATCCAAGCATTGGTGGGCTCAAAATTATATTTGGTTTTAAGATGAGCTTTAGGTGGGTTGTTAAACAACCACATTCCTTCATCACCCAAAAGATTAGACTGAGTACTCATACTGGTTAAAAAGGCGGCCAAAGCCAGCCATCTCCATAGGTAAGTGAACATAAAAAACCCCTTGTAAAATGATTGACTATAAGAATGATTGACTATAAGAATTATATTATGAAGATTGCTTCTCTTTGAAAAGCAACCCTGCCCCTGCTGCACCAAGCAACAGGATAAGAAAACCAAACCAGCAAACAGCAGGAATAATGCCATATGGTATTTTAAGCTCTGCACCGATAGGAAGATTTTCAGGCAGTTTTAACTTGCTGGCATTCGTTTGAAATAAAGCAGGAGCAAAATAGGATCGCCCCATCTCTCGCTGTGCAATTGTGCCTAAAAATTCTTCTTTTTCAATTTTAACTTCTCGTTTATCTGGAGTTTTTAAAGTCGTCCCAGCAGGCACCTTTACCCACATTTGTAAAATACCTTCCTCACGACTAAGCTCTGCGATTTCTTTCCCTAATGCGATAACTTCAGGTTCGGTAGCGCTAGCCCCTAGTTTAAACCTAGCTGCATCTTTGCCTAACTCTTCGAGTTTAGCTTCGCGTGTGACCGGAATCGAGGAATACTGCCAACGGGCGATGTCTCGGGGCAAGGTGTCGCTGAATGCAAAAAAAGCAAGGATAACACCCGCAAGTGATCCGCCTGCAATATAACCAGAAGCTAAGAGCACACCAGAATTAGTTTCAGCTTTTTTAATTGCTTCGATTTCAGCTTGAGCTTTTGCTTCTGGGTCATCGGAATTTAAAGCAGTTGAGTTACTTCTAGCAACCCAAGAATCAACAGCCCATCGAATAATCCCCCCAAGGAAAATAGGCACGGAATATTGAATGGGAACATAAACCCCCACAGCAAAAGCAAGTGCAGATACCCCACAAAGCTCAAGCATAAAAGCAATCATCGCACCAATTGCAACCATAGTCCAATTGAGGTCGCGCTTGAGCACGCCGTTAATGATGATCCCCATCACTTGAGTTTTAGGGGCTTCAAATTCACGGTTGACCCTCGTGCCATCGTCTCGTTCTGATAATTTACCCATAATGGCAGGGTCTTTTAGAAATGCGATTTTACCGGTATCGGGTTCGATAAGAAAAGGTCCGCCTTTAAGAACTAAAATTTCAGGTCTTGGTGCGTATTTAGTGATCGAATCAGAAAGAGTCAAAATATCGTTTCTAGAATCATAAAGCTTGTAGGTTTTGCCCGCGTAGTCTTCGGATTCATTTAAGCGCTCGATTTCCCCTTTATTAAAAACGAAGGTAGGCAGGTTCTCTTGCTTTGCAGAATAAATGGTTCCCGCCTGATTAAAAGTAATTAAGGTTGCACCAATAACAAGTGCGGAAACTAAAGCCCCAATAAGAATTGCATACTGTGCATAGCGTGGTGTGCACCCAAGTAAGAAGCCTGTCTTTAATGATTGAGCAGTGGTGCCACCGTTGGAAGCAGCAACGCAAACCACCGCAGCGATGGAAAGTGCTAACACCCTTTCGCGTGAGCTTGTCCAACCTAAAGCGAGAAAAATTAGGCAAGTGAGCATAAGGGTAGCAACAGTCATACCGGAAATAGGATTAGAGGAAGAGCCGATTTCCCCAGTTAGCCTTGAAGAAACGGTAACAAAAAGAAACCCAAATAAAACCACAAGAACTGCACCTGATATTGCACTGATAGTGTTGACTTGACTGGTAAGAAATAATGCAAGAAGGCTGACCAAAGTAAGGCACCCACCTATGACGACAACCATAGACATATCATCATCGGTCCTAAGCTTAGAGGAGTTAGATTCACCGCCCCTAAGAGAAGAAATCCCTGACCCGATAGACCTAAAAATCATAGGAAGAGTGCGGAACATACTAAGAATACCAGCAGTAGCAACACACCCAGCGCCAATGAAAAGGAGGTAGCTGTTACGAATTTCGCCAAGGTTCATATCACGAATAGGCTTAATTCCCGGGGCGATTGCAGTGGGTGCATTCTCACCAATGAAAAAAATCAGAGGGATTAAAATCATATATCCAAGGATGGCACCTGCCATCATAATGGCGCTAGTGCGTAAGCCGATTATATAACCAACCCCTAATAATTCGCTTGCCATCTCGCTTGCGAAAACAGCAGCCTTGTTAATAAAAGTAAAGGGAATTTTTGCTGAAACCGCAAGCAGGCTCATTCCCTCGGTTGCGAACTTATGAATAAAGGCGATGCCAAAGCCAAGAAAAACGGTGGCCCCTGTAGTGCCTCCTTTTTCACCCGAAATTAGTACCTGCGCACAGGCAGTTCCTTCAGGGTAAAGCAGGGTTCCAGGTTGCCCCGGTTTGCCATGCAGCTTTACAATAAAAGCTCTGCGTAATGGAATCATCGCTAAAATGCCTAAAAGTCCACCCAGAACAGAAACCACCATAACCCGCTGTATATCCATATTAAAACCAAGAAGTAAAAGTGCAGGCATAGTGACGCCTACACCAAAAGCAATCGATTCGCCCGCTGAACCCGCGGTTTGAACAATGTTGTTTTCAAGGATGGTGGCTTGTGGCATCTTAAAAAGTTTAGAAAGGGCCCGAAATAGCGTGATAGCTAAAACAGAAACTGGAATGGAAGCCGATACAGTCATACCAACTTTAAGAACGAGATAAAGTGAAGATGCGCTAAAAACCAACCCCAGCAAAGTACCTGCGATCACCGCCTGCCAAGTAAACTCTGGCATAGACTCGTTAGCTGCAACGAAAGGTTCGTGGGTAATAGGTTCAGAATCAATCGCCATTGTGGTCTCCAGCATTTTCCTTAATGATAAACTAGTAGCATCGTCCTAGCAGGTACAGTTTGCAAGGGGAAGAAGTTGATAGCAAGCTTTAAATTATAGGTTTTCCGCAAGTGGAAATGAAAAGTCTGCTGCTATAAAATAAGTAAAAAAGAAGGTAAGAAATAGCTTGGAATTAATTACTATCTTCGGGTTAGGAAAAAAGTATGACCTCAGATTAACAATAATGATTTATTAAATGCTTTGATAATTATTTTGAATTATTAAAAAGAATTTATCTTCGCATCATCTTGGGTTCATCAAGTTAGGGTAAAAGAAGTAAGTCATTTTGAAAAATGACTGATTAGGGAGGTTTTTCCTGATTGAAATAAGCATTTTTAAGGAGTCAGAAGTTATGAAGTCGATATTTACTATTCTTCTAGGTTTGATTGCGGTTTCTTTGATTAATGCAGATGAAAAACCGATAGCATTGGACAAAGTACCTAAGGTAATTATGGAAACTGTAAAAAAGAAATTTCCAGATGCTGAAATTGTTGAGGCTGCCATAGAAACGGCAGGGGACAAAGTTGAATACGAAATTACTTTGAAAGCTAAAGGTGTTAAAATAGATATTATTCTTACATCAGAAGGAAAAATTACCACCATTGAAAAAACCATTTCAAAAAAAGATTTACCCCAAAAGGTTCTTGAAACCTTAGACACCAAATATCCAAAAGCAACTATTGAAACAGTTGAAGCTGTAATTAAAGTAACTGGTGACAAAGAAGAACTTGATTACTATGAAGTTCTATTGGTTACCCAAGATAAGAAAAAACTTGAAGTGGAGTTCAATAAGGACGGTACTATTAAATTGGTAGAAGAAAAGAAAGAATAAAAGGTTTTTGTATCAGTGCCTGATTTTTCAGGCACTGATACTTTTTATCCTAGCTTGAATAAAGGTGATTTAGGAATGGGCATTCGCATTCTTATGATTGAAGATGAAAATGAAATCGCAGATTTTGTGCTTCGTGGCCTTCGTGAAGAAGGATTTACCGTTGAAAGAGAATCGGATGGTGATAGCGGTTGGTACGCACTAAGGACAGGAAATTGGGATGTTGTTTTGTTGGATTGGTTGCTTCCTAACCAGGATGGAATAACTATTTTGAAAAAGTTTAGGGAAACCAAAAATAGTACCCCAGTACTTTTACTTACCGCCCGCGATACACTTTCCGATAAAGTAAAAGGTTTGAATTGTGGTGCGGATGATTATTTGTGCAAACCATTTGTTTTTGAAGAACTGTTGGCAAGGGTTCGTGCTCTTTCTCGCCGACAAGGCCAGTCTCATTCAACCAACCTTAGTTACAAAGATATAAATTTTGATTTGATTTCTCATAAAGCCCAAAGGGCGGGAAGTAAATTAGATTTAAAAGCTAAGGAAGAAGCATTGTTATTGTTATTTTTGAGGCATCCAGAAGAGGTGCTTTCAAGAACAAGGATTTATGAAAAAGTGTGGGGAGATAGTTACGATGGTGTTTCCAATACGCTTGAAGTGCATATCGGAGAATTAAGACGAAAACTAGAAGCCTTAGGTTCTCGTGTGATTCAAACTTATCGGGGTAAGGGATATTTGTTTGGTGAAAAGGAAGATAATGTTTAATTACAACACAATTTCACTAACTAACCGAATAATTCTTTTTTTTATGGGAAGTATGGCTTGCGTCCTTGTAGTTTTTTCATTTTTGCTTTATTTAATAGTTTATTTGTTCCTAATGTTTGAAACAGAATCAAGAACCGTTTCAGCATTAAATGTGCTTTCTGCAGGTGTTGAGGTTTTATCAGATGGGGTAAAATGGGAACCATCCGAGCGCCAGATAACTCTTGGAGAAGGAATCTTCGGTGGAACTATAGAATGGGCGGTCCTTGATAAACAAGGAAAAGAAATTGATCAGTCGAAAGTATGGTCAGTGTTCAAATTTGAAAAGCAGGAGAATGTAATAAATTATCAAGGTGTGCACCTTTCTGAAGACAAGAAAAATTATATCGGACTTTGTTTGATTAAACCTTCTGGTTTTGTGCCCTTAAATAGAGAGGATCCGTTTTTAGAAAAAGGAAAAGAACCAAAATATCTGGGACTTACCCCTGTGGTTGTATTAAGTTTGCAACCCGTATATTTGGTTTTGGGGAAATTACGCATAGGTCTTTTTCTGTTGGTGCTTATCATTTGGGTGGGAGTTTTTATACTTGGCAAATTTGTTTGTACCAATGCGATTTTTCCTTTAAGAAAACTCTCTGCCATTGCGGAAAATATTAACGGGAATGATCTTTCACTTCGCATCCCTGAAGTGAAAACCAAGGATGAAGTTGGAGTTTTAGTAAGTTCCTTGAATGCTTTGTTGAGCCGGTTAGAAGAATCGTTTGCCAAGCAAAAACGATTCACGGGGGATGCCTCTCATCAAATGCGAACCCCACTTACGGTTATTCTAGGTCAGTTAGAGGTTGCATTAAGATATGAAAGACCAATCGTTGAATACCAAAGGGTAATGCAAAAAGTGCAGCTAAAAGCACTTGAACTTAAAGGGATTATTGAGGCCCTATTATTTCTCGCCCGCAATGAAATTGATTCCTTGTTGCCCAACCTAACCTCTGTCGATTTGTGTGTATGGTGTGATCAATATCTTTGTACCTGGCAAGAGAATAACCGTTGGCAAGATTTGAAAATAATAAGGCAAGAAGAACCAATCTGGGTTTCAGTGCACCCCGTACTTTTAAATGAATTAATGAATAACTTAGTTGAGAATGCTATAAAATTTAGTAAACAAGGTTCAGAAATTATAATAGAAATAAAAAAAGAATTGGGAGTTGTGGTGTTGACCGTTCAGGACTTTGGTTGTGGTATCTCAGAAGAAGAAATAAACAGTTTGTTTGATTCATTTTATCGGGGTAATGAAGCACGGATTCAAGGTACCCTAGGTTGTGGCCTTGGGTTAACAATTGCCAAAAGAATTGCGGGAGAATTTGGCGCTACCTTGAAACTTGCTAGTAAGCTTTCCGTGGGCACTACCGCTACTATAAGATTTCCAGTGTTTTTACTTGAAGAAGGTACTCAAACAAAATTTTTGTGCCAAAAAATGTGACTGTCCGACCATTTTAAATTAAGGAGAAAGTTATGCGTAAAGATAAACAGAAAAAAGGGTTCACTTTAATTGAATTACTTGTTGTGATTGCAATCATTGCAATTTTGATCGGTCTTTTGCTGCCTGCGGTGCAGAAGGTTAGAGAGGCTGCAGCGCGTACCAAATGTCAGAATAATCTGAAGCAACTAGGCTTGGCGTTACAAAATCATTTAACTGCGATGGAATATTTCCCCTGCGTATCCGAGATGCCCAAAAATCAGATTTCACAACCTTGGTCTGCCCATGCCCGATTGTTGCCTTATTTGGAACAGACGAGCCTTCATAATCTAATTGATTGGAAATCTGCACCCAATAACTTCACCACGCGCCCTGATGTTGCAGCTATGCGACTAGGGGTTTATATCTGCCCAAGTGAAATTAATGATCGTTCGCGGATAACTCCAACAATAACTTACTATCCTTTAAATTATTGTTTTAATGAAGGGACTTGGTTTATTTACGACCCCGCTACTGATACCGCTGGCGATGGAGCTTTTGCGCCTAATCGAAAAATGAAACCCTCTGACATTACCGATGGCTTGTCAAATACTCTTGCAGCTTCAGAAACCAAAGCATACCAGGCGAACCTTTGGGATTCAAAAACCCCTGCCACAATTGGTGTGGTTGCCCCTGCAAACACTGCTGCTTTAGTAACCTATCTTGGTGGGACCTTTGATGAAAATGGGCATACCGAATGGGTCGAGGGTGATGTTCACGAAACTGGTTTTACCACAACTTTTACTCCAAATACTAAGGTAAGTTATGTGAACGCTGGTATCACTTACGACATTGACTTTACCTCGATGCGAGATGGGGAATCAATCACCTTGCCAACTTATGCTGCTATTACAGCAAGGAGTTTTCATACCGGGGTTGTAAATAGCCTCTTTATGGATGGTTCAGTCAGGCCAATTGCCAATGCAATAAGTTTGATCCCTTGGCGTGCTATGGGTACCCGTGCTGGTGGTGAAGTTTTTGCAGAATAAAGCGTTTACTATTAAAAGGGAGTTTAATAAATGAAAATAATACGAACTTCGAGTTTGTTGATCTTGATGCCGTTTGCTTGCTTTCTATTAGTGGCTTGCACGGGACAACCCGAAACGGGGCAAGGGCAAAAAATCGCTGAAGACTTCCTTGCTGGTATTAAGCAGGGGAAAAGCCCTGAGTTATGGGAGGCAACTTCCTCTGAATTTAAATCCTTGATGGGAAAAGACCAATTCTTAGTATTTGTCAAATCAAGTCCTATGCTCAAAGAGGTTCTTACCTTTAAAAAAGAGGAAAAATCCCTCGAGGGAAATACTTGGTATTTGTATTCCTTTGCCTCACCTAAATCTGATAAACTAGTAAAGGTTTTTATAGGCAAAGATAAACAAGAATGGCTTGTTCAAGGAATGAAGATAGAATAAATCTTTGCGATCTTATTTCTGGCACTAAAGGTTTTAATAATGCGGATTGTTTCGTTATTGCCTAGCGCAACAGAAATCGTCTGTGCACTAGGATTGAATAAGTATTTAGTGGGTGTAAGCCACGAATGCGATTTTCCCGAAGAAGTTAAAAACTTACCCAAGGTTACGAAATCATTAATTCCTGAAACTGCAAGCAGTAAAGAAATCGATTTGCTGGTTAGAGAAAAGCTAAAAACTAACAGAGCACTTTACTCATTAGACTCGAAAATATTAGAAGATTTGAAACCTGATTTAATTGTTACGCAAGCACTGTGCGATGTTTGTGCGGTTGCAGAATCGGAAGTGCAAGAAATTGCTTGTAAGCTTTTAAGTGCACCTCAAGTGATTAACTTAGAGCCACAAACCTTGACACAAGTTTATGATTCTATGGTTCAAGTAGGCATAGCCACAAAAACGAAAGAGAATGCGTATGAGGTGGTGAAGGGGTTGCAAAAAAGAGTTGAACAAGTGGTTACTCGCTCTAAGTTAATAAAAAAAAAGCACCGGGTTGTTTTTTTAGAATGGTTAGATCCACCTTTTTGCGCTGGGCATTGGACCCCCGAATTAATTACTTTCGCTGGGGGAATTGAACTTATAGGACAGGCAGGAAAGCCTTCCCGAACCTTAACTTGGAATGAAATTATTAGTGCTAACCCCGAATTGATTGTCATCGCAGCGTGTGGTTTTGATGTAGCCCGAACCCTGCAGGATGTCCCCGTGTTAAAAGCGCTTAAGGCTAAATTTGATCTGGTAAAAACTCGATTTTTTGTTATTGATGGCTCCCAATATTTTAATCGGCCTGGCCCTAGGTTGGTCGATAGCCTTGAAGTCCTTGCTCATGCGATCGACCCTCAGGTCCACCCGTTGCCTAGTCATTTGCAACCAGCATTAAAAGTAGAATTATGAAAAAGCCCAAGGTTATAGTTTCTTGGAGTAGTGGAAAAGATTGTGCTTGGACTTTATTTAAGCTGATTGCAGAAAAACAATTTGAAGTAGTCGGTTTAATTGCAAATTTTAATCTTGATACCGATAAGGTTGCAATGCATGGTTGCCATCGAGATCTGGTTTTACAGCAAGCGACTACTTTAGAATTGCCTCTTTATGAAGTAAAATTACCTTGGCCTTGCACTAATAAAGAATATGAACTTCGTATGAATGATGCTTTTGGAAAAGTGAAAGCCGATGGGATTACGCACATTGCGTTTGGGGATCTTTTCCTTGAAGATATTCGGGATTATAGAATAAGAACTGTTCAAGTTTCAGGGTTAAAACCATTGTTTCCTATTTGGTGTGATACAAAATCAACTCTTAGTTTGGCAAAAGAGATGATAGAAACTGGGTTTCGTGCGAAGTTGATTTGCGTTGACCCTAAGCAATTGCCAGTAGATTTTACAGGCAGAGAATTTGACAATCAATTACTGAGTGAGTTGCCCTTAGGGGTAGATCCTTGCGGAGAAAATGGCGAGTTTCATACTTTTTGTTATGATGGGCCCATCTTTAAAAAACCAATTGCTTTTCAATCTTTAGGTAGACAAGATCGTGACGGGTTTTGCTATATGGATTTAGTTCCAACTTCATTTTGAAAAAGTATTAAACCAGATCGACTCCGGTTTCGCCTTCCACCACTTCCCCTATGATCCAAGATGGCACGCCTGATTTTGTTAATTGGTTTGTAATACTATTTGCGAAATATTTACTGACGATCATAACAAACCCTATGCCCATATTAAAGACCGTGAACATTTCCTTTGAATCAACATTGCCTAGTTTTTGCAGCCAAGTGAAAATAGGTGGAACCTGCCACGAATCTTTTCTGATAATTACTCGCCTATTGGCAGGAAGAGAGCGTGGCACATTGCCTTCTAACCCTTCCCCTGTAATATGTGCTAGGCCCCGAATAACCCTATGTTTGTTGCCGTAGTGATTGAGAATAGCAAGAACTGCCTTGCAGTAGATTTTGGTTGGTGTAAGAAGTGCTTCACCTACGGTGTTGTTAAGTTCGGGTATAAAGTCTGTGACTTTGAGGCTGGCTTTTTCGAACACGATTTTTCGAGCCAGACTGTAACCGTTAGAGTGTAGCCCTGTGCTACTTAAGCCAATAACTAGGTCGCCTGGTTTAGTTCCTTTGCCATTGATAACTTTATCGCGGTCGATAATGCCAACGCAAAATCCTGCAAGGTCGTAATCTCCCGGGGAGTAGAAATCGGGAAGAATCGCAGTTTCGCCCCCGGTAAGGGCGCACCCAGCTTGGATGCAGCCATCGCTAATGCCTTTTATTATAGAAGCCGTAAGTTTGGTATCATCCTTTGGCATTGCGAGGTAGTCGAGGAAGATGGCGGGTTCCGCTCCCGTGCAAAGGCAATCGTTGACTGACATTGCTACAAGATCAATACCCACGGTGTGATGCTTATTCATCATCGTTGCAATTTTAAGCTTTGTTCCTACCCCATCGTTACAAGTGACAAGGACGGGATGTTTGTAATTTTTAGAAAATAATCCTTTGTTGAAATCGAGGTTGAATAGGCTAGCAAAACCACCAAAACCATCCATTACCCGTGGCGTATGAGTTCGCTTGGCAAGCGGGGCGATTGCATCGATGGTCAGTTCATATTGCTCGAGGTCGAGGCCAGCAGACTTGTAGCTCATTGATGCTTTGTCATTGGGAATGCTGGCCATAATAAAGGTCTTTCTATGAAAGGAATGCTTGAACCCCTGTTCAATTGATTATAGGAAAGTAAAGAAACGAAGGGAGTCAAAATTGATGTAATAAAAAAAGGGCAAAAGCTAGCAACCTTCAACCCCTTGTGATATTTTGCTTATTATAGAAGTGAGACCTAAGATTTTATGAGGAGTTTTTATGATTGCTTTGCTTGCTGCGTTTACTGCTGTTTCGTTTGGAGTTGCTGATACTGGATTTAAAAACTTGGAATACAAAGATGAAGCAGGGAAAATCTATAAGTATGTAATATTTATTCCCCATAACTATGATGCTGCAAAAGAATATCCATTGATTATGTTCTTGCACGGTAGTGGGGAGTCGGGAAGCGATGGCAAAAAACAGGCCGAGACTGGCCTAGGTAACGCTATTAAAAAGAACGAAAAAGCTTTCCCTTTTTTCGTTCTTTTTCCTCAAGCAAGTGAATTGAGGTCTGCAGTAAGGGGTAGATGGTCTTACGGTGCACCCGATAGCGACCGAGCCTTGAAAATTCTCGAGATTACTAAAAAAGATTACAAGATTAATTCCAAACAGTTGTACCTTACGGGTTTGTCCATGGGGGGTTATGGTACTTGGAGTTGGGCGGAGTCGAAGCCTGAAATGTGGGCTGCGATCGCGCCTGTTTGTGGATCAGGAAATCCGGCTGCTGCAGCAAAATTTAAGGATATTCCTTGCTGGTGCTTTCATGGCGATAACGATAAAGGTGTTCCCGTTGAAAAGTCTCGTGAGATGATCGAAGCCTTGAAAAAGGCTGGTGGAAAGCCAAAGTATGACGAATATCCAGGCGTTGGCCACAACTCTTGGGATAAAGCTTACGGAAATCCTGAACTTTATTCTTGGTTTTTAGAGCATCGTTTGAAATAATCGTGTACAAATAATGTTCCTCTGTAAACTTGTTTTAAAATGGAGATTTAATTATGACTAGTTCAAAAGTTAATCGAAGAAACTTTCTTCAAACCAGTGCCATCGGCGCATCTGCTTTAAGCCTCACTGCTGCTAGCTCTGCTAGGGTTTTAGGCGCAAACGAAAAAATTAATATTGCCTTCATCGGCGTGGGCGGCCGTTGCCAACAACACATCGATGTGATCTTACAAATGCAAAAGGAAAACAAAAATGTTGTTCCCGTTGCTGTTTGTGATGTTTGGGACGGCGATGAAAAATTAGGCAATGGCAAAGGCCGTGGCTTGTATCCTTCTGCCAAGCGTTGCGGAATCAATGTCGAAGACAAAACCCGTGTTAGCAAGGATTATCGTCGTATCCTTGATCTTAAAGATGTCGATGTTGCTTGTATTGCAACACCCGATCATTGGCACGCCAGAATGACTATCGATGCTCTTAATGCGGGTAAGGATGTCTATTGCGAAAAACCAATGACCCGTACCATTGCAGAAGCTCAAGAAGTTGTTAACGCTGTCAAGAAAACTAATCGAGTTATGAGCGTTGGTGTGCAATCGATGGCTGATCCAACTTGGACCGAAGCTTATGAATATATTCGTAGCGGTAAGTTGGGGAAAGTGTTTCAAGGCCAAACCAGTTATTACCGGAACTACATCGGTGGGCAATGGCGCTACTATCCTCTTGCAAAAGAGATGTCCCCTAAGACGATCGATTGGGATATGTTTTTGGGTCATAAGTTTGAATGTGCGGGCGCAAAAATTGGCCCCACTCCTAGCGAGGTTCCTTTTGACCGTGCTATTTGGGCTCAATGGCGCTGTTACTGGCCCTTCGGTGGCGGTATGTTTACCGACCTCTTCGTCCATCAAACCACTCATCTTATTTCCGCTATGGGGGTTCGTTACCCCGCTCGGGTTATTGGCGGCGGTGGTATTTATCTTGAATATGATGGCCGTGATGTTCCCGATGTTGCCACCATTGTTGCAGATTACGATGAAGGCTGTCAGCTCATTATCTCTGCTACTATGTGCAATGACACTCAGTTGGGCGAAATGATTCGCGGTCGCCTTGGAACCCTCCGTTTTACTGGTAGTGGCGATTACATGAAGGGTTTTGAAGTTTTTGGTCAGGCCATTTCCGGTGGTCCTGCTAAGCCCAAGGAGGCTATTGAGAAACCCATACATACCTTTAACAACGAGAAAAAAGGTAATGCTACTTATGATCTTTGGGACAATTTCCTCGAGTGTGTTAAGGCTCGTAAACGCGAAACCCTTAGCACTCCTGAACTTGGTGCCGCTGCATTTACTACCGTTGCTATGGGCGTCCAAAGCTATCGCACTGGTAAAGGCCTGTTCTGGGATAAGTCTGAACGCAAGCCAGTTGATGCTGATTCTTCTTGGGCTACCAAGTTGGAAGCACGCAGCAAGCAGCGAGGCAAACCTTCTCAGATCATAGGCTGGCAGGGTGGGGAAAGCGGCAGTGTGATTATTCCGCCAGATTACATGAAGTTGGGCGGCCCTTGGATTAATGGCCAAGATCCTTCCGAAGCAGGTGTTAAAAAAACTTCCTCCGCCCCTGCAACTTCGGTTGAAACTCAAGTTGCTGAAGTTGCCTCTGTTCGACAAGGCGTGTTGGCTAAACTGCGTCGTAAGTTAAAAGGCTCTGCCGAATAATCGGCCTGACTAAAATGGTATTTAATCAAGGCTGGGTTTATAACTCAGCCTTTTTTCTTGTAAAAAGTGTTTTAGGAGTTCTTTATGAATCGCCTTCTCATTTGTAGTTTCTTTGCTGCTTTTGCGGTTTCGTTTCCAATCCTTCTCGCTGCAGATGTTAAATCTATGGGTACAGTTTATATCAGTGTGGGTGGCGATAATAAACTAGTTTGGTTTAATCTTGACGAACAAGGAAAATTGCAAAAATCAGGTGAGATTACAACCGAACCTGGCCCAGGACCCATAGCGATTAATCTTAAACATAAACTCCTTTACCTCGGTATTCGTACTGGAAAAAGCATTGCAACTTATAAACTTTCTAACAAAGGTACACCTGAGTTTCTTAGCAGTAATCCTATTTTAGGAAACCCCGTTTATCTCACCATTGATCCTTCGAAAAAGTGGATACTTTCTTCCCATTATGGCGAAGGAAAAGTTGGTGTTTATAAACTTGATGACAAGGGAATTCCTGAGGGTGAAGCAGTGCAGATTCTAGAAACCGATAAAAATCCGCATAGCGTTCAAATCGATAAAACAAACAAAATGGTTTACATACCGAATACGGGTGCGGACAAAATTTTCGCCCGTTCTTGGGATGCAGAACGAGGGATGATTTCTACCGATATGCAAAAAGATATTGTTTCAAATAAAAAAAGTGGCCCTAGGCATTTCGCTTTTCACCCTATTCTTCCCGAAGTTTATTTTGTTAATGAAATTGATAGCACTGTTAGTGTTTTCGAAAATGACGAACTTACAGGAAAATTGAAAGCCCTTCAAACCCTTAGCACATTGCCTAAGGATTATGCAGGTAAAAATACCTGTGCAGATATTCATGTTTCACCCAATGGTAAGTTTGTTTATGCATCCAATCGTGGTCACGATAGTATCGCTTGTTTCAAGGTAGATGCAGGCTCAGGGAAGTTAGAAATAATTGAGCAAGTTGTAACCGAAAAAGTTCCGCGAGCTTTTAACATTGATCCAGCAGGGAAGTTTTTAGTGGTTGCAGGTCAAGACTCTGGGAAATTGTCTGTCTACCAGATTCATTCCGAAACAGGGAAACTTATAAAATCCGATTCATTGGAAGTGGGCAAGGGGCCTGCTTGGGTTGAGATCGTGGCCCGCCCTTAATAAAGTAAGCGCCCGAAGAAAAAATTTGTTTAGTGAGCAATATTTGCCTTGGTGTGAATAGTTTTTCTGGTAATATCACTTTAATTGTTTTCTCTAAAATTAGTGATGGGAAACATTATTAGTACCTTTAAAAGTGCTAATGCAAATCAGTGTTAGTTATTGATTATTAGTGAATCAAAAGCTGACTTTTAAATCTAAATTATTGCTTTACTTTTTAATGTTAGGATTTATATTCGAATGAAAGCTGAAAACAAATGGCCAGGAATTGAAGAAATAAGATCGAGTGTTAATGAAAACGATCGAATCAAAGGAATTCTGCCCGGATTATTTCACTTCCTTTTGCCTTTGTTGGTCTGGGTTTGCAGCCTTATCGGAATCCTTTTCGCCCCGTGGTGGGCCAAAATTATCCTTGGCCTCATCAATGGGCATGCCATTGGGGTTATGCTTATTATCGGGCACGATGCCTTGCATGGCATTTTATTTCCTAAAAGGTGGATGAACCGGTTGGCAGGCCGAATTTCAATGGCGCCTGCCTTTCATCCTGTTACTTCCTGGGTTCATTCCCATAACGGCCTGCATCATGGCTTTACCAATATAAAAGGAAAAGACGCAGGCTTTCCTCCATTAAACTTGGCGGAATATAGAAAGTTATCCCTGTTGGGAAAATGCAGTTATCGTGTAAGTCGAAGTTGGTATGGGTGTAGTTGGTTGTATTTAAAAGAAATGTGGTTTAAATGGGAGTTTTTCCCAAGTACTACCCATGCGCCTAAGAATCCCAAGGCATTCCTCCATGATCGTATTCAATTGGCCACCTTATTTGTTGCTTGGGTAAGTTTACTTATCTGGTCTGCAGTTGTCCGGGGTGAGAATCCTTTTTTAATGGTTGGCTGTGGTTTTTTTCTACCGCAATTTGTTTCTAACTATTTCATTGGATTTATCACCTTGCAGCAACATACCCATCCTAAGGTGGCTTGGTATTCCGAATTGGATTCTCCCTCGCCCACCTTTTTTCAAGCTCAGTTACATGGGGCTCCTCATCTAGTTTTCCCCTATCTTCTTCGCGTTGTGATGCGAAATGTTATGGAGCATACTGTGCATCATGCCGATCCTGGTGTCCCGTTGTATTGCCTCCCTGCTGCGCAAAAATCGCTTGAGTATTCCTTTGGCAATGACATTATCTATGAGTATTGGACCCCGATTACTTTTTTAAGAACCACTCGTATTTGCAAGCTGTATGATTATTCCACGCATCAATGGGTTGATTACTCTGGCAAGCCTTTGACAGAATCGCTGTATCAAAATTATCCGCTGGAAACCAAAGCTAATTTGCAAGGCGTAACCGTTTAAGTTTCCAAGTCCAACTCAGGGTAGATTTTTTTTACTATCCGAAGGGGCATTTTGCATTCCCAATAGAATCCATCCAACGCCAAAGCCCGTGAGAAATCTTGGAATAGGAAGTTGCTAGTGTTGTGGGGCAGCAAACCATCTGAATTCAACTTGGTTAAGAGGATTCCAATAGTTCCATCTATGGTTCGTTAGTGGGCAAGGGGCATGTTTGGGTTGAAATTGTTTCAAACCCCTAATTGAACAACCGTTTTTGCTAAGCGAATCATAAATTCGGAATTATTAAACTTTTTTGTATAATAAAAGTAATATTGGTGATTTATCTCGTTGAATAGTTTGTAAAGGTGCAGTTACTATAATTGATTATTTATTTGTTTGGTCTTAGTTATTTTCAGGAATCATAATGGCTAATAAAACAGCAAAAGAATGGCCCGGGGTTGAGCAGATAAGAAGTCAGATCGATGAGGAATCTCGGATCAAGGCAATTCTCCCCGGGTTAGCAACGATCGTAGTGCCATTAATTATTTGGATTGCTACTTTTATTGGGATAATTTTTCTGCCTTGGTGGGCAAAAATAATTCTTGGGGTCGTGAACGGGCTTACTATCGCGGTGATGTTTTTAAGTGGTCACGATGCTGCCCATGGTTCGCTCTTTCCTAAACGATGGATGAACCGATTGGCAGGAAGTATGTCTTTATTGCCCGCATTGCACCCTTACTCTGCTTGGGTACATACGCATAATGGTTTGCATCACGGTTTTACGAATATCAAAGAAAAAGACCCGGGTTTCCCCCCGCTGAATCACGAGGAATATAAAAAGTTGTCTTTTTTGGGTAGACTAAGTTATAGGGTGGGTAGGACTTGGTATGGGATGGCGTGGTTGTATTTTAAGGATATGTGGATTAAGTGGGAGTTTTTTCCAGATGTGAAGCGAGCGCCTAAAAATCCCAAGGCTTTTCTCCGTGATCGAATCAAGGTTACACTCTTTGCACTGTCATGGATTGGTGGCTTAGCTTGGGCTTCGGTTGAAACCGAACAAAACCTTTGGTTGCTGCTAGGCTGTGGTTTTTTCTTACCTCAATTTGTCTGGAATTGGTTTATTGGGTTCATTATTTTTCAGCAACACACACACCCTCGGGTGGCATGGTATTCGGAATTAGACTCGCCTTCGCCTGTGTTTTTTCAGTTGCAGTTGCATGCGACTCCCCATATTATTTTTCCGTTTATTGCCCGTTTTATCATGCGCAATATCATGGAACATACAGCCCATCATGTAGACCCCTCGGTTCCGCTTTATTGCTTATCAGAAGCGCAAAAAGCTCTGGAGCATTCTTACCGCAGAGAGATTGTTAGAATTTTGTGGTCGCCACTTTCGTTTTTGAAAGTCCTTCGTACTTGTAAGATTTATGATTACGCATCTCACCGTTGGCTGGATTATGACGGGAATCCAATGACCGAATCACTTTATGAATCGTATTTGGTAAATATCGAAGTAGAAGAGAAAAAAGTAGATTTGCAATCTGCCAACTCATGACCATTATTTTTGCAATCCCCGTTGAGACAAATTTAAGGATTATTGACTGAGTAAGGTTTTGATTTTAAAATTTTGACGACCGCTTTTCCTGTGCTAAAAACGGGTATCTTAAGAACTAAGGTAGGCTGATTAGATAACGAACTCCGAGATTTATCTCTTGGGCTTTTGTTTTTTGTCATAATTCTCTTTAACCCGGCACCTATATAAACTAAGCTTATGAAGATGACTTTAAGAGTATAAATCCCTAGAGGTGAGAAATGAAAGCAATAATAAGCGGAAGTATGGTAGTAGGATTAGGGTTAATACTTTTGTTGGTTGCGGTGGGGCTCGCGCCCAAGTTTGTTCTTTGGTTCGGCATCATACTAATAGCGCTTTGCATCGGGGCCAACATAAAGGCTGGGGCCGATCTCTTGCGCCTCTCTGACAGATGGACACTTCGACCACCCTCGGAAAAATGGTCTTTGGCATGCTCAAAGTGCTAGCGGTAGTTCAGGGTTTTTCTTGTCGCTTACTCCGATTAAACCAAAACGAAAAATGGCGATGCGGTCTTCGGATTGCCGTGTACGGGATTATTGGCTTGGTTCTAGTTGTCGCTGGTCAGGTTGTCGGTGGATATAAGGCAGACAGAGAAAGAACCGTTGCGAAGCAGGCGACCCAGATAGCCGAGCAACGACAAAAAGTTATTGACGCCAAGGTTAAGGCCGAGGCGCTGGTAGCAGAGGCTGAGTCGGCTTGGAAGATCGGGAACTCGGAGTTGGCGGAGCAGATGCTCGATTCCGCGAGCAAGATTCCATATGCGACAGGTTTGGCTTCGATTGGTCAACTGCGCATTCGAATAGGGAACGCCAAGGTCGATTCCCTTGTTGTCGATGCGACGACAGCTCTGAAGGTCGGTGATGTCGATGCGGCGAGAGAGAAGATCAAGGCTGCCCTTGCAGTACCAAATGCTGATGCCAATGCCTTGGTTGAGGTAAGGAAACTCGACCGGCAGAGCTTCAACGGTGCTGACCCAATTCGTATTAAGGCCGCACTGTTGGAGCTTTCCGATGAAGATTTCCAGTAGTTGAGCGCGAGCGGCACGATGCCAGCGAATATGCTTTCTGGATATAAAGGGCTCGATCACCGTATTGCCGAACTTGCAAAAGCGGAGATAGAGCAGGTCGCCAAGGTACGGGAGAATCGTCGATTGGCTCAGATTGAGGCCAACTGGAAGCGCCTGGTAGAGGCGACGCAGTTGAGTCAAGACTACAAGGACAATGAAGTTGCAGCTAACGAGAAATACAAGGGAAAAACAATGGTCGTAACCGGTGAAGTTGACCGAGTCACCGCGAAGCATGTCGAACTGAAAGGCGTCTCTATCTATAGAATTCAATTTACAACTACTTCAAACGACATCGACAAAGTAAAAAACTATAAGGCTGGCCAAAAAGTGTCAATCAAAGGGGTTTGTCAAGGGAAAACGTTTTCAGGGGTCGTTCTGACGGAGTGTAAATTCGAATAGCCCTCGATTTGCACCAAGGACCTCGAAGGAAGCTTCAAGGAAAAACGCAGACCGCCCAGTTCTTGAGCGGCACATATTGGAGTGATCGCACGATGAGAGTGCTATGTCTAATAAAGATCCGATTCGGCCTAGTGATGGTCGGCAGTACACTC
>Ga0209702_10000410_pt1 | contig 88702 bp, 71 predicted proteins | sample FRY01_FD_187210 | JGI IMG/M metagenome (GOLD analysis project Ga0209702, IMG submission 187210) | Freshwater microbial communities from Lake Fryxell liftoff mats and glacier meltwater in Antarctica - FRY-01 (SPAdes) (version 2) | ecosystem: Environmental > Aquatic > Freshwater > Ice > Glacier... | reverse complement strand
GGCCCGACAGCAGGCCGCGGAGGCGGTGCACCCGCACGCGCAGGCCGTGTCGAGCAACAGCCAGTGCTGGGACCTGTACGTGCCGACGCAGTGAGCGGGCGCGTGTTGTTGTTGTTGTTGTTGTTGTGTAATAAAATACAGTAAAGTAAACAAATGCGAGCCGGCTCACACGTCGTCTGCGGTGGGCACCCGCAGCAGCGTGCTCTTGTCCTGCGGCATGTCGACGAGGTCCTCGTCAAAGGTGAGCTCGGGATCGCACTGGTCCTGCTCCCACTGGCGGTAGCGCTGCACGTCGTAGACCTTGTCGGTGAGGAAGTACGCTGTCGTCAGACAGTTCACGATGAGGTCGGCGACGAGCCGGATGATGAGAAAGTCGATCTGCGTGAGGGCCACAAAGAGGCCGATCGTGCCCATGATCACCGCGTACGTGGTCCACACCTGTATGATAACGAGACAGGCTGTCTTCGAGTACGGGATGTAGCGTGTCTTGTGGTCCTGCACAGTGTTGACGATGAAGGGCGCCACCGAGTCGCTGGCGAAGGCTGCGATGCACGTGGAGACAAACGTGTACACGGCCACACACCACCACTTGGGCCACGTGTCGAGCGGGACGTTGAAGAGACGAGTCTTCATGTTCGGGCCGACCATGAGAAAAGCCGACCCGTCGGCTATCATGATTTGCAGGAACACGCTGACACACAAGATGGTCCAGACACCGAGGCCTGCCACGACCACGCGGCGATCGTTGAAGAGACGCAGACACATATGCGAGAGCGAGCACAAGGTCTTAAATGATGTTTATTTCTGACCAAACAATTAGAGTGCTGTGCATATGTGCATATATATATATGTATATATATATATATATATATATATATATATATATATATATATATATATATATATATATATATATATATATATATATACACATGTGTTTCCTTGTTACTAGCTCTAGACCACTCAATACAAGGGAGGCAGTCCTACTTGTTTTCGTGTATATGACTCGTTCTTGACATCTGTGCCATATTCTGCAATGACTTCACAACCCCAGGGTATCTCACGCGTGCTTACCAACACCACGATGACGTCCACGTCGCCGTTGCGCCTTTTGTAATGCAGAGCGCGGAACACTGCATTTACTTCAATGGGGTTATTATCTTTGTCAACGTCGCCTTCGTAGGCAGTGTTGGCAAAACCGGCCTCACACTGGTCACTTGCTTGCCAGAGTATTGGTTTGCCATAGTGATTGTAAAGGTGCCCTTCCATGATATTGTCAGATGCGTAACCCAACACCCCAATAATTTTGTATCGTTCACAGGGCAGAGTACTGTTCAATACGTCAATGAATAGCCCTTGTCCGTGTAATTCCGACTTTTGCACATACGTGCCAGTTTTGGTATACATGTCGTGTACCTCCATTCTCAGCCACGCCTCTGAGTAGCACTTCGCGCCCACGAGGACTGCTTCTACCAGACATAAGAGGTGTGCTATCATCCCGTCTACATCGTCTGGGTCTGGGAGTAGGTGTTCGTTTTTTGATTCATCATATGAAATGTTTTTCCGTAGTCGGCAAGAACGACGCCTCATATCACGCGGTGTGTTATCGTGGGCTGTGTCCGTGGCGTCTTATATAAATGCGCTGTGCTTCTTGAGGACGCCTGTTTGTGTCGTGCGGGATGGACAAAGCGAGGGCATATATAACACTGTTCTCGCGGCCTGGCAATGGAGCGCTCCTCGGCACGACTCTTGACGGACTTGAAGGAAGGGATGGCGCATGCGAAGAAGTGGCTGGCGCCCGGCGTGAGGTACCGGAGCTTGCACGAGTCGCGGCCACACACCCCCCCGCGCGCTCGCAGAGAAGGCAGGCCGGCGCACAAGGAGCTGTGGGTGCACCACGAGACGTGCGTGCGTCGCAGCGCCGAGGAGATGCGCGGGCGCGAGCGCCTGCGCCGGGTGCACGCAGACGGCCGGAGTTGGACCGCGTGCGTGGACACGGTCTTGTGGACGCGAGGAGAGCTGCGCAACTGTGACTTGTCGGGACAGAGGAGTATTTAAACAGAGGGCCTCCCTCAACAATGAGTCAAGTGCACATGCGCCTACGGGTCGAGTGCAGCCAGCTGCCGGCCACGGACGGCATCCCCGAGTACGTGAAGACGGTGAGTGCGAGGATGCCGCTCTCGGTCACGCACAAGCAGGTGCTGCGCAAGGTGTGCGGGTGCATCGAGACGGAGGCTCTCTTCCACGAGGACAGTGAGTTTGTGGCGTCCTCGGTGCGCGCCGCCGTGGAGCGCGGCGCGTGGCGGGAGGTGCCTGCGAACACCTTGCTCGCCTTGCAGGGCTGCGACGCGCCGCAGCTGCGGATCGCGGTGGGCAGGGAGGTGCTCCTCGAGAACGTGCACGTGGTGCTGGGCCGGCTCGACATCTCGACCGCGCTGGAGCCTGGCACGGCAGCCTGTCCGGCGTACACGTACTCGCAGACCAAGAGCAGCATGCAGCTGGATGTGCCTGCGGTGCAGATCACGTGCCTGCGCGGGGACGTGCTCTTTGGCCTCAGTCTGCGGCTCACTCCATGCCTCCAGGGCGCCCTCTTTTCGCAGTGCTTTTCGCAGGTCGGGGACGTCTGCCGTCCCGAGGAGCGGCAGCACCGGCTGGAGGTGTTTGGGGTGGCCCCGACGATGCGGGCCATGTCGCACCAAGAGTACCGAGGTGTGTGCCACGAGAGACACCAGCGGGACATCGCCGAGACCGGCGGGGAGAGCACGGAAGGCGTCGCCGCGAGCAGCGTGCTCGACAAGTGGACGAGTGTGCTGAGCAGCGTCGCCGGGGGGGGCGGCAAGACGCGCACGGTGCACACGGTGTTGTTCAGATAAGATGGGCGTATGCTGTTTTATTAATGAATATTGATAACTTAAGATGCCGGCTGGCGTGTGTGCTTGCTGCGCGCTCACAACTCCTGGTTGCCCGTGTTGTAGTGCGACAACATGAGGAATATGATGTAGGTGAGCACAGCAAACTTGCGCAGTCGATCCGCGCTCTCGACGCCATACTCCTCGTCGTGCTCCGTCACGAAGGGCAGCACCTCGTAGAAGAAGTCGAGGCCGGTCAGGGCGATGACAAAGACAAAGATAAAGTACATGTACTGGTTCTGTGTGTAGATTGCGAGCGGGTTGTGCGAGGTCGTCGCGGTGGAGGAGATGGTGTACGAGAAGATGCCGATGACGACGACCACGAGGAAGCCGTAGAGGCGCGTCCAGCCGAAGAACTGCAGGATGTGCTTGGTGGCGGTGAGGTGCTCCTCGTTGCCCTCGGCGGGGCCGGTGCCGCTCTGCAGCTGCGTCAGCACCGTGGTGTCGAGGCGGCTGCAGAAGATGTCGTACACGATACGGATGAGGTTGCAGAGGTGCTGGATGAGCCCGGCCGAGACGAGGAGCACGTAGGTGGTCGTGAGGATCGTCTCGTCGTGCTCGGCGTTCTGCATCTTGAGCCCGACGCCGACGAGGGCGAGCCCGGCGATCATGGGCACGTCCGTGAAGACCCGCTCGAAGAGCTCGTTGTACTGCTTCAGAGACTGCTCGTGCTGGCACATGACCCGCGAGAAGAAGGTGAGCACCACCATGAGGATCACGGCCAGCGCCGCCGTGATGCAGGTGAGCACGTTGAGGAAGGAGTACTCCTGCTGCTGCCCCGCCGGCACGGTGGTGTTGAGCTTGTTGTTGGCCTGGAAGGAGAGCAGCTGCCACACGAAGAAGACGAGCGGGAGGATGTCGACGAACCACACCCAGACCATGAGGTCGTGGTAGGCGGTCTGCACCCTCTTGCGCACGCCGAGCACGTCGAGCGAGACAAACATCAGGGCGAGGCCCACGAGGACGAGGAGCTTGGTGTTGTAGACGGAGGCGAAGTGCACGGCGTACTGCGGGGCGGCCGTGTCCGAGCACCACTCCCTGAACTCGACGATGCGCGCGAACTCCGCGTCGGTGGGCTCGGAGAAGACGTTGCCGGCCATCGCGCCGCTCTGGACTCTCTCGAGCGCGTAGGACTGCACGGCGGAGCGGGAGCCCGGGACAATGTCCTGAAGGTCTGTGGTGACGCTGCGCATGAATGACACCGTCGCCGGGATCGCGAGCGACGCGTGGGTGTCGATGCACGTGCAGATGCTGACGGGCCCGGCGGTGTCCCAGTTCTTCTGGAGGGCCGCGAGATCGACGTAGAGGCTCGCGTGGTCGCTCCCCTGGAAGAGCACCGGCGCCTGGTTGCCGAAGCACCCCAGACTGTACTTGAGCGCGCCCACGGCGTGCAGGCTGTGCTTGGTGTTCCACTCGGAGGCCATGTAGACGGAGCGCGAGGAGAAGGCGTCGGAGAGGCCGTCGCGCTTGTAGAAGAGCACGGGCTGCAGCGTGTATGTCGAGGTGAGCTCGGGCAGGATGTTCCTGTCGCTGTAGTACTCCACGGCCATGGTGACCAGGGCCACGATGCCGAGCAGCAGCAGCGGCCAGTCTGTGTACCTGCGGGTCGCTGGAGTCGCTTCCGCACGAAGTGTCTTGGTTCCCGACATTGCGCTTTTATTCGTCTCTCTTTTATACTTGGGCCTGCGGTTCGCTGGCCGCTGTCCTCAGACCGCGGCCTCGAAGCGCACCGTGTTTTTCACAGTGATATACCCGAAGTTGCCGCTGAGGGGGTCCGGGGCCGCGTGCAGCCGGGTCCAGTACGCGAGGGTCCACATGACGTTGCAGACGTGCGCGAGCATGCGCGCGGGCTGCCACAGGCTGGACTTGGTGCGCTGCGAGAGCGTGAGGCTCTTGGTGGCGCTGGCGTGGAGCAGGGCGTAGACCTGCGTGGCGCTCTGCGTGTCCGCGATGGCGCGGATCGTCTCCGGGCCCACGCCGCGCGCGTTCTTCTGCACGAGCTGCTGGTACACGACGACGAGCGCCGTCATGAGCTCGGTGCTCGTGCCCAGGGCGTTGGCGCGCAGCTTGTGCCGGGCGGCCCACAGCTTGCTGGGCCCGAGCGCGGGCAGGTTCATGCAGAAGTCGCAGCCGGTCATGGCCACGAGCGCGGCGAAGCACGAGGCCGGCGAGGGGCGTCCGGGGAACTCCGTGGCGAGCCAGGCGAGGAGCAGCGCGGTGTCGACGAACTCGTACTCGCGCTTGGTGCTGCCCGAGGCGCTGCGCTTGGCGGCCACGGCGGTGCGGGTCTTCATGCGGTGGATGAGGATGTTGGCCTTCTGCCCGCTCGTCCGGAGATGCTTCTCGAGCTGGATGAGCGCGATGGGGATGAAGTCGCCGTCGGTGGACACGAGCAGCAGCGTGCCCTTGTGCGGGAGCCAGTCGGGGCCCTTGATGTCGCACTCGCCGCGCCGGAGGGGGGTGGCCTCGCTGTGCTGCTCGAAGAGCGCGGGGAGCTGGTAGCTCCCGCACACCACCTCGGGCACGCCGTGGAAGTCCAGCACGACGCTGCGCCGCTGTTCGAGCCGGTAGTGCTGCTTGAGACAGTTCACCACGAACTGGATGACTTTGACCTTGAAGGTGCGGTTGCGCATGGCCGCCATCCACTCCTCGGGGGGGTGTGCGGGCAGGTCGTCGGCCAGGCCGAAGGACACCTCCGGGACGCTGCGGTTGCGCTTGCTCTGCGTCATGTTCTTCGACCGCGGCACGTACGTGTAGTCGTCGAAGCCCATGACGACGACCGAGGCGCCGAGGGCAAAGGCGTGCTCGATGGTGTTGACGAACTGCGAGTGCAGGAAGGCCTGCCACGTCGTGACGTGGTCGCCCTTCATGAGCTTGATCTGCCCGTCGATGAAGACGATGTCGGGAAACGAGGCGGGAGCGCTGGTGAACGCGCGGGGCACGTTGGTTTTCAGGAGCTTGACCCAGCCCGCGTCGATGGTCATCGTTGCTGCGTCCCGCACGCAAACGCGTATAGTGTGTTTAGTTTTTTTTTCTTAGTTTTTTTTTCGCCTGAGAAGCCCCGCGGGCGCTCAGTCCCACTTGTCCGCCGCGGACTTGATCACGTACACCGCCACCGCGGCGACCTCGGCCTCGGACAGCCGCTCGGCAAACGCCGGCATCAGGTTCTTGCCGTGCGAGACCTGGTGCGCCACGGCCTTCTCCGAGAAGCCCCCCGTCAGATGCCGTTCGATGGCCGCCTTCTCGAGCGAGCGTTCGGCCTCCACGAGACTGCCTCCGCCGGCATGACAGCGGGCACAGTGTGCGGCAAACACGCGCTCGCCGGCGTCGGCCTGCGCGTCCGCCGGCAGCAGCCGCAGCGCAGGCACGGGCCGACGGGCGCCCACACCCCGGCACGACAGGGACAGGCCGTGGCCAGCGAGTGGAGGCGGGGCGCCGGGCAGCACAAAAGCCTCGCACGACTGGAGGACACTCATCACCAGCATCAACACACACGCGAGATAGGTCATGTTGGGGGCCAGCTCGTGAGGCTTATATATATTTTTTCGTTACGTGATGGGTTCATGCACTTATCGGCTTGGCCGTGAAAGCCCCCGGCACACTTGTGCGAGCCTATCTAGATATACATTTACACTACAAAGACAGTTGTAACAAACATTGAGCCATGCTGTCTGGTTGAATAATTATTTGTGTGTCTCCAATTGGGACATGACGGTGGTCCTTCATAGACAAGCATCGATAAGTGCTGTAGAAGAGAAGCGAAGAGACTGACATGTCGTCGAGACATGTATTCGGGTCTCTCGTTTTGTTTGTTAGTATTCTACACGCACACTTGAATTTGTCGAGCTCGATTTGTACATCTTCGTCCGTCAGGTCGGATACTCTCCTTTTGATCTGACGTCGAAATATGATTCTTCGGGTTTCGATTCGTTTTATTTCCTCTTCGACTATCCTGGTGGCATCGCTGCAATCTATTCGTAGCAAGTGCTTGGTGCGATCGATGTCGAGGGACATTGTCTCGCGCGTAAATGCTCTTTAATAAAGGCTCTCTGTTATAAAAGAGACAAGTGCCATGGCGCAATGCGCAGCGCGAAACCAGGCTTCTGGCTCGGGGGTGTGTGGCTGGTATCTCTGCTGTGTGCCCCCCTGGCGCACAGCACGCTGGTGACGGTGCAGTCGCTGACGCAGGAGCACATGGACACGCTGACCGACGCGGTGAACCGAGCGTCGGCGGCGGACTACACCGGGACTGCGCGGGTCACGCTGGGCACGATCGAGGCGACCATGAGCCGAGTGGTGGACATGGACAGCGAGTACCTGCTCACGGTGGCCGAGTCCGTGCCGACGCTGCAGCTGCTCGGCGAGATCCGCTTCAACTCGAGCTCGCAGACGTGGCACCTGCAGTACCAGGTGATGGGCCGGGACGAGACGAGCGACCTCAACCAGTACATGCGGACGCTGTACCTGACCAAGGGCGGGAATGCGCACGCAGGGGATCACGAGAACGCGTGCCTGACAGAGTCCGTGAGCGACAACCACTGTCTGCAGCAGCTGCGCTCGGACTACGTGGTGCCGCCGGGGGAGCTCTCGGCTGCGCACGACAACCTGCTCTTCGAGCAGGGCAGCATCCGGAGCTCGCTCACGTCGCACCCCAGCAGCCTGGTGCAGACGCTGGACCTCAGCATCCCCCACAGGACGGTCGTGGAGCTGCTGGCGCGCAGGGAGACCCGGACGTCGCTGGCCTTCGGCGACCAGCAGCAGTACAGCTTCGGGGTGGGCATGCTCTTCCTGCTCCCGGGCAGGAACACCATCATCTTCGACTCCTTCGAGCTCGTCGAGAACGCGCAGGCGCAGGCGGTGGTCACGAAGACCGTGTCGTACTCGATCGCCAGACACGTCTCCTTCTTCACGGAAGTGGTGCAGAGCGACGAGCGGATCCGGCTGGTGTCCATCGAGTACCTGGTGGAGGCCGGGCACGAGTTGCGCAACCTGAGCACGACCGTCAACGGGCACGAGGTGTCGCCGGGGGAGTGCGAGCTCGCCGCGCAGCGCATCGCGGCGCTCGCGGACCCCACGTGTCTGGCCGGCCGCGCCATGTGTGCGATCGAGCAGTACAACACCGGCTCCGGGCCCGCGGGAGGGTACACGTGGGTCACGTTCACCGCGCCCATCCCTGCCGCGGTCTCGGGCGGGGAGGGCATGCTGCTCGTGAACACGCTGCTCGACACGGTGGACCGCACCACGGGCACCCAGGTGTGGTCGGCCGTCAACTTCAAGACCAGCAGCAGCCCGCGTCCGGTGTGCACGGAGGTGCAGGTCACCGCCTTCAACCCGACGCAGTATGCGCGGGCCACCCTGTACGAGTCCGTGTCGCTGCACGCGCAGGAGCTCAGCAGCACCACGCACTCGGTGTCGAACCACACCGTGGACGGCCGGCCGGCCCTCACCATGGCAGACGCGCTGCTCACCCTCGTGCTCTCGCCGGGCCAGTCTGCCGACGCGCTGGCATACTTCACGAGCAACCCCGAGCAGGAGCTCCGGCTGGATGAGGTGTACATGTCGCACGCCAAGCCCTACGTGGAGTTTGCGCAGGACGTGCGCAACACCCTGCTCGGCGTCTCCGCGGGCGACGGGATGTACACCGGCCGCTCGAGCATGATCCTCGACCCCCGGCTCGTGCAGACGTGTCCCCTGGAGTCCGGCGCGGGCTTCACCTACGACGCCGAGCGCTTCGACTGCGTGACCACGCAGGACTGGGGAGTCGCGCAGGGCGCCATGCAGCGGCCGTTCTCGCACGTGCACACCAGCTTTGTGTACGAGGTGACACACACGCCGGCAGACGTGGCGTGGCTCCGGTCCAACATCTTCGGGTCCTCGGACGCGGGGCTGGCAGCCGCCGCCGACTTCGTGAGCCGCCTCGAGGCCAAGACCAGCGCCGACCGCCGCGCACACACGCGCACGTACTGGATCTGGCCCCTCTACGCGTGGCCCAGCGAGTCCCCCGTGGGCCTCAAGGACAAGACCGTGCTCAGTCTTGCGTGGTCGCTGGGCGCGGGGGCGAGCCCGGGCTCGCGGCGCCTGCTCGCGGCGCCCCCGGCGCTGGTGCAGCCCCCCCCCGCGCGGGTTTTTCACGCGCTGCCCGTGCGCGCCGTGCGCCGGGGCCTCTGGGACGCGCAAGCCAGGCGCCCGGCCCCGGCGGGCCTCCCGCACGGGCAGCTCGTGCGCCGGATGCCCAGGCCGAGCGTGGGCGCACGCCCCGTGCACACGCTGCTCGCAGGGCAGGGGCACGAGAAGCGAGAGAGCACCGCGCGCCCTATTTAAAGCAGACGCGCCGGCCGGGAATGCCCCAGTTCGTGTCGGACTGCTTTGCCTGGGCCATCCAGCGACTGGCGTTCGATCCACCCCGCTTCCCGGGGTACCGCGAGCACGAGGCCGAGTATGTCAAGACGATCGACGGACTGCGCATCGCCACGCTGCTCGTGCGGCCGGGGCGCGAGGACCTCGTGGACGCCGGGCCCCCCGTGCGCGACCTCATCCTGTACAGCCACGGCAACGCGGAGGACATCGGCTCGTGCCGGGCGCGCTGCCAGTGGCTGGCCGACGGCCTCGACTGCGACGTCCTCGTGTACGACTACGTCAACTACGGCCACTCCTCGGCGAGCACCATGACGGAGGAGCGCATGTACGCCGCCATCCTGGCCGTGTACGAGTATGCGTCGAGGCAGCCGGCGCACGCGTCGCGCCGCCTCTTCATCATGGGCCGCTCGCTCGGGACCACCGCGAGCACACGGCTCGCACGGGTGCTCAGCGACCAATCCCAGCCAGACGGGGCGCGCCTCTTCTGCGGACTCATCCTCGAGTCGCCCCTGGCGTCGGGCTTCCGTGTGCTCTGTGACGGCGAGAGGCTGCCCGCGACAGTCGCCGCGGCGCTCGACCGGGTCTTCTGTCCCCTGATTCTCGACATCCCGCTCGTCACCCAGCCCGTGTTTGTCATCCACGGCCAACAAGACCTGGTCATCAACATCAGCAACGCACGCCTCATCCAGGAGCACGTGAGGCCGCTCAGCTCCTACCCCCCGCTGTTCGTCGACGCAGGCCACAACGACGTCGAGGAGTGTGCCGGCACCCTGCTCCTGCGGGGCATCCGCCGCTTCCAGGCCTTCTGCCAGACAGGCTGCGCGGTGCCCCCGTAGCCTGTGCTTGTATCACAAACACCCAGCCTGCTGTATTTCGCACACGCTCACTCGCGAGCAATGAGTCTGGGACAAGTCCTCTCGGGCTGTCGACGCGAGAGGGTTCCGGCGAATCTGCTCAAGCAGTGCAGGGAGGCGGACGCCGTCGTGGTCGACAACATCCTCACAGTCCTGCAGGATGCGATTCCGTGCACAAACATCCCGCTGAGCGTCATCCGAGTGCACAGCGCCATGTACGAGATTACTGTGCCCGTCAGTTCGGGCGACATCTCGCTGCAGCAGTTGCTCACCGTGCAAAATTACAGTCCGGCTCGCATAGCAGACATCAAAGTTGTGCGCCAAGACCCTGTTCTTGCAATACTGCTGAGTGTCTGTGACGAAACTCACACTGTCATGTGCACAGACATCAATGTCGTCCGCATCTGCAAGAGAAGCAAGCGTTGACAAATTGTTTCGCACTAATTCTTTGTTGGGATTGAGACTCTTGCACTTGTTATTTAAGAAACAAACGTGGCGTATTCAATGTTGTTATCGTTAAAGCCATTAATCGACAAAAGAATAGCACATTCGAAGACATTACCTGTTGATGAGTTGATACATTACCTTCAAGAAAGCATAAATTCACTTGAAGCGCAAATGGAGGACAGGCGTGCGAGACCAGAGAAGATTCCGAATTTCATGACGTGGACACTAGCAGATTACAAAAAAGGAATGAAATACTTGAACGAAGGTAATGTAGATGCTGCACTCAATATCCACCAAGTGCTGGTTGCTATTGGCAATGCAGAAAATGCAGCCAAACCAAATGGCATCAATCCATACGTTGTTTGACTTTTCAAGGCGCGCGCCCGAAAAGAGGCGCGACGAGCGCGAGCTGCTTCAGCAGCAGATGGCGGAATCCCAAACGGTGCGACTGTATCACAGATACAAGCAAGCGTTGACACAAGGACACTTTGTTCTTTTCCGTGTTATTTTATAATAAATTCAAAAATGGTCTTCAGTTCTCGTACTGATGTGTGTTCTATAGGCATAACTGTTAATAGTTTGCTCGCATATTATCGAGTGCAGCCTGCCGCAATTTCTGCTTTTGTTCAAAGGCGGAAAGCATTGGTGTCTCTACTGTTTCAATCAAGACATCAGGTGCTTCCTCGAGCTGGGCCCCGGCCTCCTGCAGTGCCTTGGCAATGGCCTCATCGGCCTGGGCCTTGAGATCCGCTTCCTGCTTGGCCTTGAGCTCAGTTGCCTCCTTCAGGGCCTTGAGATCCGCTTCCTGCTTGGCCTTGAGCTCAGTTGCCTCCTCCTGGGCCTTGAGATCGGCTTCCTGCTTGGCCTTGAGCTCAGTTGCCTCCTCCTGGGCCTTGAGATCCGCTTCCTGCTTGGCCTTGAGCTCAGTTGCCTCCTCCTGGGCCTTGAGATCCGCTTCCTGCTTGGCCTTGAGCTCAGTTGCCTCCTCCTGGGCCTTGAGATCGGCTTCCTGCTTGGCCTTGAGCTCAGTTGCCTCCTCCTGGGCCTTGAGATCCGCTTCCTGCTTGGCCTTGAGCTCAGTTGCCTCCTCCTGGGCCTTGAGATCCGCTTCCTGCTTGGCCTTGAGCTCAGTTGCCTCCTCCTGGGCCTTGAGATCGGCTTCCTGCTTGGCCTTGAGCTCAGTTGCCTCCTCTAGGGCCTTGAGATCCGCTTCCTGCTTGGCCTTGAGCTCAGTTGCCTCCTTCAGGGCCTTGAGATCCGCTTCCTGCTTGGTCTTGAGCTTAGTTGCCTCCTCCTGGGCCTTGAGATCCGCTGCCTCTGCCGCCTCGGCGTCAAGAAGTGCCTTGGCCGCTGCCTCTGCCGCCCTGGCGTCAAGAAGTGCCTTGGCCGCTCCCTGTGCCGCCTCGGCGTGATAGGCAGCCTCATCGGCCCTGCGATCTGCTACCTCAGTCGCCTTCGTGAGACGCACTTTTTCCTCCGCTGCGTCCTGAGCTGCCTGGGCCTTGGCGTCATCCTCAGCCTTGGGCGCTGCCTCTGTCGCCTGGGCGTCGGCCACAAGCTTGAGATCCGCTGCCTCCTGAACTGCCTTGGCGTCGGTCTCGGCCTCCAGAAGTGCCTTGTTGTTGGCCGCTGCATCTCTGGCGTCAATATGTGCCTTGGCTCTGGTGAGATTCACGTCTTTCACCTCATCCTCACTATCCGATGAATCCATATAGCAGTTATGCAAACATGTCTCGATTGCCGACAACCGGACGGCCATTTTCGCAAAAAATGGTTGAGCTTCTGCTTTGAATTCTTCCGAGAAATTGAGCATGTGAATATCGAGTATTTTGGTCATCTGCAATGTTATGTCTTTGCGCATGGAATCCTTTTGCTCCTCGTTTTCAGAGTGGACTTCTCCGATGGATTTTTGCTCCAATTCCGCCAACCGATAGTTGGTTTCTGTTTGTCCATCCAATGCAGTCGTTGTAGCATCCATCAATAACTGTAATTCATTTTTGTTCTCTGCACGAAACGCTGTCAGATGATTGTCGATTTTCTCGTCCGTGTGCGCTTCCATGGCGATAGTGTCCTTCCGCAGCGATTCGAGTGCTTCCTTGGTGATACAGTCGTCCTGCAGCGACTTGAGTCCATCCGTCAATTGTTGAAGAAGAGACTTATTTGCATCCTCACACATCTTCTTTTCCTCGGATTGGGTGGCCCGGATCTCCTCGATTTGTTCGAGTACTGGTTTGACCAATAGATTCACACGAGTATCGACGATTGTCTCAATTTCCTCTCCGCTGAGGTCGAATTGACGATCATCCGAGAATTGATTTTGGAACGCGCTGACCTGAAGCATAGTTCGCGTCAATGTATCCAATGCAAGCATTTGCCCACATAAGATGTCCACTATCTTGTCGATCTTATTGTCGCACTCCTTTTCCACCAATGTGGAATGCGGCAACGCTTCCGATTCTTCTTCCAAATTCAACGAGTCAGGGTCAAAAGATTTTTCGCTGTCGTTATCCTGTGGGTCCATAGATGCTAACGATTCCGCCTGCACAGCCGCAATCTCCGAATCTTGCGAGTTGCGATAGGCCGTCAATGGGGCCTCCAAGGTCGCAATACGCGCGTCCTGCTGCGCAATACGCGCGTCCCGCTGCGCAATATGCGCTTCCAGCCCCGCAATATGCGAATCTTGCGAGTTGGGATTGGCCGTCAATCGGGCCTCCAAGGTCGCAATATGCGCTTTCTGCTCCGCAATATGCTGTTTATACTCCGCAATATGCGCTTCCAGCTGTTTGATGGTATCAAACTGGTCCCCAATTCTATTGTTGAGAACACTCATACTCACGATAAGTGTGTTGAACATTGAATCATTGTCCATGATTAATCCTTGTGTTGATTGTGTATGTATTTTCCATCTCTCTTAAATACGCCTAGTACCCCACAGGGCGCGGGAAAAATGATGGTCAGGTCCAATTGTAATTGGTTCCAACATCGAAAATAGGGCGCGGGAAAATGATGGTCAGGTCCAATTGAAATTGGTTCCAACATCGAAAATTTCAGGACCAGAACCCGTTCTGTTCGAAATTGGTTCCAAACGGATGAACCATCCTATCCAGATAGCGGAGAATGCTTTCCGGGTGTGTCTGTCCTTCGGAAGAAACATCAGTTTGGCGCGACAAACGCTTCCGAATGCCACTGAACGAGTCCGAAGGCAAACCAGCGCGAATATTTGGGAGGAGCGGGGATGAGCAGGTATGAAGACGCCGAGGCCGAGGATGAGGACGGGGAGGAGGACGCCGAGAACTCGGACAGTGCCGTGCGAGGCGGGGCACGCGAGAAAACGGACGACGAGGACATGGACGAGCGTATGCTCGACCTGCCCGAGAAGGTGCTTGTGTCTATCAAGAAAATCATGGATAGGAGCCGCGCCAAGACCTTTGGCGAGCTCAGCAATAATGAGAAGGAGCAAGTCCGCAAGAAGGTGCACAATGACGACGATCGGGTGCAAAGGGAGTTTCTCAATCAGAGCAAGAGGAGCAAGAACAAGGCGAAATCTCAGAACAACACTCCGAAGAAGCGCGCATTCTTCAATGCCTTCGGGGAGGACGGCGAGGGCGGGGAGGACGGCGACTCGAAGCGAGACAAAGGGCTGCGCCCCGAGCCGCGCAAGCTGAGCTGCCTGCCCCAGATGGGCCTGGGCTCGAGCGATATGTGCAGCAAGCTGCGCGGCGTGGCAGGCAACCACCGCCGGGTGTTTTTCAAGCGCGAGGACCTGCTGAAGCGGGACGGGGTGCTGCAGGTCGACGAGGGCCCCTTTGGGCTGCAGTCGACGTTCGCGTGGTGGCTCAACAGCACCAAGCAGCGCTACTTTGCAGAGTGCTTTGCCACGCCGGTGCATCACGACATGGCACTGCGGACGGTGGAGTCGGACACGGTGACGCTGGCGCCGCACATGGACTGGTGTGCGTCGGCGCTGTTTGCGTTTGTGAACACGCACAAGACCACGCACCTCGACATCCCGCGCTCGCAGGAGATCGAGAGCATCTGCCTGCCGCAGTTCCACGGGGACCGCAAGAGCCGCATGCTGATCGAGGGCGGGCCCAAGGGCGGCACGGTGGGCGTGGCCGACTGCCATCTGTGGAAGATCAGCAAGTGCGAGGACACGCTGACGGTGGACCCGGAGATCCTGCAGATCATCACGTTCCTGTGCAAGGCGCTCAAGGGCGGCCTGGACGAGCTGTACCCGGCGGTGGCGACCGAGTACACCGAGCCGATGGTGGCGACGAACTCCAAGGGCAAGGTGCAGGACGGCGGGCGCTACTTCGACGAGTACTGCGCCGACATGCTGAAGGCGCGGGGGGAGCGCAGCATGGCCTGCGACATTGACTACGAGATGATCGACCGGATCTGCACCTGTCGCGAGGCGGTCGCGGGCCGGGAGCTCGAGATGAACGACGACCTGGTCGTGCCAGTCGAGAACAGCATCAACACCGAGGCGCTGCGGGGCCACGAGATTCCCTCGGGGGCGCAGCCGCACGAGATTATCCTGAAGAAGGGCCTGGTGGACGTGTTCCTGTGGTCGCACGTGATGGACGGCGAGGACGCGAACGGGCACATCCGGCAGATGCGCGTGGACATGGTGCGCCTCGTGGCGCGGATGCCGGGGGTCGAGCCCATCATCTTCCTGGAGAACGCCTCGAAGATGGACGGCATGTGTGTGCCGCTGCTGAGCGTGCTCAAGCACATGGGCATGGTGCTGCGCCGGAACCAGGCGATGACCATGTCGATGGGCGACGCCTTCTCTGTGGGCAAGAAGGCGCAGCTCTCGTCGATGTGCTCCGAGGCGCACGTGCCCCTGGCCGTCTTCCACTTTGCGGACGCGGAGGGCCTGCGCAACGTGAGCCTCGGCGGCATGCGCATGGACGTGCGCAACCAGGAGGAAATGCAGGCGTACGCGGAGTATCTGCAGGGCGTGCAGGCCGCGCGCAACGAGCACTACCGCATGATCTCGGCGGGGGTGGCGGCGGACCTGATGCCGCACGGCGTGACGCACTCGCGCAAGCCGATGGCGACGTACTCGACGCAGTTCTACGAGGGCATCCACTACCGGGCGGTGGCGACCTCGATGCTCGAGGAGCGGACCGCGGAGCTGCTCGACAACGTGCGCACCGTGTGCATCCACAACCTGGAGGACGTGCAGGATGCGGTGGACTGTCTGATGGGCACGGTGCTGAGGTCCTCGGACGGCCTCACGTGCTACATGGACGTGGGGGGGGGGATGGCGTGGAACTGCGGGATCCTCATCAAGTACAACCCCGACGCCTTCACGCCGTACTGCAAGCCGAACTCGCGCAACAAGTCGGAGGCGGCCTTCGAGTTCACGCCGCAGCCCTTCAAGTGCGCGCCGATCATCGAGGTGTACATGGAGTCGCGCGGCGCCGGGAACGACCAGTTCGCGTGCCTGTGGGACGCGGAGAGCACGATATGCCTCGACCTGGCCTTCCTGAAGGAGCACAAGACGCGCCTGAACGCGCAGCTCACGGCGTTCGTGGACCACGTGCACGACTACGCGACCTCGGCCACGATCCAGGGCCTGCAGCAGACGCGCATGCAGGAGGAGGAGCTGCTGGCGCTGTACGGCGTGAGCGAGCACAAGGTGCACCAGATCCTGGCGCAGTGCCAGCGCGGGGCGGAGCTCGAGGGCATGGCCCGCATCCTCGACAGCCAGATCCGGCAGTCGGTGAAGACCGCGCTGTCGCTCATGTGCGGGGGCATGCTGCTGCAGTTCGAGATGGCGGCGCTCGCCGTGCGCGACCTCAAGAAGCTCGAGGAGGAGCGGGGGCACGAGTGGGTGCAGGACAGCAGGCCGATGCGGGCGGTCGTCGAGGGCCGGCTGCGCTCGCCGGCGGCGGACCTGCTCAACGCCGAGACGCACACGGCCTTCTTCTACCGCCTCTCGGACCAGCGCCTGGCGATGGACATCTGCTTCATGAACCACAGCCTCGTCGAGCTCTACAACGCGGGCACGTGCGCGAACTTCTGCTCCGACAACGCGTGGGGCATGCCCGTGCAGCTCACCGACGGCGCGTCGACGTGGTCCGTGATGGTGACGCTGCAGACCGGCGCGAAGGCGGAGTACGTGCACAACAAGAAGGAGTCGGGGGCGGGCGCGGACGTGAGCGGCCAGATCAAGACGCAGAACGACAACGCGCACGGCAAGTTCAACTGCGTGAGCGCGAAGGTCACGCAGTTCGCGCACAGCACGCGCAGCCTGTGCAAGTCCGCGCGCCACATCTCGCTGCTCGGGATGGCCACGTACAACGGGAGCGGGGTGGCGGTGGGGGCCGACGGCGCGATCCGCATGGACAACAAGAAGGACCGCGACGAGGCGGGCCTCACGGCCTACTTCTGCGAGCTGCGCAAGCACAACGGCGACAGCGACCACTCGCAGAACTTCCTGCAGAACGTGGAGAACTGGGTGGCGCACTCGGGCGCCGGCGCGGGCACCTCCGACGAGGGCTGGACGACGACCGAGAACCTCAAGGGCATCGTGTACAAGCAGTTCTGGTCGATCCCGATCGTGGTGCTCACGGGCAACCGCCAGGAGAGCAAGGTGCCCACGTCCACCATCGACGGGGGGCGCATGCGCGTGGCCAACTCCTCGGTGCTCGACGGCCTGATTGGCCGCATCTTCGGCGACAAGGAGGAGTGCGACGAGGACGTCGAGGAGCCCGACCCGGACGTGCACATGCGCGACGTGCTGGTGGTCTCCGAGGACGTGACCGACGTCAAGTACATGACGGAGGAGCGCGCCCGCAAGAACAAGATCTACTGCCTCATCAGCATGATCAAGCGCAAGGCCTTCCCCTTCACGAACCGGGTGCTCACGCTCAAGTTCCTGCGCGCGCACTACGTGATGGACACCGACCTGCGCACCCTCGGCAACAACGTGCGCGACATGTCGAGCGGCCTGCGCCGGGCGTACTTCCGGAGCTCGACCGTGATGAACCGCACGTGGGACGGGCCCTTCAAGCTGGTCACGCTGCACCCCACGGCCGTGACCTACACCGCGGAGCGGTGCATCCAGGCGGCGCTCGCGGCGACGTACCACGACGCCAAGGGCGCCCCGCACGTGCCGCTGTACGCCGCGTTCGAGGACATGATCGTGGCCACGCTGGGCGTGCCGATCTCGCTGCAGTGCGTGCTCAGCGCCCTGCACCTGTGGATGTTTGCGACGGTGCTCGACGTGAGCGTGATGATCCTCTCGCTCTACTTCCTGTTCATGACCGGCTTGCAGAAGCACTGCCCCCTCAACATCCTGGCCCTGGTGGCGACGGAGCAGGCGCTCTCGCCCGCCGAGGAGGTCGTGTACGAGTCGTTTGCGCGCTACCTGCTCGAGATGGTGACGATGCCCGTGCTCGACGTGGCCCGCGTGCACTGGGCCTCGCCGGGAGCCCGGCGGCAGAGGGGCGCGGGCCTGCAGATGTCGGGGCACTTCAAGGAGGCCTCGCGCGAGGAGGTCATCGGGTGGCACAACTTCGCCGGCGACGGGCGCTACCACGAGCTCAAGAGCGAGCTGCAGAAGCGCGCGCACAAGCAGGTCCCGTCGGCCTTTGTGTCCCCGGGCGTGGAGTTCGTGGTCACGGAGACGCCGGAGTGGATGGTGCCGGCCGACGCGGCCCGCAACAGCAAGACGCGCGGCGAGGCCTTCAAGTTCGACCCCTTTGTGATGGGCAGCGCCGACAGCATCATCGCCTCGGCCTTCGGCTCGATGCAGACCAGGGCGCACGACGAGGCCCGCGAGGCCCGCGACGGCAGGCCGCTGCGGCTGCGCGAGCGCACCGACGCGTTCTGGCAGGCGGCGCACCTCGGCACCCGGCTCCCGCAGGTCAACCGCAAGACCATGGACTCGAACGACCTCAACTTCGCGCCCGCGTGGACCACCGCCGTCTTCTACAACAACGTGCGCAAGAACACCACGGGCCTGCCCGGCGTCGTGCGGCACTTCCTCGCGCTCTGCAACATGAAGGCCAACTGCAGCCGCGCCGACCTCATGCAGCGCCTGCTGGGCCGGTACATGCGCAAGCACGCCGTGCGCCGCGAGTTCCTCAAGAACCAGTTCTGGAGCGCGCCCATCCTCGGCGAGGACGAGTACACGTGCTTCAAGTGGGGCGTCATGCCGCGCGAGGGCGAGGGTGGCGACGCCTTCGAGGGCGTGCAGGTCTCGCTCAACGTCGACATCGTGTGGCTCGTGCTCTCGCAGGCCCTCTACGCGCACGAGTGGCAGGGCCGCGAGGCCGACGGCAGCGAGGCCGTGGTGCACCTGCGCGCCCTCTCGAGCTGCAGCCTGACGATGCTCAGTCTCTTCATCCACACCCAGATCGAGCGGGCGGCGATCCCCGCGAACAACGGCAGCATCTTCCTCAACCACATGAACCCCGTGCTCTCGTGCCCGCTCCCGGCGGCGCTCTGCTACGACGCCCGCCTGCACGTGGACGCGTACCTCGCGAACAACAGCGAGCGCCTCGGCGACAACATGCTGTGCAACCGCATGCGCCGGCCGCAGCACTTCCAGCTGCTCGTGCTCGACGGGGGCCTCGAGACGCTGTACTACAAGAGCGTGGTCGCGGCCGCCGAGAAGAACTCGTGCCCGGAGACCGCCGGGGACCTCTTCCCGCTGCCCCCGGAGAGCGTGGCGCACATGCAGTCGCACTTCACCATCATGAACACCGCGTTCAAGCGCCTCAGCGCGATGCCCGAGGTGCCCGCCGAGGACAAGACCCTGCAGATCGCCTTCCAGATCTACGGCTCGTCCGTGACCTCGGACATGGTGCGCTACATCCCCACCACGCTCACGCAGTGCGCCATCCAGGACGGGCGGGAGGTGCCGTGCATGACCTTTGCGCGCGGCTACATGTTCACCTTCTCCGTCAAGGGCAACTCCGTCGTGTTCTCGCCGGTGGTCGCGAGCGGGGTGCACGAGACGGCGACCCTCAGCCGCTTCTGCGACCCGGCGTCGCGTCTGCCGCTGGTCGGGGAGCGCTCCTGCTCGGTGGAGCACATGGGCGTCATGATGGCGCGCGGCCTGCAGCTCAAGGAGGGGCCCAACGGCAAGACCGTCTCGATCGCCTCGCAGATGGGCACCTCGGACTCGTACGAGAAAAGCGCCAGCGACGGCACGGTCAGCCAGGTCGAGTGCGAGGACCTGCCTTTCGCGCTCTTTCCGGTGGTGCACTGGAAGCATGCGGTGCGCGTGCGCTGCCGGGACCTCATACTGCGCCTCAAGGACTTCCCGCAGTCTCTCTCCGACTTTGCGCACACGCGCAAGAAGTGCGACTTCGGGGGGGTGGAGCCGCATCTGCGCCTGGTGCCGGTGCACACGTACTACGACTGGACCAAGCGCGAGGGCTTCCTGCGCGAGGCCCCGGTGCTCGCGGAGTATCTCGGCGAGCACAAGGGCGTGCCCGAGATCCTCGACCGTGCGTGCGTGCTGCACCTGGTGCGCTTCAGCTTCCCCGACTACAACCGGGAGTGCTTCTTCGTGGCCCGGCGCGTCTTCGGCCAGAAGCTCGACAACCTGCTCTTCTTCAACGGCCTCGAGCACCTCAAGTACCACCTGCAGGAGACGCGCGGACACCCCTTCGACGAGGTCGGCACAGTCTCGTGGCCCGCCGCCCACCGCCACTTGCTGGTGGCCGGGCGCTGCCTGTACAACCCCTACGACTCCGAGTACGGCGCGAGCCTCGCGCTCATGCACCGCATCGTCTCGGTCGACGGGGGCGCGACATTTGCGGTGCACGTGCACGAGCACGTCGAGCAGGGCGACGGCAAGCTCACGTCCGAGCTCGTGTGTGCCGTCGAGCTCGGCGCCAGCGTCGCCCCCGAGTGGACCCTCGGGCCAGTCGACCACTGGCACGAGGACGGGCCGGAGGGTCTCGGCGTCGTGCTCAAGCACCCGCGCAGCAACCAGTACCTCCGCAACGGGCAGTATTACGTCGAGTGCCGCCTGCCTCTTTCGCAGGAGCCTGTGCGCGGCCTGATGGACTTTGTCACCGCCAGCCGCTGCTTCCTGCGCGAGGGCCAGGAGGTCTTCCTACGTCTCAGCACGGCGCGCTACCGCGAGCTCTGCGCCTGCATCTCCCGCCCGATGGCCAAGGCCTTCGACCTGCGCGTGCTCTCCGACACCCTCGACGAGATGGAGCACCCCGCCGACGAGAACGAGGACTTCATGGAACTTAGGGCCTTCTACATACTCGGAGACGATAGTGTGGCTTCTACAAAGATGCACACTGTGAAGTTGGCTCACACCGCACAGTCACTCAACCTCATGGACAGCACATACTTTTACAACGAGCAGAGCAAACACAAGGTTATTTTCAACGCCAGACTCGTCACTGCCGACCACAAACCGATTGTCACGCTGCAGTCTGATGAGGCATTGGAGCACTTCACGCACCTCGTCTATAGGACCCATGTCCCGAGTGGACAGCCACGGACGACAGTCGCTGACCAGCGGGAACTATGGCCTTGAAGAAGAGATGCGTGTATATATATATATATATATATATATATATATATATATATATATATATATATATATATATATATATATATGTATATACTCATTTGGCTCTAATGTATTTGGACAATAAATTACTCACCAGGACAATGTGTGTATGACAAAAAGCACATGTGTATATATCCAATTTATTCCAAACACAAGGATATATGGAAACTAAGGCGATCTGGGTGTCTGAACCATCACAGCCGTCACACAGTGGCTCAATAATCGAATTCTATCTCATCCAGATCCATAAAGTCCTCTGTTGCGCACAATGACAACATACCCTGTATGTCTGCCGGCTCCGATATGTCGAGCTCGTCCGCGAGAATACTATGCACGCCTGTGCTGTCGCAAGTATCGCAATCAGGCCCCTCGAGGTCCAGCCCGCCGTCGCTCGTGGTATCCTCGATGTCAGCTGTGGGCATAATCGGGATACGGCCGAAGGGACTGCCCACATCCATGTACCGTGGCAACTCCAAGAGCGCTGTCATGACGGGAGTTTCGCAAGTGTAAATAGTCTCGAATTGTGAGGGGGTTCCCTTCCCAAACAACTGTTCAAACAATACCGAGTGGGTCTGTTTTGCCTCCACCAATGCGTGGAACCTATCGTATGTGGCATCAGAGCCATAGGGCTTGAACGTCAAGATTGTAGCGTCATGCAATATGTCGATTTTCTGACTTAGCATGTTCTCAGTGCCGGGTTGAGCAACCGACACAGTGCACCTCGACACAGTGTGACACATAATGGCAACAAACACTTCGTAGTCTGTGTCCAAGCCCATAGTGAGCGTGGGCCATTCATCGCGACTTTGTATGATGACGCCTGCCATGTCAGGCGCTTGATGCATCCGCACGACGAAGGTCTTGGAAAGCACATCAAAAGCCTGCGTGATCTTCATTCTCGAGCAATCGTATGTGACGAAGGTCTTGGGGCTGGGGTGAGCGACGTCGACGCGCACCGGGGCATTCAGCACGTCATCGTGTACGAGATTCGTCCATATGCACACCTCATAATCCGTCGTCACGTTCTTGTCGTGGGTCACTAACACGTCCTGTCTCTTGGGGAAAAATATGGTCGGGATCTTCTCGGCACAGGTGCGCTGCATTGCCCAGCCATCGTAGACCAGCAGCTGAGGCGTCGTCGGCTTGAGGGTAGCATCGTCAGCGAACTCCATGTCGTGTGTGAGGGTGACACACGAGGCCGGACTAAGAGGTCATCTGTTTGGAACCAATTTGAGTTTTTCGTGTTCCTAAAATTTCAATAGTCTGTTCTCCAAATAGGTTCCGGGTCCGGACCCATTTCCGTCATCATTACTTAATTGGTTCCACGAACTCCACAGAAACAGAATATTGTTTAGTCAACCACTTTGGCCGGTCAAAAGAGATAAGGAAAAGAGACCATATGAAAACCAAGTAAAGCGGAGCAAATCCCACCAAATATTTGTACCACAGAAACCAAAAATCTCTCTTCAACCTAGAACTAACTTATCCAAACTTTTTCAAGGATGATAATATTTATATATTTTTGCAGATAACAGGAAAACAAAGTACGAATAGTTAGCGCTGAGGGTTTTCGGTCAGACCCAAAAATGAGGACACACAAACCAAGTTGAATTTCGCCGGAGACACGAGAAGCGCTGATGGCAGCCACCGCCGAGCCGAGCCCGTCGCACCAGCGCCGGAGCGTGAGTGGGTTGTGCGTGTTCATATGCAGCGAGTTCGATCGATCGCATCTCAACTACGGTGCCCTGGACCCACGGTACGTCCACCACAACCCGGCCACCGACGCCGAGACCATGAGCACCTTGGTCCCGCGGGGCGCCGAGACGGTGACGGTCATCACGACGGAGGAGTCGACCTTTCTGCTGTTCCCGGAGCAGGACAGTGACGACGTCTTCTACGCGCGCCCGCGTTACGCCGCCCACCACTGTCTCGGAGCGCACTCCGTGGTGCACGGTTGGCTGTACACGGACAAGCGGAACGTCGTGCGCATTGGGCTCTTCGACGCGTCCCGCATCAAGGGCGTCGACCTGCGGACGAAGTCGTGTCTGGAGCGGCACACGGCCGTCCACGAGTTGCTGCACGAGGTGGGCGGCGAGAGCTGTCTGCACTACCACTGGAGCGGACACGAGGCACATTGCATGCGGCCCTTCCACACCTTCAAGCTGCACTTCGACATTTCGGGCATTGCCCGGCTGACCCCCGACCTGGGCGACAGCGGGGCGGCCTCCGTGGTGCGGGTTCTCCCGCGCCTGCTGACCGCGCCGGCGGACCTGCTTATGAAGCGGAATGCATGACCCGGCCGCGAGCACTGCGAGGTCTGATTAGTCAGGCTCAGCCGGCGCGGTATAAAGGTGCTTTTTGGGTGCGGGGGATGGAGATCTCAGCCTCTAAGTCTATCAGTTTCTTCGGATGGTGGGACCAGCCGCGAACCATCCTGTGCTGGGAGGACGTGAAAGGCCGCTGTCTGTCATGGCGCAAGCTGCGGGACACGTTCCACTTCACGGCGGAGGAGCTCCGCACACTGCAGCCCGACAAGGGGGAGTGGATCAAACGCGGCGCCCTGACGCTGCACGACATGGGGGACATGGCCGTGTTCCCCATCAACCCCATCACGGACATGCACGCCGACCTCGCGGAGGTGTGGTCCATGCACTGGACGCCGGAGCAGCTGGGTGCGATGGGGGTGACGTTCGTGCACATGAAGGCGTGCGGGCTCACCAGCAAGATCATGTCGCACTTTGGCTTCTCGCTGCGCGCGTGGGCGCAGCTCGGCTTCGAGGAGCCTCATGCGCGTTCCATGTCCGAGGACGAGTCCACCCTCGTCTTCGGCATGTCGTCTGCGGAGGTGTGCAGCGTGCTGGGGTGCCGGTATATCGCCCCCGTCTGCGACGGTTGTCGCGAGCATTTGTCAACTATACCAGCTTGTTTATAAACGCACTCGACGACACCCCCCAATGAGAGAGCGAGACTCCCGGGACTTCACAACCATTGATTCGCACAAGTATTCCTCAGGCTTCGTGCCCGAGCTCTATTTCGCGCCCCAGCTCTTTGTCACGCCCGAGCTCCACAGCGTGGTGGTGCAGGTAGAGTCCAGGCCGCAGGAGCCCGTCGTGCGGCGACGCAGCCCGTCCCTCTTCTCCCTGCTGTTTACATTCCGCTCTGCCGCTGCCCAGCGCCGGGGGCGTCTGCGCGCCCCCTACATCCTTGTTGCGAAGGAGGAAGACACAGAGTTGCAGGATGCGGGACAACAAGAGAGCGAGGTGTGAGAGAGAGACCGAGGGTTGCACACACATTCAATCGCCTTTACTCCTCTTCTACAGTCGCACACAAGTGTGGCCCGCTCTGGCAGGCCTCTGTCTGAAACAACTGAACGAGCGAAGCCCGGAAGCGCGGGAGACAGTCTGTCACAGAGTCATGCGCGGGCACCAGCAGGCGGGTGATTGCAGAAACTGCCAGGGCGTCGAGCCCGGCAGTCGCCTCGACCGCCCTGGGCATCTGGCCCGTGCACACCTGGAAGAAGACCAGGGTCGCACTGTCGAACTCCTCGTACGGCACTAGGCCCGTGAGGACTTCGACAGCCGACATGCCCACCGAATACACGTCGCTGCTCCTGTCGAACGAGGTGTCCGGCCAGGCCCTGCCTCGCTCGGGGCTCATGTAGTTGGCCGTGATCGTGGAGGGGTCGTCGCAGTCGCAGAGCTTGTGTATGCCGTCCTGGTACACCACGTTCGCCGGCTTGATGTCGCCGTGCGTCATGCCGTGCTCGTGCAGCGCTTGCACCCCATGCAACACGTCGATCAAGAACGGGCGGACCAGCTCGGCTCCGTGGCCCCCGGTGCCCATCAGGGACCGCACAGACTCCCCCCACGGCTCCATGTACACGTGCGTGCGCCCGTGCTGCTCCAGACACGCATAGTACTCCACCACGTTCGGGTGGCACACCCTGCGGAGGCCCGCGACCTGTTGCCGCACGCGTGTGGAGCGGAGTCTGCCGAGCGGTTGGTGTGCCTGCTTGCGGGCCACACACGAGTCGATGATGGTGAGGAAGGTCACGCAGCCCTGCTTGCCCTTCATCGCGTGCTTTGTCCGGACAGGCATTTGGGCGCGACGATTGTGGGACGATTCATCTGTTTGGAACCAATTTGCGAAAATTTCAACAGAAGTCCTTCTGGTCCAATTTTTTATAATTACTACCGGAACCTTTTCCGCAAAAGAGACCTAAATCAAAAACAAGTAAAGCGGAGCAAATCCCACCAAATATTTGTACCACAGAATCGGAAAATCTCTCTGAGACCTAGACTTAACTTATCCAAACTTTTTCAATGATGATTTTTTATATTATTGTTTGAGATATGATAATATATTTCACGAATAGTTAGGGAATAGGACTTCCGAAGACCGGACCAAAATTAAGGGACGGGCGAGGACCAAAATTAAGGGACGGGCAAATCGGTTCCCAAAACATGGTGCCCGCAGGAGGGGAGGGGCGAGCAACGCAGAACGGGGGCATGCGCCGAGGGTGTATATAAAGCCCGGCCGCCGGCCTGCGATGAAGGCAGTCCTTGTGTTTGCCCTTCGCGCGCTTGTGTTCTTCTCGGCGGTCCTGGTGAAGTTGTACTTCCGGGACACATACGTGATGCAGTATCCCTTCGAGACGCACGTGCTGTTGTCCTCGCTGCAGTTGTGTCTCATCTTCGCGGCGCTGTGGGTGTATCGCGCATGCGAGTTCGTCGTGAGCACGGTGCACGACGGCATGGCCTACACGCACGTGCAGGGCGACGGCCTGAGCGGGGCGCCGGAGGGCGGGGCGCTGGAGGCCGACGGCTGCGACGACGAGCAGCCGTACCAGCCCTCGGGCATAGTGGTCATCGTCTTCGCTGACGCCCGCGCGCTGCGGCAGTATGTGCGCAAGATACACATCACGGCGGTGCTGCTGTGGGGCACCTTCTACAGCTTCGACGTCGGCACGGTCGACACGCTGTACTACTTTGTGCTGGGCCTGTTCCTCGGGTGGGTTGTGTCTGTGTGGCGGCAGGTGCGCGACACCACGAGCTTCAAGATGCGCATCCTGTATATGTTCCTGTGCGCGGCGGTGCTGGCGACGAACCACCCGGACGACGGCCTGGCGTCCGGGGAGCAGCTGGTGGCCGTGTGCCTCTTCCCGCTGGTGTGCGGGGGTGCGTGGATGCTGTGGGTCGACACCGAGACCGTGTGCGACGACAGCCAGAGCGTGATGGTCACGTGTCTGCTGGTGTGCTCGCTCATCGTCGCGACTAGCAGCTGGACCGTGGTGCGGCTCATGCTGGAGTCCTCGCGCGTGGTGTTCGTGTACCTGCTGATCCTGGAGCCCGCGATCAAGGGCCTGGCCCTGTGTGTCCTGGTGCTCTCCATACACACGAAGCACAAGAAGCAGACCATGCTGGTGTACACGTGTGCGTACGCGGTGGCGTGTCTGTACCTGCACCCCGACCGGCGCAGCGTGCAGTTCAACCTCACGCTGGCGACGACCGTGGTGCTCATGCTCTCGCAGACGGTCTCGGTGGTGATGCACGCGACGTGACACAATGCCCGGAGGCCGCCTCAGGAAAGAAGACTTTCCCGGGACATATAAGAGGTGTGCCCGGGCCCGCGATGCAGAGGGACTGGATGGTATGCAGCCCGCATACTTACTATTCGGACTCGCACCAGGCCTTCATCGCGAAGTCGTGTCAGCGCGACAACCGCCAGTGGATCTACGAGCTGATCTTTTCCGGCGCCAACACCGCCAACGAGACGGTCATCCTGGACCGGGGGAGCTGGCTGCTGTGTCTCGACAAGCACCCCGGCAACGACGTGCGGTACCTCATAGTGTTCCGCGACCACCACCTCAAGACCATCCGGGATCTGCGGGGCTCGGACGTGGCGATGCTGGAGGAGGTGCGGGCGGACGTGGCGCGCACCCTGGCCGAGAGGCACCCCCAGTGGACGTCGAGCTGCGTCTACTTCCACTACAACCCGAGCGTGTACCAGCTGCACGCGCATGTGTGCGAGCACCCCCCGCAGCACGGCAGCCACATTTCGGTGCTGCGCTGCCACGAGCTCAAGCACGTGATCCGCAATCTGCGGGCGCGGCCGCTGTGGTACCGCGACGCGCTCATTCTCACCTCCAAGACGAAGCACCCCGTGCGGGCGCCCCCCGGCCGGGGAGAGGCCGGAGAAGGGTATAATAGATGCCGGCTGTGTGATGTATATAAGACAGGGGGCGCAGTGCCAAATGTCGTACCCTGGTATTGCGGCTGCTACGGGCACAAGGGTCGACTCCAGCTCGAAGCACACCATGGCGTGCCGGGTGAGCGAGGCCCTGTCCATGACGTGGTGCAACGACCCGCGCGACGCGAGGAACTACATCCACAACCACAAGATGAAGTTCAGCATGCACAAGAACGACCTGGTGCTCAACTGCGGAGCGCCCCTCAACGACTGCTCTACGGTCATGTTCAACTGCAAGGCGTACCCGGCAGTCGTGACCACCCTGGGCGAGATGACCTCGGGCGCCCGTCTCGTGCTCAAGTGGCTGTACCACACCTCGGACACCGGGGGTAACTTCCTCAAGAACAAGCACAAAATTCGCTCCGACTTCTTGCCGAACATCGCGGCGGGGAAGACGGACTTGGTGCTGCGTGCGGGCCAGGACTTCGACAAACAGCGACTGGTGGGCGAGCTCAGCAACCTCCCCTACTTCACTGCGCAGGGGTACTCGCTGGGCCTGGCGTATGCCAGCAGCCTCTCTGGCGACACGGTGGGCAGTGTCCTGATTGGCGGGATGCAGACCGTGATGAACGGCCACTTCGACTGCCGTGCGGGACAGGTGGTCCAGTGGTACTTTGACTTCGAGGCTGACATGTACTACCAGCAGGACCAGATCGGTAAATCGGACAATATCTCCTTCCAGGGAATGCGCAAACCGTGCGAGACCTCTGGCAAGAACCCAGAAGAAATTGTGCAACATGCCTCGAAACAGCACGAGTACAAGGAGTCCGAGACCGAGCGCAAACGCCTGGAACACAACTCGCGCGAGCTGGGGGCCCTCGACGGCGTGCCGAGGGGAGGCCTGCTCGAGCGCAAAGGGAACATTGCGCTGCCCAAGCCGTACATGCTGCGGCCTGACGGCTCCGACCACTATGGCGACAAGATCCGCGTGTTTGCCAAGTGCATCTCCGGGGCCCGCAAACACGAGATGATGGACATCATGCTCATGACACAGAGCCTGTGAGCTCGCGACACAGGCTGCCCGGAGGGAGTTTGTTTACCAGTAAATATTTTATTCATGGAAGCTCCGTGTGGTGTGCTGGCGGTATAAAACAAATTGCTCTCGACCTGCAATGCATCGCGTATGGATGCCGCAGTCAGCACAGAATGTGGCTCGCCAGGTATTTGACAAACTGCGCAAGGCACCGGCGCCCCGGGACGAGCGCAAGGCACTGCCAGTGCTGCCGCCTGTCCCCCCCCCGGAGCCGTGTGACAAGCCGGAGGAGCACCCCGCCGAGCCCAAGCAGCCCGACCGACCCCCCCGCGGGACTTGGATCCTGCCGCAAGGGGTGTTCGCCTGAGCCTCCCGGGTTCGCGTGGATTTGCGGGCGGTTCGTGTGGATTTGCGGGCGGTTCGCGTGGATTTGCGGGCGGTTCGCGTGGATTTGCGGGCGGTTCGCGTGGATTTGCGGGCGGCTTTTTGCGGGCGGTTCGCGTGGATTTGCGGGCGGCTTTTTGCGGGCGGTTCGCGTGGATTTGCGGGCGGTTCGCGTCGACCTGCGGGTGGGGTTTTCCGGGCGGGTTCGCGTCCGCGTTTGTCGGGAGAGGATGGACGACGGCAGGCTCGGGCCTTCTTGCATGCGCATTGTATATGCTGTGCTACCACAGCACTTGTCGTTACCTAATAAAAACCGTATTGGCACAGCACACCCCGACTCTCTTCTAAAAAAGCAAACTCTACTGTATGCTGTGGCGTGCTGACAGGCGCAATGTCCCGCTCCGAGAAGGCAGCCTCGGAGAGGTCCAGCGGGAGGAAACGCAGGGCCGAGTCAGACGCCGCTCCCGGGGAGGCCGAGCTCTCCTGCGACGGTGGGTGCACCCTGAGCCGCCTCGAGCAGATCATTCGCGAGCACGCCCGGCAGGACTGTCTGAAGAGCGTGCCCTCCGAGTCTCGCATCGAGACCAAGACGCTGCTGGACGCGATCCCCTTCTGCAAGCTGCTCTCGAGCATCCGCTGCGATGCCGGCACCACGCCGGTGCCGCTTGTCTCCCGGGTGTACGAGGAGAAGTTCATGCGCCAGTGCATCGGCTCGGGCGAGGCCCCGTGCCTCATGGGCAACCAGTGCGAGTGCATGATGATAGACCCGGACAACGCCTTTGTCGGCGTCGAGTTTGTGATTCCCAACGACGAGGCCGTGAGCAACGGCATGTGTGTGCTGTGCCTGCGCAAGATCACGACGCTGCTCTTCTACCGCACGATCCAGAAGGGCCTCAACGTGAGCTGCCTGATCCAGCGCTACGGCAACATCTGCAACCAGCCCGGCGAGTACCACCCCAGCGCCATGCTGATCTGCCCCCCGAGCGGCCCGGTGGCCAGCATGCCGCTGCCCATCGTCGCGCACCAGCGCAACCGGTACTCGGTGGTGCGCATGCAGGGCGTGTGCTACCTCAAGCAGCGGCGCGTCGGCATGGAGGATTTTTGACGAGCCCCATCACAATGGGCAGACACGCACGCGCTGGCGGCCTCTTCCGGGAGGGCGTCTTCGACGTGCGGAGTGTGATGGGGCTGGACTATGCGGGCACGCCCGAGTCCGCCGACAGCGCCGGGGCCGCCGGGGCGACCCCGCACGCGGCCAAGGCCATCCGCAACACGGAGGTCCGTGCCATCGTGCAGGACCTGCACCGGCAGATGAACAGCGGCAAGGACACGCAGGAGGAGATCGACCGCTACATGCTCTTCCTGAGCATGGAGGCCAGCGACGCCCCGGCCCTGCGGGCCCTGCCGTGGCAGTGCTTCGTGCTGCAGGCCCGGGACGTGGTGCGGCTCGACCACCTGGTCGACATCGGCAGCGCCGTGCGGGACATGCTGATGCTGAGCCCGTACAAGAACTCGATCCACCGCGTGCTGCAGTACAGCATGCCGTACATCAAGCACAACCGGCTCAACTTCCCCGCCTTCGAGGACATGACCAGCGACGACCTCGCGCACATGGTGCGGATCGTCATGGCCTGCTGCCTCGGCTGCCTGCGGGCCAACACGAAGCGGCCGGTGTTCGCCCTGCGCGTGCAGCTGTACCGCTTCTTCTACAACCTGCTCGCGAGCGGCACGAGCAAGGACCACTTCGTGTTCTGCGCGGCCAACCTCTGTCTGCTGCGCCTCGCCATGATCGAGTACTTCATCATCTTCATCGACGAGTTCATGCCCGTCGAGAAGGCGGTCATGTGCAGCACCTTCCAGCTCAGCAACACCATCGACGAGCTCTCGCACAGCTTCTGCCTCATCATCGACACCTTCCGGCAGACCTGCATGCAGGTCACCGAGCTCGACTTCGCCAACATCAACGCCCGGGCTCACATCGCCATCGAAAAGTGCAACCGCGTGACCAAGGGCAAGAACAGGCAGCTGCGCGCCACGGACTCGGGCGCCAAGCTCGCCAGCGACGACGCGGTGCTGCGCGCGGCCATGGCGGCCCCGGTCTTCGCCCACCCCGCCTACGCCGTCGACCTCCCGGTCTTCCGCGGCTGCTCCTGGCAGCACATCGTGCAGGTGCAGGCGGTGCATGCCATCATCGCGGTGCAGCCCCTGCCCGCCAACCTCACCGCCCTGCAGGCCGACTGCGTGCTCCGCATGCTCAGGCACAACAGCAGCAGCATTGTGCAGTGCACCCAGCTCTACGTGTGTCTGCGCTGCGTGGCCAGGTCCGCCAAGTTCGCCATCAACAAGAAGATGCGGGTCATGTCCGACGGCAGCTGCCACTGCTCCCAGTGCCACAGCAGCGCCTTTGTCCTCCCGATCTCCATGATGGGCAGGATCGTGCGAATACAGGGCGTGTACCTCCACCTCTGCCACTTCTGCTGCTGCATCCACGAGTGGAAGTGCTCGGGCCACGAGTTCACCTCGTGCGAGCGCAGCAACACCTGCGTCCCGGCGACCGCCCTGCTCCAGCCGCCCTCGTACTCCGCCAAGGCCTGCGCCGTGTGCGCACGCACCTCCTCCATCAGCTCGTGGACCGTGCTCGACGACCGGCTCGGCGTGCTCGTCGACCTCTGTCTGTGCGCCAAGCACAAGCCCCTCGCGCACCAGCACGAATCCGTCTACAACATACAGACGCTGCGTCTCGCCATTCTGCACAAGCTCAACCGCTACCGGCTCTCTGCGTTGGAAATACAATCTCTGTGAGACGGATAATCATGTACTTTATTGAAATTAATAAACCAAGATAACGCACACCTTCACGCTACTCTGATATCTTGTCAATCGTGTATGGGTTGACTGGTGCATCACATGTGTCTGTAGCAAAACGTACGGCATTTTTCGTCTTGCCCGGGGATTGTGCTTCTGCGGACTGTGTTGTTGCGTAAAGAGACACCACATCTTTTAGTCCGGATCTCCATATTACAGGTCGTGAATGGTGAAAACCTGGATTTGGGTGTCGGTGTGCATGTACAGATACTGGAGAACCATGTTGGTTATGATAACTTTGATGGGGTTGTATTATACGACCATGATGCTTTTGCTGGGCTAGTACTGTTTCTGTCGATTTGTATAAACTTCCACCCTGAGGACCATGATGCTTTTGCTGGGCTAGTACTGTTTCGGTCGATGCGTGTAAACTTCCACCCTGTTGTATTGTGCTACGCCATTGCATGAGGGAAGTGTTGCATGTTTGCAATAAATTGTACATATGAGTTGTTTGATGCGTTGTTAGTGTTTTTCCTGCTCTCATAAATTCATAATAACGATCAAATATGTTGCATACATTGTTCATGCTGTTCAACAATTCTTGTGATTTTACATCGCTTGGATGATTTAGCAGGTAATTTTTTATTTCAACAATGTGCTGATGAGTAGTCTTAATCGCTCTGCCGACGTGTGTTGCCATGTTACTGTTTGTGATCCCTGTGTCATCTGATTTGTTATGTGTTGGCAACATACCATATTGTCTTTGCCACTCATTGTACATGTCTTGTGAGTGTGACATTTTTTGAGACAAGGCTTTGTGTGAATTTTCAGTTAAATCTTGTGGTGTATTTTGCCGAATTTTTTGATACCTCAGCATATTAATGTATGCGTCACTGAGTGCACTATACGTTCGATTCGTCAAATCAGAATTTGGTTTATGTGTTTTAATGTAATCTTCGATTTTTTCAATTTTTTGGTATTGTACACTGATCAGATTGTCCATGCTCATTGTTTGTGTATAAATGTGTCATTTATATGATTACATATTTATATCGCACGGATGACAACAATAACGAGAACTGTTATAATGAGGGTGCTGGCGTTGTACAGGAGCACGTAGGGTCAGACAGAGCAAGCAAGACTTATCGTGTATGGGTTGAGTGGTGCAGCACACGTATCTGTGGCATAACGTGCGACGGATTCTGTCTTGTCTGTTTTTGATGCTTTTGTTGACTGTTTTGTCGCATAAAGAGACTCCACAGATGTTGTATCTGAGACACTATCGCTATCAGGTAGCGTCTGTACCTTCAACAAACTTGTTGATCTGAACCCCCTTCCTTGTTGCGGATGGTTTGTATATTGTTGTGGACCTGTATATAATCGCACAGGTTGCATATTATGTTGACGATATTGATCCGGTTGAACTGCAGGATGCCACCGATGCGGTGCATGCTTGTGATTTGGATGATGGTGCACCGGTGACCACATTTTCTGTTGTGGTGCATGCTGATGATGCTGTTGCGGTGCAAGCCCATTATGCCGCACTGGTTGCATCATATTATGATGCAATGCATACTGCTGACCTGGATTTTGTCTGATGTGCTGTTGCGGTGCAAGCCCATGATGCCGCCCTGGTTGCATCATATTATGATGCACTGCATACTGCTGACCTGGATGAGGCTTTCCTTGTCTGATATGCTGTTGCTGTGGATGAGGATGAAGTGGCTGTTGTACATTATGCTGAAAAGGTGCCGTTTCTTTGTCATTATATGGTTTTGGTGTAATTTTTTTTTTTGAAAAACCACTTGTTGCCAACCATTTTATGTACATTTCTTTAGAATAAGCAATATGTCTATTCAAGTCATCGGTTTGCTCATCCGTGATTGCATGTCCAGAGTTTACAAGCGCAATATACTTTTGTATCTTGAGATATGTTGTATTGAGTGCACCATAAGTGTCATTGCTCAACTGATCTTTTGATGCATGTGTATTCCTGTAATTGTTAACATCATTGGTTTGCTCTTTTATTGTGTAAAGCATGTCGTGTATGTATTTAGCATACTGCTGACCTGGATGAGGCTTTCCTTGTCTGATATGCTGTTGCTGTGGATGAGGATGAAGTGGCTGTTGTACATTCTGCTGAAAAGGTACCGTTTCTTTGTCATTATATGGTTTTGGTGTAATTTTTTTTTTTGAAAAACCACTTGTTGCCAACCATTTTATGTACATTTCTCTAGAATAAGCAATATGTCTATTCAAGTCATCGGTTTGCTCATCCGTGATTGCATGTCCAGAGTTTACAAGCGCAATATACTTTTGTATCTTGAGATATGTTGTATTGAGTGCACCATAAGTGTCATTGCTCAACTGATCTTTTGATGCATGTGTATTCCTGTAATTGTTAACATCATTGGTTTGCTCTTTTATTGTGTAAAGCATGTCGTGTATGTTTATTTTGGTTATGATGGATTTATTGGCCATTGTTATTCTATATATGTATCATTTATATGATTACATATTTATAATGCATGGATGACAACAATAACAAGTATATTTAACCTGACAGAGTATTCCCGCAATGCCCGTCATCCTCTACACATATGTTCTGCTGAGCAGTGCGAGCGTAGTGGTCGGCCGCGACGTTTTTATGGTGGTGCATCCTGCGCTGCTTGCGCTGTACCTGATAGCCGCAGAACTGCTGCGATGAGGGTGCTAGTCGTATAGAGGAAGCAGGGCGTCCACAAAGCATTTTTTTCCCAACAATACTAGCTGATGCATGCGTGTATGGTGCTCGGGGCAGCATGCAGAGCCCTGTCCCTGGGCCCGACGCGACCCTGACAAGCACGGTGAAAATGGAGGCGTGCGAGCACCCGTGCATGTTGGAGGAGGCCGCGCCGCCGCGCGCGCCCGAGCACCCCCCGGGCTACGTGCATTACACGTGCACGGAGGTCGAGGCTGAGCACAGCGAAGAGGAGGACGCCGAGGAGGACGCCGAGGACGCCGAGGACGCCGAGGAGGACGCCGAGGACGACGCGGAGGACGACGCCAGCAACGCGGAGGACGACGCCAGCAACGCGGAGGACGACGCCAGCAACGCGGGGGCAGAGAGCACTGCTCTCGGCACAGAGCTCAGCGTGGTGGCGTGTGTGTCCTTGGTCCGAGAGGCAGTGGCGGTGCCACCTGCCCGTCCCCAGCGCCAGTGTGCGCAGCGGACAATCACAAGGATACAGGAGACTCTCGACTGGGAGAACTGCGATGAGTCCTCCGCCAGGTTCCAGGCTGTCGCGCAGCGGCTCGACGAGGCCTTCGACAAAGAGCGGCTCGAGGACGCCGAGATGGAAGAGGTGGTGGACTCGTCGGATGACTCGAGCTCGGTTTATTCTGATGACGATGACTCATACGAGTCTTCTTTCGTGACTGATGGTAGCGGATCGGAGGAAGAGGGCGAGAGCGATGACGAGTGGCAGCCGAAGAAGAAGCCGAGGGTCTGTGCGGCCCGTCCAATAGAGGAAGCGGGAGACGCGGGAGAAGCAGAGGAGGTTGTTGCAGGCGGGGAGGCCTCCGAAGCGGGAGCGGCCTCCGCAGCGGGAGACACAGAGGAGGAGACTGCAGAGCCGGCCGAGACCTGGTGCTGTGCAGATGCCGAGACGGCCATGAGCAGCGCCCCTCCCGCAGTAGAGGACGCGGTTGCCCTCTGTTCAGAGACAGACAAAGAGGCGGCGGCAATCTGTGACTTTTATCAGCCGTTGACTCCCGTGCCCAGCTCGACCGAACAGCACGAGGACGCAGGGTTCTACAGCCTGTGGGTGCTGTAATCACAGGTCTCTGTTACGTGGGCACGGCAACATACCCGGCGTGCCCGCGCGAGAATGTGCTGCGCCGCGGCCCGAAGTCGATGGACATGTGCGCAGGAGCTGTGCTGCGAGCGAGAGCGGCCCCAGGCGGTGTGTGCGAGGGGCGGGCCCGTGCAGTCTCGTGCTCGATGGCGTTGAGCCTTTGCGCCACCATCGAGAAAATGAGCAACGCGATGCTACTGAACAAGAGCGTAATAAAGAACGATTTCTGATACTCGCACTGCGGTAGTTTCGCGGTGAGTGTGTGGGTCGCGGTGTTGAAGGAGAAGTGCGTCTGGCTGTCGCCGAAGTGTGCGGTGTAGTGTCTGCCGATGAGGGCGAGGACAAGCGCCTCGGTGAAGCGCGGGTCGCGGTCGGGCAGCGTGAGTTCGAGCCCGGCGCCGTCCGTGTGCGCCACGCTCAGCAGGGCCGAGCTTTCGCGCAGAAACAACTGCACGAGGCTCGAGGACATGCAGGCCTCGGGATGCTCGTCGAGCGAGAGGGTGGTCTCAATGGCGAGCAGGGACTGCAGGGCCCTGCTCAGCTGCGCGCACTCGATGCGCACCCGGGAGCTGGAGCGGTTGGTTTGGTTGGCTGAGGCGAGGCCGCACGCACAGGCCAGGGCGAGCAGCATCGCAAGGCCCTGCGGGTGCGGTCGCACCGTGCGCGGCATTCCCCTCCAGTGCACCGCTCTTAAATGCGGCAACGCAGGCGAAAAAGAAGAGGGCAAAGTAATTGGAGCTGTGTCACGGCTGCGTGTGTGTCCGGGCAGCATGTCCGTCCTCGGCACGAGCGCCCAGCACATATACCACAGTCTGCTGCATCTGGAGCGTGCCGACCCCCCGGACGGCAGCCCAGCTTCCGTTGCCGCGGGCAAGAACGCACAGGCATTCGTGGTGGCGCAGCGGGCCGCGATCGTCGCGGCCCTGGACTTGCTGGATCACGCCAGGCAGACCCGGGTGAGCTCCCTGTGCCGTGAGGTGATGGCCGCGCCGGAGTGCTCCTTCGTGTCTGTCGGCCAGTGGGGCGTGTGCGCTCTCTCGGGCCGCACCGTGAACTCGATGCTGCGTGTCGGCACGCCCGCCCGGACGGTCGACCTCGACAGCAAGTTTGCCTCGTTCGTCATGTCGCTGTGGCAGTTCTGGCACATGAGCGTGCTGGAGCAGACGCGGATGGAGAAATATCTCGAGGACAGCAAGCACGATGGCGAGCTGCCTGCCCCCGGCGACGGCACACCCGCACAGGGCGAGGACGAGACGAGAGCGAGACGAGCAGCTGCGCTTGCGTACGCCGAGGCTCTGCGTGTGGTGCTCGACACGTTCAACACCACCCTGGAGTCTCTTCGTAGAAACCGAGACGCAGCAGCAGTCCGAGGCTGAAGAGGTTGAGCAAAAGCATCGCGAGCGCGACCACGTACTCCACGATGATGGCCTGGAAGATATGGCCCGCAAGGATGAGCACGAGGAACACGCACGCGGCCAGCACATACACCGTGTCCCACGCCATGTACGAGTACCGGCGCAGCTGCGCGTGCTTCGGGACCATGGCGTGGAAGCGGAAGTAGCGCTGCGCCACGCTCACGTGGAGGGCGAAGAACGTGGAGAGGAAGATTCCGACGCCCCACATGTGCGGCACCCACTCGTCCCGGGCGGAAGGCGCGGGCCTTCTGTGGTCGTAGCGAATCACCACGGCCCAGCCCCACACACAGAGCACGGACGCCACAGCGTGCGGCGTGCAGCGATGCTCCGGGAAGAGCGCCTGCAGCGTGTGCAGGTTCTGCACCAGGACCAGCGAGAGCGCCACGCCGATCGCGTGGGGCACGCCGACCCACCGCGACCCGCTGTGTCTGCACACCATGAGCTTCTCACTGATGAACTCGAGCCCAAAGAGGCTGCGCTCGGTGCCGGGAAAGTCGCGCGAGCTCCCGCACACGTCCACACACAGCATGACGACCAGCACGAGGAAGGTCGCGTGCGCAGCGACAAACAACCACCACGTCCCTATCATCATGGCGGCAGGAGCAGATATCAGATATACTAAAACTGGAGCAGTTCCGGCTGTGTGGCAGCGCGAGGGTGTCGACCCATGATGCGCAAGCGTGTTTATTCTCAGCTGAGCGGGCTGCTGAGCCCGGGCGACACCATGCTCGAGGACGTTCACGCGTTCTACGACGCGCAGAAGGCGCAGCGCACGGGGGAGCCGGCGCTCGCGGCGGCGCCCGAGCCGGCCGGCGACTCGACACCGCAGTCGCAGATCCACAACATGGTGGGGACCTGTCTGATCGAGAAGTCGTTCCACACCCTGGACCTGCGGTCGATCAGCCGGGTGCTGCCCAACTGCGTGTACGACCAGCAGAAGTTTGCGGCCATCACCATCCGCATCTTCCAGCCGTGCTGCACGGTGCTGCTCTTCACGAGCGGGAAGATGGTGCTGACGGGCTGCCGCAGCTTCCTGCAGTGCGTGCTCGCGGCGCACGAGGTGGTGCGTCTGCTGCGCCGCTCGACGCACGGCCAGTTCTTCCGGGTCCGCGACGTGAGCATCCAGAACATCGTGGGCAACGTGGACATCGGGCTGGCCCCCGGCGGGGGCATCGACCTCGAGCGCTTCCACCAGGACCACAGCATCTACACCACGTACCAGAAGAACATGTTCCCCGGACTCATCTACCGGCCCAACAACAGTCCCGTGGTCCTGCTCATCTTCTCCTCGGGCAAGGTCGTCATCACCGGCGGCAAGTCCACCGCGGACGTGAGCAACGGCTGGCGGGCCCTGTGGCCCACGATCCGCCAGTACATCAGCGTGTCTTGAAGCCGATCGGGCACGCCGGCACGCTGCGCACGGGCGCCGCTCGGGCCCGGGCCAGCGGCTCGGCCAGGCGGTGCAGCGCGCTGGGCGTCACCGTGTGGGGCTCTATGTCCTGCGGCAGGATGTCTGCGGACCGCAGGATGTCCGCCACCAGCTTGCTGCAGAACGTGGTGCGCTCGCTGTTGGCGAGCGGCGCCCACAGAACGCACGAGTACATCTGCAGCGAGCTGAAGAGCACGCCCGAGCTGGCCACCCGCCGGGCGTGCGAGTACGCCCTCGCGTACTGCTCGGCGCCGCAGGGCACGAGGACGCACGTGTAGTTCGGCGCATCGAACTCGCGCTCCCGGAAGAGGACGGCGCTGCCCATGTACACCGAGCACGCGTGCTTGTCCTCGAACTGCAGCTCGACATGGCAGAAGGGCGGGTCTATGCGGGCGACCACCTTGTTGATCCAGCCCTCTGAGTCGCCCGCGGGGTCGTAGAACCACAGACGCACACAGGGCATTACACGCATATCTTACATTGTTTATATAAAGAACGCACAAACTCTGTGTTTTCAGGTGCGAGGGTGTGTGTTCGGGCCTCCGAGCTCAGCACTTCTGTCGCAGGCGCTTGAAGCCGCCCAGGTCCGACACCTGCAGCGAGGTGGCGGTGCGGGCCTGCGTCTGCAGCGGGCCCTGTGCCATCGTCTCCATGAGCATTGTCTTGTGGTTCAGCAGTCCCTCGTGCATCAGGTCGATCTGGCTCTGCACCAGCGAGAGCTCAGAGGCCAGTGACGCGGGCTGTGACTTGAGCGTGCGGATCGCTTCCGTGTGGTGCTCGAGCGCATTCTGCACCGACTCGAGCGACGCAGCCGACTTGCTGTGGGTGGAGCCGATCTGCTGCGTGTCAGCATGCAAACGCTGGAGCTCGGTCCGGTGATTCATGAGTCCCATGTCCATCAGACTGAGCTGCTCGGAGTGCGACTGTGTGTCCGAGTGCAGCGATGCCAACTGCTGCTGCAGTGTCCCGAGCTGCTCCTTCGTCGCCCTGATCGCCTGCGCGTGGTGGCGCAGGCCGTTATCGATATCGAGCTCCCGGGACTCCGAGGAGCGCAACGCAGACACGGGCTGCTGCGCCGCATGCTGCTCGGCATACACTTCCTGAAGACTGCTGAGCTGCTGCTTCAGGCTTGTGAGCTGTGCTGCTGTGTCTTGGTCCAACGGCATGCATGCCTGGCTGGCGGTGCGCCGGTCGGACGGGTCCTTGCACAGGTCACAAGCCACCCGCGCCGCTACGTCGTGGATGCTCTCCAGCGACTGCACCGGGCGCGAGAAGACCGACTGCGGGTGCGGGGCTGCGAGGGGCTGCCCGTTCGACACGCCGACCTGCGCAATGTTCATGCGCACAGTGTGCCCGGACTTGTCCAGGTTCACGCAGTATTGGCTGTCCGACACGGGAGTGGGGTGCTCCATGATGCTTGCGAACTGGACGCCGGGACGGTAGTCGATGACCCCTGCGTTGCTGAAGTTGGAGGTGCTCGGGTAGACGGTGCCCTCGCTCGTCGTGCGGACACCCCTCATGGCCTTTGTTGCGAAAGACATTGCTGCTCCTTACAGGCTTGTTAAATAGTGGTCGACACTACATCGGGACGCGGTCCCTGGCAACAGTGCCTTCGAGAAAGAAGACCCATGTCAACACGGACGACACGACAAGGAGATACATGACGCCCACGAACAGCAACTCGGTCATCACAACCTGCCGCATCGGGCCTGACACGCGGCCGCGTTTATACGGGGGCACGCGGGCCTTGCACTCGCCGGCAGGCTACGCGGGGACCGGCGTGTACCCCAGCACCACGTGCGTGTCTGTGCGCGTCTGGGCCACGAAAAGCAAGTCCTCATACAGCTCTCGCTCCGCGGCAGCGGGCGCGCCGAGGGGCACTTTCACTGCGGCGGAGGCGCCCCCGAGCTCCTGCAGGACCAGCTGCAGCATCTCGGTGTGGCACTGCCGCGACGTGCAGTAGTCCGAGGCCTCCCGGGCACTCACAGCCACCTCGCCTGTGTACAGGGGCCGCAGCGTGTGCGTAAGGGCGTCTGTGCTCACGCGGACGGGCAGTACAGCCACGACCTGCTGCGCGCGCTGGCACACCACGCCGTACGAGGCCTTCTTGGCGTCGAGCAAGAGCTCCGGCAACCGGCCAAAGTGCGCAAACCGATGCGGCTGGAGCAGGACCAGGGAGCCGATGTCCGTCTTGTACACGAACATTGCCGGTGCGGCGGGCACGTTTATATACCCACGCGTCCACCGCTGCCGGTTCGTGTGTGCAGGCGTATGCTGGTGTGGTATATACGGACAAAGCCGACGCGAGACAATGGAGTTCTGGGTTCGCTTAAGCACACTTTTTATTATACAATTAATGGCACTGTCTGCCCCCGCAGCGGGCCTAGTGCCCAAGTACTACACGCATTTCCAGATATCCGCGCACAACAATGCAACGCTGATGAACAGCATCACCCAGTTTTTGCAGGAGCTCTGCCAGGTGGTGCCAGCGCTGCCTTGCTCGGTACCGAATGTCACCGTGCACGGCGGCGAGTCATGACAAGAGGCTCATGCGCTTGCGTTTCTTGCCGCCGCTCACACCCTTGTTGTCGAGCCTGAGAATGACGCGCATCACGTGCGCAGCGCCGGGGTTCGAGCGTGCGCCCTCGGGATGCTGAAGGATGCTCTGCGCCGCGGCCGAAATGGTCTCCATCTTGTCGAGGGAGGACAGGAAGATGTCGAGCGCGCGACCACCGCCGCCGTGCTCGGGGCCCTCGTCCGAGACCATGTGCGTGACGACGTGTTGCGCCTCGGAGACCTCCTCGCCCGACAGGCGCATCGCGTACACCACATGGTGCCTGCCCTTGCCCGGCACGAGCACGCCGTGCGCAGGGTCGCTCCAGAACACCACCCCGTCGCGCACGAAGGTGCGCATCAGGGCCTCGTCGGCGCCCGTGAAGGAGGCGTCCTCCGTCTGCGAGCACGGCCACGCCTCGAAGCCTGCCAGCAGGTGCATGTGCAGCATGACGTTCCAGTCGATCTGCAGACAGGCCACGGAGAAGGGCGTTGCAGACTGCATGGCGGCCACGGGGTTGTCCCTCACCGACACCACCACCCGCAGCGCCCGCAGCGCAATGGCGATGTTGACGAGCTTGAGGGCCTGCACGTGGTCCTTGACGGCGAAGAGCTGCAGGAGCTGCGCGTTCGAGAAGGACACGAGAGGAGTGTCGGGGTGCGCCTCGCACAGCATGCAGCTCGTGGCGTCCTCCTCCGTGGCGTAGGCGCCGGCGGCCACCTCGAGCGCAAATACCTTTTCGTCCTCCTTGCCGAGCATGCGCGAGAGGCCGTGCTGCTTGCGCGCACGCTCCATCACGGCGTTGTGCGCGGCCTCGCTGCGGGGCAGGCCGTCGAAGCACCCGTTGAGCACGGGGTCCGAGGCAGGCACACTCTTGAGCTTGCGCAGCTTCAGGCCCATGCCCTTCTTGACTTGCTCGATGTTGGCCGAGCTCAGCTGCAGGTACACGAGGGTGTTCGCCTTGAGCACCACGGCCGAGTCCAAGGACTCGTCGAGAGAGAACATCTTGTTGAACTTGTCGTCGCCAGTCTTGGCGAAGTTGTCCTCGCGCATGAAGACAGAGAGCGTGACCCCGGCCTCGAGCACCATCGTGGCGTCGCGCACGACCTCCACGTCCTCTCCGTCGACCTGCTCGGTGTCCTTGTACTGCGACACGCGCCCGCCCTTGTCCTTGTTGGTCTTGCCCTTTTCGAAGGAGTGGCAGCAGGTCATGCCCTCGCTCGTCACGTCGTACAGCATCAGGGGGTTCGTCTCCTTCTCGCCCTTCTTCTTGCCGTTGGTGTACGGCACGTTCGAGAACCCCGGCGGACCCACGTTCAGGAGGCAGAAGGACATCGACACCCACTCCCGGCCACTGCTCATCACGCCGAATTGCTCCGACGAGAGAGGCATGTCCCGGAGCGTCACCGCCAACACCTCGACGTCGGGCTGGAAGGCCGAGATGTTCTTGCCCATCGGCGAGTTGTACTTGGTCGGCGCGAGCAGCTGCGCAAACTCGTCGAAATTTGCTTGGGTTTGCTCCTCACACGAGCGGGTCTGGTGGGCGGGTGCCGCTGCACCACTGTCAGGCATCGGCGCCTCAGGGGGCTGCTGGGAGTCGGCGATTCGCGCCGATGCCTTGGCAGAGGTCTTGGCACGTGACGCCATCTGAGCAACCGAGCTGATTCTCGGACACACAGTTCACTTCGATTTTTTTGGGCATGATTTGATCGGGTTTGATATAAAAGAGGTTCGTGAGTCCCGTCACACAATTGCACAACGCTGAGACACAAAAACGAGAAATACCCACCACTGCGTGACTGGAACCATGCCGAAAAAGAAAAGCGGGGGCGGTGAAGGTGATAATGTCGCCAAGAAGCTTAAAACCGCTCAGGTCGCCAATCAGCAGGACGCCGCTAACAGTGCAGATATCAAAGTAATGTACCAAAAATTTGCCAATTGGATTTGGTTGAACAACTCTCACAAGCATACGGGTATTCTGATTGTGTTGCTCATTGCGCTCGATATCATGGAAGAAGACGCATTCTTGCTGTTTTTCGAACCATTCCTGCATTATGGTGAAGTCCATTTCACCAACAGGATGATCGAGAATCCCTGGTGGAAAGATACTACCAAACATATTTCGATTGAGCGTTTGAATGTCTTGATCTCCTTTACCATTTTGCTCTTCAGTGATACAACAACCACTAAATCAGACTTCCTACGTCACTGGCTGGGGCGACCAGGCATTTTTGCGGTGAAGCAGAATACGATTGCAATGATTCATGACATGGTCATCAAACTGAGCCTCTTTCCAAAGCCGCGATACAAGGTGTGGGGGTTTCAAGATCTCAAGGATAGCACCACCAATGCACCCTCCAAAAGCTTTCATCAGAACGAGGCCAAAAAGCTGCATGATTTGGTGGATGTGCCCGCAACTCCTGGAGCGATGGATGTTGTAGCGGCAGGATTTTGGAGAAATATTACTGAGGCCCACGAATACTGCTTTGCTGACATTTGGCCACCCGCAAAGCCAAAGCCCGCAGCATCAACTCCATCCGGAGCCGCATCGTCTGGCATCGCACATCCTGTGCACGCAGCATCCGGAGGCGCATCGTCTGCGTCCATTGTAGTGCCACAGCCCGCAGCATCCATCTTACCCGCACCCGCACAGGCTTCGGCCCCATCAGTGGCCGTTAATGCGTCGCCAGGTGTTTTAGAGAACACCACAATCGCAGTGAGAGACTCAGGTATGACACGTGGCCTCGTTGTATTTTTACTGGGTTTGCTTAATTTGGTATGTAATTTTTTCAGCTCTTTACTCAAGCAGGTTTTAGGCAACAGCGACGATACCCTCATTAAAGGGTACAACCCGAGTGCCTATATTTGCCCATACTGTATTGTACGTGTACTATGTCGTTTTTACATATATTCTTCTTTTTGGATTTTGTATAAGATGATACTTTCCGCAGACACTCCTCACCGTTTGGTGGTGGAATGCAAGTGGATTTTATGGTCTTGTGTTCTGACAGTTTTTACTTTGACATATGGTGAAGGCTTCAAGATTGTGAATGCAAATACTATTAGTGAATTCATGCATGCATTCATTCGTCAAAACTATCTGTATACTTTGTGTTTCATGGGGTTCTCATTTCCGTATATCAAGCCCATTCTTGATGACTTGATTACAAGCCCTTTGGACTTGACAGTCCCGATGAATTTCACGGTAATAGTACATGCTTTCCTGGTTGTTGGATGGGTTCACGATGTCTGCAAAAACTTTGACAACCAATATGCCATCTTGCAACATGGTGCCTTTGAGGACCTATTCAATAATTATACAATCACGCATTCGTGTTTATATGAAATAGGTTGGCTGTCCCATATCACAATATTCCATAGGACAATGTGGTGGTTCGCTTCAAGTTTTTCGTATTGGATTCAGATCGGAGATTATGAGATTTCAGAAAAAGAACACAGACAATCTGTCATTGACAAGGGTCAAGAAGAAACTTTGAAATTACTCAAGTTCAATATCACAAGCAAAGACTTGCAGGTTTTACACTTGCTTTGTATGTATTTTGCCTGTACAACCTGGTGTAACAATGACATCCGTTATGGAAAATCGTGGAATGATATTGCGTCGTTGCTTCTTATTTGCAACAAGCGGTACATGATGCTCAGACGAATTGCGTACTTTTACGGCAATGTGGTAAAAATGTGCATGCATTACGTTTCCAACACGTAAGTTTTAATAAATCAGCGTTAAACAACTTTGTACGAGACCCAGAGTGCATGCAATTCATTTTCCGATATGTCTCGCCCTGCCATGAATCCTGTCAGGTATCTGATGAAGTCATGTGTCTCTAGATACGAGCGAACGAGTGGATTGTGCTCGTAGTCGGAGGTGTGCTCGTGGATGTGCATCAGATACTCGTACGTCTCCTTGTCTCGAATGACTTGCATCTGTAAATCTCCGAACACGACCAAACGGAAAATGCGGCTCCATTTAGACTCCTGACAGACCTGTAGCACCAGGCGGTCGAGCACAATGCGTGGTCTGCGAACTCGCGAGTAGTACATGTTGTGCTGTTGGGCGATCATGTGTATCTCCGTGCGCTCGCCGCCACGGCTCGGCACGGAGCGTCGCAGCAATTCTTGCCAAAACTGCAATAATTCCTCCTGAACACTCTCCAGGACCTTGTTTTTCCATATACGCCGCACCACGTCTGTCTGCAACCCGAAGGCCTCCATGTGCGTGGAGTGGAAAAATACGGGGGGGAGTTGGTGCATCGACTCCTGCATGAGTTTGTCGCCGAGTTCGAAGCATTCTTTCTCGTTCTTGAGAAAGCCGTCACGCAGGGCGTGTAGTTGTCGTCGGTGTAGACAAACTCGGTGCAGCACGGACTGCGTTCCACACAACTCGTCGATGTTGGTCACCAAGCAATGGTCGATGCAGTTGAGCACGAGGTACAAGACCCTCTTGACGACCTTGTTGTACTTTGACGTCTGCTCGTGCTGGGCCTGTGTCACCAGCCTGGACATTACTGCTTGGCGCTGTGATATGAGGCTCCTGACCCTGTCAGCATGTCCCTCGAAAGTTTTGGGGCCTTGCACCTGCTCGAGGCCATCCACGTGCTTGAGCACACTAGAGAGCGTGACGTACGTGTCCTGTATGACGGTGACTGCCTGGTACAATCGGATCATGTTTTCCGACCAAAGACCTTTTGTGTTCTCATTCCACACTGGCGCGCTGCCGGGCACATCCAGCAGATGATTGCGCCTCAGATTGATGGACATTAACACGTCCTCGGCTGTGATTGTCCAGTCGCTGTGGGTGCTGTTCTCTACCACCGTCATGGCGGCAATCATAGCGGACGACTTGGTGCATACCAGGCTGTCGTGCATGAGTATGGTGGTGTCGTACGCTTCGTCGACCGAGGAGTCGCATCTGTCCAGCACCTGCAACATGTCGTGCACCTCGAGTAGGTTCTTTGCATTTGGCTCGTTGTGCTTGTTCAGGACCGTGGCGATCCTGCCAAGCATGCCCACCAACACGCTGGACGCTGTCAGTGCTGTGGCGAATCCTGTCGTGTAGGCGCTGTGGTCCGTGGCTCTCGGCTGCAGGACGAGGGCAAATACGAAGTCGTCCACCTGAAACTGCTCGTACTGCGCGGTGTCTGTCAGCTGGTATGTCGCGATCCTGGCAGATGGTTCCGCCCCCCCCCTGCGCTGCATGGTCACAGTCACATGCTCGTGTGAGGGCAGAAGCGCGGGCACGGTCATCAGCCAGTTGGCAGATTCCCGCTCCAGAGGCAGCGGTGTGCGCTGGTACCGGAAGACCCCGTGCACCGTGATCAGAGCATGCAGGATGTCCTCGACGATTTCATACTCGATCATGACGCCCGGAAAGGCCTTCGCAGGTGCTTTGTTTACAGTCGCAATGATTCTGCTGTAGTCGCGCTCGTTGGCAGACACAAAGTCCTCGCAGGAGTCGGTGTGCGTGTACTCCTTGCGCGACTCGCACGGACCGCTCGGGTCGCTGTCGAGACGGTGTTTGTTGAGTGCATGCTTCTCGAGCGCAGGTCTGCCGATAGCGGGTTGGTGCAGGGCAGCCGGCGGGGGTTGTTCGTCGGGCGGCGCACACGCGTCCGCTCGTGAGTCCTGATCGCGCGGGGGCGTGGGCTTTGCACACTGCCTCGGGGCATTTCGGCCGGGCACCGCACCGGGGTCCGGCAGTGGGCCTCTGTCGCGGCGGAAGGTGGGCGGGGCGCACTGATTCTGCGACAACGAGAGCTGCCACATGCGCTGGTCCAGGACGCTCCGGGCATGCGACATCAGGCCGGGAGAGTGTGTGTCGTATATATCTGTCTACTCCATCGTGTCAGGGTCGGGTAGTGCTGTGTCTGTACTCTTTGGCCTCCTGCCGCCCTTGTTGAGAACCTTGCGGACCTTTGTGTCCCTCTCCTCGTTCTTGTCCGCCGGCGTGTCTGTCTCCGACAGCGCACGTATGCCCCGGCCGATATCGCTCATCGACACGAGGGGCACCGTGGTCCGCTGCGGGAATGTATTCTGCGGGGTCCGCGCTGGCACAGGAGGACGCTCGAGTGGCGGTGCATCCGCACGATTCGCCGTCGACTGCACCGCGGGGGCGTGGGTGGCTGCCGCAGCATGGGGGGCTGGTGGGAGTGCCTCTGTGGCAGGTGCTGGCACGGACGGCGTCGCCACCAGCGGCGTCTCCGCCACCAGCGGCGTCGCCGCCACGTCCAGGCCCGTCCGCGGGGCCAGGTCGAGCCCGAGCTTCCACCCCTGCAAGCCGAACGGGGTCGAGATGCGTGGTGCTTTGAACAGCAGCACAGGAGCCTTGGACGCCGAGTTTCTGTCTGCAAACGCGGCGAGGAAAGACCGCTTCTGGGGCGCGTTGTCGGTGGAGTGCGATGCGAGCAGCGGGATCACGGCGTGCGCCGGAGCAGCCGGCGGTGGGTCTGTCTTCGTGAAGGGCTCGAACTGCACCCAGACCGGGGCGAACGTGACCTGCAGGAGCTGGCCACGCAGGAAGGACAGATCATTGGCGACGTCCGTGAACTCCGCCTCGTACTTGGCCCGGTGCTGGAACGTCTGGGCGACGCGCCAGTACCCGTGCACGCGGTAGTCGTACTCCCAGGGGCAGTCGCGGGGCGGCTTCGGGACGTGGCTCATGTCGAACTTGTCGGGCACGAGTTGCCAGCAGCACCGCGCCTGCACAAAGCTCTGCCGCACGGTCCCCTTGTAGTAGTGATTCAGGGTGTAGTGCTGCGTGGGAAGCCACGCGAGCTTGTAGATGAGCTCGTCACCTGCCGAAATGTCCACCTGCCGCCAGAAGTTGACGAGGTCGCGGCTCTGCCCGTCGACGGTCATGGTGGTGACGTGGTTCACCGCCGCCTGCACCGGCGCGAGGCCGGTCTCGTGCTGACCGCCCTGGTTCTCCGACCCCACGCAGATGCCGAAGGGAACGAGACGCGTGCTGACCAGGCGCAGGATCTGCATGCGCGAGTGCTCGTCCTTGTACGAGAAGCCGAGGTCGCGTGCCAGCACGCTCCACGTCAGGTTGTTGGCGCTGGCAGCGCTGAGGCGCTGGAGGCCAGCGAGGATGTAGTTCACCGTGGAGATGTTGACGAACGCCGAGTGCGCCGGCAGCTGTTGGTTCGATATGGCTGCGTCCATCATCGCCGAGTTGTTGTACACCAGGCTCTGCACCCGGTTGCTCTGCAGCACAAACGCGATGTCTCCCTGGTCCACCGCGTGCGAGAGCTCGAGGGTCGAGCGGTTGTTCGCGAGGTCGGCGTACGGCAGATACAGCTTCGGGATGATTTTCTGGATGCGGTGCGGGATCTGCTGGTAGCTGCGGTCCGAGCCCATTCGCCCGGGGCCAAAGGCATACGGCTGGATGCCCGAGAGCAGCTCGGAGTTGAAGTTGATGCGGCCGTCGGGGTCGCCGTTGATGCCCGCGGGCCCCGAGAGCGACGTGGGCAGCGGGCCCCCGCCGTTGATGTTGGCGTCGGGAAAACGGATGTTCGACCCCAGCTGCGAGAAGAACTCTGACATTGCCGCGCGGGGCGGCAGACTTTTATATGCAACATATTTGAAAACTAGGACTGCACTCTGTATTTAAACTCGCGCGGGGGCCGGGATCATGGCCAGTTGTAACGTGCCAGTGCGCGAGACCGTGTCGCAAACCTGGCTGTACTTGCTCGCGCGCGTGCGCGGGCGCAAGCCCGAGGACGAAATGCGCCGGGCCACCCTGCTGCTCAACAACTCCATACAGAGCACCGCCAGCATTGAGCGCACGCTCTCGCGCGAGCTACAGGAAATGGCGGTCCGCGTGCGTGGGTTGCGTGCTCGCAACGCGAAGACGGACATGCACGCTGTGCTGCTCTCGAGCCGAAACAAGCGCATCAAGCTCGTGCAGACGACCAAGAAACGCATCGCCCTCGAGCACCACCTGGAGACCCTGAACAGCACGTTGCTCAACCAGCAGGTCATGTCCTCGGTGAAGCAGTCGTCGGACGTGCTCAAGGCCATGGGGCTGGAGCAGGAGCTGCAGAAGCTCGACGACGTCAGCATGGATCTGCAAGAGTCCTTCGCGGACGCCCAGGCGGTGCAGTCCGGCCTGGCCGAGTCGATGGGCTCGGTCTACGACGACGACATGGACCTCGAGGCGGAGATGCTGCTCCTGCTCGACGAAGCGGGCCCCAGTGTCAGCGTGCAGCCGCGGCCGGCCAGTGTTGCCGTCGCGACCGCGCCGGCGGCCACAACCAACTCCATGCACGTCGCAGTCACAGAGACGGTGCCGGAGGCTGACGCAGAGCAGGCAGTGGTGGTGGCGACCTGAGGGCATATTTTTGTGCAGACAATCCCTACTGTGCGCCCGGCGGAAGGGGCGCGCCGCGATGTCGAGCACCATGCTGCCAAAGCAGCTGCAGCACATGCTCAGGGAGGCGAACGTCCCCATCGACAACCACGTGACGTGTCTCAGGGAGCGGGCCATGCACCAGATGAACGAGTACATGAAGATGATCAACATTCGCATCTCGCACCCGTCGCACGACGACGATGACTGCGTTGCCACCCTCTCGAACCTGATCAGATTTTCGTTCGCCAATGCTACTCCACTGGAGGATACGCCCTAGTAAAAGCACCCCGACAAAGTATGCAGCACTATGTATTTATGAGAGTCTATTTCTCTTCAAATGCCAGGAACCAATTGGTATGGTATACTCGATGATTACAAGTATTCACACAATGCTCTCCGACAGCTGGCCATATTCATTGTGGTGTGGTCAATCGTTATTGGCTCGCTCTCAATGAACAACAGTATCGACAAGCACAACAATGTTTACAGACAGTTGCACAGCACGCCCGATTATTCCAAGCACGAGCTCTCTCCACAGCACTCTGCGCATCCCGTGGACGGGTCGATGATGGATGTGCCCTCGCAGTACTGGACGATGGACTGGGTGATGAGCCCGATGCACACCAAGGACACCGTGCCGTGGCTGTCGATGCCCGTGAGCAACACCCTCTGCCAACACGACGGCACGGCGTGCGCCCCGGCGCTCTGGCAGACCTCGCTGACCTGCAACACCTCCTACTCCGCTGCCCAGCTGCCCCAGACCATCAAGGACGAGCAGCCGTATATCTACAAGAACACCCGCACCAAGTGGAGGAACATCAGCCCCACGTTCACGTGCATGGCCGAAAAGATAGGCTTGTACACGCTATGGCTCAATAACGAGCATTCGTGGAGCCTCGCATCCACGCACAACGTCAACGTGCTGGTCACAGCGATCTACGTGCTCTTTGCAATCATTGCGCTCTCACTCTTCCTCGGCTACTACAATGCAGATAACAAGGTCCAGCAGACACAGTACAACAGATACATTCTCGTGGGGTTTGTCGCCATCTACATCTTTGTCTCGTACTTCTGGACCACCTCCGTGGCCCTCGACTCCGACAAGAACTTGCACAGGCCCATCGGCACGGCCTCCTACTTTTACTCGACGTTGTCCATTGTGGCTGCGCTTGCGTTCTTCACATCGAGTGGCATTTACGAGGACAACAGGGCGGAGGCGGCGGATGAAGCGGAAATGCAGGCGATGAAACAGAACAACCCCACACGTTCCGCAGGCACCATGATGAACGTCGGGGGCTTCGTCAAGGAAGAGACCAAGATCGGGGCCCGCATCAAGATGCCTAGTCCAGATACATCACCACTCACCGCAAAGCATGTATGCGACTGCCTGAACCGACCGGTGCATTCCAACTTTGTTTATGGCCAGCTCTTCACGCTCCCGCTGCTGCTCCTGGCCCTGTGCATCCACGGCCGCAACTATGGCATCGATACGCAAACACAGATTGTGTTTGTCACCAGCATGGCTGTGGTGCTCCTGGACTGCTTTCTGTACCGGCTGTGGTGGGCGTTCAACATGCACAAGTCAGTCATCAGTGCGGTAGGGGAGCAGATGGAGTACACCTGCTTGCAGATTGTCACGCTGGTGTGCATGCTCTTCCAGGTCATGATTTTCATCTTCTACATCGTGTGCGAATTGTTCCACAAGGACCTGCGCTGGTTCTTCATCACCTACCTGGTCATGACGACTGTGGTGAAGCTCATCGCATTGCAGGCCATACACGACAACAGCGTGACGGGTGGCTACTATGTGACGGGGAACAAGTACTCCTTCTCCAGCTCGAAAGCACGGATGTTCACCGCGGACATCTACCTCTTTGTGTTGTATGTAGTGGGAGTGAGCGTGGTGACCTGGATGTATGTCATCCACGAGAATCTGCAGTTCAAGCCCTCGTGGATGCCTGTCGACAATCTGCCCGTGCAGTGGGGCCCGGGGTGGCAGACGTTCAATTCTTTCTCTGTCTGAGATACCGTTCTTAATAAACTTCGCTTGCAAGTGTGTTGTTTTTATTGTGTGCATAAAGATGGCCTGCGCTCAGGCGCTGTACTCGACTCTGGTTGCTGGTTGAAGCTGAGGATGAAGAGCATGATGCTAGTGTAGAACACGGCGAAAAAGCCCAGATACGCGAGGCTCGCGGGTGTGCTGACGTAGTGCTCCGTGTCGTCGGCCGTGCTCGCAAACCACACGCACACCGACAATGCGAGGACGGCGTAGAGCCCCCGGCCACGCTCCAGGAGCACGGCGAGGACCTTGCGCGCGTCGACGCGCAACCGGGACAGGAACGCGCTGTAAACCTCCATTGCGTGTCCGGCGCTATAAGAGGCTCTGAAATACAAATGCAATGAACGATGTGACAACGTACGACGAGCGGCTGCTGGAGCAGCTCAGGGTCGGCACGGAGCGCATGTTTCTGTCCGGCACCCGCAATCCCACCGCCTCCCGGCACAGCAGGCTGCAGGCCAGCGCCCCGACAGCCCGCACGGGCGTGGTGCGGCGACCCCCCAACGGCCACGAGGCCGAGGACATCCGGCAGCATGTCAAGCACAACACCGTGCACAAGTACTGCAAGCTCTGCGAGAGCATGAACGTGGATCCCATGCTCGAGAGCAGCCTCTTCCTGGCGCTCATCCTGCTCTCGCGCCACAACTCCCGTGCCCGGATCGCCAAGGAGTATCTGGAGAGCCGGGGCACCCAGGTCGATGTGGACTGGGACCGCGTACAAGACCTGCCGGCCCTGCAGGACATCTTCTCGTCGTCCTCGGACTGGGCCACGCTGCTCGCATACCTGTGCGTCGAGGTGGAGCCTGCCGCGCGGGAGGGGCTGCTGGCGGACGCGGTGCTGCAAGTGCTCGAGGCGAACCTGCGCAGCGTGGGCCTGACCGAGCCGCACACCCCCCTCGAGTTCACCATGATGTGCCTGCTGTACATGATGCCGGCGGGCACGCCGTCCACGAAGATGCTGGAGCGGCACATGACGCACTGCCAGGTCGAGTTCCGCGACGTCGAGGTCAAGTGCCTGCGGGCCGTGGCTGGCTTCACCGACAACATGCACGACGAGGAGCTGTGCGCCGCCACGTTTCTGCGCGTGTGCCTCGCGACACGTGTGCAGCCGGAGCTCCTGCAGGACGTGGCAGTGGTGCTCGACACCAGGCGGGCGGACCTGCAGGTGCTCCAGGGCGGCACGGTGCACCGGACGAAGCTCCGGGACATTGTGCAGCGGCTGCACCGCAACAGCGAGGTCCGATACGAGCAGTCCTTCGACAGCTGGTGCTGCCAGAAGAAGTTTTCCAGCACCACGGGGCTCAACGTGCAGCGCCTCCTGTACTTCATCAATGCGCAGAGCGCCGCCGTCGACTGCAGCCTCTTCTCCGACTACTTCACGACGGGCATGCTGCACGGTCTGGCCATGCAGGAGCTCAGCACCATCGACATCGAGCCTGTCATCGCCGTCATCACCAGCATCCGTGTGTACAACAACAACGTCAAGAACCTGATCGACTTCCGCACCAAGTGTCTGGAGGGCCTCAACGTCAAGGCACGCGTGGCGCTCACGCAGGCGCAGATCCTGCAGCTCTACATCTGCTGCTTCCAGCACGAGTCCATCCGGGAGCGGTGCTGGAAGGTCGTGCTCCCCGTGTACAATCACAGCATCCAGCGCGCGTGCGGGCGCTTCCGCGAGACGTTCCCCTTCGAGATCGAGGCGGTCATCCGCTGCATCATCACCAGCCACGTGATGGACGTGGGCGCCAGCAGCGTCACGGGCGGGCGCTCGAGCGCTGCACGACCAGCAGCATGAGCGACATGAGCAGGAAGGCCTGCTGCAGCGGCAGCAGGACACGCACGGGCAGCACCTCGCAGGCCCCCACCAGCAGCAGCACCGCGAGGGTCACGGCGTAGAGGGCCCCGCTCGCATAGAGCAGGCACGGCGAGCCCGCGGCGTGGCGGCGCTGCCACAGGTGGTGCCCCGTGGCGGCGACCGCGAGCAGCAGCGTGGACGGCGCGACGAGCTCCTGGTGCAGGCGCATGGGGTCGCCCGCAAAGACGAGGGTCACCAGCATGTGCGCCGCGGCCACCGCCACGAGACTCTGCGAGCTGTACTGGTGCACGTGCATGAGCGTGAGAAGCAGCGGGGTGCCAGCCACGACGGCCAGCGCCACCTTCGTGCCGTGCGCCGACGGGAGCACAAAGTAGTCGCTCAGGCACAGGCAGAGGTACAGGGCGCCCAGCACAAGCAAGGGGCCGACCGGCTCGGGCGCGGCGTGCTTCGCCGACACCGGGCTGCTGTGCGCAGGCCCCGGGCGCACGGCCGGGCCGCTCGGGTGCCCGGTCTTGTCGACAAAGAGCGTGAGGCGCTTGTTCTGCATGCCCACGTCGAAGGCCCCGTGCATCCTTCCGCGCGCCTTTCTTTTTAAATACCAGACGCCCGTGTATATAAACTCTGCGGCGGCGGCGGCGAATGGAGCAGCGGGGCGACTACGACATCCTGTACGAGCTCATCTGCTGCGACCCGGACATTGTGGTGTGCATCAACAGGATCTGCAACGCGTGCCTGCACAACTCGTGGGAGATCTCGGAGAACGGCCGGCCCATCACCGACGCCCTCAAGCAGAAGCTGCAGCAGGTCTACGATGTCTTCATGCGCGACTGCGTGCGCATGATGTACATGTGCGGCTTCGCGGCCTTCTACGTGCGGCGGGTGCACAAGATTCCGCTGCCGTTCTGTCCCGTCATCGGCACCTTCACCTGGCGCTCCGTGGTCTCCGAGTGCAAGAAGACCGGCAGCAACGCCGTGTACGAGGTCACGCTGCTCAAGGGCGGGGTGCACCAGCGCGACCTGCACATCGTGAACTACTACAGCCCCATCATCTCGCCCAACATCAAGACGCCCATGCAGGCGCTGCTCTCGCAGTACAAGGCCGTCATGGAGATGCACCAGACGATACGGGCCAGCAACAAGTGGAACCAGGAGAAGCACATCGTCGTCACCGAGAGCATGGACATCAAGGACCAGACCACGTCGGGGCTGCAGCTGCTCGACGACATGCGCCGCTACACGCTCTCCGGCGAGCACGCCCTCATGGGCGACAAGGTCGTGCGCCTCAAGAACCGCTACAACCGCGAGCTCAAGAACACCAACGAGGCCAAGATGGAGTGGATCCACGACCAGTTCGGGGGCGACGGCCGCACGCAGGGCATCGGCACGCACATCCTCCCGCCCAACATGAACGTGGTCGAGCTGTCGAACATTGTGTACGGGAACGAGTACGAGGTCCTGCTGCAGCAGTACCGCGATTCGGTCTACACCTTCTTCGGGCTGCAGAACCAGTCCACGGTGCAGGTCGCCAACAAAAGCGTCTCCGAGTTCATCTCGACCGAGCAGCACATCAACACGCAGAACGTCATCAACTTCCTGCAGAACGTGCTGCAGCTCGTGTACGCCGAGAGCTTCCGCGTCGACATGCACACGGTGCGGGTGGTCATCAAGGCGCAGGCCCGCGCCAGCGTCAACTCCACAGACGACATCAAGAAGCTCTCGGAGACGCAGGCCCTCGCCCCGCAGCTCAAATACAAGATCGGCAAGCTCATGGACACCGCGATGTGAACGCCGCGGGGCGGGCCCCTCACCCGCCCCCCGCAAAGAAGACGTCCACCAGGCCGCAAGCGTGCACCACGAGACACGCCAGCAGGCACTCCATCAGGTAGAAGCTCGAGCTGCTCAGCAGCAGACTGTTGCGGTCGTGCAGACTGAACTGCACGACGTACCCGGACCTGCTGGCCTCGCACTGCATGATGCTCACCTCGGTGCGCGGACAGCGCTCCAGAATAAGCTGCAGGGCGTCCTGCGGCAGGAAGGCGTTGTCGTATAATAAAAGAGTGCTATCGTCGCGCACATAAATTCTCGACCCCTGCTTGCGCGTGTCCAGTATCTGCTCTATGCTCTGCTGCAGCACCTGCATCTGCCGCGCTGCGCGCCCCCTGTCTTATAGCGTCTGCCACCCCGATCACTATTTACCACGCCTCGGGCTCGGGATAGATGCCGGCGACCGCCACCAGCAACGACACCCCGAAGCAGGAGGCTGTCAAAGCCATCGACCTCGAGCTTGCCCTCAGCATCGCCGCGGGCGGAGGGATCCGGACCCACGACAAGCTCGGGCGCGTCAACGACGAGGTGTGGTCGCAGTTCCGGGACTCGTCCACCCTCGGCAAGCTGGTCGAGGCCAAGGACATCCGCAAGCTGCTGCTCGACCAGATACAGCTGCAGCTCGAGGCCAAGAAGGACCTGCTGCTCGAGGTGGAGAACGACACCGTGATCTGCGGGTGGATCATCCGGTACACGCAGGCGTGGGAGCAGGAGTACAGCAAAAGCGTGAACATGACCTTCGACATCGGCCGCAAGATCACGGCCATCATGCACGACACCCTCTTCGAGGTCCGCGAGATTCTCAATGTCGACGCCAGCGCTCTCAAAATCGAGGCCATCGAGGAGGCTGTGCGCCGTGCGCACTCCGAGCACGACGACACGGGTCACAAGCTGCTGCAGGGCGACGACGCTGTCGTGCGCTTCCTCTTCCGCAACCCCTACACCCGCTACCACATGGTGCGCATCGCGAGCCGCCTGCTGCTCAAGAAGGAGGTGTGCAACCGCGCAGGCGCGTACTCGGCCAAGCAACAGCGCCACGATGTCACCCAGGAGAAGGACACGGCCCTCACGGGCCTGTACTACGACATCTGCGAGCAGGACCCCCGCTTCGCGCTCTGCCGGGACCTGCTGGAATCGGACGATTTCGTCGACTATATCACAGACTACATGAGCCTCGCATAGTGCTCGGCGCCGCCCTCCCGGGACCCGACACATTGCAAATCAGGATGAGCACATATATACGAAGACGGGCACGCCGGGCATATGTCCTCGATGGGTGAAGGCCAGACACAGAGCTCACGCGAGCTTTCGGGTGGTATGTACCTCAAGACCGGCGACCCTGGTCTCACTGGCGGGGGCACATACAGCGGCGGCACCGAGACCCTGGGCACGATGGCCCAGTACGAAAACATCTTCGGTCCCGCGGGCCGCGACATCAAGCTCGACCAGCAGCGCCACAAGCGCCACCAGCGCTGGCACCTGCCCGACGCCCTCAAGGGCCACAACCAGTACCTCACCGACCGCGTCGACGGCCTCATCACCGACGCCACCAACTCGCCCTTCACCCGCAACATCCTGCCGTACGTCTACCTCGAGAACCCCGACCAGAAGCTCAAGTGGAACGTCTACAGCTTCGACGAGGGCATCGCCTCCCGCGTCCCGTACGAGGCGGCGGCCCGCGTGCTGCCGCAGACCAAGCGCTCGTTCGCGGGCTACACCGTCCGCCAGGGCCTCGCCATCGCCATGGAGCACAACTTCATGGTCTCGGCGGCCGGGCGCGAGAACTTCAAAAACCAGCTCACCCAGCTCGTCGGCTCCATCCAGCTCACCAACGACCTCGACGTGCACGTCGCCCTGCTCAGCGCGCCGTCCTACCAGAAGCACATGAACGAAAAGTACTACGACAACACCAAGACGACCGCCCAGATCTGCCGCCAGTACATCGACCTCTTCGGCATCCTCCAGAAGGTGCCCAACGCCATGGACATCCTCATCGAGGACGCCAAGTCCAACCTGCAGACCTGGGGCAGTCAGCCGCCCACGTTCTGCCTCTGCAACTCCGCCCTCACCTCCCAGCTCACCATGCTGCCCGAGAAAACCAACTTCGTCACGAACGGCCCCGACGGCCTCAAGCGCCTCGCCGAGGGCCCCAACCTCGCCTCGTATCGCGGCCTCCAGATCATCCCCTCGCGCAAGTTCAGCATGGACGCCGGGACCGCCCCCCGCGACCTCCTGCGCCGCCGCGTGCGCGTCGCCGAGTACTACCGCATCCCGTGGAAGCCGGAGAACGTCAACCGCACGTATGAGTTCTACGACCAGAGCCGCGACAGCATGTTCAGTATGAGCTGGTCTGATCTCTTGCAAAAAAGCCGCCTGGCGGGCGCGGACGAGCCAAGTCAATACGACGATTCGCAAAGCGGTTCCGGTCCATGGCAGTATAACAGCACGAAAAAGGAAAATATTCCGGCATATCAACTCAAATCTTTCCAAGTCCGGAATTACGAATATGGACTGTGTCTGAAGGGCAGAATGGCAAAGTTTAGTGCGGATGAATCAAGTTCTGTTTATTTAATGTTGGATGGCTACATGAATGCAACAAATGATGCTCGTTACACAAACAAAAAAACACTGAACTGGGGTCAATGCGTGGAACTGAGTCCAATTGTCAAGTATCAAGACAAAACAATCACGGGTATAAACTACTCTGCTTTAGACGCAGTGCACCAACATGAAGGACTCACAAGCAACAAGCAGATGGACGTATTGGCAGAGCAATCTGAGTTATTCGGTCGGGGTATTTTCAATGATCCGCTGTCTGGCTCTTACAATATCAATTCGGATCCTAGAATTTCCAACAACTTCGCGTCCCTACATAGCCATGGAACGCGCCATGATTTTGAAAAACACTGGGTGGTTGTTTATTTCTTCGATGAGCTTGAAAAATTATACGAAGCTTCGTGTCATGGAAGTAATTCTGAGATGATAAATACTTGGAATTCCCGTGGAGACGCGCTCGCAAATACACCCATGAAAGATTTGCTAGGTTTGGGAGAAAATGCTATTACGCCACTGTTCCACGAAGCAGTGTCCTCTATAGGTATGGACATAGAATACGCATATACAGAAGTCCAATCTATCACCGTAAATGTGCCCGGCGGACCTCGACTCTATGCCAAAAATGCACTAGATATTGGAACTGCCAGGATGAATCCAATGAGGCAGAATGAATTGTCTGCATGCAATTATGAATGGAGACATGTACTTCTCAGTTTGGACGGGTCAATGACAAGCGACGGGGTATCTGGTGTATTTTCTGTAACAAGCATTATCAATGTGTTCAAAAAAACGTTTGAACTTTGCAAACAATCAAGTTTGGTTACTGATCTTATCAATGCACATCCAACCGCTATCACCACTCGAGCACAGCTACAAGGTACCGTAACAACATTTCTCTATGATGCCACTGTTACAAATATCCCAAATCAGGAACGAATGCCTACATGGACTGAAACTTCATACGATGAACATCCAAATTTATTCTTCTTGTGGTTGATTTGTATACCCAATGCAGTTTTAATGCCGGAATTGGTTGCTATGGCCACAGGAGCAAGAAACATGTTCACCGATAATGAAAAACTTATATTCACTGGAATGGATGATACGACGACCGCTGATATATTGAATCCTTGGGCGACGGTGTTGGCTCACTTGTTTGCCTCCTATATTGGACCTGCAGTTTACAGCAAAGCCAAATTCTCAGCTGATATTTTGCGCCTCGTACATACTCTGCAGAAAAAATTTGATGTTAATAATATAGAATGGACTGATCGCTTGCCTGTATCAGTAAGACATAAGCCAATGATCAACACAATGATCACAGCCAGCATTGCATTTCTGAATTATCGCAGGAGGCTGCAAAAAATGACCCACGAAGCTGTAAAAACACAGGGTAAACACGTTTACCACCACGATGCTTTACAGCTTGTGCTGAAGCAAATGCAGTACACATCATTGACAAATGCATGTACACACCAAATTTTCCGAGTCGCCATTAAAAATGAAGAAACAGCGGACGGAGCACAATACCGGGGCTTTGGTTTGACTGGCACTTCATTGAAATATAGCCGAACTTTGTTGTCAACACTGCCTACCGCGACTGTCACACCTGTAACCTTAACTCCAGCAGGCAGTACAACTGTGAGTTACTTCTTGGCAATCCACGATGAATTCAAGAAACAAATGTTGTCCGCCTCCAGTCACATCCAAATGACACACAACATTGTCATGCAGACGAGTAACACAGCTGGCGCCAACATTACACACTTCCCTAACTATCATATCTCGCGCTGCAATGCACTGCAAGATGACGACAGAGAGAAATCCGCCTCGAGTCAAGACAATGCCACGTGGATTGTGCAGCAATTGGCTGCCATGATGCCACTCAGCAACGATGTATGTAAAAAAATGATGGGCATTCAGGAAATTGACAAGACCGCGTTGATACAGTGTGCCGAGATGCTCACTGGCACTACCGATGCAACTCATGAATGGCTGACATATCCTACTCATGTTATCCCAGCTAGAAATACCAACGATAATAATTATGGTTCGTTTGGAGCAATTGGTGGTCTCGCTGTGTCTACTGATACACTGCACTGGGCCCAACAGGAATACAGTACCAATCTCATGCAAACTTTCATGGCGCTTTTCAACCCAAGTCCGTATGTGCGCGACATGAACACCACGGAAACGTTTATACCCTTACACCACAAACAAGCCCTCATGCAAGCGTTTGCAAACGCGATTCAGAATAACACGACCATGACCACGGAACTTGAGACAATATTGGGTCACCTATTTGCAGATCGTGACCAGCAAGTCGCTTTCTGTGGTGCACAAGCGAATGAATTTATGGCTTTTGTGCCGCAGACCGCCGACTCCCAGGTGGACTACAAGAAGCAGCTTGAGCAGCGGGTGTCATGGAACGTAGTGCCTTTTTGCTATGAATTTGAGTCAGAACAAGCAGATGCAGAAGATATCGCCACATACAACCGGCGCCTGCAAAATGTGATCGTGTACGACATACACAAGCGAAGTGCAAAGTCGGGCGACGAGGTCAAATATTGGGCCCACGAGCAGAGCATTTTGAATTTACGAGCGCCAATGCGATCGTTCGACTGTGTCTCCCCAGAGTCTGTGAATTTACACACGCCAGGTAAAATACATAACAACCTGAACTCCGCCGCCGAGAGCGCCATTGCATTTTGCAGAAATATCAACAACTGGGAGGATTTCTGGAAGCATATTGTGCTCGTGTGGGTGTCGCGTTTTTTCCGGGCGAGTACTCGCTTCGTCGATGACGGGAAGGGCATGATGGCCCCCGTACGCGTACCAGGCGCCGCCGGCGGCTTCAAGTACGTGCCGAATGGCATGCATCTCATGCACGGACCGCGTGTGCCCGCGTTTGGCAGCGATCCGTCGCAGCCCGACCGTGTCGGCGAGCAGTGCGACATTGTGATTCTGCGCCCCAACATCGAGCACGAGATGCTTGGCGTGATCATGGGGCGCGGGGGGACGCAGGAGCTGGGCGCCACGTTCTGGGGGCAGACAGAGCTGTCGTGCTATGACGACGCGCAGCATGGCATCTGGGGCATGAGCTACAAGTACCACGAGCGCGCCATGGTGACCAACGAGCGCAACATGATCCGCGCGTACGACGTGGCCTTCGACGGCTACAACGGCGGCATGGACCAGACGTGCGTGCACTGGAACGACCCCGAATCCATCAAGAGCTTCCGCGACGGCACGTACGACCGCAGCAAGCCCTTCAACGGTCCGAGCATGCTGGTCATGGCGCTGCCGACGTGCGAGAACTCGAAGACCACATGGCCCAATCCCATTGTGTACCACGCGGAGGTGGGAGCCGTCATGAGCCCGGACCCCGAGAAGAGCCAAGGCGACATCCCGAACATCAAGGAGCACGTGGTCTTCAACTCTCAGATGAACCCGCGCCTGGCCACGCCGGCGGTGCAGGACAAGTTCAACCAGTACATGAGCCAGCTGGGAATGACCCAGTGGATGAACGCGGACCAGTCGACCCGCCCCGCGGGCGAGTCCTGCATTGCGAACGAGACGAGCAGCACGCCGATGGCCTTCCAGGGCAGCATGCGCATCCTCAACGCGAACGGCGCGCAGATCGAGGACATCAAGGGCTCGGGCCACCTCGGCCACAGCTACGTCGGCATCGCCAGCGTGCGCGAGGGCCGCGGCGTGCTGAACCCGGCGGCCCAGCACTCGATGATGCGGCTGGTGTGAGGCCTGCGGTGTTGTGTTTGAATAAACCTTTGAATTTCAGTCTGTGTGTTCTGTGTCCCGTGTCTCCCTGGGAGCGAGCGTATGAGAAAGAGAGGCTTGCGATGTGTAGTTGATTTATTACTTGCAAAGGCCTTGCGGGCGGTCTACGCAGCGTCACACGGGCACGCAGCCAGGCTCCCTGCTGCGCGCGCCCGGCGCCGTGCGCTCCCGCCCCGCATGCATGTCGACGTCGCGGAAGCCCATCTTCTCGATGTCGGCGGACGTGCACGAGCGCAGCAGGAACTTGAGCCGGTTCTCCACCTCGGTGATGAACTTGGCCTTGAAGGAGAAGACTTTGGCGAGGTAGCTCTCGTTCGGCAGCAGGAGGATGAGCGATTTTTCTATGGGCAGCAGACACACGCTGTGCGCGCTGATGCCGGTCCGCATCAGGTAGAGCAGGCCAAAGACGAGCGTGCGCGTGTCGAGGCCGCGCAGCATGTGCGGGTGGCGCTGCAGACACGACGCGAGCACGAACTTGACGTGCGGGCCCACCGCGGCCGCCATCGCCTGCCGCTCGCCGAGGCCGAAGTCCCGCTTGAGGATGCGCGAGGCTGCCGTCTTGCGCATGGCGGCCTCGACGGCGGCAAAGACGCAGCCGTGCGCGGCGCCGAGCTGGCAGACGCTGGCGGCGAACTTGTCGGCGAGCTTGGCCAGCTCGAGCTCGTGCGCCGTGCGACTCTGCGCGGACGTGAGCAGAGTGTCGATGTGCCGGTCGACCTCCTGCATGTTCAGGTGCTGCAGGCGGCTCTCGCCCGCCGGCTTCTGCCGCAGCATCACGGTGTCGTCGAACTCGTTCGCCACGAGGTTGTGGCTGTGCACGCAGAGCCCGGTGATGACGCAGACCTGGGCGTCCTCGGTCTGCACGAGCTCGCTGCACACCCCCGGCGCGCAGCGGTGGATCGCCCCGCAGCTGAGACAGCCCGCGAGGCCGACGTCGAAGACCTGCCACCGGCACTGGTGCAGGCCGCGGCACGACGCCGTGAGCACGAAGGGGCTGCGCAGCTGCCGCCACACGGCCTCGCACATTGCGCTCGGGGCCCCGGGCGGCGCGCACACCCACAATTGCTTTTTGTAGCTGTTGGAGCGCCCCGCGTCAGCCCGGGGCCAGGAAGAGCCGCAGCACCATGACGTACACCAGGAGCACCACGAGTCCCGTGAGGCTGCGGTCCTCCGCGGGGTCCGGCACGGAGCTGCGCACGAGCATGTTCACGCTGACGAGCACCAGCAGCTCCGAGGCCGTGCGCTGCAGCACGGACTGCCGGCGCACGAGGACCAGCAGCAGGCACGACGACGCGAGCACGGGCGCGGAGTCGCGCAGCTCGAGCGCGTACAGCTGCTGCACGTGCCGCGCCGCCTTCCACAGCGCATACGCCCGGAACTCGGCGAACATGGCCACGGAAGCCGCAGCCACGTCGAGGAAGAGCACCACGAGCAGCATGAGCCCCGTCTGCGTCGCGTCCGACAGCGCACTCGCCGTCACGGTCTGCAGGACCGAGTTCACGGCCATCATGTTGACCGCGCGGGCCACGTACCGCCGCAGCTGCGACCGCGCGGCCCACGCCTCCAGCCCGTGCATGTACGCGTACGCGAAGACGGACAGCACCAGCACCACCCTCGGCGCCCGCACCCGGCGCGCGTACTCCTCGAGGTTCTCCGTGTACATGAAGAGCACGAGCGACTCCACCCTCGCCCGGTACTCGTTCTCGTACGCGCCCGCGGGGATGCTCGCCACCGCAATCAGCACCACGGTGTGCTGTCCGAGCGCGAGCACAGACTGCCACAGGGACCCGCGGCTCTCGGCGGCCTCGCTGCTGCTCGCCAGCTGCGCGAACACCGTCTGGCTGAGCACGACCACGTTGATCTGCGCCCACAGCTGGCGCGGCACGCTCGCCGTCAGCGCGGGCCGCCGCGCCGTCGCGAGGTGGTCGGCCGACGCCACCAGCACGCACAGCATGAGCACCTCGGGCCACGCGGCCACCGTCTCGAGCAGGGCGGCGATGTGCTGCGTCGCCCCCAGCAGCAACACGTTCTCGATGTTGTGGCCGATGCTGCCCACGTCGCGCGCTGACATCGACCGCCCGCGCCGGGCATGTATATATGTCGGCACCCGCAGATTTCGCGCATGTTGTTTGTGCTGCTCTCGTGGGCCTGCCTCGCGCTCGCGCTCGCGCTCGCGTGGCTCTGGCTGCAGAGCCGCACGTACCTGCAGCCCATGCACCCGACGGCCCAGAGCCAGCTCGACTCGGACCGTCTCGTGCACCTCTCCGTCGCGTCCCTGCTGCTCCTGGCGGGCGTGCTGCTGCTGCTGCACTTCCTCGTGCCGCGCGTCGAGCAGGGCGCAGACGCCGAATGGGCGGCGCTCGCCAACCTCACTCTTCCGGACGGCCCAGGGAACGCATCAGGTCCGCACATGTATATATAAGAATCCTGGCCCCAGCGACAATGACCTCCGGCCACAGCGAGACGCCCAAGCACACCGACACGGACAAGACAGAGCCCAAGACAGACATGAGCAACATTCTGCAGCACATCAAGAACCTGGAGTCGACCAACTCGGACCTGCAGAGCAAGCTCTCCGACGCCGACTCCCGCATCGGCAAGCTCAGCGCCAAGACCCGCGAGGGCATGCAGAGTGCCCTCGACACGCTCATGAAAAAGTGGATGGACGACGTCGAGACAAAGGACGAGAACGTCAAGGCCGTGTTCAAGGACGGGCTCAGCAAGCTCGTGGAGAAGTCCGCAGAGGACAACGGCGTCTGGCAGATGATGGTGGCGGCCTCCTCCCTCCACAGCCGCCAGATGCACGACCTGGACCAGCTGCGCATACAAAACAACGAGCTCAAGACCAAGGTGGATGGCCTCTACGGGGACGCTGACTCCCGGACAGTGGGTTCCAAGCACAAACAGACGGACCAGATGTCCCGCCCGGACGTGCCGCTCATTTCCACGGACATGTGGGGAGACTTCGCGAAAGACATTGGATCAGTGTACTGATGAAATAAGCACGTGCACAATGTTGTTGGGAATAAACACAAGTCACATCATATATCCGCAGGAAAACACAGGAGTCATGTTTGTCTGTGTGCGGTCTCATGCCGCGTAAGTTTATTCGCTCGGCAAAAAGGTCGCAAACCAGGACCCGATAAATTGCAGTGGATAACACCACTGCTCATGTAGACCAAGTTCCAGCGCTTATGCGCAGAAGGGTCTATATAGACTGTAAGGCATCATTACTCGCTGTCCATAGAGAGGTCAACCACGTTTGCCGCTGGGAGTGTCTTGCGTTTTTTGCTTGGCCCATTTGCACCCCCACCTTGTCCTGATGAGGAGCCACCGTCTTCGGCAGTCGTCAAAACGCATGAGTCCCATTGCTCTTCTTCCTGACGTGATGAGGAGCCACCTGTTCCGGTCTGGTCAGTCGTCAGAACGCATGAGTCCCATTCATCTTCACCGTCTTCTGTCTTGACAGTCGGTAGAACGCATGAGTCCCATTGCTCTTCTTCCTGACGTGATGAGGAGCCACCGTCTTCGGTCTTGACAGTCTCGCATGGGTACCATTCATCTTCTTCTACACCATATGAGGCAAGGCCAGTCTGCAGGCCAAGTACAAACGAGTGCTCAGAAGTCCGAGCCTTACGTAGCTTTTTGTCGCACGGAGGAGAAGGAGGACGATATGGAGATGCGCCTGTCTTCCCCCCACCACCAGCACACAGATGAGGAGGAGGAGATGCGCCTTTCTTCCCACCACCACCAGCCTCATCTTGCTTAATCTTGAAATTATAGTCCCTGTCCTGACAAAATGGATAGAACTCACGCAACCTGTCTTCCAGGCTGGGTTTTGTCTGCGGAACCTGTTTTGGGAATACGCACTGAAACCTTTGTCCTTCCTGGTTCATGACATAAACCGGGCGAAACTGGTTCATCCCAAGCCCTTCCACCAATTTGTCTGGCTCCACATACACCGAGCGCCGAATGATGTCCCTTCCAGGGCGGAACGACTTACCGTTCGATAGAAAGGTGACATTGTCGAGCAATCCATTTAACACTTTCATGTTTTGTATGGTGAATCTCGCATCCTTCCTCGCGCCAGCCTGCTCGGTCAAGTATTTTTCCAAGTCCTGGCTCTGAATTCGATCACCTACGCCGTTCTTGCCGTCCTCGAGGAGCACCCAAATGTTCAAGAGATTATCTTGCTTTTTAATCGCACAGGAAAGGTGATCCCCTGACAGTTCTATCATTTTTTCGGCAAATTTGCCGAAATGCGTGAGCCAGAACGGGACGGGGATCGAGGCTTTCTCGGCAACGATCAGGCACAGGACTGACTCAATGGCAGTTTGGTGGGTGGTGCGGAACATGAATGTGATGAACCATTTTTCCAATAGATACATACAATACTCGCCGTTTGAGAAAGATTTTCCCCTGATGTTGACGTCATAGCGGCCGTCGAAATTAAGATTATTGGGTCTCCATTGATCTGGGTTGGACTTGGTCTTCACCACGTTGTTATATGATTTAAACGATTCATCCTGTTCCTCATACGGCAACATTTCCTGGGATTCTTTGCGCGAAATAAAACATTGAGCCGCCTTTTCTGCCAACCTGATGTGCTGCACTTGCGCATACACCTGGTCGTTGTGAATGTCTTGTTCTTTTTCTACCACGCACTTGAGCGGGGCCTTGAGCTTGCCGGTGCCCTTGTCCGTCTTGACCGACATTTGTTTGTGTATTCGTTCGACAAGTGTGTCTTAAATATGAACTTAGGCTTGGTTGATCCGGAAGTCTGCCCACACATGCGAGGAGATCGCGTCGTGTGAGAGATTTTGTAACATTTGCCACTGATTGTGCTGACGGCTTGTGTACTTCATGGTGTTCACCAAGACCGCCAGGGACGCGTGAGGACGCATCGCGCCCTGCAGGGCACACAGCGCCTGCACGTGGCCGTCGTCGTGCACCAGGCCATAGTTCGCGCGCAGCCACGTGCGCGCCTGCGTCTGCCCGGAGACCGAACACTGCTCGAGCACGAACAAGTTGGAGCGCGCGACGTGCACGTTGATGTACTCGAGGTGGCACAGGGAAGGGAGCGAGAAGCACCAGGTCCGGAAGGCCGGGGAAAAGTCTCGCACCCCGCGCACGAGATCCGTGGCGTTGGCCAGCCTGTAGGCGTCTTCCCGCGCCCGCAGGTGGCTGGCGAGGATGCGGCCGAGCGATATGCTTGCGTTGCCCTGAAACGTGCTCTCGGCCACGAAGGTCAGCAGCGTGCCGAGCTTGCCGTGGACCCGCCCCCCCGCACCGACGCCCTGCCCCGCATCCCTCGCGTGCCGCATCCGGTACACCGCGTCGCGGCCCAGGCCCGCCGCGGCCCACACCCTTCCTGCGTCGTAGCGCAGGCGGTGCGTGCCGGGCGCACACACGGGCACCAGGTGCCGCACGTCGCGCACCGCGGCCACGTCCATGATGTTCAGCGGCTCGTCGAGCATGGCGAGGTGGAACACGATCTTGACGGTCGACACGTTGGCGCCGGAGAGCCAATACGACACGGTGGACGTGTTGGCGGCGGGCGAGACGAGCGAGAGGGAGCCCGGCACGGCGCGCGTGGCGTTACTCAGCGAGAAGCGCTCGCAGTCCTCGACGTGCGCGAGCTGCGTCATGCCGAGCGCGCTGCTTTGCATCCGCATGGGAGCCCCGCGCGCGACCGTCACGATCTGGAAGACGTGCTCCCCGGAGGCGAGCACGCGCCACAGTCCCACGCGCACGTCAAAGAGAGAGAGCGGCAGCATCTGCTTCGTCCGGGTCGTGTGTGCCGTCGCCACCGCCCGGGTCGTGCGCAGCTCGAGATGCTTCGTGACCGCGTGCCACGTGATCACGTCGACGAGCGAAATCGCCAGCGCACACACCTGCGTCTCGGCCTCCGTGCGGCAGGTGCCGACGCTGGCCAGCACCTCGTCCGGCAGCTCGAACTCGAGCGCTGTGCTGCCCCGCGCCGCGGCCGCGAGCCCCGGCAGCCCCACGCACGTCTCCGGCGCCGCGGCTACGTGCGACGCAAGCAGGCCCATCTGCTCGAGCGTCGACACCCGCCAGTGCGCTGCGAAGCAGCACCCGGCCGCGCCCCGCTTGCACCCGGCCGGCGGCGCGCGACCCACCACCACTGCAAAGTAGCCGTGCGCGCTGTGCGAGACGCGCACTCGCGAGACGCCCTGCAGCCACGTGTAGTCTCCCACGAACAGGTCGTGCGTGAACTCGCTGCGTGGCGACGACGCCAGCGGCGCGACGAAGCAGTCCTCCGAGCCGTCGGGCAGAGGCACCCGTTCGTATCCCGCGTGGCACGAGAACTGGCACGAGAGCGCCGCCGTGTCCTCGAAGACCTTGAGCAGCACGTTGCCAACCTCGCAGCTCACGCAGCCGAGGAACTGGCGCTGCGCGTCGCGCCACCGCGAATGCCCCAGACAGCTCACCCCGCAGCTGTAGGCGTCGTTGTACTCCGCGCCCGGGGTGCGCGCCTGGTGCAGGGACTGCCGGTTGAAGAGCGTGTCGTTGTACAGGCACGGCAGACACGCGCTGTCGCTGGTTGCGGTGTGGCCTCCTCTGTAGAAGCCCGGCGCACACGAGGACAGGTCCGTCGAGTAGAGCCGGCACACCCTGTCGTGGGTCGGCTGGCATGCCCGGAATTCAAACTCGTGTGCATAGTCGCACTGCGCACACGTGTCGCACCGCGCGTTCGAGAACTCCGTGCAGGCCTGCCCCGTGTACTCCTCCCCGTCGCTGCACGAGTCGCACGCGTCGCAGTGCGCATCGCTCGCCACGTCACACCACACGCTGGTCCAGATGCCGGCCGCCACCGAGCACCGTGTGCACGACGAGCACGCGTGGTTGCCGCGGGTGCTCTTGAAGGTGTCGCCCTGCACACACGACTCGCACGCGGGCGGAGCGCCCGGGACCTCGGCGAAGCCTGCCGAGCACAGACACTCGGCGGGGGTCGAGGCCGTGTCGTCCGCGGTCTCGCTGTGCGCTCGGCAGGTCTGCGCGTGGTCGTCTCCGATGCAGAAGCTGCCCAAGCCGCACGCCACGCAGCCTGCGGCCCCGGCCCGCAGCCCCGGGCGGCACGTGCACACGTCCTGCCTGGTGAGGCCCTGCGTCCATTGGTCGGCGTCGCACGCAAACTGCGAGCCGTTCACGCAGAAGTGGTCTCGTTCGCACTCGAGACACGCGGTGTGGTTGGCGTCGTTGTGGAAGCCGTCCACGCACCTGCAGTCGGAGGGCGCGTCGGACCCGGCCGGCGCGCGCATGCGCTCGTCGCTGCAGTTGAAGCGCAGGTTGTTGACGCAGTAGACGTCGACTGTGCACAGCGCGCAGGCGAAGTTGGCGGGGTCGGCGGCGAGCTCGGCGACTCGGTAGAACCCGTGCAGGCAGTGGCAGTCGTGCTGCACAGCGTTCTCGACTCCGAACGTGACCGAGTGCGCGGGGCAGTCGTGTGACACACCCTCGCTGCAGTACACGTCGAAGCCGCACCGCACACACCCCTGCGCGTCCCCCTCGTAGCCGGGCTGGCAGCCGCAGCTCGAGCGCACGCTGCTACCCGCCAGGCTCAGCGCGTTGTTGGTGCACCGCTCCCGGTGAGCGCCTCCTTCGCAGAAGTAGCCGGGGGTGCACTCGGCGCACACCGTGTCCCGACGGTCGTTCGCAGACGCCAGCCCGCAGCTCGGCTGCGCAAAGGACCCGGGCGCGCACACCGAGCAGGCCGTGCACTCCACGTCAGCCGTCACGCTGCACTCGGCCGCCACGAAGCTCTCGGCTGTCCCCTCGTCCGCACAGTGCTCGCGGCACGCTGCGCACTGCACGCTCGCGAAGCCTGCTGCGAAGGTGCCGTCGGGGCAGAACTGGCAGGCGTACGAGTTGTTCTGGTGGTCCTTGAAGGTCCCCGGCACACACGCCCTGCACTGGTCGTCGTCCAGCTCGTAGCCCTCGTCGCAGTCGCACGGCCCCGTATGAGCGCGCCTACGCCCCAGGCTCGAGCTGTGCGCCGGGCACGCCTCGCACACGGTCTGCCGTGTGCTCGTGCACTCGTGCACCACCCTCTCGTCGACGTCGCACGGCGTGCACTCCGAGCAGGACTGCAGACGGAAGTCGTCCTTGAACGTGCCCGCCCCGCACTGCTCACAGGCCGACTCGGCGCCGTGCACGCGCGCAAATCCCACCACGCAGTCACAGCGCGCCTGCCCGCTCTGGCCGTGCGTCGACGAGCTCGCCCCGCACGGCTGGCACGTCAACCCCCCGGGCGCGCTCGTGAAGACGTCGGTGCCGCACGCCACACACTCTCCGTTCGAGAGTGAGTCCTTGTGCGTGCCGGGCACGCACGGCTCGCACTCGCGGGGTGCCGGTGCCGCGACTCGTGGGTGGTCGTCGAAGCCAGGCTCGCACAGGCAGTCGTACTGCTCGTCGGCCAGGCTCTCCGCGAGGCTGCTGCTGTTGCCCCGACACGGCGAGCACGCCCCGTTCGAAAATTCTGCTTTGTATGTGTCCGCACGACACGCCGCGCATTCGCCGCCGGTCGGTTCATGCGCCGGCCGGCACACGCAGGCCTCGGGCCCCGTGTTCTGCAGGAACTCGGTCGTGTAGGTCGGCGCGCAGGGCGTGCACGCGTCGTTCCCGGTCCAGCCCTTGTGGGAGCCCCGCTCGCACGCCCGGCACGCTCCGTCGTCGAGGAAGAAGCCGGGGTTGCACAGGCACTGCGCCAGCGCCGAGGACCCTGGCTCCGACACCGAGTCTGTGGGGCACGGACCGCACTGCTCGTTGCCGACGACGCTCTTGAAGGAGTTGGCCTCGCACTCCTGGCAGCGGGGGGGGTCTGAGCCTGGGAGCGGGGGGGCGAACCCCTCCAGACAGTCGCACCCCGAGAGCTCGGCGTTGCTCTGCGAGTCCGCCCAGCACGGCCCGCACTCCGTCTGCGCCTCCTCGTCATTGAACGTGCCGGGCTCGCACGCAGAGCACTCTGCAGCGTCCAGGGCGTCGGAGAACTCGCCCACGCCGCATGCCGCACACACGCTCCCCCCCTCCTGCCTGTAGCCCCGCTTGCACTGGCAGTGCTGCTGCTCGGTCGCGCCTGCCGGGGACTGCGAGTTCGTCTGGCACGGGGTGCAGCCCTGGTCGCCGTGCACGTCCTTGTAGGTGTCCGCCGCGCACTCCGCGCAGCCCGCAGCGTCCAGGGCGAAGCCAGCGTTGCACTGGCACGCCACGTGCGGCGTGTCGTGCGAGGCCGAGTCCGACCCACACTCGGCACATACAGTGCGCCCGGGCTGGTCCGTGTACGTGCCCCCCGCGCACTCCGAGCACTGCTCCGTCTCGCCGTTGTCGAACTTGCCCGCTGCACACCTCGCGCAGCCGTCGGCAATGAGCACGTGGCCCGGGTCACACTCACAGTCGGTCAGCGCGTCGCTGCCCGCCAGCGAGGCCGAGTCGGCGTAGCAGTCGAGGCACTTGGTCGCGTTGAGGTTGGGGTTGTACGTGCCCTCGGCACACGGGTCGCAGTCGTCGCCCCCCGGCTGCGCCTTGAACAGGCCCGGCCCGCACGGCGCACACTCCTCGCCGTCCGGCGAGAACCCCGCGTTGCACGCGCAGTCGCCGCGGGCGGTGCTGTTGCTCGGCGAGAGCGAGTGCGACTGGCAGGCCTGGCAGTCGTCGGGGCCGTTGCTCACCGTGTCCTTGTACGTGCCCGCCCCGCACGCGGTGCAGGTGGCATAAGAGCCCGTGAAAAGGTAGCCCCGGTTGCACAGACACAGGCTCTGTAGACCAGAAGCTGGCTGTGACCGCATGAAGGTGCCGCACGGCAGACATGGCTGCTGGTTGCTGCCAACTTTGTACGTGTTTGCAGCACATTGAACACAGACCGGACGAGTCGCAACCGACCCGGGAGGAGCAGACGAGTATCCAGGGTCACAACTACAAAAGTTTCTGGAAAATTCGGAATTGGAGTTTGCATGACAGTCCAAGCATACTGTGCTCCCCAAACCCGACTGCATTTTTCCTGTCTCGCATGCGGTGCACGGAATATTGGAAGTGCTGTCCTTGAATTTTCCCCACCCGCACTGATCACATAAATCCAACCCGCTCGGTTGACGTCCTGGAATGCACAGACAGTCGTCGCGGAAGTCGCTGCCCCCCGGCGCCACCGAGTGCGCGTGGCAGTTCGTGCACGCAGTCGCCCCGGTGCCGTTGGAGAACGTGTTGTTGGCACACGTGGCGCACGCCCCGTTGCCCGGCACGCCCTTCGCGGTCCCCCCTGCGCACAGGCTGCACGCGACAGCGGCCACGTCCGTCGACACACTGTACGCCCCGGCGTCGCACTCGCAGTCGGTGACCGCCGTGCTCCCGAGGCGCCCGTGCGAGCTCCGGGCGGGGCAGTCCTGGCACGCCGTCTGGTTCGGCACGGGGTTGAACGAGTCCGGCGCGCACTGCTGGCACGCGCCGCCGCGCAGGAGGTAGCCCGGCTCGCACACGCACTGCTGCAGCTCGCTCGGGCCCTCCTGGTACGTGCGCTGGTGCTGCGGGCACGGCTGCGCCAGGCCTTCCCGGTAGTAGAACGCGCCCGGCGGCGCCAGCTCGCACTCCTCGCCCGTGCGATTGAACCCGGGCACGCACACGCAGTCCTCGACGTCCGACGGCGAGCCGTCGCTGTGCGAGAACTCGGTCAGACTGTGCGCCGGGCAGGCGAAGCGCCCCCCGCCGGTGCAGAAGGACGTGGCGTCGCACGGCTCGCATCGCATGCCCTCGTAGTACACGTCGTGGAACCCGCCGGCCCGCGGCGCCACGAGCAGCACAAAGAAAGCCACCGCGAGGCTCAGCCTCAGAGGCATTGTGCGAGACTCAAAGAGAGTTATATATCAACAGGATATTTATTAAAATACATTCGCACCGGCCAAAGCTTCAGTGCCTCAAGTACAAAAAGCCACATCAAGTAGCACTAATTTTTGGTTTATATATGTAATGGCTTTCCAGGATATTTTTACATATTTGCAGTCGCCTCATATGTGCATGGCTGTATGAGTACTCGTTCATGGACGCTTCGACACACCGTATTGCATTCTCATTCCAGTGGTTCCTCCTATCTGGATCGGCCCCGTTGTTCAGCAGCATCTGCACGATTTCGTACTGCCCGTTCCACACCGCAGTGTGCAGCGGGAAATTTTCGATGTCTGTGTCGACCAGTATGCCCTGCTCGTCGTCCGCGTCGGTATCCGAGGGATTCCGCCGCTGTGCCCTTTGCTCCGCCCTGCGAGCCGCCAACATCTCGGCGGTCACGCGCATGGGCCTCCGCCGCGGAATGTTGAGCATTTCCGCTCGTTGTTCGGCGGAGCACCCGTCCAGGCAGAATTCGATCATGGCCCGGCAGCCCTGCTCGCACGCAAAGTACAGCACGGGCTTGCCTCGCGGCCACCTGGTAAGATCCAGCGGCGGCCTCAGAACGGGTTCCGTATCGCCTCTCCCCTTAGTGTATCTCGGGCTCCGGTAGAGCTTCAAATTGCCGCCGTTCTCTCTCTTCGTCACGAAGAAGGGCAGGACGGCTTCTCGGATCTGCTCACGAGTAATGTTGTCTTTGAGATTCGAGCCGTCCCGGTTCATCAGCAGGGTCTGTAGCCAGTAACAGTACCAGTCTCTGGCCAGATCAGTGCCTCCCGGTGATATGTCGCGGCCATCGTACGGTCGAATGAGACTCTTGACCCACACCTCTGCCTCGTTGCTGCACGCGGACCCGGGCTTGTACAAGAGCGACGCCACGCGTGTACCAGCCTGGGCAGCCAAAACTTGCTTGTTGAGGAACTCCGTGATCACCTCGTATCTCCCCGTCAGGTGAAGAGACTCTGGGTCGTACATGGTGCCCCGGTACGGGTTTTGGAGGTTGAAGCGCAGCTGGCCCAAGAGCAACTCCCGAGGCATTGTCCTTGACCGCATGGTCGCTTGCTCCGTCTCGCTCAGTTTCTTGCTCAGTCTCTCGGGCATGATGGTTTTCGAATTAATCCATTGATACATGTTTATTTGCTTCGGGGTCAGCGTGGGACTGTTCGTGAGATGCATGTTCAGAACTAACAGCGCTTCCATCGCAGCCCGTGACATGTCCCAGATCTTGTCGCTCGCAAGCAGATGCCACTCATATCTCCGCAGCGTCGCCTGCGGACTGAAGTAGTCGGTCAGGGTCTTCACGTTCGCCCATGCCGGCATCGTGGTCCCTTGGATGTGTGCGGTCACGAGTGCATCGTTGTCCATCCGGATGAGTTCGTCAAGTTGCACGGCGTTGCGCTTGCGCAGCCCGGGCCAGCCGGACTTGTCCACCATGTCCGGCGCGTGTTCTGCTTGCTCCTGAGCCGTGCTGTCGTTTTCAAGCTCCCGTTCTTTCATCTTATCGTCATTGTCTTTTTTCATCTTCTTGTCTTTGTCTTCGAACCACCCCAGTACGTCGAAACTCACAGGAATAGATTTTTGTGCTAGCTCTTTATGGAAGCTATCGTACATGATCTTTACCGCCTCGAACGAGTATTTTCGGTGCTTGGTCTGTGTCACGTCGTTGTTGTACCACGCCAACTTCGAGTCGTGTAGCTTCACCGACTGTCGGTGGAGGTCCCTGTTCACATTGTCCTCCTCGTTATCGAAGGACGAGTGCCACTCCCGGGTGTAGTCGATGTTCTCTGTCACAAAGCTCGATGGATCGCCCTTGGATCTGAAATGAAAGTCTATGCAAGCCGGCACAGTCCATTCTGAATAGCTTTTAGGAGTTCTATCATATCCCCTCTTCGGAGTGTACGTTTTCGTTTGCTTCGGTTCGAAGTTGTCCGGACAGCACTGTGTGCGCACCTCGGAGCTCGCGCTCGTACCCGTCTGGAAGAGGACGGCTCCCGGGAAGTAATAGAACGACTGTGTCGGATTCGAGGCCGTCTGGTATGGCTCGCGGGTCTTGGAGCTCATGATCGCGCACGACGTCGTCGCCTCCTGCATACGCCGGAACCACCGCCACTGCACGAAGTTGTCCGTCTCCACCTGCCTGTCCACCCACAGCGATATCGCGCGGTTGTGCCGGAAAAGGAGGTCGATCTCCCCGCGCAACACCGCCAAGCGCTCTGTGCGGCTGATCGCATACCTACTCTCGCGACGCCCCTTGCTGTCGTGCTTGGGTTGCATGGGCGGCGGCAGTTGCTGCAGACACTTCAATAGCCAGATCTTCCGCAGGGCCACCGTCTTCGACGCGTCCATCTCCTGCATCGCAGACGTCCAGTCCGTGCGGATGTCGCTGATGAAGATGATGGGCTTGTCGGTGTACCTGTTCGCGAACGACACCCAGCGCTCGAGGTCGTTGTTGGTGAAGATTTTGTGGAACACCGTCATCCTGCTCTTGTACTCATCGGGCAGTGCTGTCTCCACCTTGCGAATGTCGTAGCACACGAAGTGCACCTCCGGGATGGCCCGGAGTAGCTCGTTGAAGTGGTGCGAATCCTTATTCAGACCCGCCGCGCCGACATAGAGTACTATGACTTTGCTCAGCAGGAGCGACCACGGTTTATTATAGAAATACCGATGCTTCTTCGCTCGTTTGAGGCCATACAGTATCGTGTACAGAGAGCTGTGAAGCAGTTTTTTCTCGCCATTGTGCAGGTTAGCGGAATGATGCAGGGCGCCTGCTGAGTATGGATGCGTGTATTTATTGTTCCACTTTTCGTCAAGCTCCTCCCCCATCGACTCGTCCATGTTGTTCCATATGTCCTGCAGGAACACGGGTTTCTCTTCGGTGCAGAATTTCTGCACTTCTAGTTCCGGAAACATAGCCTTGAGCTCTGTCTCTTGTTGCTGCCAGCTCAAAAAGCCCTTCAGCTGGCCTGTCCTGAATGACTGTTGCATAAATTTAGGCGTTTTCATAGTCTTCAAAAAAAAGAGGACCACGTCATATTTTCCGCATCTCACCGTCTCCGCCCCAATGTAACCATTCATGTGTCGGATTGTGTCAATCATATCGTTCTGCCAGTACATGGGAGTCTTCACGGCGACCATGGATGTCTGCTTTTCGTTGTCGTTTTTCGTCGCAATGTCCTTGTTTCGGGTGATGATGCCCTCGACCAAATGATGCAAAGCCAGTCTGTAGTCGATGATCAATTTCTCTCCCTCAAACTCCTCGATCAGCTTGGGATCCTGCGTTACCGAGTACAGCGTGAGGGCGCTGCGGCTCTGGTCTTGCGACTTCCCGCCCCATGGAGGGTCTATGAACACGACGTCCTGCGTGACATACGGCACATCGCCTTCAGTGTCTTGGGGAATCACCCCTATCACTGCCCCATAGTTGGCACAAATAACTGTGGACTGTGCTGAGTTCGGGAAGGCACGCTTTACTACTTCCATGTTGTTACGGAGCATCATGCATCTATTTTCGTTGATTTCGACTGAGGTGACACTCTCGAAGAGGCGCTCGGTCCCGTCCTGCATGGTCTTCGTCAGGAGAAACTGCATGCTGTCCCCACCGCAAGCGGCGCTCGCGTCGGTGATCGTGAGCCCTGTGAGCCCGATTCCGCAGCGCTGGAAGTAGTCCATCATTTGAACGCACATTGTCCAGTTGCTGTATCCGGCACTGAAGCTGAGCGCCCCGTGCTGGTCGGTCTGGATTTCGCGAAGCTTCGGTGTGTACGTAAGAGTATCTTCTAGGGACCCTCGTTTGCGTTCGCTTACCACAGTCAGATTCGGCCCATATAATGGGAGCTTGTACGTGTCGAGGGCCATTTGCAGACCCTCCTCATTGGATGGAAATTTTTCCCGCAGCAACGTCGGAATTTCCATGGGCTTGTGCGACTTCACGGTATTTCCCTCGCTGTCGACAGCGTGAACCACGTCGTGCCCCCCTACGCCCGTCGTCAGCACGGCGTCGGGCGACGGAGCCCCCGCACACAGCAGGCCCGGGCCGGCGAGTGGCAGCAGCGCCGGGCGGTCGGTCGCCACTGTGCACACATACGGGTTGTGCTGCGCCGCCCCGCGCGCTACAGGGGGCGAGGAGCCAACCAAGTAGTCCATCGCTGCGAGCGGCACACTCATTGCGAGCACAACCGGAGTCCTTTTATACCACACCGCACCAGCGCAGTCGGCGGACCCGCGATCCGAGACAGGCCCCGGCACCGGCCGCGATTATTTTTTCGCGAGCTGCCGCCAAAACTTAGTGTGTGGTGCCGTGCGCGGGCTCTCGGCGATGTCCAAGGAGGCTGCCCCGGCCCCGGAGAGGCTCCGAATGGCCGAGGGCAAGGCGCAGGCGTACATCATCGGGCGCGTGCGGGCGATGGGGCGCCACGCCGACGCGGAGATCGGGGCCATCGCGGCGTGCATTCACGCGCTGCGCTCCCGCTTCCAGTCCTCGCAGCAGGAGTGGGGCACCAAACCGCTCTTCGTCGGCTTCCACGGCTTCGCCACGGACTTCGAGCGCAGCGTCTTCCTGCGCTGCATCAAGTACTGCACCAAGCCCCGCATCGTGCACTCGGCCTTCATGCCCAACGGCGCCTTCGAGGGTCTGCTCATCATCCACCCGACCACCGAGGCTGCGCAGATCGAGGACATAGAGAACCTCATGCAGCTCTTCAAGATGAGCGCGGGCGTCACGGACCTCGGCGCCTACATGTCGCCCCCGATGGTGGCGTGCATAGAGCGCGTCGAGTCCGGCAGCAGGCTCTACGGCAACTGGCGCAACATGCGTGCCGCCCCCGTGCGCACCGCATACCTGCGCGCCAAGGCCACCCGCGACACGGAGCTGAGCCAGGAGCACGTGCGCCAGGTCACGGGCCTCCCCTTCTCCACCGGCAACATGCTCGCGATACACTACCAGCTCAACAACACGCAGATCGAGCTCGGCCAGGCCGGCGAGCTGCTCCTGCGCCTGCGCAACCTGCTCTCCTCGCTGCCTCCCACCTTCAACGTGTACGGCTCCGAGCGCATCCAGGAGCCAAGCCCCATGCACGACCAGTACGTGCGCCACATGCAGCAGCTCATCGACACCCTCATCTCCTCGTGGCACCCGCACGGGCCCCCCCCGCATCACAGCGTGAGCGGCCTTCGCGCAATTCTCATCGACCTCACCTGACCGTACGCACCGCCCGCACCGGCCCCACCGCCGCGGGGCCACTGTATATAAGATCAGCAAGGACGACAGCACACAGAAAACACACACCGCACACGGAGCGAGACAAGCACAATGTCACTGGCAATTCAGGACAAACAAGCACGCAGACGCCAACCAAAAGTGCGCGCCGTGAGCCCCGAACCGTCGATCCGCATATGCCAACCGAACAAGCGCGCCGTGAGCCCCGAACCGCCGAGCCGCGATCGCGCACAAACCAGTCCATATGTGAGCAGTGAAAGCGACGGAGATGAGTACCGTGAAGCCATCGGCACGTGCAGCGCAGAGCCATACACACCTCTCGATACAACACAGATTCCACAGACACCCCAAGGAGACCATTCAAATTGCGTTGCTCATGCCGTGGCGACTAACATATGGTTGTTGCTCCGTCACAAATATGGCGAACGCTACACTCCAAACAAGCGGGATATATTGATCATAATCATGACATGCTGCAATGGGTGCGGGCCAACACATATCGAAGAGTTCCTGAGCGATTGCCGGCAACATTTCAACAGGCATAATGCAAAACAAGTGAAGTTTATGGTGTCAGGCGGAAAATTAATTGAGATTCATCTCGAATGTCGCAAAGTCCCCGATTTTGACGATGTTGTTGAGCTGCTGAAAGCTCAGCCGGTGTTAGTATCTGTGACGTTGCAAAGGAGAGATGGTCACCTTGTCTGTGCGCTCAGTGCGGCAGGTGACGGCGACAATAAGCACCTCCGCGCTTATCACAGCTGGGAAGAAGAGCCGAACATGTATGTCCATCGAGATAGAACCCGATGTAAATTTGAAGAGGGCTACATGTTGGATGTGACCATCGGTGCAGTGTTCGACGATAATCTCATAAAGCTAAGTCCTCGAGAGCTCCTGGGTCAAATTACTCGCCCAAACCAAATGACAAAATCCTCATACGAGGCCAAGCATGCGGTCGTGGTCCAACATGAGCCCGTGGCGCCTCCTGCATTGCGCCATACCATCAACGCATTTTTCTCAGTGCTGACGAGGGCAACCGTCGCTGGTGTAAGTAGCGCGGTTACTCGCCTGTGCGGCAAACGCAGGCGCGAGGATGGCCAGTGAGCGGCCGTCTGTACCAGATATACCAGAGCGAGTGTTTTGTAAATAAACGTGCGTACACACATTACACCGGGCGGGAACGCGCACGGCATGTACCTGCCCATGGCGTCGCGGGAGCAGTGTATATAAGATACGCCCTCGTGTGAACACACAGAACACACACATCCTAGACCGAGAACGGATACCACGGCAATGCCCTGCAATGTACACACAGTGTCGACCGCAGCGGGCGCAGCTGACTCGTCTCTCGACCCAGTGCACATCAATGATCAACATATGCAGTCACCCAGACACTCACCCGAGCCCGTAGACCGTAATGGCTCGCGAACAGTGCAGTACGAGGGCCCTCGCTCTCCCGAGCCATTCGACGACAATCGCTCGCCAACAGTAGAGTACGACAGAGCTCGCTCATTAGAGCCACCAGACTTGACGCGCTCGCCAACCATACCGTACTTACGTACCGACCGACACACCCCAGAACCGACAGATTTGCAGGAGCCCTGGCGCGAAAAGACGTTGGAAGTTACAGATAGTGATGACGAGGAGCCAGACGGGCGCAACGCGAATGGATACCACACGCTATCAATACACAATATACCGTTCTCAGACCAAGGGCAATACAACACGTGCTGGACTCATGCAGTGGCCACATGCGTGTGGTACAAGCTCCGCCAACAGTATGGATTAAGGTTGACGCCTAGTAAGGACTTTATCATATGCACGATCATGACACACTGCAACGGGTATGACGCGAGAAACGCAACAAGGTTTCTCAACGACGTGCACAGAGTGCTTTTCCAGGACGATCCCAAACCAATTTTTTTCCCCGTGCCGGACGGTTATATCAAGATCAGAGTCACCTACAAAACAATTCCCACATATGAAGATGCGGTCTACCGACTTCGGCAAAATGAGCCAGTATTGGTGTCAGCTGACAAGGACGGGGTACGAGAGTGTCACGCTTTGTGTGCGATTAGTGTGGGCGTCGGAGACAAACAAGGATACCTCCAGGCGTATCACGACTGGAAAGATGAAACACAAACACTTGTGAGTAAGTTTCGTGAGAAAGATGCATTCTGGTATCACAGAGGATTCGTCCTGACAGTGAGGATCGAACAGGTTTTTGACGCTCAATTCAAGCCTCTGAAGGATGTCTTGAAGCATGCGCTCGGTTCCGGTCCCTTGCCCTGGCTGACAGCAAAATTGCCTCCAGACCCCAACACCGACGACGCCGTCCACGACATGGGCAAGCGCAAGCGCGAGGACGACCAGTGAGCGGCCATCTTACACAAGAGAGATTGTCTTATGAATAAACGTGCGTACACACATTACACCGGGCGGGAACGCGCACGGCTTGTACATGCCCATGGCGTCGTGGGAGCACTGTATATAAGATACGCCCTTGTGTGAACACACAGAACACACACCCCAGACCAGCTGAAATTCACACACAATGTCGACCGCTGAGGCGCATCCCTGGCAAGTCACAAATGACGGCAAGGACCCCTCACGCCCGGAAGGCGAGCGCGACGTGCATGGACACTATCTTGTTGACGCGAGTGAGATTCCAATGATACCCCAAGGAAATTACAACACCTGCATTGCTCATGGCATGGCGACAATCATGTGGTTGATGATCATGAAAAAACACGGCCCAAGCCTCACTCCGTGTAAACAGGTTGTCTTGACCACAATCATGGCAGCCTGCGACGGGTACAGGTCAAGAGCTTTCCGAGTTTTCCTGCAAAATGTGCAGACTCATCTAGACGAGCTCAATTCACACAAGGTGTATTTTCCCGTGCCAGGCGACCGATTCATTGCGGTCAGTGTCAAAGTCCATAAAGTCAACGACTTTAATGTTGTGGTACAGCTGCTGAAATCACAGCCTGTGTTGGTAGAGATCAACACGGGAAAAAGTTGTAGTCACATTGCGTGTGCCTTCAGCGCGCAAGGCGAGGGCGAAGGGAAATACCTATATGCTTATCAAAGCTTCAAAGACAAGGAGATCGTGGAGGTGAGGCAAGATTCGCAAAAAAACCACGATCAATTTATGGTTGGCTTCCGCGTGGAAGTGACTATCCTTGGATTGTTTGACTTTGATATGATTAAGGTGAAGGATCATGGGCACGACGCCGTCCGTGCGACGGGCAAGCGCGGCCGCGAGGATGACCAGTGAGCGCGCACGTGCCCCAACAACTACTGTTTTGTGAATAAACGTGCGTACACACAACACACACACAGACGTTGAACAGTGCTCTAGTCGTTTATTAGAACCCCACGGCAGAGACGTTGAACAGTGCTCTAGTCGTTTATTGGAACCGCCCGGCACCCGGCACGCCGGCCACCTCTCTACTCGAGGGGGTCCAGACGCAGCCACTTTGGATTCTGGCTCCACGGGTGCTCCTCCAGCCGCCAGAGCTGACACTTCACGTTCTCGAAACTGTATGTGAGGCCCGGCAGCCACGTGCGCAGGATATTCAAGCGCTCAGTCTCGTCAGATGTTGTGAAGTCGCAGGGCCACACACTATTCTCCCTGCGCATCCTCGCGAGCACGCTGTTGATTGCCTTGTTGTCGAGCCTGATCCGCAATTTCTTGCCGTGCTTTCGGTACTCCTTGTCCAAATCCTTGAAGAAACGGGAAGTGCTCACTTCCTCGAGCGGGTCGGCCGGGGGGTCGGGCATCTCGTGCTCGGGGGCGGGCGAGATCATCACCACCGCCGCGTAGCTCTGCTTGTACACCTGGCCTGCCCGCGACGCTTCTGTCTCGTGCAACTGCCTGTGCACCTCTTAAATATCTAAGCAGCCACATGCCGCCAGGGATGCTGTCATGTGACTACACGTTTATACACACCAAACACACCGTGCAATAGCGGGTGCACACACGCCCACTTGTGCCGCACAAGACACGGAAGCTCGGATCAGAGTTTATTCAAAAACGACATGCGGGCAATCGAGGGTAGGCTCGCACGGCCACACCCTGTGCTCCAGCCCTTTCTACCTACTAGAGGGATGTCGTGCTGTTGATGCGCTCATCGTTCAAGAATTTGATGCCATCTGTGCAGTGGTACTCCAGCATTTCCACTACATTGCTCAAAAGATGCCCATGAAAGTACTCCATGTCATGTCGGATGCAGAAATTTACCACCTTGACGCACGTGGTGACATCCAGCCAGAAGACACATGCACGAATCATCACCTGGCATAGCTTTGTACAGCGCTGATGAGCCACCCGACGGCGGTCGCGAGGTATGAGGCCGACGATGTCATCCACTGACATCATGCGGTTGAGGTGATAATCGAATATCGCTCTCTGTTCACTGCGTTTGGTCCGAGCCATGCGCGTGTTTGGTGCCAGGTGCGCTCCGAGTCTTATATACACCACGTCGATGAGACAGATTGCGCGGCTGTGGCCCGAGCGTCATAAAAGCGACCCCGCCCCGGCCGCGATGCATGCCCTTGTGCCCGTGGCCGCCAGCCTCGTGCTGGGCGCCGTTCTCGGCGTCGTGTGCTGGGTGCAGTTCTCCACCGTCGTACCCCACAACATGTTTAACCAGACGGAGTGGCGCTTGCTCGAGGCGGAGGTGCTTGCGGCGGTCGACGCCCGCAGCGCGGCGGCGCGCGTGGGCCTGCTGCTGGCGCTGCACACTGCGCACATCTACCTGTGTGTGCCGATGCTGCACCTCACGAAGGTGGCGTACGGCGCCTGGCTCGGCCTCGGGCCCGGCTGGCTGCTGTGCTGCGCGTGGGAGCTCCTGCTCTTTGCCGCCTACCTCACGTGCATGCCCCGCAACCCGGCGCCCGTCGTGCAGCGCTTCACCCGACACAGCCGGGCGGCCGGGCGCCTCTTCTTCGACAACTGCATGCTCGCGGTGTCGTCGTTTCCGCTGCACGTGGGCGCCTCACTCGTCCTGGGCGGCGACGTGTCTGTGCTCGAGTTCATGGCCGCGAACGCGCTCGTCACCTCGGTGCTCACCCTCAAAAACGTGGCGTGCGGCGCTGTGCTCGCCGCATCGCCCTCGCCCACCACTCTGCTCGTGCTCGCGACCACGCTGTCCGCTTCGACCCTGCTGCCCACCTTTGCCACACTCTACATGACGTCGCAAGGCCTGTTCCTGGCCGCGGAGCCGGCGGCGGCCCCGCAAGCCCCCCCGCCAGCCGTCCCTCGGCCCTGGCCGCCCCGCCCCCCGCAGGCCCTCGCCGCGTGCTTCGTGGGCCCGCCGTGCGCCCACGGCGAGGACGAGAAGCTGTGCCCGACCACACAGGCCCGCTGACAAGCGCCGCCAGCACGCACAGACCAGCGCCGCCAGCACGCACAGACAAGCGTGCACACAACAAGCCGGTCGCAGATGGATCGTACACACTCTTTATTCGTAAAACTCAAGCACGCAGCGCGGTCTAGACCCCCCCCTCCCGCATCTCGGCCTCGCGCTCGTGCGCGGCGAGGCGGTCCTCGAGGATCACGAGCTTCGCCTGCATGTTCTTCGCGCGCTTCTGCATCTCCAAGATCCGGCTCACCAGGGTCGCGTTGTCGACGCGCTTGTGCGGGCGGGCCGGCGGCCGCGTCTTGCCGGACGGCGACTTCTTCTTCCGCGGCGGCGCCTGGCCGGAGGCACCGGGGGCCATCTCGACAAACATCTCCTCAGTGATGTTGAACTGCTCGGGGCAGGTGGCTGAGGGCGCGGGACGCTTGGCAGGCATTGATGCGTCTCGCGAGCACCTGTCCGCAAACAGCGAGTTTCGTCTTCCCGGACAGCGAAAAAAAAACACAAACATGACCAAATTCGGCTGGGTTTGTGCTCCTGTGGTCGATTCCGAACACCCTCTTTCGTAGGTCTCTTTTGGCAAAAGAGGCATGTCTCAAAATGAAGTAAAGCGGAGCAAATCCGACCGAATTTTGGTACCACCAAAAACATTTTCCTCCGACCCTCCCACTTTTAACTTTTCCTGACTTTTATTCATGAATGAAAAAAAAATATATTCAGAAAAATAATCTTGGAAAAAGTTTGGATAAGTTAATTCTAGGTTGAAGACAGATTTTTGATTTCTGTGGTACAAATATTTGATCGGATTTGATCCGCTTTACTTCGTTTTTGATTTGGGTCTCTTTTGCCAAAAGAGACCTACAAATCAAAATGTTCAAATTCAACTGAATTTGTGCTTCTGGTAACGATTATGAACACCCCTTCCGTAGGTCTCTTTTGGCAAAAGAGACCTACAAATCAAAATGTTCAAATTCAACTGAATTTGTGCTTCTGGTAACGATTATGAACACCCCTTCCGTAGGTCTCTTTTGGCAAAAGAGACCCACAAAGTTGAATGTTCAAATTCAACTGAATTTGTGCCTCAGGTAGTGATTATGAACACACCTTCCGTAGGTCTCTTTTGGCAAAAGAGGCATGTCTCATAATGAAGTAAAGCGGAGCAAATCCGACCGAATTTTTGTACCACCAAAAACATTTTCCACAGACCCTCCCACATTTAACTTTTCCTGACTTTTATTCATGAATGAAAAAAATATATACAAAAAATAATCTTGGAAAAAGTTTGGATAAGTTAATTCTAGGTTGAAGACAGATTTTTGATTTCTGTGGTACAAATATTTGATCGGATTTGATCCGCTTTACTTCGTTTTTGATTTGGGTCTCTTTTGCCAAAAGAGACCTACAAATTAAAATGTTCAAATTCAATTGAATTTGGTGTTTTTCGAAGCAAATCGGTTCCAGGTTATTTATTGGACCGCAGACCCGGTCCGCAAATCCACTTCCGAATTGGTTCCAAAAACATCGACTTCCGTGCACGACGGGCATGAGCAGCACCAACTCGCCACGCCCAGCACCCGGCCCCGCCCCGTGTGTGTCCACCCCTGCCACGCGCCCCGGCATGGCTCAGCCTGCGCCTCACCTGACCGAGCCCTTCTTGCCCGACGCCGACACCGACGTCGTGGCTGAAGCGCAGGGCGCTTGCGCCTCGTTCGCTGCGGTTTGCAGGGCCGCGCTCTCCGTGGCAGCGCAGCGGGTGTTTGGCGCCGGGTATATCCCGTGACACGGCACGCAGCAGCGAGGCGCAGAGACACCGAGACAGAGTGCAATAATGCTCCTATATCATTTATTCAAATAATAAACGGAATGGTGCGTGTGCACGTGTTGATAGTCCGTGTTGAAGTCTACACTCGGTACCGTTCTTCCACGTCTGTGGCGAACTCTGCGTCTGTAGTAGTGGCGCCCTTCTTGGGGGGCGCATCAGATAATCCTTTTACCTTCACTTGTTTTTTAGGTTTGGGCACTATGATACCACCACTCGCTGTCAGTCTAGGCACCATGACTCTTTCGAATTCCGCCGAAGCTTTAGCGTAATTTGCGTTACCAAACTGTGCAAACTTATCGTAGTACACGTTTCGTTTATCCGTATTACTTGTATCATACAGCATCTTGTACATCATGATGATAATCCACCTCTTCATTTTCGCAGTATCCTTCATTGCTTTTTGCACAGATTCCTTGTTCCGTGCCTTTTTATCCGCACTATTTTCCTCGCTAGCTGTGTCGATGCGCTGTGCATTCATGACATACCTCCGAAAAAGACTCTTCCACATTTTGCGCTGGGACGTCCGATTCATATCTTTATAATCCTTGCGAGGTTTCTTGGCTTTCGCTTTCCCGGGGGTGGCAGTCTTCGGGGCCCTTGGCTCCGGGGTGAATGTGAATGGGTGTTTTTCGCCATCATAATATGGAGACAATTCTTTATAATTGTTTCGGTTCATGGTCACAGCACCCAATACACGTTGTTTTGTGTATTCATTCTCTGTCGACCAACCTTCGTGTGATTTTGATGCAGTATGCATAATCTTGATGTCCTTGTGTCCATCTTGCTCTAGATATTTTTTACATGTTTCTTCGGCTGCGGATCGACTTTGAGCCAGCAGTGCAACAGTTGTTATTTTAATGTCTGGTATATTTCGATTCGACAGAATGGTAGTACCGAATTTGGAGCTTGACACGCACATGTTAAAATACTTCATGCCATTTCCACCTTTACTGGGAGGGTTTCGTTCTACATGTCCCAGTGTCTTCCGGTCCTCCTCTTCTGGAGTCACATGCACGACGACGGGCAAACTGCTCGTGCGCAAAACATAAGTGCATGTTTTGTGTTCTGAGGTTATGGAAATTGATTTGTACGTGCATAAATTGTTCCCCTTGGTCCTGGGAAACAACATTTTGTAATTCAAACTTGGATCTATAGCGACAAGCTCCTTTGCGAATAGTTGCTTCGACTCTGACATGTTGCTGGCCACGTTCTGTACAATGTAGCTTTTTTTAGTTTCATTGTGTTCATAAAGCCATGAATAGAATTTCTTGTATGTTCGGCCTGATTGGTCGGACACATTTGGGGACATCGTCTTCTGTACAGACATGTGCCGGGAGGCGTGCCGGGCTTATATACTCGTGCTGCCCCTTTTCTGACATCCGAGGCGGCTATGTATACTTCTCGAGCACCTGTTCGTACATGTTGGCGAAGGCCCGCATGACGCTGGAGGCGACGAGCACGGCGAGGCCGACGAGCTCGGGCGCGAAGAGGACCCCGAGGGTGGGGATGAGCTGCTGGTCCACGTGCGGCGTGTAGAGGCAGTACACCGCGAGCACGGCGGCGAAGCCGAGGGCGCAGACGGCCTGGCAGGCGCGGGGGTAGAGCGTGAGGTGCGCGCTGCGGCGCAGGGCGGTGCCGCAGGAGAAGTAGAGGTGCATGAGCAGGAGCTGGGCGCAGAGCCCCGCGTAGGGGCGGAGGGAGTGGTCGCGGACGAGGGCGCAGACCACGCAGGCGGCGGCGTAGAGGTAGAGCACGGTCTGGGCGAAGAGCTCGGTGGTCTTGGCGCGCTCGCGCACGGAGAAGACGAGGGAGGGCAGCAAGGCCGAGAGGAGCACGAGCGCCGAGAGCGCGAAGGGCACGCGCAGCATGTTGAGCGAGGGCGTGTGCACGCTGCGCTTGGCCCACGGGACGAGCACACAGAGCATCTTGACGAACCACGGCATGGACCTGACAAAGTGCATCGAGAGGGGGGGCGGCCCGGCTTTATAGCGGGGGCGGGGACGGCGGCGAATGGCGGGGCGCGGTACGGGCCGCCCTTTAGATGTGGCCCTTAAATTTCGGCTCTGCAAATTTTGGCCCTTAAAATTCGGCCTGGTCCTGGCAATCCCAATCCCTAACTATTCGTGAAATATGTTCCTCATATCTGAGGAAAAATATAGAAATCATCATCTTGAAAAAGTTTGGATAAGTTAAGTCTAGGTCTCAGAGAGATTTTCCGATTCTGTGGTACAAATATTCGGTGGGATTTGCTCCGCTTTACTTAAATTTTGATTTGATTTGATTTGGTCAAAAGAGACCTAGCAAAAGAGACGTCTTTGGCCGAACCAATTTGCTCCGGTTTGTGTCCATTTTACGACCGGGCGATGATGACCGAAATTCGCAAATAGGTTCCGGGGAGATGATCGCTCCTCCTCGCAGGCGACCCCGACGCATGGCGAGCACCCCGCTGAGTATGCCCCGCCCGCCCCGGCGCACGCCCTGGCGGCGCCGCCCTCGCCCGCCGTGCATGTACTGCCCGCTCTGCCGGGGGGCATTCCGGCGGACACCCTCTCCCCGCCGCACCCCCGTTCGGCGCAGGGCGGCTGACGCCGACGCGGAGCGTGCCCGCCACAGGGAGCGGTTGTGGGACGCATGCATGGGCGTGGACGACGAGCCCGGGCACAAATGCGTGTCTGCCATTATTTACGAGGATGCACCTGAAACACACACAGAATAGAGACGATGTCTGACCGCCCGCCCTCGCCGATGCTGCCCAGCCTGCTGGCGGTGAAGTACGCCACGAAGAAGGCGTGCCAGGCGCCTCCCGCGACCACGAAGAAGGCGAAGACGACCGCCAAGAAGACGGACAAGAAGAAGGCGAAGAGGGCGAGCACGGACAAGAAGAAGGCGAAGAGGGCGAGCACGGACAAGAAGAAGGCGAAGAGGGCGAGCACGGACAAGAAGAAGGCGAAGAGGGCGAGCACGGACAAGAAGAAGGCGAAGACGACCGCGAAGAAGCCGGTTTGATTGCAGGCCACCGAGCCGACCGTCGACTCGTGCAGAGGGCCTGTGTCTAAAGCCACCAGAAGGTGTTGAGCGTTGTCATAAACTGTTATAAACCAAATTATCCGATCCGAGCTCCGTGTGTATATCTGTGCGGGCGAGTGTGTGTTGATGACTGTGCCCGAAGCACAGGACTATGCCTCGCAGGCGACCTTCGAGCACGGGGGCACGATGTGCACGAGCGCAGCTGTGTTCTGGGCCCTGTCGTGCGTGCTGGGTATGGTGGAGCCGGTGTGCTCGAAGGCGCAGATGCAGCTGCTGATGAAGACGGCCGCCGCCACGCATTCGTCCATCACGACCCTGCTGGACCGCACGAAGCACTCGTCGCTGCAGCAGAACGAGGTGCTTGCGCAGATCCAGCGGCCGTGCTCGGTGTCTGCTGTCGAGCTGTACGGGTACTGCACCCAGAAGCTGCCCGAGCTCTCGGCCTTCGTGCACCTCTCGGACCTCTTTGCGCTGCTGCTCGCCGGGGAGAGCCTGGTGCTCACGGGCGGAGGACACACCACTGCCCTCTTCCGGGACACGGCAGGAGTCCTCTACGGGTACGACTCGCTGCCCGCCTGCGTGAGGCCGATCCTCTCGCCCGTGGCGCTAACGACCATGCTGCTCTCTGCGCACAAGAACATGGAGGAGTTCACGGCGACGCGGCTGTGCACGCGTCGCGTGGCCTCGGCAGAACACACCGGGCTCCTCGTGCTGTCGTGAGACACGCTTCACGTGACACTATTAATAAATATATTATTGCCATCACAGACACATGTATGAATATATATATATATATATATATGTATGTGTGTATGTATATATATATATATATATATATGTATGTGTGTATGTATATATATATATATGTATTTGTGTATGTATATATATATATATGTATATGTGTATGTATATATATATATATATATGTATGTGTGTATGTATATATATATATATATGTATGTGTGTATGTATATATATATATATGTATGTGTGTATGTATATATATATATATATATATGTGTGTGTGTATATATATATATATATATATATATATGTATGTGTGTATATATATATATATATATATATATATGTATGTGTGTATGTATATATATATATATGTATGTGTGTATGTATATATATATATATGTATATGTGTATGTATATATATATATATATATGTATGTGTGTATG
>Ga0209702_10000408_pt1 | contig 88759 bp, 72 predicted proteins | sample FRY01_FD_187210 | JGI IMG/M metagenome (GOLD analysis project Ga0209702, IMG submission 187210) | Freshwater microbial communities from Lake Fryxell liftoff mats and glacier meltwater in Antarctica - FRY-01 (SPAdes) (version 2) | ecosystem: Environmental > Aquatic > Freshwater > Ice > Glacier... | reverse complement strand
ACCTTCAACATCATCGGCCCCGCCGTTAAACAACGCGGCCGTTGATGTCCATCGCAGAGCCCGACCGCTTCCCCATCAAATAGCCCGGCCGATAACAGCATTGACGACCGCTCGTGCACCAACACAGCGTTCGCGTGCACGACCGAGTGTATGACCATCGTTCCCTGAGTATTCGGGTTCGCCAGTATCAAAAAGTTTTTGCACACGGAAGCGGAACCCGGCCACGCGTTACGTCTCGTGGCCTTCGGCACGCATCACGGCATCTCCATCAAAATGATGCGCCGGCAAGTCCGTTTTGATGGGTCTCGCGTCAGCGGGGAGACCTGCATCCCACCTAATGGTTTAATTTTAACGGTTTTATTTTCATGGCACGGTCGGTGCAAACTACATTGCCGGGTCTAGGCGATTGGCCGCCGATGTAGTGTCGGCATGCGTCCCCGGTGATGGCTCGTGACCGCGCGCGGCGGTCACAACCAGACAACAAACAACCAACAACCAAGGACAGTTCGATGAAATCGATGGAAGCCCAAATGGGAAAATTGGATGGACGTCTCAAGCACTGGGGTGCCCGCCTCGATGAGGTCCTTGGCACAGCGGAGGCGATGGGCAAGGAGATTAAGGATGAGTATCGGGATGGGGTCGCCACGATCAAGACGCAATACCAAGAGGTCAAGAACAAACTCGGCGAGGCCAGGGCCGCGAGTGCAGAGTCGTGGCACGAGATCAAGACAGGCGTCGAGCACGCTATCGGCGAGCTCGAGCAAGCATTCAAGAAGCTGAAAACACATGACGGTTCAGCGAAGTAGCCGCAGCGTGGCACGGCGGCCCAATGAGCGGTCGTCGTCTTTGGCTTCTGTCCCAGCAGGCAGCGACGCCCGGTGCGTCGTCAGAATCATTGGGTTCAACTTACACCATCGAAACGGAGTATAGGCCATGTCTATCGAATCGCTTCTCCTTCTCCTTCTCGTCGGCGCTGTCGCCGGCTGGCTCGCGACCGCCATCATGGGCGAGTGGGGCTTTGGCCTGCTCTTCAACATTATCATCGGCATTGTCGGTGGTGTGCTTGGCGCGTGGCTCTTACCGTTGGTCGGGATCTCAACCGGTAACGGCATCATCAGCGCGATCCTCGTGGCCACCGTCGGCGCGGTCGTCATCCTTGCCGTGTTAGTCGTATTTCAGCGGGTTGGTTTCGTGCCACGTCGGCGAATGCGCTAGACCGTATCTCACGTGCCCCCGGTCTTTTTGACGGGCGATGCCCCAACACCAGAGAGAGAACAATATGCTTTATCGTATACTATGTGCTGCATTTATTCTAATCGGGATACCCCTCGCGACAGGCACGGCCAACGCCGATCCTTACGATGGTGACCCTGGCTTTCGCCACTCGACGGTGTCCCTCGGTATCGCCGTGGGTGACCCCGCCGCGCTCGACCTCAAAATCTGGACCGCCGCCGGCAGCGGCTTCGACTTCGGTATCGGCTTTCGCAGCTTCTCCGAGCGCGTTGGTTTTTATGGTGAGTACGAGCTGGGGCTGGCGCACTTCCGGATGGGGCACTCAGTCTGGGGGGTCTTCTACATCGGCCTCGGCGGCGCCGTGTCGCTGAAGGCCAATAACGAGACCCTGTCGGCAGCCCTGATTGTGCCAATTGGTCTCAACTTCCGCTTTCGCGCGCCCCTTGAGATCTTCCTTGAGGCACGCCCTGGCATCGAGCTCTTGCAAAAGACAGGCTTCGGGATCGGCGGACAGCTTGGTATTCGCTTCGTATTCTAAAATCGGGCTCGCCTAGCGGGTCTGACCGCCGGGACAGATCGTTTGCACAAGCAATCTGTTCCGGCCCTTTTCGAGGCCTGAAAGCTTGGCCTCTTTCCATTCGGCGCGGCATTCGCTCTGTCGTCATCACCCCCACCCCACCCCCCCCACCCTATGAGGTCTAGCTATGTCATTTTCATTTGCTCCAATTGCGTCTTTCTTTGCTCTCGTTGTCGTCTCCGCGCTCGGCTCAGGCTGCGTCAATGAGATCGATCGGATAACCGATTGCCAGGATATCTGCAGTCGCTACTCGGATTGCTTCGATGGCGACTATGATGTGGCCGCATGTCGCTCGCGATGCTCCGAAAACGCCAGAGACTCCGAGACCTTCGACCAGAAGGTCGACCTCTGTGAGAACTGCTTTGACGACCGCTCGTGCACGAGCGCCGTCTTCGGCTGCGCGACTGAGTGCGCGACGATCGTTCCCTGATCGCCGGGCGTATCACCGAACGGAATCATTCGCCCGGAGGCACGCGCCACGCATTCCAGCGTGGCGTCGTGCCTTCGCCCGTGGAGCCAGCAGGGCACCCGCCGAGAGCCAAGGCGAGGATGATGGGCGGGAGAGCTGGGGGTTGCAAACGGTTCGCCAGTTAACAATGGGCTTCAGTGGTTGAGCCTTGTCGGGGAGGGCGTTCTCGCGAAAGGGCCCCCTCGAAGAGGCACTGTTTTAGGGCGCGCAGTCAATGAAGCCCTTAAGTGGGCCGGTGGTGGGAAAGTCGACGCGGATCCCGCCGCCGCTGCGAGCGCTGACCGTGAAGGAGCCGCTGTCGGCGGAGACGTCCGTGGGGCCGTCTCCGCCGCTGATTGTGACGGTGCCGGACGTCGTGGCCGCCTGTGGGATGGCGTAGGTGCCTGGGTCCGGAGGCGTCGAGAAGTTCGTAAAGTGCGTGGTGCTTATGAGCGCACCTTGTCCTTGGTCAGCGATGACGCTGACAAAGAATTTCCCACTGCGCGGGTCGCTGGCTGGGAAAGACGTATTCACCTTACAACTTGTGACTTCGCCCGCGAAGGTGACCGGACCGCCATCTGCGGCTGGGCGGGTCCACGTGAGAGAATAGGATACGCCGTCGTCGGCGGCGTCACAGGCGATAAAGCCCGTCGCGGCGGCGACGAACATGGGCAGCAAAAAAACGCGCATGGAGCAATCCTTCCTTGATAGACTTCAAATTTGGGCTTGTTGAGCACATCGAATCACGGGCGGGAATTGATGGTCGCTCAGAGTTGGCGACATGTAAAGACGCGCTGATGGCAGGGCCAGGGCGATCGAGTTCTAGGCCGGTCCGGTCAGAGCCCCTGGCAAGACCGGTTGCGCCCCGACGCAATCGGTCTGGGGCAGGCCCTTGGTACGCGCGCATTTTGCGCGCATCACGGGCGCTCGAGGCGGACCCCAACCAGCAAATGTTTTGGCGTGCATTGCGCGCTAAAAGCGCGCGGACCACGGGCGACCACGTACGCCAAAGTCCGCCCCTTGGTCCGCGCGCGTTCTGAGGCTGTCGCATTGACGGGCTTTGGAGGGGTGCCATGACTAGGGCCGTCCCGATGCCAGTACGCCCGTAGCGCGTTAAAAACGCGCGGACCAAGGGCCGCTCCCGCGCTCGTTAGTCAATGCCTCCCCCCTATGGTCCGCGCGCTTTTAGCGCGCATCGCGTCGCCTCGCGCCGGCGCATTTTTAGTTTGAGTATCAACCTAGCCAGGCCCGTAGCGCGTTAAAAGAGGCTGTCGCATTGACGGGCTTTAAAAAAATACCATAACTAAAACCATCCCGATGCCAGTAGGCCCATAGCGCGTTAAAAACGCGCGGACCAAGGGCCGCTCCCGCGCTCGTTAGTCAATGCCTCCCCCCTATGGTCCGCGCGCTTTTAGCGCGCATCGCGTCGCCTCGCGCCGGCGCATTTTTAGTTTAAGTATCAACCTAACCAGGCCCGTAGCGCGTTAAAAACGCGCGGACCAAGAGGGCGCCTCTCAGCCCGGTCGTGGGGTTTTGCGACACCCTCATTCTGTGCGCTTACGGGCGCTCGAGGCAGAGTTTCTTAGAACTCGATTGCCCTGATGGCAGGACGGGCGCGTCGCTCGTGGGCTGGTCAATTTCACGCGGAGCTTCGCGCATTTGCTAGATTCAGGGATGTGCTCCAAAACGGCCCGGTTTGATACCTTGTGATGCACGAAGCCTTGACGAGAGCCGGCTTATCGCCTATCGACGATTGGCGTTTACAGGGGGCTAGGGATGAAAGAAACAAATGCCGGTGGTTGTTGCCCGCCCGCGACCGAGGGCTCGGTGCTTCCAACGACGGAGGCAGAGGCCAACGACCTCCTCGCGGGCCTCGCGAAGGCCGTCGCGCACCCAGCGCGGGTCGCGATTATGCGCCTCCTGTTGCGCGAACGCGGCTGTATTGTAGGGGACATTGTCGATGAGCTCCCGCTGGCGCAGTCCACGGTCTCTCAGCACCTCAAACAGCTCAAGGACGCGGGCCTTATCCGCGGAGAGGTCGACGGGCCGCGCATCTGTTACTGCGTCGAACCTGCAACCGTCGCGCTTTTGAAGGCTTTGGTCGCCGCGTTGTGAGCCGAGGATATGAATTGAGCACCATAGATATTCAAGGCGCCCGCTGGCGCGATAGGGATTGACGCATGGGAATTTTTGAACGTTTTCTCTCACTCTGGGTCGCGCTGGCCATCGTCGCGGGCGTCGGGCTCGGGCTGGTCGCCCCAGGCCTCTTTGAGGCGGTCGCGAGCTTCGAGTGGGCCAGCGTCAACCTCGTGGTGGCGGCGCTAATCTGGTTGATGATCTACCCGATGATGCTGAAGGTGGACCCGGGTTGCCTCAAGAACGTCGGCAAGAAGCCGAAGGGTCTCATCCTGACCCTCGTCGTCAATTGGCTTATCAAGCCCTTCTCGATGGCCGCGCTCGGCGTGCTCTTCTTTAAGGTCGTCTTCGCGGACCTCGTGCCGACCGAGGACGCCGAGCAGTACATCGCGGGCATGATCCTGCTCGGGGTCGCGCCCTGCACCGCGATGGTCTTTGTCTGGAGCCACCTGACGGACGGTGACGCGAATTACACGCTAGTGCAAGTATCGGTCAACGACCTCGTGCTGGTCTTCGCCTTTGCGCCCATCGCCGGGCTCTTGCTGGGTGTGACGGGCCTCACGGTACCGTGGGAGACTCTCATCGTGTCGGTCGCGATCTTCGTCATCGTGCCCCTTGGCGCCGGTCTCCTGACTCACAAGCGCCTCGCCCGCCGGGGCGGTGTGGCTGCGGTCGACCGCCTCGCGGCCACGCTCAAGCCGACGTCCATCATCGCGCTGCTCTTGACCGTAGCGCTCCTCTTCGGCTTTCAGGCCGAGTCCATCGTCGCGCAGCCGGGGCGTGTGGTGCTGATCGCGATCCCCCTGCTTATCCAAAGCTACGGGATCTTCACTATCACCTACGCCCTCGCGCGCTGGATGAAGCTGCCCTTCAACATCGCCGCGCCGGCCGCGATGATTGGTACATCAAACTTCTTCGAGCTGGCGGTCGCTGTGGCGATCAGCCTCTTCGGGCTCGAATCGGGGGCTGCGCTGGCGACGGTCGTGGGTGTCCTTATCGAGGTGCCCGTGATGCTGTCGCTGGTGGCCTTCGCCAACCGCACGAAGGGCTGGTTCCCTGCCCCCCCGACTCCATCCGCTTGAGAGGCCCGATGTCTGGATTTCATTTCAACCGCATCTTGTTTCTGTGTATCGCCAACTCGGCCCGCTCGCAGATGGCCGAGGGCCTCGCGCGGGACATCTTTGGTGACGCCGTTCGGGTCCAATCGGCTGGCTCTGCGCCGTCAAGCGTCAACCCACTCGCGATCGCCGTTATGGCCGAGTGGGGGCTCGACCTTGGCGCCCACGCTTCAAAACCCGTAGCAGCAATTGACCCGGAGTCCGTCGACCTCGTCGTGACCCTGTGCGCCGAGGAGGTCTGCCCTGTCTTTCTAGGCGGCGCGCAGCGGATGCACTGGCCGCTCAATGACCCCGACCGCAAGCACGAGGTCCTCACCGACGACGAGCGCCTGCAACACTTCCGCGTCGCACGAGACCAGCTCCGCGCCCGCCTTGAGGTCTTGGCGGCGCTGCGTGATGTCCCCACGGGACCCGACCCGCGCGAGTTTCACGCCAGCATCCGCGTGCCGAATTTGCCAGCAGCGGCGCGCTTTTACACGTGGCTGCTCGGGGTGGCGCCCAAGGAGTGGACCCATCGCTACGCCACCTTCGTCAGCGAGGCGCTCCGCACCAACCTCGTCTTGGTTGTCTCCGACGGCAAGGCGCTGCACCAAGACACGCTCTACCATCTGGGCGTCGACGTCGGCACCCGCGAGGCCGTCATCGCGGCCCAGCACCGCGCGTTCGCCGCGGGCTGGCCCATTCACAAGCCGGCGCGCACCACCTGGCGCGGGACGCCGCTACACGAGCTGTGGCTGACCGACCCCGGCGGCAACCTCGTCGAGATCTACGCGCGCCTCACCGCCGCCGAGCTAGCCACGATGCCGCCGGACCAAGAACCCAACTTCCTTGTGGATAACGCATGAGCCATCACGACGAGCGTTCGTCCGAGGGCCCCTGTCACCGACGCATCGGCGCCGCCACGGGTGAGCCAGTCCCTCGGCGATCGAGGTCAGGTAGCTGCCAACTCGAAGCTTCGACTCCCCAAAGCGGGCGGCGAAGAGAGCCCTGACGGCAAGGATCTGAGCTGTGCCGCCGGTAAGAAAGACCGCGTCCACGTCTGCGACGTCTAGGTTCGCTTCGGTCAAGAGCTCGTCGACTGTGGTATCAAACGAGGCTAGCTCGGGCTCAATCCAACTCTCGAAATCTGCGACGAACTCCACCTCTTCAAAGCCGGTCATTTTGAACGCGGTGCGGAGCCTCGACTCGGCGTAGTCGTCGTCCTCGGTCGAGTCGGCGTTCGCGAAACGCACCGGTCTGCCGGCGATGATCTTCGCCGCCTTGTCTCGCTCGCCGAGGCCGACTGACCAGGAGAGGCCTGATATAATCAAGGAAATAAGCATCTCAAGGGATTGGTCGTGGCCAAAGACGCTCGTGCTCTTCACGTGCTTGCTCGCGAGGAAGGTCTTCATCGACTGCATCAGCCGCCCCTCCTCGTCGCTGACAAGGTACTGCGCGATCGCCCCTGGCCCGCACCAGTGCAGTGGTTTGCGATGTGGCTCGGCGTCGGCCTCGCAATAGAGGATCGATCGGAAGGTGGTCAGTGGCTCATCCCCCATGTGAAAGGACGCGACCTCAACCTCACCAGCCTCATTGGTCCAAGCGAGTGCGCTGTTTGTGGTGCCGAAGTCGATGCCGATGGTCCTGTTCCTAGCCGGCAGCCTAGTCGGCGCCTCAGGCGCCGGCAAGGACGTTCTCGCGCGCCCAGACGGGCGTTCGGGCCCAAGACACAAGGGGAGACGGGTTTTCATTAGGTTGGTGTTTGAGTCCTTCATTCACGCGACGGCGCCGAGCCGAGCAGGCCCACCACAATGGCCCGCGCGGTGGCAGGCCCCCCCCTCGCGATAGCGACTGGCCACACCGACAAGAGGGCTCGGCTCGGCCAGGCTGATAGCCACCGCCTATCGTCATGACCGGACAAGGCGATTGGACGTATCTTCGTCTTGGGCGGATGCTAGGCAACGAAAGCGGGGCACTGTAGGGTTCCGCGGCGCACACAGACGACCAAACCGGAGAGACCCATGACCGAATCGAAATGCCCCTTTGCCGCGACTCATGCCCATGCGACCGGCGGCGCCCGCACCAATCGCGACTGGTGGCCGAAGCGGCTTAACCTCTCGATCTTGCATCAGAACCCGCCCGCCGGCAGCCCCCTCGGTGGGGACTTCGATTACGCCAAGGCTTTCAATGCGTTGGACCTCGCCGCGGTCAAGCGGGACCTCGTGGTGTTGATGACGGACTCGCAGGACTGGTGGCCGGCTGACTGGGGTCACTACGGTGGGCTCTTTATCCGGATGGCATGGCACAGCGCCGGCACCTACCGCATCCACGATGGGCGCGGGGGCTCTGCGTCTGGATCCCAACGATTTGCGCCGCTCAACAGCTGGCCTGACAACGTTCTCCTCGACAAGGCCCGGCGCCTGCTTTGGCCTATCAAGAAGAAGTACGGGCACAGCATCTCGTGGGCAGATCTGATAGTGCTAACCGGTAATTGCGCACTCGAATCGATGGGTTTTGAGACTTTCGGGTTCGCCGGTGGCCGCGAGGACATCTGGGAGCCCGAGCAGGATATCGACTGGGGCGCCGAGACCGAGTGGCTGGGGGACAAGCGCTATACCGGCGATCGCGAGCTGGATAACCCCTTCGCCGCCGTGCAGATGGGCCTCATCTACGTCAACCCTGAGGGACCGAACGGCAACCCCGACCCGATCGGGTCCGGTCGCGACGTCCGCGAGACCTTCGCCCGTATGGCGATGAACGACGAGGAGACCGTCGCGCTTCTCGCTGGCGGCCACACCTTCGGAAAGGCCCACGGCGCTGGCGATCTGAAACTAGTCGGCGCAGAGCCCGAGGGTGCGGCCCTTGAAGAGATGGGTTTTGGTTGGAAGAACGCGTTCCGCACCGGCAAGGGGATCGATGCGACGGGCAGCGGCATCGAGGGCGCGTGGAAGCCGAACCCGACGACTTGGGACAACGGCTACTTCGACATGCTCTTTGGCTACGAGTGGGAGCTCGGCAAGAGCCCCGCGGGCGCCCACCAGTGGCACGCGAAGGACGTCAAACCCGAGCACATGATCCCCGACGCCCATGACCCAAGCATCAAGCACCGGCCGATGATGACGACGGCCGACATGTCGCTGCGCCTTGACCCTATCTACGAGCCAATCTCGCGCCGCTTTCACGCGGACCCAGCGGCGTTTGCGGACGCCTTCGCTCGCGCCTGGTTCAAGCTGACCCATCGCGACATGGGGCCCCGCGCCCGCTATCTGGGGCCAGAGGTGCCCGCCGAGGTCCTCATCTGGCAGGACCCTATCCCGGCGGTCGACCACGCGCTGGTCGACGCTGCGGATATTATGCAGCTCAAATCAACCATCCTCGCGTCGGGTCTCTCGGTCTCGGACCTCGTTTCAACAGCATGGGCTTCTGCCTCGACGTTCCGGGGCTCTGACAAGCGCGGCGGGGCTAACGGCGCGCGTATCCGCCTAGCCCCGCAGAAGGGCTGGGCGGTCAATGACCCTGCGCGCCTCGCCAAGGTGCTGGCGGTGCTTGAAGACATCAAGGCGGCCTTTGACGGGGCGGCGGCCGGCGGCAAGATGATCTCCCTCGCCGACCTCATCATTTTGGGTGGTGCTGCAGCGATCGAACAGGCGGCCCGGGCCGCGGCCCACGCCGTCTCGGTGCCGTTTTCGCCGGGACGGGCAGACGCGTCCCAAGAGGAGACTGATGTCTCCGCCTTCGCCGTGTTGGAGCCCCCCGCGGACGGCTTCCGGAACTATGCCCAAGCCGACCTCGGGACCTATGCCGAGGTTGTTCTGGTCGACAAAGCCCAGCTCCTCGGCCTCAGCGCCCCGGAGATGACCGTCTTGGTCGGTGGCTTGCGCGTCCTGGGGGCGAACAGCGGTGGCGTCAAAGAGGGCGTCCTCACACGACGGCCCGGTGTGTTGAGCACCGACTTCTTCGTCAACCTGCTGGACATGGCCACTGAGTGGCGCGCGACCAATGCGGACAAGACCATGTACGAGGGCCACGACCGCCAAAACGGCGCGCGCCGCTGGACGGGCACCCGCGCCGACCTCGTCTTCGGGTCCAACTCGCAGCTGCGCGCCATCTCCGAGGTCTACGCCGCGGACGGCGCCGGTGGGAAATTCGTCCACGACTTCATCGCCGCCTGGGACAAGGTGATGAACGCCGGCCGTTTCTAAGCGCCCGACTCCGAACCTGTCTCCGGGGTCGCCACCGACCGCGTTGGCTTTATTGTCCGACCTCCCCGCGGACACGAGGTCACACCGACGGTCATCATTTGTTCTGAAATCATTGACTGGCGGTCACCGGCCAAACGACTGAGACCGCCAGCTAATCCAGAACTCCCGAGCGCCATTGTGCCGCCCCTGCCGAATGTGGCCGGCCGCGGCCTAGTCTGCACCGTCGCGCCGCCTAGCCGAACGGTTCTCGATGGACCTATGCCACAAAAGGGTGTAGGTAGGATGCCTATGAAGATTCGCATACTATCGATTGCCTTAGCTCTGCTCGTCGCCGCTTGCGGTCCGAAGTCTGAGCCCACCGCCAACCCCACGCCCGCCCCGGCCAAAGCTCCTGCGACACAGGTTGACGCACCGGTCAAGACGCCCGAGGCGCCGGAGAATCCGGAGAACGTGGATGAGCCCGCCAAGCCAGACGAAGCCGCCCCGGCGATCCCGGCGGCGGCCGGCCTCTTCGCATGTAAAGCGCCGGCCGACGCGATCCCCGCGGTGACCAACACGGCGGACCTGTGGGCCCTGCCCTACGCCGTCACTGGCTGCCCCGCGATCCCCGTCTCGTTCGGTCAGGTCGTCTTTGGGATGGACCGCGCCAACGTGGCCGCGGCCTTCGGCAAGGACGCCAAGGTCGGCGACACAGGGTCTGCCTATCTATACCTCGGTAAACACCCACATAAGCTTCAGCTCGCGGTGCGTTTCTCGGACTCGGAAAAGGTCGAGATGTTGACGCACAAGATCGACGCCCAGGGCTTCGAGATCCTAAAGGCGGCGTGGGGCGAACCCCTCGCGGTCACGGGACTCTCGCGGACGTCTCTCAACTGGTTCAATCCCGAGACCGGGCTGCGCGCGTACGTCGAGCCTGACAAATGGTCGCGCAAGAACGCCAGCAAAGAGGACGAGGAGGTCGATGGCTATCACCTTCGCCTCGAGCGATACACGCCTCTCGCGTCCCAGTTGGGTGCCGACGGCTTGCTCGGTAAAGACCTGATTGGCAAATCCGTGGAAGAGCTGACCGCGCTCTACCCCGAAGGCGTCGAGCGAATCTCTGCCGAGCAGGCCGAGGCCAATCTCGCTAAGCTCGGCTTCGACGCCGACACGGCGGCCAAGGCTAAGGCGCTCGGCGCAGCGAAGGCTGATACGAGGCTCACCGTCGCGGCGATCGAGACCGACACGGGCGATATGCTCGTCGCGGTCGACTGGGTCGAGGGCAAGGTCGGGGGTTTCTCGTTCGCGCTCGACTACGGCGAGGACCAGGCGCTGAAGACGGAGCTCCTCGCGGTCGTCGCGGCGACCCTCGGCGCACCGACCGGCTCGAAGAGAGACGATGACGGGTTCGCCTACACCTTCTCTGCGGCCAACGGCCAGGTCGTCTTGGTTGAGCCCGGGATCTCCGGCAAGGGCTGGCGCCTTAGGGTCTCGAAGCCCTAGACTTCTGTGGTGTGCGAGGGCTCTAGGCTCTCCAAGCACAGAACCGGCTAAAGTCACACGATCGTTTCAGCGGAACGAAGGGCGCCCTCGCTATTGAGGGGGCTCTTCGAGTTTGCGCCAAGGGCAACGGGGCCTCGACAGCGCCGCGTGGCAACTCGCTCGTGCCGGGGGGATCGCCTCGGCACCCCTGCACGGCCGGCGCCAGAGGGAATCCCCCGTGGCGGAGGCCAGTAGCGGTGTGTTACGCGAAAAAAAGTCCTTGGGCTTCGCAGTCGACTACGGTATATAAGGCCCTTGAATCGTCAGAGAGAATGCTCCTCGTCTGGCACCCGGCCGTCACGCAGGTCGGCAGCGTGCCTCGCGACCGAGCGACACCGACCGCGCGCTGTTTTCATAGGCAACCCCGAACGAAAACGTGCTGCGGCGCCCACATCGCCCCCCAACCAGGATTGGCACTATGACTGAAAACTTCTTCGATACCGTCTTTGACAATAACCGTGAATGGGTGGCGCAGAAGCTCGCCACCGACCCCCATTTTTTCGAGAATCTGTCATTGGGCCAGAACCCCGAGGTCCTCTATATCGGTTGTTCCGATAGCCGCGTGACCGCGGAAGAGTTGATGGGCGCTGGTCCCGGCCAGGTCTTCGTGCACCGCAATATTGCCAATATTGTGGCGCCGACCGACCTCAGCGCGCTCAGCGTCATCGATTACGCGGTGACCCACCTTGGCGTGAAACGCATCGTCGTGTGCGGTCACTACGGCTGTGGCGGTGTCCACGCGGCGATGAAGCCGCTGGACCTCGGGGTCCTCAACCCGTGGCTCCGAAACATCCGGGATGTCTACCGCACCCACGTCAACGAACTCAAAGGCATCGACGACCCAGAACTACGTCATCGTCGCCTGGTCGAGCTCAACATCGAAGAGCAGTGTCTGAATGTGACAAAAATCGCCGCGGTGCAGAGGTCTTTTCTAAACCAAGGATATCCGACCGTCCACGGCCTCGTCTTCGACATGAAGACGGGCGAGCTGATCGACCTAAAGATCAACTTTACCGAGAAGTTGGATGGAATCCGAGAGATCTATGACCTAGGGACCTTCGTGAAACCGACTGGCTGATGCTGGCTCTGGGCCGCTCTTGGCTCGGTGAAGCGGTGGTCCGGGCCTCGCTCTACGGAATCGACCTCGAGTGAGGCCCGCCGTCGGGGAGACCGAGCTGCCTTGGCCCGTTTGGCTTAGGGCTCGGCGTCGACTCTCGGAGACACTAACGGCCCCTCGTCGCTGAGGGGCCGTTAGTGTCTCGTTCAAAGGCAACGCTCTCAGTCGGTCGCGTTCTTCTTTTTGACCAAGTCTTTGGCGACGGGGGTGACCGTCTCGACCGAGGTCGCGCTTGCGATTCGGTCTTCTTGACGGCCGAGGTAGGTCCCTGTCGGGTCGTTGCACGCATCCGCGTAGGTCTGGTCGTCCCACTTTTGGACGAGGGCGCCCTTTTTTGCGAGCTCGGCGATGTGCGCCTTGAGCGCGCGGAAGCGTTCGACAGCTTTCGCGATCTCGGACTCGTGCAGCGCCTCGGGGTCCCCCTTGCGCCCTTCAATTGACGCCCGGAACTTCGACTCGCCCATGTCGCGGATAACCTTGGCGGTGTCCGCGTCGATCTGCTTGGGAAGCGCATCAAGGGCGTTGCCCGCGCCTAGACCTTTGGCGCTCTGGTGGTCGAACTGGCCGAAGGCGAGGTCATTGTCGATACCCTTCGCGGTCCCGGACTTCGGGTCATAGAAGATATTGCCCGCGTGGCGGTCGATCTGCCCCGAGAGGTAGTCGACGACACCGAGGTTGGCCATGGACTTTTGGTACGCCGGATCCTTCGCGTCGACCTGGGCGAGGTCTTGGCCCGAGATCTTTTTGTCCTCGTCGAGTTTGTTCTGCATCAGCGCGCGTCCGGGCACCATCGCGGAGACGTTGCCCATCTGACCCTTGTGCTCGGCGAAGGCCTCGTCCGCGAGGACGTTGGTCCCGAGGGCCTTATCCATGCGCGAGCTAGCCACGGCACGGGCGGCGAGGCGCGGATCCGTGGTCTTCTCGAGGTTCGGGTTCACGATCATCTTTGTGGGGTCCTTCTTTGAAGGCCTCATCTTGTCCTGGCCAGGGGTCTTGTCGATTCCCACGACGTCCGCGGCACCCGAGATCCCGCCCTGTTTCCAGAACCCGCGTTTCTCGGCCCCGCCGCCGATCCCCTTATTGTATTCGACCTTGGTGACCTCATTGGCGGTGCCGGCCGAGAGGGTCTTCGCGTTCGAACGCCCGAAGATGTCGCGTTTTTCGTCCTTGCCGGTGAGGATCTCCGCCGCAGGGGCGGCCTCGACCGCGGGAAGCTGCGGTGCTGGCGCGCCTGGGCGCTGCGGGGCCCGAACCGGCGCAGGCCCGACAGGCCGCTGCGGGGCGGTGACGACCGGGGCCTGAGCTTGGGCGTTGTTGGGGATTCGCGGCAGGGGCGGCAGGCCCTTGCCGGGGTTGTCGCGGTGCTGGCCGCCCAAGGCCTGCCGGTTGCGTAAAGCGAGCGCCGCCGCTTGTGCGTCGAAACCCGGTTGACGTCGCGGATCTAGGGCGCTGGCCTGGCCTTTGGCGCCGCCGGACGTGTCGGCACCGCGGCCCTTGGCGGCCTTTTCAGGGTCCTTTAACTTTTCGAGATTACGCTGTTTTCTCTGCTTGTCCTGCGTGTCGTCTTTGACATGAGGCATGGTGGTTCCTAGGTGCAGGGGTTGCAGTCTAACCCGTGCTGCGCGCTAACGAAATTCAAGGGCGCGCGGCCGCAGCGCACCGCCAGCGGCAAGACTCGACACTGCGTCGCGCGATGTTCGTGGCAAGCAGAACGCTGCGCCTCTTCTGCCATGCGTGTCAATCCCCGAGCGTTCAACCGCGTATCCAACAGGTCATTTGGGTTCTATAAGAAAACGCAAATCGCGCGTGGAAGCGTTTGAGTCACCGCAGAAGTCCAGTCCCGTCCTGTCCCTGCAAATATAAGATGGCCGGACGCCGCCTTGCAGTCTCGGGCCGTCCGGACGACACTTCGGCGCGAGGGGCAGAAGAGACGCCCCTTAATAGGAGAAGCTGACCATTGGCTGTTGTCGTCATCGCTGAGAAGCCATCCGTGGGGCGCGACCTCGCGCGGGTCCTTGGCGCGCGCGAAAAACGCGACGGTTATCTCGAGGGCAATGGCTATCGGGTCGGTTGGTGCGTGGGGCACCTGCTCGAGTTGGCGCCTCCGGAAGCCTACGATTCCGCATGGAAGAAGTGGTCCGTGGCGACGCTGCCGATGCTGCCAGACACCTTTCAGCTGCAAGCACGTAAGGGTGCCGCAAAGCAGCTCGGCGTCTTGCGCTCTCTCCTCCGCGCGCGAGATGTCACGGGCGTCATCAACGCTTGCGATGCGGGCCGCGAGGGTGAACTCATCTTTCGGTATGTGTGGTCCCACGTATTTGGTGGCCGTCATGGGCCGGCCGTCTCGCGTTTGTGGATCGCGTCGCTCACGGACGCGGCTATACGCGCTGGGTTCGAGCGCCTTCGGCCGTCCGCGACGGTCGACATGTTGGCGGCGGCGGCACAGTGCCGGTCCGAGTCGGATTGGCTGGTTGGGCTGAACGCCACGCGCGCGATGACGTTGCTGGGCCGTCGCTCGGGCGCGCGGGACACGTTGTATTCCGTCGGGCGCGTGCAGACCCCGACCCTGGCGATGATCACCGACCGCGAAGACGCTATCGAGAGTTTTCAACCCGAACCATTTTGGCAGGTCGACGCGACCTTTTCATGTGCGTCCAACGGAGGCGCGGTCGAGGAGTACGTCGGGCGCTGGCATGATGGAAAGATCGACCGCCTCGATGGCCCTGATGGCGCTGGCCAGGCCGCCGCCATCAAGCGGGCTGTCGAAGGGGGGCGCGGTCGGGTCGCCGCGGTCACGCGCGAGGAGGTGCGAGAGAGAGCCCCTGCCCTCTACGATCTGACCTCCCTTCAGAAGAGGGCGAACCAGCGCTACGGGCTTTCTGCGGATAGGACGCTGAAGGCCGCTCAGAGTTTGTATGAGCAGCATAAAGCCATCACCTACCCGCGCACGGACTCGCGCTTTCTTACCTCGGATATGGCACCGGGCCTCGCGCGTCTCGTCGAGGCTCAGCGCGCCGCGCCGTGGCGAGAGGCTGTCGAGGCCGCGCTTCGCTTGGGGCCAAGACCTCAACGCAAGATCATCGACGACGGCGAGGTCGGTGACCACCACGCGCTCCTGCCGACCGAGAAGATCCCGGATCTCGGTCGCCTTGGCGCGGACGAGAGGCGCGTCTACGAGCTAGTCGCGCATCGGTTCGTCGCGGTCTTCTTGCCCGACGCAGTCTTTGACAAGCGCACGATGTCGACGGTCGTTGGTGTTCATCACTTCCACACCGAAGGCAGGTCTCGCGTCGCGTTGGGCTGGCATGCCATCGAGCCGCCACCGCCCGCGAAAGACGCGCCGGTCCTGATCCCGAACCTCGCTGTCGGAGATAGCCCCGAGGTCATGAAGGTCGAGGTCCGCGAGAGCAAGACGCAGCCACCGAAACGCTTCTCGGAGGCGACGCTTCTTGGCGCGATGGAGCACGCGGGCAAGGACCTCACCGAGGACGAGCTGCGGCGGGCGCTTAAAGAGTCGGGCCTAGGGACCGCCGCGACCCGAGCGGCGATAATCGAGACGCTGCTTACCCGCGACTTCATTCGTCGGGACGGTAAGGTGCTGGTGCCGACCGCCCAGGGGCGCGCGCTCATCGCCGCCCTGCCCGTCCCATCGCTGCGCTCGGCCGAGCTGACTGGGGCCTGGGAGGCGCGTCTGGCGCGGATGGCAGACGGCCGGGACGACCCGCTGAAGTTTATGCGCGAGATTCGCCACTTCACGACTGAGGTCGTGAACGCGATGGCGACCGCGACGCCGACAGCCGCGCTTGAGACGGCGAGTCACGACAGCGAGGTCCTCGGCCGGTGTCCGGTATGCGGCAAGGGTGTGACCCGAGGGCGACGCGCGTACGCCTGTGCGTCGGGCCGGGAATGCGCCTTTGTGATCTTCGAAAAGGTTGCAGGAAAAACTATATCGCCCGCCCTCGTGAAGCTGCTGCTCGCGCGGGGGCGGTCGTCGGTGCTGCCAGGATTTCGCTCTAAGGCCGGGAGACGCTTTAAGGCCGCGCTGGTGCTCGGTTCGGACGGCAAGGTGGTCCTAGACTTTGGTCAGGAACGAGCCGGGTCCGATGCCCCGGATGGCGAGCCACGCCCGGCCCGCGAGAAGGTACCGAAGGCACCTCCAGACTCGCGGCCGAAGTGTCCCAAGTGCAAAGAGGGCCGGGTTATGGTCGGCCGCCAGGCGTGGGGTTGCACGCGCTGGCGGGATGGGTGCGACTTTGTCGTGTCCTTTGTGCACAACGGGCTGCACATGCCCGATGATGAGGCTGACCGGCTTATGCGGCGGGGCGAGACACGCCTCATGGCTGGCCTGAGTCCAGAGGGCCGGGCGCGGCTGGTGCTGGACCTTGACGCGCCCGGCTTCGTGCGGGTAGTCCGTGGAAAACGCTAAAGGGGCCTAGGAATCAGCCCCCGAGGATGCGTTTGAAGAAGGCGCCCACCCCGCCTTTTCCGGCAGTTGGGGCCGAGTCAGCCTTGGGCGCGGCGGCCTTCTTTTCGCGACAGCCGCAACGGGCGCTCTTGGGGACGTCGCCTAGGACCTGCTCGATGTGGGCACCGCAACCGGCCCAGGTGGGTTTGCTACAAGACTTGCAAGTGACGCGTCGGCACATGAGGAACTCTCTTGTTGGAGATCGTGGGGAAGAGGGTCGACCTTAGCGCGGTGCGGCACGGCGACAGAAACAGGTTCGGCACTATTGACAGGGTGGTGAAGGTGCCGGTCGTGGATTCTCGGAAAAATCGTCCGATTGCTTGCTGATGACGTCCTCTATAAGGCGGAGGACGCCGAACAAGCTCGGCACGTCTTCGTCGTCGAGATCGGCGACCACCGCGAACGTGAGCACGCCGGCCGCGTTGGCACCTAGGAGATCGAGCCCTTCGAACTTCAGGCGGGAAGGCAGCCCGGCGTCGTCCCTGATGTCCGTCATCCGCAACGACTCGTCGTCAATAATGCCGACGCGCGCGCCACTGACCTCGCCATCGTGATAGGTGTCCGGCGAGGCCTCGGCGCACGCGATAAACGCGATCCGGCCGTCGGGGAGGGCGGCGGCGTCCGTAAAGCCAAGGCGTGCTGCTCCGATTGTTCCGAGTTCGAACGCGCGGACGCGGGTCATCGCGGGCAAGGGGCCGCCGTCGAGCCACGCCGTGAACGCTTTCAATTCAAAGTCGCCGATCGCGTTGACAGGCTCTTGGCCGCCGCGGGCTGCGCCATTGCCCCGCTGAACGAGGTGGATGTGGGTGGCGGAGGTGGTCGCACCTTCGATGTTGAGTTCTGAACCGGAAAATGCCGTCTCTGCGCGGAGCATGCGGTACAGCTCGGCGCCGTCCTGAAGCGTCAAAGTCCCGTCGTCGCGGACGATGACGATGGTCTCGCGGGCGCCGGTCGACCCGGACCCGAAAGCGACGAGGCGACCATCCGGCAAGGAGGCGAGGGCTTCGAGGTCCATCTTGTGCGACTTGTTGCCTGTGCTCGCGCCGAACACGCGTGCGCCGTCCGCGCCTGGAGGTAGGAGCAGCCTTCGATTTGGGATCCCCTCAGAATCGAGGATGACGATCGCGTTCACGTCATCTTGAAGGACCACCCAGCCACGGCCCCAGCGCCGGAGCGCGGATGCGGCGCGGACGTGGTCAGGCATCGTGGTCCAGCGATCGGCCTCAGCAAATGTGAGCGGTCGCAGCTCGTTCACGACTGCGCTAATGGGGCCTCGGGAGCTGGTCGGGGGGATCGGAGAGGCCATCGGTGGGATCCTACACCCGCCGCCATGGCGGGCCAAGTCTAGTCGTGGAGCACGCGCGCGGAATCCGGAAATCGCAAGTGACGGAGTCTTGACCTCAAGGATGCGTCGAGCCTATGGTCCGCCCTCACCCACCTGATATTGCAGCAAGGAACTCGCCCATGGGGTCGAAAAGGAAGTTACTACAAGGGCTTCGGCTCGTTCCAGCGCTGGTCAGGGTGTTAGGTCTGGGGCGCCGAGAGCTTCTTCGCCACCATCAAACGCAAGCTCATCGACCACCACGAGCAATTGACTCGAACGGCGGCGATTGACGAATACATCAACGGACTCTATTATTTGCCCCGGCGTCACTCAGCTATCGATTACGTCAGCCCGATCGAATTTGAGTTGAAGTTCGTACTCGACGGATTCGAGCGGATAGCTGCATAGTTGCTCTTGCCGCACCCTGACCACCCGTAGCTGACCCGCAAACCCCGAACACTTCCGTCCGGGCTCGGGGAGCGCGGAATGAGGTCAAAATGGTTGCGAGTGTGAAGTACCGTCAGTACACGGCGGAGGAGAGGGCGAAGGCCATGGCGCGCGTGCAGGATGTCGGGTACCGAGCGGCGAGCGAGGAGCTGAGCATCCCGTTGGGCACGCTGACGAGCTGGGTGTTCAAGGCCCGGCAGAGGACAGCGGAGGCGGACCGAGCGGCCACGGGCCAGGGGGTTGGGGCGCCGCTGGCCCGCGCACCCGTAACGCCCCCCATCGCGCCCACGCCGGCCGTGGAGGCCGCGTTGTCGCCTACGGCCCCGGCGCCCCGCTCCACGGCGCGCCCGCGGGTAGCAAAACTCTACACCCCGTCCCAGATCGCCCAAGCCCTAGAGCGTGTGGCGGCGATTGGCGTGCGCCCGGCAGCCAAGGAGCTCGGGATCTCGCGGACCACGCTGCGGGATTGGGAGCGCAAGGTGGCGAAGGCCGCGAAGGGCGAGGGCCCGACGCCCACGAGCGGTCCGGACCCGAAGACCATCGAGGACAAGCGCGACGCGGCGATCCTCACCGAGTGGCGGAAACAGCAGGGACTGGGGCCGTCCCAGATCCGCAACCAGCTCCGGCGCGCGGGCACCAAGGTTTCAGTACATACTGTTCGTCGTGTGATGGAGGAAGCCGGCTATCGTCCGCCCAAGGTCGAACGCCGGGAACACACGGGTAGTTACGAGGCCTTACGGCCGAACCAGCTTTGGCACATGGATTTTGTGCATCAGTACATCCACGGGCAGAAGGCGTTTGTTCTCGCGCTCATCGACGACTACTCTCGCTTTGTGACGGGCTGGGCGCTCGACGACGCAGAGAGAGCCGACGCGGTCATCACCGCGTTTGAGGGTGCCGTCGCCCGCTACGGCAGGCCGGAGGCCGTGATGAGCGACGGTGGGTCGGCGTTCTGGGCGTGGAAAGGGTCGAGCCGGTTCACGCGCATCCTCGAGGAGTACGGCATCGATCAGATCATCGCGACCACGCCGGAACTCAACGGGAAAAGCGAAGTGTTCAACGCCAACCTTCAGAAAGAGCTGTTCCGACGCATCACGTTCACCGACCTCGGTGACCTGCGCCGCCACCTGGGACCGCATTTTTCTTGGTATAACCAGTATCGGACGCACCACGCCCTGGGCGGTCTGCTGGTCCCCGCCGACCGGTTCCACGGGCGGGTGGACGAGGTCCTCGCGCGCATTGAGGCGGGCGGCGGCGTACCTGACGTGCTCGACCTCTCGCTGCGTACTCTCGATCTCTTTCGTGTCGTTTCTCACAAGGGAAAGCCGGAGATCTGGCTGATGGGGCGGAAGATCTTCGACCTGAAGGAGTAGTCGGCAGGCTGGGAGTGTGGGAGGTGGAAGTACCACCAACCGCCAACCACACAACCAGGTCCACCATGTCTTTCCTACCTCACGAAGAGCGCGGCGTCGCGTCTATTCTCGTCGCCGCACTCCTGCTTGCCGCCAACACCTTCCTCGCCAAGCTCGGCCTGCCCCACCCGACCGCCGTCCAGGTGCTCGCCGCAACCGGCGCCGGAAAGACCCAAGCCTACGACCTGTGCAAGCGGATCCTGGCGATCCTGCCGACGTTATTGCGTCCGCCCGGTCGCCCGGTCGCGCCGCCGCCCCCACTCGTGGACACCGGCGCAATCTCGCGGGAGGTTATCGCCTTCCTCCACATCCACCCGGGCGCGGCGATCACCGCCGGCACGCGTCACACCTACAGCGACGGCTTCCGGCGCCTCGTGCTCGACCTCGCCGAGCGCCACGCAGACCTCGACCGCGCGCAGTTCGCAGAGGCCGTCGGCATGCCCCCGGACACGATCAAGGACTGGCTCACCCTGCCCACGCCGCCGCCTGCGCCGCTGCCCGCGCCCAAACAATCCGTCGACGACGAGACCGAGCTCGCCCACGCCCGGATTGCCTCGATCGTCGAGGCGTGGGGCCGCTGGGACAGCGGCTTCTCCGCCTTCTGTGTCTTCGTCCGCGCCGAACTCGCCATCGACTACGGCAACACGCTCGTCGGTCGCATCCTCGCCTCCTACACCGAGAGGCGCCCGAAGCGCCGTCCGGGCCGCTCGCCCGACGAGAAGGCGACGCGCGGCGCGTTGATCTCCTTCTTTCCGGGTGCCCAGTGGTTTCAGGACGGCTCGCCCATCGCCATCACGCTCAACGACCAGATATTCACGTTTAATTGGGAGCTTACGGTCGATGGCGCCTCGGCCGCGCTCGTCGGCGCCTCGCTCCGCGCCGAGGAGGACGCTTGCGCCGTCGTCGCCGCCTTCGAGGACGGCGTGGCCACCACTGGCGAGAAGCCCCTGGCGTTGACGACGGACAACCGTGCCTCTAACCACGCCCCCGAGGTCGCCGAGGCCTTGGGCAAAGGCAAAGGCGAGGACACGCTCCACATCCGAACCACCCTAGGCCGCCCCCAGAATGACGCGCCTGTCGAGGGGGCCTTTGGGCTCTTCCAGCAAACCGCGCCCCCGCTCGTCGTCCGCGGCGACACCGACGAGGAGCTTGCCCACGCCATCCTCGCGCTGATCCTCACCGTCTACGGCCGCGCCACCAACCACCGGCCACGCAACGATCGGAATGGCAAGAGCCGCGTCCAGCTCTACCGGGGCGAGGCGCCCACCGACGAGCAGATCGCGGCCGCCCGCGCCAAGTTGGAGGAGATCCGCCGGCGCCAGGAGCTGAGGTTCCACACACGTCAAGCGCGCCTCGATCCCGTCGTCCGTGCGCTGCTCGACGAAGCCTTCGTCCGCCTCGGCCTTGAAGACCCTACCGGCAACGTCAAAGACGCCATCGCCCGCTACCCCCACGACGCCGTCCTCGCCGGGATCGCCGTCTTCGCAGGCAAGCGCGCCGCCGGTACCCTGCCGCCCGACGCAGGACCCCGCTACCTGCTCGGGATCGTTAAGCACACCACCGCGCGCCACGAGGGCCTCGCCATCGCCGAGCAGCTCTGGCGCTGGCGCAGCGACGCCCGCGACAGCGCCCTGGTCCGCCTCGACGAGGCCCGTCGCGCCATCATCGGCACCCCCACCGAGCGCGTCCGCGCCTTCATTGATCGCGCCCTCGCCGACGTCGGGCCGCTCCTCCGCAGCTTCTGGCTCGCCGCCGCCAGCGATGTCGTCCTCGACGAGCCTGTTGCAGCGCAGAAGCCCCTCTACACAGCCGCCGCTCGACGCATCCACGCCACCTTCCGCCTCCATCCTCACGAACGGCAGGCCGCTGTCCGCGTGCTCGCCGAGCGCATCCTCCCCGTCGGCTGAGTTGCGCGCCGCGACCATGGGACGGACGTTTGCCAGAAGCGCGCCCCATCGGAAAAGGATTGTCCCCAGGGGCCACGCAGCAGGGGCACGACCCGATCAGCCAGTCAGGGTGCAGATCACCGTGGTGATCAACCCGTGACCTAGGTGCTGCTCCAGCGCCCCCACCACATGGGCGTTCAGGGTTTTTCGTGGGTCAGGGATTGACAAGCGCACATAGTCCAACTATCGACCAAAGCAGAAGAGCTTCAAAGCATGCCTTTTAGGCACGCGAAAGGTCACGCGAATGAAGGGGCAAGAATGAAACGGGGTTTCGGTTTCTTTTGGTGGGGTTTGCTGTTCTTGCTGTTCATAGAACCCATGGCATGTTTTCCAACACTACCCCCAGATGTCGAACGAGAGGATGCCGCTGCGGACGGAGTGCAGCACGTCGAGGACACGTTGGAGGTGGGAGATGTCGAGATTGATGTCGCCGAAAGCGTCGGAGGCCCGGACAACCGGGACGGTACGGTGGATACTGTATCGTGCGGCACTGAGTTCGAGTGTGATGACGGCTTGGCGTGTACGTCCGATCAATGTATTCCAAGCGGCGAGTGCGCCCACACACTCCTCACGGGATTCTGCCTCATCGGCGAGGCGTGTCTTCAAACAGGCTTTCGAAATCCAGAGAACAGATGCGAAGTGTGTGGTGAGGGAAATGCGTGGACCACGCTAACCCCTTTAAACTGCTCACCTGTGTGTGGTGATGGCTTGGTGACGGGCGTCGAAGGTTGTGATGATGGTGCCAGTCGTTCGGGCGATGGATGCGACTCCTTCTGCCAAGCTGAAACCGGTTATGAATGTATAAGGGAGCCCAGCGTATGCCGCACCCGCTGCGGCGACGCCATACGGGCCGGCGACGAGGGATGCGATGATGGGAACACGGCTGCAGGGGATGGGTGCGACGCCCATTGCAAAGCCGAGCCGGGTTACGCCTGTGGCACAAACGGATGCCAGCCGATCTGCGGGGATGGTTGGCGCATGCAAGGCGAAGACTGCGATGACGGCAATGTCCAAGCTGGTGACGGATGCAACCCATTTTGCCAAGTTGAATCGGGCTGGACCTGCCGCGAGCTCGCTTGGGGTGACGGGACGCTGCTGTTGCCGCTCCAGATCTTCGACTTCAAAGCACAGGATGAGGTCGGAGGCCATCCAGACTTTCAGGCCTATCTTTCTCACCAGTTCCAAACTGGTCTGGTCGAGCCTACATTAGGCGATGATCATGTTCCCATCTTTGTTCACCGCGGCGTGCCTCCGGTCCTGACCTCGGCACAGGATTTCCAGCAATGGTATCATCATGTACCGGGGATAAATCAGGACTTTAAGCTTTCGCTCGACATGTCACCCACTAACGGTGGAAATACATATGTTTATGATAGGCAAGAGTTTTTCCCTATCGACGGCATGGGCTTCGGTGAGTATAAAACGTTTGGCCACAACTATCATTTCACGAGTGTGACGCGGTGGAGATTCGTCTATCGAGGTGGCGAGCGAGTCAGCTTCACCGGCGACGACGACGTGTGGATTTTCGTCAACCGCCGCCTTGCTATCGACCTCGGCGGAACTCACTTGCCTGCGACAGGGAGTGTTCAATTTCCGAACTCGACCGATCCCACGACGGGCCAACGCCGCGATGAGCGGTTCGAGCTGTTCGAAGGTGGGATCTATGAGGTCGCCGTGTTCCATGCCGAGCGCTACATCTCACAGAGCACCTTTCGGCTAGAGATCGAAATGAATGAACTCAAGGGAAACACATCTCGATGCATGCGACAATGAAGTTGCTCAGGAAAATAGGACTCTATTGTTCCGGCATGAACATGACTTGCAAAGGTTTGTGTTGCGGAATCATGCGGCGAGCCGCGCCTGCTCACGGCTCGCTCGGCGTCGCTCGCGGGCGGCCTCCAGGCGTTTATCTCGTGCCTTCCACACCGCCAGTTCGCGCCCGTGGAGCATGTTGGCCGGGCTAAGGGCCCGTGCAAGAACGATCCGATCGACTAATTGCCATTAAACTCATACCAATTGGGGGTGAATCGTGTAGTTCCACTCCCCGTGAAACGTATCGTGCGTGATGTTGAGCGCGCTCATTTCGGCATCGGATACTTTCCGCGAACGTGCGTATTCGGCGGTGTCGAGTTCGCACCGAATCGTGAGGCCCGTGGTGGTTTTCGTCGCGCCGATCAGTTCGACGATCGTGCGGTAGTCGACCAGCGGTTTCCCTCGCCAATTCAGTGAGATAAACGAGAACATGCGATGTTCGATCTTGTTCCACTTGCTGGTGCCCGGTGGCGTGTGACAGACCTTGACCGAAATCTTCAGTTCATTCGATAGCTTCTGCAGTTCCAACTTCCACAGCCGAAGCCGATTACCGTTGCTACCGCCGCAGTCCGCGGTCACGAGTATTTGCGTAGCCTTTTCATAACGTTCCATCCCCATCACCTGCCACCACTTGCGCACGGTGTTCACCGCAAATTCGCCAGTATCCCCGCTGGTTCCCACGCTAACCCAACCGGCGTTGTCCCCGATGTCGTACACGCCGTATGGGCTTGCCCGCCCGAGTTCGCCCATAAAATCGTGACTATCGACCTTGACCGGCTCCCCCTTTGGCTGCCATTCGAGCCCCCGGTTCTTGTAGTTGCCGACCAGCTCCTTCTTCTTGGTATCCACTGAAATCGCGGGGTTTCCTGAAGCGTGCGCGGCGTCGACCGCAGCGGCGATGTGCTGGAACTGCGCATCACGATCCACGTGCTGCTTGCCTTCCAGCGTCTTCTTGTTGCCTTGTAAGCTATATCCTTGCGATTTCAACAAAGTACTGACGGTCCGGAACGATATGGGGTGCCCCTGCGCCGTCAATTCCTCGGCCAAGTTGCGCAAGCTCTTGCATGTCCAGCGCAGAGGCGATTCTGGGTCCCCCCGGGTCGTCGGCTCGACTAGGCGATCGAGTGCATCTAGCAAGCCCTCGTCATTATGAACCTTTGTCTTTCGGCCACCACCCTCGGCCCGAATCCGAGTCCGTCCGTCCGCACAAGCACCAGCCTGCGAGTTCGTACGCAACTCTCGGATTCCCTTGCCAATGGTTGATGGAGCGATTCCGGTCGCTCGCGAGACCAATGCGATCCCCCCATAGCCGAGCGTGACCGCCTCCGATGCCGCCCAAATTCGCCTAGCGCGCTCGTCGAGCTGGTTGGCTAGGAGTGCATATTGTTCGAAATTTGCGCTTCCGTTTTCACGAGGGCAGCATATGCACGGTTACGCGGAATGCGCTATGTTATTTTTACACGAGCCCTAGCACAGCCACGCGCAGAACCGCGGCAAGGGCGCGGCGGTCGCGTCTGGCGTGCGGGTGGCGACGGGTGAGCTTGTCCTGATGTACGACGCGGACGCGGCCGTGCCCATCGAGGAGTGTACCAAGCTTAGAGCGGCCCTGGCGGGTGGGGCCGACATCGCTATTGGTTCCCGCCTTGTGGACGGTGCGCAGGTGCTTGCAGAGCGCTCGAACGCACGGGTTCTGATGAGTAGGGTCTTTCATACGATGGTCCGGCGCACGACCCAGCTGGAGGTGCGTGACGCGATGTGCGGCTTTAAGCTCTTTCGGCGTGCCGAGGCGCAGAAGCTCTTTTCGACGCTGACGGTCGCGAGGTTCGCCTTTGACATTGAGATCTTGGCGCTGGCCGTAGACGCAGGACTGCGTATCGCGGAGGTGCCGGTTATTTGGCGCCACAACCCGCGCTCACGCGTGCGACCGGTTCGCGACGGGCTCCGCGCGGCGCGCGATATTGGGGCGCTGTGGGCACGCCGTCGCTTAAAGGGATGACTTTCGAGTGGGAACCACCTGGCTCCGGCCGCTTAAAGTGGTCGGAGCCAGGTGAACACGATTTGAAAGTCATCCGTTTGGTCAGTTCTGGCCATCTGCGGATTTAGCCGCGCGTTTGATTGCGTCGGTGAGGGTCGCCTCGGGTTGCGCGCCGGACAGGGTCTCGCCGCCGGGAAACCTGAAGTAGGGCACTCCTTGGACATCGGCGTCGGCGCGGGCTAGCCGTCGCACGTCCGCGGCAGCCGCCGGGTCTGCGAGCGCGGCACGTGTCGGCGCCTCGGCTAGTCCGTTGGCCACCGCGATCTGGACGAGCGTCTCGTGGTCCGAGATGCGACCGCCATCGACGAAGTGGAGCTTAAAGAGGGCCGCCTCGATGGCGCGCTGGACGGCCTCAGAGGCGCCCGAGGCTATGGCGTGTCGCATGAGCACGTGGGCCGCGACCGTCGAGTAAGTGCGGGGCTGCTTGCTGAAGTCGAGGGGGATCCCCGTCTCCTTTGCGACCGCTTCGACCTGCGCGAACATCGCTTTCGGGTCGCGGTTGTACTTCTGACGGAGGCGCTCAGCGAGGTCGACCCCTTCATCGGGGACGTCGGCGTCCAAGAGGAAGGGGAGACGGCGCACGACCACACGACCGGCGAGGCCGCTGGCGGCGATGGCGCGATCCAGCCGGGTCGTGCCGATGTAGCACCACGGGCACACGTAGTCGACGTAGACGTCAATGGCGATGGGCGCGGTGCCGGCTGGTGGTGCCTCGAGGTGGGCGACTTCTTTGGAGACGGCAGCCTGAGGCGGTGATGCCTCGCCCGGGACCGCATGAGACGGTGTGGCTTCGATCTGGGCCGGTAAAGCGACCGGCGTCTCTTGGCGACACCCCAGCCCGCCCCCGAGGCTCGAAAGGACAATAGTCGCGGCGAGGGCCCACATTCGACGGGGGCTGTTGGACGTGTTTAGGCTGGATGGTGCTGACATGGGGCCTCCTCGGGCGAGCGGTACGCCCAGGATCGCTAGCGTCTCGAAGGCCGTTTGTCCACAAGGGCGTCGCTTGCGCGCTGTCGCTGGCAGATGGGCCACGCCTGTGGCATGCGTGGTCCATGCAAAAGACCAGTCGAACGCTGTCACTTCTCACTCTCGTCTTTCTAGCGGGTTGCCAGCGCGCGTCCCCGGATGCGGTCGAGCCCGCGCGACCGCCGGTTACCCCTAACGCGGCCGAGCCAGCGTTGGCCAAGGCAATAATTCAAGAGGAGGTCCGGCGCTTCACATCGAAGGGCCGCGTGGTCGCGATCGGCGACGTTCATGGGGATCTCGCTGCCACGCGGGCGGCGCTGAGGTTGGCAGGTGCTATCAACGAACAGGACCAGTGGGTTGGTGGGGATCTCTTTGTGGTGCAAACAGGCGATCACCTAGACCGCGGGGACGATGAACCGCAGATCGCGACGCTCTTCTTGCGTCTGGAGGCCGAAGCTCGGGACGCGGGCGGTGCCTTCATCGTGCTGCTCGGGAACCACGAGCTCATGAACGCGGCCGGGGACTTTCGATATGTGACCCCCGATGGGCTGGCGGACTTCGGTGGGGAAGAGGGACGTCGGCGCGCCTTTGGCCCCGGTGGCGACGCAGCGCGGTCGTTGGGCCAGCTGTCGCTGTACGCCATCGTCGACGACACCCTCTTTAGCCACGCCGGCGTGTCGCCGCGCGACCTCGACCTAGGGCTTGAGGAGCTGAGCATGGAAGCACGCGCTTGGCTGCGCCGCGAGGAGCCCAAGGTCCCGCGCGCTCTATTGGACTCGGAAGGGATCGTCTGGACCAGGCGCTACGGCGGGGTCCCGGCGCCTGAAGACTGCGCGGCGGCGCGCGAGGTCTTGGCGCGGCTCAAGCTGGCGCGGATGGTCGTCGGGCACAGCCCGCAGCCCCACATCAACGCAGTCTGTGAGGGGACGGTGTGGCGTATCGATGTGGGCCTCGCGCGCCACTACGGGGGGCCTGTCGAGATCTTGGCCGTGGACGCAGGGGTGGCGAGCACAAGGGCGGCTGTGGCTGGAGAGCCCGGCAGGGTGAAGGCCGACTCTGAATGAGTGGTCTCGGCGTTGAGGCCCTCTAACTGTATTGAGAATCATTGTCATGATGTGCCTAAAGCCATCAGCTCGGACGCAAATCAGGGGCATAAGCTATTGAAAATGGCGAGATTTCGGAAACGCGAACCGAATCTCTGCTTGTGCTGCCGATCAAGACGGCGCTACGCTACCACCTAGAGCCGGATTAGACGCTGCCACCCCCTAGCGTCTCTCCCCCCCCCCCCCCACGGCTCTCGGTCATGGCCCTGTTGGGCGCGAGTGATGGTGCGTGCGGCCTGTGGTCGCGCTGTCCGGTGCCTTGGCGTTTTGGCGTAAGAATGAGGAGCTAGGCTATGAGATTTGTGTCGCTTTTTATTGCCCCGTTGTTGGGTCTCACTGCGCTACCGGCCTGCGATAGCGGCGGGGACGCTACGGGCGCCACGTGCGATCCGCAGTCGGTCCTCACTTGGGAGACCTATGGCCAGCCCTTCATGAACGCGTACTGTGTCGATTGTCACTCGGAATATGGTAATATCGATCGCGTGCAGCGAGGGGCCGCAGGTATCGACCTTTTCTCAGGGTCAGGCCCCAAAGCGACCAACACGGCGATGCCGAAGAGTGGCTCCAAGCCGTCACTGGAAGAACGGCAGCAGCTCTCAACTTGGCTGGCGTGTGGTGCGCCATGAAGGTTCGATTCTCATTCGCCGCTCTCAGTGCGGTCCTCGTTGTGGCTGCGGGCGGGTGCGGCGATTATGCGCGACCCGTGACGCCCACCGCAGACACGCACGTCGTCAATGATACCGCGGTCGGCACCGACGCAAGCGTCGGCGTGGACGTGGCCGGAGACGTCGCGGCTGGGCAGGACTTAGTGAATCCGGGCGATGGCTCAATCCCTTGTGAGATTAGGACCTTTCTCACGGACAACTGCATCTCGTGTCATGGCGCGACGCTGGTCGGTGACTCGCCGATGGCGCTCTTGACCTATGATGACTTTCTGGCGCCATCGCGCATCGATCCCTCAAAGACCATCGCCGAAACGAGCCGGTCGCGTATCCGCAGCGCTTCAAGGCCCATGCCCCCTACCCCCGCGGTCGTAGACGAGACGGCGCTGACGGCGTTCGAGACTTGGCTGGCTCTTGGAATGCCGTCCGAGGCGTGCGACCAGCCTGAGGTGGTCGATCCCTTCGCGGGACCGGCCGGCTGCACGTCCAATAGCCGATGGACGCGCGGAGACGACGGCTCCAACCTTATGCATCCCGGTGGCACCTGCATCTCGTGCCACACGGCCGAACGCGAGGGACCGCGCTATCGCGTCGCCGGCACCGTGTTTCCACACGGACGCGATGTCAACGATTGCAATGGTGTATCGTCTGCGCTGAACCTGCGCGTCGAGATCCGCGACGCGAACGGCGCGACCTACAATCTCAAGCCCAACAGCGCGGGCAACTTCTACATGACGACGGGTGCGAGCGCGGGGTTTGTCTTCCCCTACACGGCGCGAGTGATTGACCCCACGGGCAAGGAGCGCGCGATGACCGCGCCGCAGATGAACGGGGACTGCAACACCTGTCACACGTCTGCGGGTGCCGAGGATGCGCCAGGTCGCGTCGTGGCGCCGTAGGAACGGTCGTTGGGTGCGGAGAGCCATGTCCGTCCTGGTTTCGAAGAGGCGGCTGACGAGCGGGTGGTTGGAACCACGGGCTTGTCAGCCTCTGCGTTTGGGGTTCTGCGTGGGTTGTGACGGAGCAGCTCCGGGACACCAACCCAACAGCCAGACCGCGCAGCAGCGTTTGTACTTCTTGCCACTGCCGCACGGGCATAGAGCGTTGCGGCCCACGGCCTTGGCGGGGGGCGCCGCGCCAGCGTAGGACCATCGGCCATGCTCGCGCGAAAATAGAGATGTCTCTCGTAGGACTTGAGCTTGGCCGCCTTCGCTGAAGCTCGCCTCGAACTCGACGATCCCCGTGGTGTCATTCGGTGCGCCATCCGCGATTCGAAGGACCTTGAGTCCTGTGAACGTGGCCCTGCTGGCCCACTGGGTGGCGCTCGCGCGGTCGAAGTGGGCGCGGGCGGTCCCGGTGCAGGTCTCTTCGATCCAGTCGATGTGCCGCAGGGCGTAGGCGCTGTAGCGGGATCGCATGAGCTTCTCGGCGGTAGGGGGGATGGCCGATCCCGTGATGAAGGGTGCGCAGCAGTTGCTGTACAATGGACCGGCGCCACAGGGGCACATGTGATTCTCTGCCATTAGGCGTTGGTCCTATGCTGGGGCCCGTCTGGCGCTGCGGAGAACGCCAGGGGAAAGGTACGTGGCGTCTTCTTCTTGCGCATGCAACGGGTCGAGGCCGGCATAAGGCAGACACTGAGACCGCGGCGTGGGTGAGGTGTGGTGTTGAGGTCGGACGCGTGCCAGACGAGGTTGTGTAGGATCACGACGTCGCCGGCCGCGACCGGCACGGACACGACGTCGAGGGTGTCTTGGCGTTCGGCCGCGACGGCGGGGGGGACGGCGCCCCCGAGGGTTGTCGCGAGGCCCCAGAGGTGACTGCCGCGGCAGAAACGCATGCTGCCAGCTTCTAAGGGGGCGTCGTCGAGGGCGGTCCAGATCTGCAGCTCGGGGTCGGCGCTGAGGCCCCAGAGGCGGCCGGCGTCTTGGTGCCAGGGCAGGAGGGTGCCGCCAGGGGCCTCGGAGGAGCCGGCGCGCTTGTTCATTAGGATGGCCCGGTAGAGGTGGATGTCGGTTTGGGGGATGGCTGTCCGGGCGATACGGGCGAAGAGGTCGTTTTGGAGGAAACTCATGAAGACTGGGTCGCGCTCGAGTTTCTCGAGCTTTCGGTAGGTGTCGGAGGGACCAATCCAGCCCTTGCCGAGGGGCATGTCTTCGTAGAGGCCGGTCGCGGCGTCTGCTTGGTAGAAGAACGGGGTGTGGTCGAGGCCCCCATGCATCAGGTCGTAGGCGCGGGCTCGGAGGGTGGAGAGGCCTTCCGCGGACACGACGCCCGGGAGATGCACGTAGCCATCGCGCCGGTAGGCGGTTAGGGCGGTCGGAACGTCGATCGACGCGTGGTTGGGGTTGAGCCAAGCGTCAGCGCGCATAGGTCGTGTCCGTGCCGACGAGGGCGCGATGGATCTGGTCGACACGGGTCAGGGTGTCGGGGGTGAGTCGGACCTCGAGGGCGTTGAAGGCGTCCTTTAGGTGGGACGCGGACCCGGGGCCGACGAGGATGGAGTCGACGCCGGGGCGCTGGGCGAGCCACGCGTAGGCGAGGGTCAGGATGGACAGGCCGCACTCTCGGGCGAGGTCGGTGAAGGCGTTGGTAGCGTCGAAGAAGACATCCGAGAGGTAACGGCGCTGGTAGAGGCCGTTCTTGTGAAAGCGGGTGCCGGGCTGGGTCTCGGCGGTCGTGGGGCGACCGGCGAGCAAGCCGCCGGCGAGGGGGTTGTAGACGGTTGTGTGGAGTTCAAACTGCCGGGCGAAGCGGAGGTACTCGATGTCGAGCTGGCGGATGAGGAGGTTATAGACCTGCTGTGAGACGGCCGGCCTGGGGATGCCCATGCGGTCGCAGATGTGGATGATCTCGAGGATCTGCCAGGAAGCGTAGTTGGAGACGCCGAAGGCCTTTGCCTTGCCGCTGGCGAGGACCGCGGCGATACCTTCGAGGGTCGCGGCGATGGGGATGTTCTGGTCGGGGACATGGAGGTAGTAGAGCTCGATTTGTTCGACGCCGAGGCGGTCGAGGCTCTCGTCGAGGGAGGCGACGACGCGGTCGGCGGAGAGGCCTTCTCGGCGCCAGAAGCCAACTTTCGTGGCGATGCGGGCCTTGTCGCGCAGGGATGGGGCGAGGGACTTGAGGATACGGCCGAGGACGCGTTCCGACTCGCCGTCGCCGTAGGCGTTGGCTGTGTCGAGGAGGGTGATGTCGTGGTCGAGGGCGAGCTCGACGATGCGTGCGGCCTCGGGCTGAGCGGTGCGCTTTCCGAAATTCATGCAGCCGAGCGCGAGGGGGGCGGCCTCGTTTGCTTGTTTGAGTCGAAACGGATGGGCGGGATGGTCCGCGTGGCTCTTCCGGGTGGGGACGTCGTTCATGCGGAGGTTGTGGCGCGCGCGTGGGTCATAGTCAATCTTGGGCATGAGGTTGTGGGGTCAGGGAGAGGAAGAGGACGCGAAGAAATGGTGTGGGGGCGCCGGCGGGACTTTTGTGGCAGACTGTGGGCAGACGTGGCGCCCGTGGCGGGCCAGAGCATGAGGAGCTTAGTTATGCGCGGTCCCCCTACCCTTCATCCGGCAGACCTAGGGCTTCGGGAGCCGCGGGTCATCGGGCCCGGCTTTCACGAGAGGGTCTATCAAGTCGTGGCGTTGGTCCCGGCTGGGGCGCTCACGACCTATGGGGACGTGGCGACGATCCTTGGAAGTCCAAGGGTTGCGAGACAGGTCGGGTGGGCGCTGGCTGCGCTGCCGGTGACGCGGGCCGAGGTGCCTTGGCATCGGGTGATCAACGCGCAGGGGGCGGTGAGCTTTAAGGGCGATGTCGTGCGGGCGACGCGGCAGGCGGAGCTGTTGGCGCGGGACGGGGTCGAGCCGGCGGCGAATGGGAAGTACCCGCTGCGGGAGTTAAGGTACGAGTATCCTGGGGTGGCTGTGCCGTTTGGGGGTGATGCGTGAGGGGCTTTTGCGGATGGGTCTTGGTGGTCGGGGTGTGGGCGTTGGTGGTGGGCGGGTGCCGTGGGGCGGGCGCGGGTGATGAGGAGCGCCGCGGGCCTGAGGTGGCGGACAAGGGGCGCTGGGCGTTGGTCGAGGCGCTGGCGTCGAATGCGTTCGAGGGACGGGCGCCGGGGAGCCCGGGGGGCGAGAAGGCGCGGGCTAAGATTCGAGAGGCGCTTGAGGCGTGCGGGTGGGATGTCGGCGAGCATGCGACTCGGGGCCCGGGGGTGAACCTGGTGGCGCGCTACCGGGGGGCGGCGGCGGTGGAGCGGTTCGTGCTGGTGTCGGCGCACTATGACCACCTCGGGGTGGTCGGGGGGCAGGTGATGAATGGGGCTGACGATAATGCGGCGGCGGTTGGCGCGGTCGTGGAGGTCGCGTGTCGCTATCGGCCGGGGGCGGCAGACGCGGCGGGGCTCATCGTGGCGCTGTGGGATTCGGAGGAGCCACCCTACTTTATGACGCCGGCGATGGGGTCGGCGTCGTGGGTGGCGCAGCCGACGGTGCCGCTGGACAAGATCGACGTGGCCATCGTGCTGGATTTGGTGGGCGGTGGGCTGTGGGCCGGGGCGAGCTGGCACGTGGTGCTGGGCGGGGAGACGTCCAAGGAGGTCGCCGCGGTCGTGGCGCGGGCGCCGGTGCCGGCGGGGCTGGAGGTGCTGCAGGCGGGCCTTCATCTAGTGGAGGAGATTGTGGCGACGGGGCGAACACAGCCGTGGAGCGACTACGCGCCCTTTCGGGCGGCTGGGGTGCCGGTGCTTTTCCTGTCGAATGGGCAGAGCCATCACTATCACACGGCCGGGGATGATTTTGAGACGCTGGACTTGAAGAAGCTTGGACTACAGACGGATTGGCTCGCTGGGTTGCTTGGTGAGCTGGTGCGACATCCGACGAAGCCTAGGTTTGACACCGGGGTCTCGGAGCGGGCCGGGGTCGACACGGTGGCGGCGGCGCGGTTGGTGGATGCGGCGCTGGCGCTGGCTGCTGGGTCGAAGGCGGGGGCTTCGACTTTTGACGTGGAGGTGCTGCGGCGGGATCGGGAGGCGCTTGGGGGTGACGGGATGGCTGGGACCATGGCGCGCCGTCGGGCGGTTCAGCGCGTGCAATGTTTTGCCAGCGGTCAACATCCGGCCGCCCTCTGCGCCGCCTTTTGAGTGTCCCGGGGATGTTTTTTTGTTGGTTTTGTTCATGTTTTAACGTCCCCGGGATGTTTGGGGCGTCGTTTTGGGTTGGGCGGCCGCTCGTGGTTCCCGGTGGCCGGCCCCGCCCGAACGGGAGCTCAAGAATGTCCCCGGGACGTGATTGAATTGAGTATTTTCAGGCACTCGCACGTCCCCGGGACAAATTGCGCGCCCGCTTTGCCCGTCGGTTAAGCGGGGCCGCCGCCAACATGGCCTCGGTCGCGCCGCTTCCCAAGCGTCCAGAAGTCAACTACACCGAGGCATGGCCCTTCCCGCGACGATACACAAAGTTAACCTGACCATTTCGGACGTGGACCGTGGCGTCTACGACACCTTCGAGCTCCGTCTCGCCCGGCATCCGTCCGAGTCACCGCGGTACATGGTCGCTCGGACCCTTGCCTACGCGCTGAGCTACGCCGACGGGATAACTTTCAGTAAGGGCGGCCTCTCCTCGACCGAGGAGGCGCCCGTCTCCATTGTCGACCCGACTGGCCGTCTTTTGGCCTGGATCGACATCGGGAGCCCGGCGGCCTCTAGGCTGCATAAGGCCGCGAAGGCTGCCGACGCGGTGGTCATCTATACCTGGTCGGATCTCGCGCCCCTTAGAAAAGAGGCGGCGACCGTCCATCGCGCGTCCGAGATAGTCATCGTGACGATCCCCGCATCGTTTCTGGATACCCTCGCCGAAGGAATTGGACGCCGGGCTGAGCTCGAGCTGCTCCATACAAGCGGCCAACTCTACGCCACCCTAGACGGCGTGACGCACGAAGCCCCGATCGAGCGCTCAACTCTCGGATAGTGGCCTTGTCGGTCGTCGGCCGCGACTACCAGGCGAGCTTCAGAGCGCCCCGAGCGCAGCTGCGCTCTTGGCGAACATCTTTTGAAAGCGTGGCCTCAGGATAGGGGTCAACGGTCGCGCGAAGAGACGGGGCTCGAACGCGACGGTCCACCGCACGCGTGTGCCGGTCGGCGACTCCTCAAGGGTCATGTCCTCGACCATTCGTCTCAGAATCGGGACAGTCGCGCGTTCAATCGCGAAGGCGAAGCGCTTGCCGGGCTCCCACGCGATGACGCGCTCTTCGACGGAGAGGCCCTTCAGCTCCATGAGGCGTAAGGCCCCGATTGTCCCGGGCTCTAGCCAACGACAAGCCTTGCAGTCGGCGACCCAAGATGGTGCGAACTGAGGCTCCACGATCCGGTCAAAGGTCTCTTGAGGCGAGAGCTTTGTATGGAAATCGAATGAGAATCTCTGCGCCGCTGTTTCCGCAAACGCAAGGTCGCCGGGTCTTACTTTGAACCACATCTGAGGGCCTCCAAGACCGTAGCATGAACGAGCCACCGCGGTCGCGCAAGTCGCGGCTCGTGGATGGCGCGCCAAGGCACGCGGGTTGTGATGGGAATTGCCTCGTTATCGATGGCGCGGTACGCTTCAGGCATGTCCCCCGACGATGAAAACGCTTTGGAATGCAACTTGTTTTGCGCGCCTTCGATTTTGATGTTGAAGGGAACTCCTTAATGTTTGGCGCCTGGAATGGGGTCATTCGGCTCCTAGGCTTGGAAACAATTCGCGCACAGCGCCCGAGGATTGGATCATGAGCACGAGCCGACGCACCTTCATCTTCACAGGCGCAGCTATTGCTGCCTCGACGACCATCGCGGCGCTTCGTCCGCGCGTGTTCGCAGGGGGAAGCGACGGCGACCTAGGCCCCGGGGACCTCCGCGAGCTGCGTAAGCGGTTTGGGGCGCGGGTGTTCTTGCGCGGCGATGCCGAATGGGAGGCGGTCCGCAAGATACGGAATCGCGATTTTGACGGCGTCCACCCGAGGGCTGTGGTCTTTGCACGAACGGTCGAGGACGTGCGCGACGCGATCGGCTGGGCGCGCGCGGCCGGGGTCGCTGTCGTGCCGCGTGGCGGAGCCCACAGCTACACCGGGCAGAGCACCACAGAGGGGCTCGTCATCTCGCTTGTGCACATGGCCGAGACGCAAGTCGACAAGGCCGCGATGACCGCGGAGATCGGCGCTGGCGCCATACTGGCCGATGTGAACGTGGGGCTATTGAAGGCGGACGTCGGGCTTCCGACGGGGTCGTGCCCATCTGTCGGGGTGGCTGGGCTGACACTCGGCGGCGGGATCGGGTTCTCCAGCCGCAAATGGGGCCTTATGTGCGACAACCTTACGGGGGTGACTGTCGTGATGGCTGACGGCCGGGTCGTAGTGGGCGGCCGGGAGCCGGGCGAATGTGCGGAGACCCTCTGGATGCATCAGGGCGGCGGAGGCGGGCAGTTCGGAATTGTGACGTCCTTGCGCTTTGGGGTGCATCCGGTCGAGCCTATCTCGCAGTACTCCGTCAAGTGGCCGTGGCGGGATGCGGACCGGGTGTTGAAGGTGTGGCAGGAGCTCGCGACGGCAGCCCCGGACGAGCTGTTTTCTGTGTGTATGCTGGCCCGGGGCAAGACCGAGCCGCAGATTCTGTCGCACGGGCGCTACTTTGGGTCGCCGGCGGCCTTAAAGAGACTACTTGAGCCCCTGCTAGGGGTGGCGAAGCCTTTGAAGGCACCCCAGATCTACGCGTCCACGATGTGGAAGAGTCACGTCACGGCGCCCGACTGCTGGCCCGATCCGAGTGTGTGCCACAGCTGGAACCATCCGCAGCCGGGGCGCTACAAACAGGCGAGCTATTCGGTGAAGTCGGACTACTTCGACCGGCTGTTCTCTGACGACGCGCGGGCCGAGCTGATCCGTGGGATCGAGGGGATCCAGAAGCAGCGCATTCAATGGGGTGGGATTATCCTCGACGCGCTCGGGGGTGCCATCGGTCGGCCAGCACCTGGGGATACGGCCTGGGTTCACCGAAAAAACCTCATACAGGCGGAATACGTGGCCCATTGGGGTGCCTCGACGCCGTCGTCAGCCGTCGCGGCAAACCGAGCGTGGCTGCGTGAGTTCTACGCTGCCATGCGCCCGCACGCCTCTGGCGAATGCTATCAGAATTACCCGGACTTAGACCGGAAAGACTGGGCCGCGGCGTACTACGGCGGGAACTTGGAGCGGCTGAAACGTTGCAAGGCGGCGATTGACCCGAGCGGTCTCTTCCGAGGGCCGCAGAGCCTCGCCGACGCGTAGGTCGCGCGGCTCTGGGAAATAGAAATAATTTCGGGAAATTACGATGTCCCGGGGACGTTTCTTGCCGCGTTTGGGGCTCCTCTTTACGGCGTCCCGGGGATGTTTCCGGTGATGAGAACGTGCCGATCGCCTACTTCGTTGACTGTGAAATCCCCAAGGCCGGCGGCGACGAGTTGCTCGTGAATCTCAGTGATTTCAAATGCCGCGTGCAAAGAGGCGCGGAAATCTCGGCGTAGTACATCGGGATCGCCTCGGGCGTAACGCGCGACCAGCGTATCCACATCGTCTCCGGTCGCCGGTCGTCGCAGATCGCCGACGAAGACTGGGGCGCCTGGGACGCAGGTTGCTTTTGTGGTGCGCCAGAAGACCGCGGGGGCGTGCAAGTGGTGAAGGAGGCTGTTGCTCACGATCGCCCCAGCCTTGATGTCCGCTAGCGCGGGGCTCGGGATCCTCGCGCAGACAAAACGCAAATTCCCGAGCGATGCCCCACGCTGGCGTGCCACGGCGAGCATCTGCTCGGAACCATCGACGCCGATAACCGTTCGTTGAGGAAGCGCGCGCGCGAGCCGGATCGCGATATTCCCCGGGCCGCAACCTAGGTCGACAATGGGCCCTGCCGGGATTGGGCCGGCACGGGAGAGAAACGCCGCTACGAAATCGTCATCCGATGTCTCAAAATCCGCGTTGGCGTAGGCGAGGACTTGCTCTGGCGATTCCATCAGTTCAGGTTCAGGCGTGCGTCGCATGGGCTGTGTTCCTCGTGGGGCTTAGGTCGCCAGTCGCCAAACCTCGGAGGTTGTCTGGCCGATGTCAACGCTGTCGCCATGTTTGTGTCCCTTTCCGCCTGATACCGTCGAGTTGCGCGGGCTTGGATTCGGTGGCAACCTCCGCGGCATGAAAGCAGCCAGAATGCATGCCTACGGCGGTCCGGACGTCGTCCACTGTGATCACGATGCGCCAGTGCCCGCGCCCGGTCCGAAGGAAGTTCAAATCGAGGTTCACGCCTCGAGCGTCAACCCAATCGACTGTAAAATCCGCGCAGGGTCTTTGCGCGGAGCGTTGAGGTACGATCTGCCGCGTACCTTAGGTATGGACGTGTCAGGCGTCGTGAGCGCCGTGGGCACCAAAGTCACGCGTTTCAAGGTTGGGGATGCGGTCGTGGCGTCGCCCAACCCGAAGACGCCAGGGACCTGGGCTGAGTTTACGTGCGTGCGCGAATCAGAGGCGGGGCGCAAGCCTGCCAACCTCACCCACCAAGAGGCTGCGGGGCTACCTCTTGCGTTCCTTACCGCGTGGCAGGCTTTGGTCGACACGGCGAAGTTACAGCCGGGCGAGCGTGTCTTGATTCAGGCGGGCGCCGGAGGTGTTGGGACCTTGGCGATTCAGGTGGCAAAGCACTTGGGTGCTTACGTCATCACGACATGTAGCGCGCGAAACGCGGATTTAGTGCGATCGTTGGGGGCAGACGAGGTCATCGACTATCGTGCGACGCCTTGGGACGAGGCCGTCAAAGACTGCGATGTGGTCCTCGACGCGCTCGGGCCGGCAGAAGCGATCAAGGCCCGAAAGGTCGTCCGCCGCGGCGGGCGTATTGTGGGCATCACCACCGGCCTGCCCGAACGCGTCGTCAAGAGTGGGCCGATCCTCGGGCTGATCGGTACGGGCTGCTTTATGGCGAAGGCGATGGCGGGTTCGCGTTTGAAGTCCGGGATTCGCTCGCGTTTTATTACGAGGAAGGCGATTGGCGCCCAGTTGGACGTGATGGCAGAGCTATGCGAGTCGGGGGCTATTCGGCCCGTGGTCGATTCTGTGTTCGGCCTTGACGACATCCAGGTTGCGCTCAAGTTGAGCGACTCGGGCCGTGCCCGGGGAAAGATTATTCTCGGAATCAAATAGGCGCCTTGCGGCGAAATTCCGACGCTCGTCATCAACTTCGAAGGCTCCAGCGCTCGGTCGTCCCGGACCTAGCGCTGGAGGGCGTACTCTCTTGTTCGGAAGGCCTCGGGCGAGCAATTCACCTGGGTACGAGTTGAGTCAGGGCTAGTCGCCCCCTTTCACCGAGTTTGAAACACGCACGCACTCATCCCAGGCCGATTGGGATGTCCCGGGGACATGAAAAGTGGCTCACTGGGACGTCTAGAAATCCACGCAGCCCCAGCGGATAGGCCCGCAGGTGCCAGCGACGCAGGTCCCGGTCTCGCACGCGCCGCTCGTGGCGCAGGGTTCTCCGAGTTTCGCGAACGGCTGACAACGCCCTTCCTGGCAGAAGCCGGAGGCGCAGCCGACACCCTCGCCACAAATCCCGCCCAGGAGGCTTGCCTGAACGCAAAACTTATCGACGCACGACGAGCGATACCGACAGTTTCGGTCGTCCGAGCAAGGCGCACCAGCCCCGCCCACAGGGATGGCGCGACAGGCGCCGTCCGCGCAGCTCGTGCCGACGACGCATCTCAACTCGCCGGCTTCGGTACAAGGCTCGCCCCCACGCGGGCGCCGCACGCAGACCCCCGAAAGGCACGCGCTGTTCCCGTGGCAGCGGCTGGAAGCATCGCAGATCGTACCGTCGGAGGCACGCTGTTGGCAGGTGCCGCAGAAGCTAAGATCGAGGTTGCACACGGCATCTTCGACGCAAACGAAACCTTCAATGCCCAGCCCGCAAGCCCCACCCACGGGCACGTGGCCGACCCACAGGTCGTCGCAACCATCGAGATCGAATACTTGGGCGTCGCATGAGACCGTCGCTAGGCGTTCTGCGCAGCGTTCTAGCCCCGATTCGGACAAGTGCAACAGGTCGGCGTCGGCCAATGAACGATAGTAGGGCTCGTATCGCGCGTTGCATGCCTCCGAGAACGTGGCGCGACAGGCCGCGATGTCGTCCACGGCCATGCGTCCGCACCGTATGTAGAACCCGCAGAACATCTCCATCGAGCGCTCGCAATAGTCCGCCGCTGGTAGCCCGTCCGAGCGTTGTTCGGTGTCGGGAACGAGAGATGTCAGGCCATCCGAGTCGGTGAGGTCGGGTGGAATGTCAGCTTCCTCGGGCAATCCCGTGTCATCTGGGGCTGGATTGGAGGGGTTGGCGGAACAACCCGAGGACACGAGCGCCACGAAGACGGAGAGAAAGAGAAGCTTTGCCGGTGTACGCATGGGGCGCATCGTGTACGAATGCCCCTAGGACGCCAAGGAACATTTGTGAGGCGAGTCGTGGCCGAAGGCTCCCGTGACAAAATGTCGAACAAGGTTCTCGGTTGCGGAGGAGATGGACCAATGACACGCAGGGGAAATGAAATCAAAGCCGGTCCTCTATATGGCGAGTTGGCGCCACGTCGCGTGCGGGTTGACACGGGCGCCGGCACGTCTCAGCGGGTATTGGCGTGCCAAAGGGATAGCCGCCTCGCGATCATTAACCCGCGCCACGTCGGTGGGGATCTCAACGCACCGAATGTGTGTCTGAGGTCATCAAGGGGCGCCTTGGCAGCCATCGGTGGTTCCCCAAAGAATAGACATGATTCGTGCGCTCGTGGCCTGAAACCGAGTGAGTCCAATAAGTTGGAGGTGCGATGAAGACTCCGAAACGACTGCTGAGCCTCATGGAAGAGGGCCTGATCGACGAGGTCGTACGCCCGATTACGAGCGGGAAAGAGGCCGAGGTGTACGTCGTCTGGTCACAGGGCGCCCTTCGCGCGGCCAAGGTCTACAAGGAGGTGAACCAGCGCACGTTTCGTCAGCGCACGGACTACCTTGACGGACGCGTGGGCCGAAGTTCGCGCGGCGAGCGGGCGCAGCGCAAGGGGGGCCGCTTTGGTAGAGAGCAGGAGGAGGAGTCCTGGCAGACGACCGAGGTGGCTGCGCTCCACCGCCTCGCGGAGGCGGGAGTGCGAGTGCCGACGCCCCGCGCTTTTCTCGACGGCGTACTCATTATGGATCTTGTGCCCGACGCCCTCGGGAACCCGGCTCCGAGACTGGCGGACTGCGATTTCAGTGCCGACGATGCGAGAGCCTTGTTTGACACGCTGATCGGAGAGGTACGGCGGATGCTATGCGCCGGCGTCGTACATGGGGACCTTTCGGAATATAATGTCCTGTTGTCAGTGTATGGGCCGGTGATTATTGACCTACCCCAGATGATCGAGGCAGCCGCGAGCCAAAGTGCGCGCCGATTGTTGCTGCGGGATGTCGCGAATCTGAGGGCCTTCGTTGGGCGGTTTGCGCCGGAGTTGCTTGAGTCCCGCTATGCTGAGGAGATGTGGGCGCTCTATGAGCGGGCCCTACTGAAGCCGGACACGGCGCTAACCGGGCGCTGGCGGCCCCCTGCGCGTGCGGCCAATACGGCCGGTGTCATGCAGGCCATCGAGGAGGCTGAAGCGGAACACATGCGAAGAAATAGGCCGCCGCGGGACGACGCGCCTAAGCGTGACGCCGACAAACGGGTCGAGGACCCGTCGCTAGGCCATGCCCCATCACCCTCCCGGGGACGCGGTCCAGTCGGTCGCGTGGTCGCGCCTGCGGCTAAGGCTGCGGCTACTGTCGCTGCGACAGCTCCTGACGCGCCAACAAAGCCCCCGAATAAGCCGGCCACGGGTACATTCCGGGGACATTCCGGCGAGCGTTTTGGACCGCGTCGCCCAGGAAAAGGGCCGCGTCGCCCGTCTTAGCGGCCGACGTTTTCTCCGGACTGTTTAAGTATTGTTCGGGGGGTTCCTGTTCTTGACTGGTCCGTGAATGGCGTTTACGAAATGAAAGTCATGCACAGCAGCCCCCCTACCCCTCAGCTTCGACGCCGACTTGCGATGACCCAACGCATCATCGACGCGGCGACGGAGATCGTTGTCGAGGGTGGGTTTGATGCTCTCTCAGTTCAACGAATCGCGGCAGCCTTGGATTACACCCCGGGGGCAATGTATCGGTATTTCCCAAGCAAAGACGCCTTGGTCTCGGCCGTCGTCGTTGGGATCATAGAAGACGTCGGAGTTTTCATGCGTGAGGTCGCCGGCATCACCGCGCTAGAGCGGTTGCGGACGCTGGCGTTTCGATGGGGAGCGTTCGCGAAGGATGCGCCGCATCGGTTCGGGCTCATTCAGGTACTGATGGCGACCCCACAAGTGATACTAGCAGATGCAGCGCTGGCAGCCCCAGCGATTGACGCGATGTTTCGGGCCATGGACCCCGTCCGGGCTGCCCTGTGCGATGCGGCGGATGAGGGGGCTCTCAAGCCAGGCGACGCGTCGCGGCGGGCCCTCGTGCTCTTCGCTGGATTGCAGGGAGCGCTCATGCTGCGAAAGCAGAGTCGACACGTCCCCGCGCTTATTGCCCCGGACCTCCTGTTCCGAGACGTCTTGGAGACCTTGATCGCCGGCTGGACGGCAGGCGAGGTGCCAGATCGTGGTGCCTCTTCGAATGGGAGCCGCACATGACCTTCGCGATCGCGTTTCTAGCTGGCATCGCGTCCTGGAGCCTCTTGGAATACGTCATCCACCGATGGCTCGGTCACGAACGCCGGTTCGTGCGCCGCACGATGTTCGGCAGGGAGCACACGCGGCATCATAGTCAGGGCGACTATTTCGCGTCGGCTTGGTTCAAGCTAGTCGCCGCGGTCGTAGTCTTGGTGCTTGTGGGCGTCCCGGCCATCGCTTTGGCCGGGGTTGAGGCGGGGTCAGCCTACGCCCTTGGATTGGTTGGCTTCTATACGTATTACGAGTGGTTTCACTTGTCGCTGCATGTGCGTGAGGGAGTCGGCACCCACGGACGCTGGGCGCGGAGACACCACTTTCATCATCACTTTGGCGACCCACGTCGAAACTTCGGCGTTACATCGCCCATCTGGGACCACGTCTTCGGGACGTATGCTGCTGTAACGCAGGTTTTCGTCCCGGAGAAGCTAGCGATGCGATGGCTCCGAGACCCCTCCAGCGGGGCTTTCCGTGCGGAACTCGCGCCGACGTGGGTTGTCAGAACCCGTGGCGGCGCGAGCTAGCAGGCCTACGTTGGGCCGCCCGAAAGAAGAGAGGCCCGAATTGGGATTCGGGCCTCTCTCGTGGCGATCGAAGAGCTCAGTGGGCGTTGGTCCAGTACTCATGAAATGCCATCGTATCGGCGGGGTTGGCTGCATCCCACAGCGAGATCTTGCAGACTTTTACGTTGGCTGCGGTCGGGCAAGAACCGGTCCCGCCGATGTCGCAGCCGATTTCGCGACACTTCTTGCGGTCATCCGACGTGTCTTTGCCGCTTTCGCTCTTGCAGTAGCTGGCGCTGCTGCACTTGTCTTTCGAGGACGAACTCTTGCAGATGAAGCATGTGTTGTCGGCGGACGCGGACGTTGCGAAGCCGGTTGAAAGAAAAAGAATTCCTGCGCACATGGTGACAAAACGTTTCAAATGAGACCTCCCTAGGTTGTGCGGCGCGACGCGCCATCCGTAAATATAGCTTAAGATGGTCGGGAGTTCTTGTCTAGGGAGGCGCGCTTGAAAATAGCGAAAAGTCATTTGGTGCCATCGGGTGGCCCTATTCTCTGGGCATGCGCGCAGAGCCATGTGGGGTTAGTGCGCGTGGTTGCCACGCCTACGGCTATTTTGGACGTGACCATTGGTGATGTCGATGAGGGCTCACGGGACGGTTTTCGCGCGTTTTGGCCTGAAATCGCCGCGGACCGCTTCCAGGGCGCGGTGAGTGACTGCGCGACCGCCATCGCCGCGCTCGTGGCGAGGGACGTCATCGACGAACGTCTACCCTTGCCCATCGCGTGGCAAGGGACGCCCTTTCAGGTGCGGGTGTGGAGCCAGCTTCTGAGCGTTCGGCGCGGGACGGTGACGACCTAGGGGGATTTGGCCACCCAGCTTGAAGTGAGGCATGGGGCGCGGGCGGTGGCTGCGGCATGCGCAGCCAATCGCCTCGCGATCGTGGTTCCTTGTCATCGGGTCGTTGGTGCTGATGGCCGGCTTGCCGGCTACCGCTGGGGCATTGAACGGAAGCGACGGTTGCTGGTGCTCGAGGGCGCCCTTGTTGGCTAATGTTTATTAATGATTCCCAGGTCTTAGCTTGGTCCGAGGGACCTTTTCGGCGGCGGTGAATAATGCTTTGACTACGTCTAATAAGATCCGTCCGCGGCGCCCATCGCGAACGGCAGCATCGCGAACTTGGCTGAGGTGACTGGCATGCTGGGACCCACCTTGCTGGGTAAGGCGCAGTTGAGCCTTGCCCCATGAAGCAGCGACGGTCATGGGGCTAATGGGTCTTCCGTTCCTCGGCTCGGCCGGATACTAGGCTGTCAAGCGCTCGCCCACGCGGGTCCGGGCGGCGCATGAGCGCCTAGCCCGAACGTGACGGCCAATTTCCAAGTGCCCCCAGGAAAAATCTCGGACGTCATCCCTTGCCTGAATGCCTCGAACGCGCGGCGGTAGGAAGAAGCGAAGGCCGCAACTCGCGTGAGAACACCGCGGCACCGCTCCGCACTCCGAGCCGCGACGCGCGGAATGATGTTTGGGCTGCGAGCCGCTTTGATTGGCGCCGAGCTTGGGTCCAGCGCGGCCAGCCGGCGCCGTCCGACGAAATGGCGTCCCTCAGCTCGGGCTCGTTCTTGCAATTCCCTTTCGCGCGCTTCGACGCGCTGCCCAAGCATCGTCGCGAATTCCTCGGCGTCTAGGTGTCGGTGGGTGGGCGGCACGCAGACCCGCAGGACGGCCGAGGCGGGCGTCCCGCCATGTGCGCGGAGGAAGCCCGACGGCCGACCAATTGCGCGTCCGGGCTGCGCACAACCGCGCGGAGACGTCCTGAAGCCTGGCCAGTCGCTCCCTGTGTGGACAAGCCCAGCGGCTACCGGATTGCAGGCGACGTAGACAAGCATGTCGACCACGGTCTCACTGTCGCATAGCTCGAGATAATGCGGTGGGCGACCGTCCCACACCGAATCGTCCGTGCCTCTCAAGCGATTCACCCCGCGCGCTAGCGGGCCGTGAAACCCATGCGCGAACAATGGAAGAGTCCCGAGCGGATCGTAGACGACCGCATGATAGTGATTCGACATTTGAACGGCGCCAAGCAACTGAATACCGTGCCGCTCGCACCCCGCCGCCAGCAAATAGGCGAAGAGCGCGTTGACGTCGCGGCTGGGGGCCAGCATGTGACGCCGCCCGGCGCAGCGCCTCGTGACCAAATAGATCGAGCCAGGAATAATCTGTCGAGCAAGCGTCATCCACGTCCCCCGGTTAGAGTTCGGGGGTAGGTGAAGCAAGATACGTGCCTGCCGTGAGTTCGATAGATTTAAGTAGGTTACGCCCATTGTCGCTGTGTCACGATGTGTCAGCCCGTCCAGCGCGGTACAGGCTGACACATTCACGGTCATCGCGCGCATTGCGACGTCAGGCGTGAGAGGCTACCCTGCCCCAATGAACGAAACTCGCGTTATCGCCCTTACTCAGCCGCGCCACGCTTGCCACGCCTGTGGAAACTGCTGCTACGGCCATAGAATTAGCCTCTTCGACGAAGCCGAGAGCGCGCTCATCGAGTCTCACGGCGTCGCCCTCGGGGTCTCAAATCCCATCGTCGACGGCGCGCTTCGCACAGTCGATGGTCACTGCGTCTTCCTTGGGACGGACCGCCTATGCACGATCCACCGAAACTTCGGGGGCGATCAGAAGCCTCGGGTATGTCAGCAATATCCCGTGCGCGTCTCACGCGCCGAGGACGGCCTTCGCGTCGGCATCGACCCAAGTTGCACAAGCAACTGGCGCGTGTGGCGCGACGGACCGGCGGTCGATGTGTCTTCTGCGCTCGAGCCGCACGACATAACCCTGTCTACTGAAGACGCTGGGGCCGGCAAGGCGCTCCTCGGGATGGCTCAGAGTAAGTCGATGGACGTCGCGCGCCTCCTCTGGGTTATTTCGGGTGGGCAGCCCCCGATGAGCCCCAACGGTGACGACCTCCCACCCGGCTTTGGTAGTCGCCTCATCGATCGAGTGCTGGCCCTGCACGTCGACCGGTTTATCCGCGACCCCGAGGTCGGCGAGGGAATCAGGGCTCCCCTCGCGCATGTCGCTGATTTTGTGGGCACGTTGGACCGCGAATCACCGCCCGCCTGGCGAGGTCGGCTCCCCCCCGACCTAGACGAGTTCGTCCTCGAAGTCGTTCGTCGCTCGGTCTTCATGCGGCTGAATGACAAGGACCTGCCGCTGGTCGGCCATGTCCTGTTGCTCCTCTCTGGAGCGGTCGTGTGCGCGTGGGCTGACCCGACGCCCGAGGTCTTTGGGCCTGCGCTCTCCACTTGGACCCGCGCGTGTCGCTACCGGGCGTTTTGGCAGGGTTTCTTTCCGCGCACCGAGACCATCTCATGGCTGGCGACGGGGCGCGCTTAGCGATCGAGGCGCGCCACGTCGCGTCAACACCATCTGATGGCCGCCAGCCTCAGAGAGCCATTGAATTTAGGAGGTTGTCCCGTGCCAAACGTTGATCTATCCGGCCCCATTGAGATCAGTTCGTTCCGGCAGATGGCCACAGTCGCGTGGGACATGCCGCGCGACCCGTCGATTTACGGTTTCCTCGATTTCGACGCAGCACCGTTGGAGGGTCACCTAGCCAAGCTGCGCGCCTCGGGGACCCATGTCACCGTGACCCACCTCGTCGCGCGCGCCCTCGCGCTTTGTCTCGCACGCCACCCCGACCTCAACGTGATGATCCGTCGCCGCCGGCTGTATCAGCGCACGCACGTCGACATCTTCCTGCAGGTCGCGATGCCGGACTCGGCTGGGCTCGGCAAGACGGATCTCTCTGGCGTGAAAATTCTTCGCGCTGATTCCAAAGATGCAGCTGCGATCGCTCTTGAGTGCGAAACCCGCGTAGCTGCGGTTCGCGAGCGTACCGACCCCGAGCTTCAAGGATCGAAGGACGTTATTCAGAAGATCCCGAGGATGTTCCTCAAAGGCATCCTGCGTGCATTTGCGTGGTGTCAGCGCGAGCCCAACTGGCGGATGAAATGGGCGAAAATGCCGAAGGACCCGTTCGGGTCCGCGATGATAACCAGCCTGGGTATGCTTGGTGTTGAAACGGCATTCGCGCCACTCTTCCCTCTCGGCGGGCCGCCGATCGTTCTTTTGGTGGGGCAGATCGGCCCGCGCCCCGTTTGCAACGATGACGGGGAGGTGGTCGCGCGAAGAACTCTGAGGCTCTGCGGGACTTTTGACCATCGCGTCGTGGATGGTTTTCATCTCGCCCGTCTCTCCAACGAGTTGAAGACCATCTTCGAGCACGAGCCTCACCTGCTCTGAACTGGCTCAACCACCGTCCGCTGTTGAATTTCGACCTGGCCCGCGCTCCCATCGGCGCCGCAGGAATGCTGCCTGCCGATCCCCGTCCACATCGGCGGGAAACGTCCCCGGGACGATTTAAACATTTTTAATATCAAACGGTTCCGGCGAGGCATTGGGATGCCCGTCGGTGCCAGTTCACGGCGACTAGACGAGGCCTCCGCCGAAACCCAGGGCCCGGGAAATCCCCGTCCACATCGGACCACGGCACCCGGCACGGACCGAGGATTCCACGCCTACGGCTCGACCGCGAAGGCCATCACGCGTTGCACGGATGCGGGCTTCGGCGAAAAATCCAAACTGGAGATAGCCTCGATTCCCTGTGGTTCAAAGAAGCCGAACACGGCCCACCCCCTCGCGTCGCTGAGCAACGGCGTCCACGCGCGCATGAAATCGCTAGCCTCCGTCGGGCTCAGCCCCTGCCTTTTCAGCTCCTCAGAAACGAGCTTCGCGACGTCCACACCGTCCGCCGCGCCCGCGCCGAGCTCCACCGTCGCCCCGGCTGCCAGCCCGTTCACGACCGTCACCACATCCGGGTTCGCCGTGTCCCGCAGGAACACGAGACCCACCGCGTGAGGGCTGACGTTGGCAAAGGTGCCCGCTTTGCCTACAACCGGCGCCATCGGCGCACCGCTGTTCCCGGGGAAGCCGTTGTAGAGAAGCGCGGGAGCCGATATCCCGCCCACGTCCAAACACAACTCGCTCTTGGCAACCCACGTCTCGAACTCCGCCGCCTCGCAGGCCTCCGGCCGCGCCAGCGAACTACACGGGGGGTCATCCACCCGTGGGGCCCACCCTGCCTCACAGGCACCCCGCGTCATGGCGTCGACTTTCCATGTGTGACTCGCGCCGTGCGTCGGCTGAACCCCGCCCGCCACCGTCGGCCAAACCTCGTGCAGCCGCCCACCACCGTTCATCGTCACCGAGACCGTGATGTCCGTCGCCATGTCCCAGCTTGCGTCCGTCCGCAGGTAGATTACCGGTTTTTTGACGAGCACCGGTTCCAGATGCGGAGGCTCTGGTCGTGGTTTCACAGGCGTCACGGGTGGAACCACCTCAACATCAGCCACGGGGCCCGATGCCAACTCTCCGACCCCGTCCTTGTCGTAGACAAGCACTCCCCACTCCGCCGCACTAAAGGTGGGTACATCATCGGCCACCGCCTCGGCCACGAGGCCCGGGGGCTCTGGAACCACCGCCGCGAGGTCGCCCCCGTCCGGCCGGGCGTCCGCATCGGGCGCCGCCGTCCCTTCCGTCTCGACCGCCTCGCCTGCCGCCGGAGCCGTCTTCCCGCAGCCGCCTAAACCACCCAACCCAATCGCCGCAGCGAACACGCCGACAGCTAGTCTCCGTTTCATCGTCTCGCCTCGCTTTCGTGCCGACCGCGGGGACCAACCACAACTTGGAGGCCCGCGCGCCGCGTCTAGCCCGATCAGCCAACGCCGCCGGGTGCCCCGAGGGTCGCATGCCACGAGCGCTCCATGCAAACCCCGACCAGCGGCTTTGCCAACCCCAATCCACAAGAACGATAGCTCCCCCGGCCCCGTCTACGCCGCCAAGCGAAAGCGCCCAGAACCTCGCTAGACAGGGCCCAGCCCGTGAATACCCTGCCTACGCATCCGAGGCGCCCATTCATCCACCAAAGGTCCAGACCATGGCCCGTGCCCCATCGCTCTCTACTCGCTGCGTCCATGGCGGGCACGAACCCGACCCCAACGGCGCGCTTCACACGCCGCTCTACACCGATACGACCTTCGCCTTCTCGGACACGGCTTCGCTGACCGCGGTGATGGACGGCCAGCGCCCCGGAAACCTCTACACCCGCTTTGGTCATAACCCGACCATCCGCGCCACCGAGACCCAGCTCGCGCACATCGAAGGTGCCCCTACCGCGCTCGTCTTTGGCTCGGGCATGGCCGCCATCTCCGCGACCCTCCTAGCCCACTGTGCCGCCGGAGACCGCATACTGTGCCTCGGTGACGTCTACGGCGGAACCTTTGAGCTCCTCACGAAGGTCATGCCCCCGATGGGCATCGAGACCGACTTCTTGCTCGGCGATGAACTAGCACAACTCCCCGAAACATTGACCAAACGGACCCGCGTCCTCTACGTCGAGACACCCACCAACCCGACCCTCGAGGTCTTCGATATCCAGAAGCTCGCCACCATCGCACACGCCGCTGGTGCGCTACTTTTTGTCGACGGGACCTTCGCGACCCCCGTCAACCAGAACCCCCTCGCCCTTGGTGCGGACATCGTCCTTCATAGCACCACCAAGTACCTCGGAGGCCACAGCGATGTCACCGGCGGCGTCGTGCTCGCGACCGACGCCCTCCTCGCCCCCGTGTGGGCCGTCCGCAAGAACCTCGGACAGGTCATGGCCCCGGAGGTCGCCTTCTCCCTCGCCCGCAGCCTGAGGACCCTCGCGCTAAGGGTCGAAGCTCAGAATATCCGGGCTCTGGAGCTCGCGCGACGCCTCGAGTCCCACCCCGCCGTCGCCCGCGTCTACTACCCCGGGTTGTCCTCGCACCCCAATCACGACGTCGCCGTACGTCAGATGCGCGGCTTCGGAGGCATCGTCACGTTCACCGTGCACGGCGGCGGTGACAAGGCCGCACAGATCATCGAGGCCCTCAAGCTCGTGACGATGGCCCCTAGCCTTGGTGGAGTCGAGAGCCTCGCGACCCAACCAATCACGACCACGCACCGCGGCCTCACCCCGGAAGAGAGAGCTCGCCGCGGGATAGCTGATGCGATGATTCGGCTCTCCGTCGGGATCGAGGACGTCGAAGACCTCTGGGCGGATCTTGAGCAAGCCCTCGCGCAATGACCGCCCCGGATGAGATCTGTCACTGCGCGTCCCCGACCGCCGTCGTCCTAGTCGATCGGCTCCGCTGGACGCACCTTGCGTTTCGCGATTGCCGCGGTGTCGTCGAGCCCGGCAGCCTCGGGCTGAGCCAGCAGCTCATCGCAGACATCAAGGCCTAGGGCCAATCTCAAACGAGAGGCGACTACGCGTTCGCGTTCTGTTTGCTCAATCGAACCAAACGGCCCGGGCGAGCCCCGGTAAACGTACCGTTCTCGGTGATGACCTCGCCGTGGACTAGCGTCGCGACGTAACCGTCGGCGAACTGAATCAGCCGCTGACCGCCAGCCGGGAGGTCATGACGCATCTCGGGCGCGCGCAGCTTGAGGTTGTCGAAGTCGATGATGTTGATGTCCGCGCGTTGTCCGACGGCGATGGCCCCACGGTCCGTCAGGCCCATATAGCGCGCCGTGTCGTAGGCTTGGAACTTGATGACGGCCTCAAGGCCGAGACGGTCCTTGGCCCGGTCGCGCGCCCAGTGGGTCATTAGGAAGGTCGAGAAGCTCGCGTCACAAATCGTCCCGACGTGCGCGCCGCCGTCGCTGAGACCGGGAAGGGCCAGCGGGTGCGTCAGCATCGTGTGGACGTTGTCGAGGTTCATCCCGGTGTAGTTGTAGACAGGGAAATAGAGCAACGCGCGCCCGTCGTCGCCCACCATCGCGTCGAAAATGAGCGAAAGCACTGGCGTTTTGGTCTGCATCGCCTCGGCGCCAAAGCTGTCCATCATGGCCGGCTCGTAGTTCGGGATCTCCCCAAGGCGGAAGAGGCGCATCGCGACCATATTCAGGTTCTGCAGGAAGTAGTCGGCCAACGGCGGCAACATGCTGCCATCACCGGCGACCGGCTCGCTCGTCTCGGTCAGCAAGCGCTCTTTAAACCCAGGCGCAAGCATCGCCGCGACGCGCTCTGCGAGGGGCAGCTGGCTGATAGCCTTGTAGCTTGGATACCCCATGAAGGGGTGGAAGGTCGCTTGTAGGCCAAGGATGACGCCAATGCCGCGCGGCGCGACCTGACAACGCACGGTGTGACCTTCCGCGGCGAGCTTCTCGGAGCGCTCGAGGATCCACTTCCACTGGTCCTTTGAGTGGTCGCGCTGCATCGTCGAGATGCTCAAGGGGGCACCACCACCGGCGCGGACCATGCCCTCAAGCAGCTTGAATTCACGGTCGAAGTGCTCATCCCCCCGCAAAATATCGAAGTCGCTGACGGCCTGCATAGCGCCATAGCCAAGCCCGACGAAAGCCTCGGCGATCCCGGAGAGCTCATCGGCGGCAGCCTCGCTGGACGGCGTCCACTCGCCCTTGGCGCTGCGGTGGTTGTCGCTGCGACCCGTCGAGAAACCGGCCGCGCCGGCCTGCAGCGCCTCGCGGACGACGCGCCGCATCTGCGCGATGTCCTCTGGCGTCGCCGGCTTTTCAGCCGCCCCCCGCTCGCCCATGACAAACAGGCGCAACGCGTCGTGCGGCACCTGGCAAAGGAAGTCGATCGTGTGCGGCATCGCGTCGAGCTTCTCCATGTACTCCGGGAAGGTCTCCCACCCCCAGGTGATGCCCTCGCTAAGCGCCGCCCCGGGGATGTCCTCGACGCCCTCCATAAGCTCGATGAGCTTGTCGTGGTCAGCAGGCCGCACCGGCGCGAAGCCGACCCCGCAGCTGCCCATGACGACCGTCGTGACCCCGTGAATGGACGAGGGCGCCATCTCTTCGTCCCAAGAGACCTGCCCATCATAGTGCGTGTGAATATCTGTAAAGCCGGGGGTAAGAATGTAACCCGATGCATCTATGGTCTTTTTCGCGTCCCCGGGACATGTTCCGACTGCAACGATCTTCCCGTCCTTGATGCCGATGTCGCCCGTAAATCGCGGGGCGCCGGTGCCGTCAACGATGGTTCCGCCGGTGATCTTGGTGTCATACATGGGTCAGTCTCCTCTTCGGGTCGCTCTTTCGGCTGCAGCTCGGGTGACGGGCCGCCACGCGCTCGCTCCTTCTACACCCTCGTTGACCAATCGGTCAAACAGCGGACGCGCTTGACCTGCAATGAATTTTGCATCGCGGCGGTCAAAAACGCGCCGGCTAATCAGGGCCTTCGGTCGAGCACAAAGAGGACCTCTTGGTGCCCGCTGTGCGTGAACATGTCGTAGGCGATGACCCGCGCGAGGTGCCAACCGCCGCGCGCGCCGCACAACTCCGCGATATCCCGAAGCCCTGCCGCCAGGTCGCAGGCCAGATAGACCAGCCGACGCGCTCCACACATGCGCAACCAAGGAACCACCGGCCAAGCGCCTGTGCGCGGTGGGTCCACGAGGACCAGGTCGGGCCTCCGCGCCGGCGTCGGTGTGACCAGCCCGGCGCCTAGAAGATCGCAGCTGTGCCACGCGCCCTGCGCAGCTGGCCCCTCACGGCCAGCGCGGGTCCGCTCGAAGGGTTCCCGCGCCTCGGGCGCCACCTCGTAGGCCTCGACCTCAAAGCCCGCGTCCCATAGGGCGCTCGTCAACGTCCCCGATCCCGCGAAGAGCTCGACCGCGAACGGCGTCGACCCCGTCTCCCTAGTTTCGCGCCCCGTCTCGCCAGCGATCTCGCGGACATCCGCTAAGATCTGCGCGACGACCTCTCTATTCGCCTGCGCGAACGCCTCTGGTCTTAGCGCCTGCACGAGCCCGTCCCCGAATCGGACGCTGGTGCTCTCCGGCCCGAGTTTTACAAGCCCCCCGCCCTCCGGCTCGATGGCGATCGCGACCCCATCGCCCCCAGCCAGTAGCGTCACGCGCCCGCTGAGCCCCTCTGGCACCCAGCGTGCCGAATCCGCCAGGGCCGCGTTGATGGCTGGGTCGGCCACCTCGCAGCGCGACACAGGGACGAAGGTGTGGCTGCCCCGCGCGGTAAAACCGAGCCTGCCGCCGCTGGCCTTCATCCGAAGACGCTGCCGGTAGCCAAACTCCCGAGGCGTCGGTCGCATCTCTGGTTTTGGGGTCCCCGCGCCGAGTCGCTTGCCCAGCTCGCCAGCCAAAATATGTCCCCGGGACGTCTCCTGCGGCGCGAGGGTCCCCACCATCCAAGGGCACGCGCCGCACTCCGCCTGGTGCCGGCAGGGTGCCTCGCGCCGGTCGACCGATGTCTCAATGATTTTAACCAGTTTCGCCCGTGCCCAGCGCGCCTTGACCTCGCAAGCGATGACCTCCACAACATCCCCGGGAACTGTCCCCTGGACAAATATGACGCGCCCCTCAAGCGGGCCTTCCCCCGCAATTGCGAACCCTTCCCCGCCGTGGGCCCACCTCAGGATGCGTACCTCGAAGGGCTCCGCGTCGCCGTCCGGGACGTCGTTCCGCGCACTCGGGCGCCTTTGCTTGCCTCGACGCTCGAAATGTCGTCCCATGTCGTGGCTCCCACTGATTGTGTTCTGTAGACGTTATCCGGAAGGTCTCGTGCCCCACGCTCGTATCGCTGTCATCGAAAAACCGCTCCCGCAGGCGCCGTCCGCCGGCCCAACCACCGACGCAGACGAGGTCCAGATCCGCCAACGCTACCTCACCGCCCGTACTGAGCACGAGGCGGCCGCGCTCGCGCTCCAGGCCGCCTTGGATGAACTCGGGCAGCCTGTCGATTGGTTTCGCGCGCCTGAACGCCCTCCCCACGGCGCCTACGACCTAGTCGTGTCCCTTGGCGGGGATGGCACCTTTTTACTCGCAGCGCGCCTCATCGGCCAAGGCGCGCTGCTCGGGGTGAATTCGTCGCCCTCAACCTCGGTCGGGCGCTACTGCGCGACCACCGCGGCCGACGTCCTCCCGACCCTGTCCGCTCTCTTGGACGGCAGCCTAGCGTCCAAGTCGTTTCTGCGCTTACGCGTGACCATCGACGACGTCGCGCTGCCTCTCGACGCCATCAACGACGCCCTGTTCGCGAACGCCTGCCCCGTCGCCGCGACGCGCTACGCCGTCGTCGCGGCGGACGGCCTCGACATGCACCTGTCATCCGGCCTCTGGATAGCGACCCCAACGGGCTCCTCCGGGGCCATCCGCTCAGCCGGCGGAAGCGTCATGGACGACGACGACCATCGGCTCCAGTGGCGAGTCCGCGAGCCCTTTATCGGCGGCGGCCTGAACCCGCGTGCCCCACGAAACCTCAGCGGTTTCACGACCGACGGCCTCGAGCTCCTGTCACGCCACCGCGACAACGCGGTCTATCTCGACGGTCAACACACCGCCTACACCGTCGGTTTCGGCGCCCGTGTGCGCATCTTCCCATCCCCGGATCCCCTCATCGCTTACTTACCTGTTTCGCTCCCCCGCTGAGTTGAACCGTGGTAAGGCTTCGACCTATGCGAACGAGTCCTCAAACGCCTATGTGTAGCCCCGCCCGGCTGCTTTCCTACGCCCCGCTACTCGGCGCGTTTTTCGCGATCTCTGCTGCAGCCTGTGGCAGCGTCGAGGCTGGGGGGCAGCCATCCCCAAATGCCATCCCCCCAGCAATCCCCGACTTCAACGCCGGGGCCCAGGACGCCTCGGGCGATGACGCCCCGCCCCTCGGGGACCCGGCCGCGCAGCAGCTCCGTGTCGCCGCGCTCGTTGCGGCCGAGTCTGGCGACTTCCCTGCTGCGCTCGCGAAACTCGACGCGGCCGAAGAGCTCGTCGGTGTCGTGTACGTGCTGCGGGTGGATCGCGCCATCGTGCTTGGCATGTCCGGCGACGCCCAGGCCTCCCTGAGAGAGGCTGAACGGGCGGTCAAGTTGCGTCCCGGGGTCATTTTCCCGCCGGCCGCGACGGTGGCCCAGATCGAGGCGCTGCTCTGGCTCGGAGACCGCAGCGGCGCGCTGCGTCTCGCCGAGGGGTTCGTCGCAGCCCACCCGAAGAACGCCGGCGCGCACTATGCCCTCGGAAAGGCCCTCCTCGACTTCGTCCGCTCCGCCGAGGCCGTCGACGCGTTCCGCGACGCCCTCCGCCTCGCCCCCGGAGACTACGCGGCGACGCTCGGGCTGGTCGGCGCTCTCGCCTCCTCTGGGCGTTCGGACGAGGCCGCCCAAGCCTTGGCCTCTCTCGCCACGGACCACCCAGCAGACCCATGGATCGCCTACCAGCAAGGCATCATCTGGCAGGCGCGAGGCGACGTGGCCCAAGCGATGGTGTCGTTCAAGGCGGCTATCGACGCCTTCGCGCCACGCCCCTTTGCAGATGCCAGCTTTCTGATCGCCCGCATCCTGCTCGAACGTGACGACGCAGGCGATCGTGCTGCCGTGCGACCCTATCTAGAATACTTTGTGGAACACGCTCCTCCGCACGCGGCGCCCGAGCGACGCTACGCCATGGAGCAGCTTGAAGGGATGTCGAAATGAACGAAACACTCCACCAAATCGATCCTGAGATCGCCAACCTCATCCGCGCCGAGACGGAACGGCAGCGCGACGAGATCCGGCTCATCGCGTCAGAAAACTACGCTAGCCGCGCGGTCCTCGAGGCCACCGGAAGTGCTTTAACGAACAAGTACTCCGAGGGCTACCCGGGCAAGAGATACTATGAAGGCCAACGATTTATCGACCCTATTGAGAACCTCGCCATCTCGCGCGCGAAGGCGCTGTTCGGGGCCGACCACGCGAACGTGCAGCCCTACTCTGGGTCCCCCGCGAACCTCGCCGTCTATACCGCTCTCATCCAGCCCGGTGATTTGATCCTCGGGATGGGCCTTCCCGCCGGCGGGCACCTGACCCACGGCTGGAAGGTGTCGGCGACCGGCAAGTTCTGGCGCGCCGTCCAATACGGCGTCGACCAGGACACCCAGCTCATCAACTACGACGAGGTCGCGCGCCTCGCCGAAGAGCACCGCCCCAAGCTCATCGTCTGCGGCGCCTCGGCCTACCCGCGCCAGATCGACTTCGCACGTTTCCGGACCATCGCTGACAGCGTCGGCGCCCTCCTCGTCGCCGACATGGCGCACATCGCAGGGCTCGTCGCCAGCGGCCTTCACCCAAGCCCGGTCCCCCACGCCGACGCCGTCACGACGACGACCCACAAGACCCTGCGCGGCCCGCGCGGCGGCATGATCCTGTCGACCGCCGCGCACAAAAAGGCCATTGACCGCGCGGTCTTCCCGGGCCTTCAAGGCGGCCCGCACAACCACACGACCGCCGCCATCGCCGTCGCCCTGAGAGAGGCAGCGACTCCCGAGTTCATCGCCTACTCTCAGGCCGTCATCGACAACGCCCGCGCGCTCGGAGAGGCCCTCGTCGCCCACGGCTTCCGCCTCACGACGGGCGGCACGGATAACCACCTCCTCGTCGTCGACGCCACCGCCCGCGGCCTCGGCGGCGGGACTCTGTCGCGCGCGATGAACAAGGCCGGCCTCGTCGCCAATATGAACGCGATCCCCTTCGACACCCGCCCGCCCGCAGACCCAAGCGGCGTCCGCATCGGCACCCCGGCGGTCACGTCGCGTGGCTTCGGCAAAGCCGAGATGGGCAAGATCGCGGACTGGATTGACGACGTCTCGCGCCACATCGACGACGACACGCGCCTCGGCGCCATTCGCGAGGACGTCCACGCATTATGTGCGGCTTTCCCGGCGCCGGGTCTCATGCTATGAGGTTCGGCCAGCGTTGCCTTGGGGCGACGCTGTCGCTCGTCCTCGCCTTCGCGCCCCAGTCGAGCTTCGCCGACGACGGCGCCGAGCTGTTCAAGGCGCTCCTAAAGGTGGGGCAGGACGGTGACCCCGTGGCCAGCGTCAACGCGATGTACGAGGCCTCCGAGGTGGCCATCACCCTGCCCTGGACGGCCGACGGGCTCTTGAATGCTGGCCCAGCCCTTGAGCTCTACCAAAAGACGCTGACCTCTCTCGCGACTCGAAAGAAGGGCCGCCGCGCACGCCCGTGGGTCGCCGGCGAGGCCGCCATCATGGCCGCCCGCCTCGTGACCGCCAGCGGTCTGCCCAGCGGCGAGGTAGCGGCACATCGCGCGGAGCTCCTCGCCCACGCCGGCTTTCTAAGCGAGGGCCTCGTCCTCGGGCCGTTCGCCTCGGCCGACGTTGGCCCCGTTCCGCTGCTAGACCGCGAGCACGCAGGCCGCTTCGGGCCCATCGCCCCGCGCCCGTTCGCTGGAGGGATGACGCCTGATGGCCCGCCGCTCAAGGATTGGCTCCCAGGCGTCGGCGATGTCCACGCGTGGGTATATTATGCACTCCATGTATCCAAAGACGTCGATGTCTGGTTAGTCGGGGGCAGCAACGGACCTCTCGCCGTGGTCCTCGATGGCACGGAGGTCTTTTCAAATGCGTCGTCTCGGCCTCACGCGGACTGGCAACACGCGACCGCGCTGCGCCTTCGAGCCGGGCGGCACGTCATCGCCGTGGGCGCTGGACACACGACGGAAGATCCCACCTTCACCCTCCGCCTCGTCGACAGCCAGGGGCTCCTTCCCGCGGGAGTCACGGGCCTAAGCTCGGTACACCTCGACGTCCCCCCACCGCCCACCAAGGACCCCTGGCGACTCCGGGACACCCCAAAATCCCTTCCCCTCCCCGACCTCGCGACGTCCCGCGCCGACCTCGGCGTCTTTGTCACCTATAAGCCACGGACCACGGCGCTCACGCGTGAGGCGGCGACGCTCATCCGAGCCGAGGCATCCCCTGTCGCGTCGCCGTGCGCAACCGCTCAAGCCTGTTACCACCTCGCCCGGGCTGAGCTCAGCGCCGACGCAAGCGAGGCCCGTATCCTCTTTGAGCAGAGCGCGGCCTTAGGGCACGTCCCCTCGCTCGCGGCGCTTGTCGATCTCGCTGAAGCCCGCGGACTCCGCGCGGACGCCGATCGTTTCGCGCGCCAGCTGTCCCGTTTGGCCCCCCGCCACCCCGTGGCCCTCGCCCACCAGGCTCTCCGAGTGCTCGAGCTCGCGGGGGGCGCCGGTCTCCTGCCGTGGCTCTCCGGCGAGCCCGCTGCGCGCGTGAACCCGCGCCTCGCCACGATGCTCGCGACCGCCGAGGCCGCCAATCGTCGCGTCCCCCACGAGGGCGCGGCCTGGGGTCAGGTGGCTCGCCTACGCGGCGCTGCCTCCGACCCTCTACAGCGGTCCGTCAACGCCTTTTTGCGCGCAGGCCTCCGCGAGGACGCCCGCGCGACCGTCGCGGAGGCCATGGACCTTCGCCCCCAAGCCCTCGACCCGCTGCTCCTCTGGGCCCGCGTCGAGACTGGCGTCTTGCCGGCGGCCCAGATTGCCGAAAAACTTGAGCATTTCTCATCTTTTCACGCACATAATCCGCTCCTGTTTTCGTTGCTTGGGCGCCTGCACCTCCTCGCTGAGAACAAGACCGCCGCTGTGGCGGCCTTCGACCGCGCCCTTGAGCTCTCACCACAGGATCGCGATCTCGCAGATTACCGACGCGACCTAGTCGACGAGCGCGGGTTGGCCGAGGGCTACTTCGTGAGCGCAGCGGCCATCCATGAGAGGGCCGCGCTCACCCCCAAGGCACCCGAGGGTGCGAGTTATCTTTTGGATATCCAGCGTATCCGCGTGTTCGATAGCGGCCTATCATCGGCCTTTCGGCAATACGCCATCCGCATCGACGACGATCGCGTCGCGGAACGCTATCAGGACCAGACCTTCCCCTTCACCCCCGGTGAGGACCGCGTTGAGCTCCTCGAAGCAGAGGTGCTTCGCGCCGACGGCACCCGCCTGCGGCCCGCCCGGGTCGTCGAGCGGCGAAGCCCCGGCAAGGAGGGCGGCGTCTACACCCTCGCAGCCTACCGCGTCGTGACCTTCCCTCCATTGAAACCCGGTGATATCATTCACATCCAGAGCCGGCGAGACGAGATCGGGACGCGCAACCTCTTCGGCGACTTCTTCGGGCACTTCGCCGCGCTGTCGGCGCCTATCCCGAAACACGGCGTGGACTTCGCGATCGACGCCCCCGAGGGACGGCCGTTGTACATCGGGCAGCGACGCGTCGAGGCCGCGGCGACGAAGGAAACATCTAACGGCCGATCGGTCATCCGCTGGGAGATCGGCGGTCTTCCAGCCGTCATCGTCGAGCCAGACATGCCGGGCTACGGTGACGTCGGTGCCTGGTTGAACGTGTCGACCTTCGCGTCTTGGGCCGAGATGACCACCTGGTATCGGGCGCTCATCGCCCCGCAGCTGGTCATGCCCGACGCGCTCCGCACTCTCGCGCTGGGGCTCGTCGCCGCAGACGCCACGGTCGCCGACAAGGTGCGGGCCGTACACGCTTGGGTCGTGCGCAACACCCGCTACGTCGGGATCGAGTTCGGCATCCACGGCTTCAAACCCTACCAGGTCGGTGAGATCGTGCGGCGCGGCTATGGGGATTGCAAGGACAAGGCCTCGCTCATCGTCGCGATGCTCCGCGAGGTCGGCGTACCCGCCGAATTCGTGCTCGTCCGTACCCGCGACATGGGCCGGCTCGGTGACGCGCCGGCGACGCTCTGGGCCTTTAACCACGCCATCGCTTACGTCCCCGGGATGAATTTGTACATCGACGGGACCGCCGAGCAGTCGGGCCTAGGCGAGCTCCCTGATCTCGACCAGGGCGCCCAGATGCTACGATTCGACCCCTACGGCCAGGGGGCTCCGGTCTTCGGCGAGATCCCGATGCAGACCGCCGAGGAAAACCGAGTCCACAGTGAGACGAACTGGGCGGTTGACGCCTCAGGCGCCGCGACCGCGACCCTGACCGAGACCGCCCACGGCTCGAACGCCGCGAGGCTGAGGTACACCCTCGCCGATCCGACCCGCCGCAAAGACCAGCTCAGCCAGATCCTCGCCTCGCAGTGGCCGGGGACTGAGGTCTCCGACGTCTCCTTTAGCGGCCTCGATGGTCTCGGCGAGCCCGTCACGATCGAGGTCCAGTTGCGCCTCCCCAACGTCGCACGCCTGAGCGGCGAGTCACTCGTCATCCCCGTGAACATCTCCCCGGGACGCCGTATCCAAGAGTGGGGCCGCACACGAGACCGCAAACAACCGCTGCAGTTGCGCGTCCTTGAGCGCGAGACCAGCCTCGACCGCTGGGCGACCCCGGGAGGCTTCGAGGTCGAGACCCTGCCGGAACCAGTGACGCTCGACACGCCCTTTGGGGCCTGGACGCAGCAGGTGGCGGTCTCTGGCGACCAGGTCGTCGTCGCGACCTCTTTCGAGCCCCGAGCGTGGCGCATCTCGGCCGACGACTACCCGGCGTGGCGGGCTTTTCTCGAAGCTATCGCGCGCGCCGAGGGGGCAACCATGCGGTTTCGCCCGGTTAGGACCGCGCCGTAACCTGGGTTTCGTCAGATGCCGTCCCAGCGGTCAAGCGTGCGATCGCCGCGGTGATCTCTTGGGCGTTAAATGGTTTGTGCACAACAGGAACGCCGGCGTTCGCCACGAATTCCTGGCTACGGACGCTGAACGCCCCTCCCGTCATGAACGCGAGCCTCTGAAGTAGCGCCGGGCGCGTCTCGACGAGCCACGCGTGAAGGACATCACCTCCACCCGAGGGCATCATGAGGTCACACAAGATTGCGTCGAAGGAGCCGCCCTCGGCGAGGGTCGCGATCGCCTCAGAAGCAGAACTCTTCACGGTCACCTCGTGGCCACGGAGAATATGTCTGATCACCGCCAAGATACTCGGCTCGTCGTCGATGACTAGGACGCGCGCCCGCGGGACCAGGTTGGCCGCTAGGCTCGCGGTGGGCGACTCGGCGGACTCGGCCGACTCGGCCGCTGGGAGGCGAACCCGAAACGTCGTGCCCCCGTGCTGCGTGCTCTCCACCTCAATAGACCCCGCGTATCGCTCGACGATACTGCGGCTAATTGCGAGCCCGAGGCCGAGACCATTGCCATCCCTCTTGGTCGTGTAAAATGGTTCGAAGAGGTGCTTCAGTCCTTCCCGTGGGATGCCGCGCCCCGTGTCGCGCACCGAGGTCTCGACGGCGTCCCCAGACCTCTGGATGCTGACCGTCAAGGTGTGAGTGGAGGCCCCGCCTTCAGCCATCGCATGGGCAGCGTTGATGACGAGGTTAAGAAAGACCTGACTTATTCGCCCCGGAGACGCGAGCACGTGGCAGGTCCGGTCCATGTGCGTCACGACCCGTGCTCGATGTCGAATCTCGTTGCCAGCCATCGCGAGGGCCATATCCATGGCCCGAGCGACGTTGACCGGCTCAGCCCTCTCGTCATCATCCCGCGCGAAGGTCTTGAGGTCGCGCACCACATCACGGATGCGCAGGGTCCCTTCGAGGGCCCGCCCGGCCTCCACCGCCTGCTCGCCGTCGAGCTCAGCTACGAGACGCTCGAGCGCCAGGAGCACGTAGGCGAGCGGGTTGTTGATCTCGTGGGCGACCCCCGCCGCTAAGACCCCCACGGCTGCCAGGCGCTCGGCCTGGAGGACGCGGGCTCTTAGGGCCTTTTCTTCAGTGAGATCGCGAATCATGCTGATCACAGCCGGTTCGCCGTCAAGTTCAAGGGACAGCGCGCTCTGCTCGACAGCCACCGAGGTGCCGTCGCGGCGAAGGAGGCGTCGCTCGTGGACGCTGGTCCCATCATCCCCGCGAGCGATGCCGCCTAGCCTCATCTCGGCCACTTCTGACTTTGGTGGCAGGAGCGCCTCGAAGGACGTCCCCGCGAGCGCGGCGGGCGAGGTCCCGAGGGTGGCCGCCGCGGCGGCGTTGGCATAGTCGATGTGCCCCTCGCGCATAATGAGGATGCCGGTCGGGATGCGCTCTAGGACGCGACGCATGCGGGACTCCGACCGCGCCAGATCCGCCTCGGCCTTGTTTCGCGCGCTAAGCAAGGTGGCGTTGTCAAGGGCCGCGTGGACGTGTCCGGACAGAAGCGTCAAGAATGGATAGTCCTGTGCATTCGCGAGCCTATCTAGGAACGGCATGTGAGCTGAGTATTTGTGCAGGACAAAATAGGCCGCCCTGCCAAGGGGCACCCCCTTGGAATCGCCCACCGGCAGGGCCAAAAAGTCGCCGGCGCTGCCCGCCTTCTGTCTGTCCCCCACAAAGACGGCATCCCAGAGCGCGACGGCGTCAGCGAGACCTTCAGGCAGAGTCCCAAGTCCGCTGCGCTTGAACGCCGTCGGTAGCAAGGGCAGGTCGGCGCTCGTCGGCAGCTGCCAACGCGAATCACCTACGAGCCCACCACCGATGGCCTCCATGCCCTGGACTGAGCGAGATGCCGCGACGAAGAGGCGGGGCGGGCCCTGGGCGTCGCTCTTTGCGAGCAGCGCGATCCCTTGCTCGTAAGGGAAGAGCCTGAGCACCAGATCAAGCCCCAACCCGAGGACCCGCTCAACGTCGTGCTCGCCCGTCGTGGCCAGCGCGAAGCGATTGAGGACGTGGGTACGTCGCATCTGAGCATCGGCCTCGCGCCGAGCCTCGACCAGCCGCTGTTCCAGCTTGGAGTATTCGATCACCTGCCGCGTCAGAATCTGATTTCGCGCGCGTAGAGCCGCTAGATCGTCAGTCATCGTCGGTTTTCGCGTCGAAGATCGCGCATAAGGCCATCGTATAGTTGTGATAGTAGGGCACCCGGCCGACCGGGGCGATCTCACCGTAGCAGTGGAACCCAAGCCACGGGACATCGTCGCCGAAGACCTTCTGGACGGGCTCGATGAGCTCATCGGTGACCCGGTCGCCGTAGAGAATTCGCCCGCGCCCGGTGCAGTCGAACTGCAACACAAACGCCGGACGACGTCTATCCTCCGCGAGGATGGAGTGGGCCGCCTTGACAGCCCGCTTCGCGATAAGCTCGCCGTGGCGACGAGCCATCATCACAGTCTCGCCCTCCCGTAGCTCACCGGGGAAGAACAGAGTGCCCGTCTCTTTTTGCAGGCCTAACGGTACCCGGATGATGAGATCGTCATCATTTCCGGGCGCGCGCGACGCCAAGCAAAGAAAGGGCGCGGCTACTGCCGTCAGATCTTCCGCCGGTCCCTCGAGGTAGCTCCGCATGACCTCCCACGCGGGCTGACCGTCGATCTCATGGACGAAGGCTCCCTCGGCACGCGTGATGACGTGCTCGATCCCAAGCGGGTCGCAGCCGTGCGTCACGGCGACACGCACATCTAAGGCCCCGCTGATGCCGACGGCCGCGACGCCGTCCGAGACCACGGTCCCGTCGATATACTGGTAGGTGCGAAGGAACTGCATCATGTCCCCCGCCGCGCCACCGACGAAGAGAGTCCGCGGCATCAGCGCATGCAATTCGACGAGGAGCTGAGTCGAGTTGATCGTCAGCCCGTCCGGAAAGAGGAGCACAAGGTCCGGTTCCTCGCCCGCGAACGCCGCTGCGATGCTCTTTGCGGCGCGCTGCGTATCACCGCCGACGTCCCGCGCGACGTGAGTTGTCGCGCGGAGCCCACCGCCGATAACCAAGGTGCGGATCACGTGGCTGCCCTCTGAAGACATGCTGGGTCCGATCACCCCCTCCGCGCTGCAGCCCCCGAGCGGTGTCTCGCCCGTTACGGACCTCACGCCCGCGAGGAGGGCGTCTTGGTCATGACCGGCCGTGCCGAACACCAAGATGAGATCCGCGTCTTCTCGGCCGGCGAGCGCCTCAGTGGCCGCGGCCACGCCTGCGCGGAAGCTGTCGTGGCTGTCGCTGCCGCCGGCAGATGCCCAGATGCCCATAGGAGAGTCCTCTTGTTTGGTGGTGGACGCCACTATGGCACAGCGGGCTAGATCTTGCCAGGCGCGCGCCGCGCCGGCCCTTTAGGGATGTCGCGCCGGTGAGTGGAGTGCGAGCAGCTTGACCGCGCCGGCGTCCCGATCGCCCACCACGTCGGTCGAAGCGCTACCGAGAGCGTCAGACCTATTCAGCCTCCGGGAAAGCGAACACCGCCCCCGTTCGACCATGAGTCAAACGTGCCAGCGCGAGGCGGCGTGAGTTGTGGCGGCGCGTTCTCCCTTGACGCTAGGCCTCTTCTTCGGCAGGGTCCGGCGCCGGAGGCTTGCGCTATGGATGACAGTATTAAGGACAATAACGGCCGGTGCCCACGTTGCGAGACGGCGGAGATCGAACGCGAAATCTTCTTGCAGACATCGATGCGCGTGGTCTCGGGTGTCCTGTTCTTCTGTCAGGTGTGCGGACTTCAGCGCCGGGCCCTCGCCAGCGACCGCGAGCAGTGGTTTGACATCCACAAGTCTTGGAAGAGCACCGCCGTCCCCGAGGAGACGTGGGATGAGTTCGACGCCCGCTGGCCCAAGAAGGTCGAGAGGCCGACCTACGGCCGCGCTGAGCCCATCGGCCCGATCCTGCCGCCGCGCCCAGCGAAGGGCTAAAGCCTTGGCCGCGTCCTCGCTGAGGGGGCCCGGCTGCACGGCCGCGCGCGACGATCAGCCGACCGCACCGATGACGCCGTCTCAGTCGTGCTTCGGTCTTCACGCGGCAATTTGCGTGTTCGCTCGTTACTGCTAAGGTGCGTCTATGTGCCCTGGCAAAGGAAATGGTAACGGTGCGTCCGTGCCCGGCGACGCCCCAAGCGAGTCCGCCGGAGCGGTGACGTCCCCCGATCTTCCCCCCACCGGGGTCAGGCGACGCCCAGGCTCACCAACCGCAGTGCTCATGCGGTCCCGACCACGTTTCGGCGAGTCCACGAACCAAGCCGAGCAGCGAACCCCTCTTGACTCAGCTCCACCAGTCGATGCCGTTGAGGGCACACGGGCCGCCGAAAAGACGCTGACGGATCGCCTGCGCGTGCCGGGGATCCGGACCCCGATCGCGTCCCTTTCTCTTCCCGGCGCGGTCCGCTTCGATATGTCCAAGGCCCGGCCGGCGGGCTCCTATTTCGTCGGCAAGATCCTCGGCGAGGGCGGCATGGGCCGCGTGCTTGAGGCCAAGGACAATCTCCTCGGTCGCGTCGTCGCGATGAAGACCCTGCACCCCAGCCACGACAAAAACGAGTCCTACATCCAGGCGCTCATCTTTGAGGCCTGCGTCGCGGGGCGCCTCGAACATCCCAACATCGTGCCCGTCTACGACCTCGGCAGCCTGCCCGACGGGACGCCCTACTATACGATGAAGAAGGTCGAAGGTAGCTCGTTGCACGAGGTCCTCCAAGGCCTCCGCGACGGCGTGCAGTCCTTCCTACAGCGCTACACCTTGCCGCGCCTCCTGCAGTACTTTCGAGGCATCTGCATGGCGATGGATTACGCCCATGACTGCGGGGTGATCCACCGCGACCTGAAACCCGAGAACGTCCTCCTCGGCTCCTACGGTGAGGTCCACGTGCTCGACTGGGGGGTCGCCCGCGTGCTGCCACACGACGGCCGCCCAGGGTACTTCGCCGGCCGCGTTGAAGAGTCCGGCACAGTGATTGGTACCCCACACTACATGTCTCCCGAGCAGGCGCGCGGTGATACCCACCTCGTCGATGCCCGCAGCGACATCTTCTCGATGGGGGTCATCCTTTACCAGATCTTGACGCACACCCTGCCCCATCAACACTCGTCGACGGTGCGCCAGATCGACGCGCTGTTGTCGGAACCGATCATCGCGCCGCGCCTGCGCTCCCCCCATCTCGTGATCCCATCCACCCTCGAGCGCATCTGTCTCAAGGCCTTGTCGGCTACGCGCGCGGATCGCTACGCCCGCGTCGGCGAGATGTGGAGCGAGATTGAGGCCTGGATGGAGGGCGAGCGCGAGCGCACGCGCCTCCGCGAGATGGCCGCGACGCAGACCCTAGTCGCCGACGGGATCACCGACCGGTACTACGAGCAGTCCCGGGCTCTGTCCACGCTTCAGGCGGCCAAGCAACGCGGCGCCATGACCGCGCGGCCCATCGACCCCCTCTCCATGCGGCGCGCGCAGTGGGACCTCGAGCTCAATACCCAAGAGGTCACGATGATTGTGGCCCGGCTCTTCGCCGAGGCGGTCGTCGGTTACCAGCACGCGCTCGCCTACTACCCAACCCACCGGCCCGCGATCGACGCCATCGTGCGCCTCTACCGTTACCGGGCAGAGATCGCCCGCGCGCGCAACGACGTCGCCGAACAGATCCACTACTCCGACCTCGCCCGAGCCCTCGCACCTGCAACCGATGAAGCCCGCGGGGTGCTGAGCGTGCGGACCTATCCTGAGGGCGCCGAGGTCGTCCTCTTCGACATCGGCGGCGGGCCCATAGACGAGCACGCCGGGCTCATCTCTCCCGTGGTGAACCTCGCCGTGCGCCCAGGAAGCTACTTCGTCTCGGTGACCTTGCCAGGATATCGCGACCGCCGCGACGCGGTCGTCATCGAGGCCGGCGAGGTCGAGCAGATGCTCATCAACCTCGTGCCGTGGGACTCCTCCCTGCCCCTCGCCGCCCGCGGAGACGACCTCTTCGTGATGCGCGATGCGTTCCTGACCACGCTCGCGACCCGGCGCCTCGGAAGCCTAATGGTCACAGGTGAGGCCGGCGTCGGTAAGCGCAAGCTGCTGGACGAGTTTGGGACGTGGCTTGACGGACTCCCCCACCTAGTCGCGTACGGCGCCGTGCGCGTCGAGCGCGTGCATCAGCACGTCCCCTTTTACGCTATCGGCAAGCTCATCGCGCACCGCACCGGGATCGACCACCGCGACGACGGGATCGCCGTCATGGGAAAGATGGTCGACTTTCTGACTCGCTACGACGCCGATGGCCGCGCCGAGGCTGAGCACCCCGCCGCGCACGCCGCCCGCATCGCCGAACGCGCAAATATATTGCTTACGCTGCCGATCTTTCGCCGCGTCGTCCTGTCCGCCGACACGACGACCATCACGACGGACTATCGCTGGACCGACCCATTCGCCGCCGAACCCGACATGGCCGGCGACCTCCGCAGCCAGCGCATGTTCGAGGCCATCGCCGAGGTCCTCCGTTGCGTGTGCGCGAAGACGCCGTTGGTCCTCGCGATCCGGGGCGCCGACCACCTCGATCGTTTGACCTACGACCTCCTTGTTCACTTCGCCTTCGAGCTGTCCGGCGAGCCCCTCATGTGCGTCATGTTCGCGCGCGAGGACGCTCTCCAGCTAAATTGCGAGCAGAATCTCATGCTCAACCCCCTGGAAGAGCACGAGGTTCGCCACCAGCTCGTCATGCTCCTGCGCGGGCCCATCGGTGACTCGACCATTCGCTTCTTTGCCAATAAATCAAATGGCAACGCCTTCTACGTCGCCGAACTCGCCCGCGTCCTACTCGATGAAGGCCACCTAGAGCAGCTCGGCCGCCAGTGGCGCGTCCCAGAGAAGTTTCTCCATGAGTTCCGCGATGCGGACATTGAGGATATCCTCGGTGTGGTCCTGCGCGACCTCTCCCCCGAGGTCCTTGAGGTCCTTTCAGAAGCAAGCATCTCTGGGCACACATTCTGGGCAAGACCCATTGAGGAAACCCTCGGCCGCTCCATTGAGGACGAGCTCGCGATCTGCGTGGATCGCAAACTCATCACGGTGCGGCCCGATTGCAACTATGCAGGGATCCGCGAGTTCGGCTTCCGGCAAGATTGGATGCAACGCAGCTTCTACCGCGAACTAACCGACTCACGACGATCGGCTGGTCATGGCGTCGTCGCGCGGTTTTTGGCGGACGTCATCGATGGCTCCCTCCCCGAGCTGGCGCTCGTGGCCAAACACTATCGGCGAGCCGGCGCGATTGACGACGCCCTGCGTCTTGAGGCTGAGCTAGTCGCCGAGGCGGCGCGCTGGGAGCGCAGTGACGCCCCCGCTTGGTTCGCTTGGCCAAAGGATCCCCGCAGCGGGACGCGCGACGACGACTAGACGCCACGCAGCGCCCAGCTCGGCGCCACGGCCCCTCGACACAACGATCTTCCATTTTTAGGCCGACGGGCGCACCCTACTTCGCGTCGACTCTCAGTCGGCACGCCGCCAGTCTCGCGGCGGTCAACACGCAGGGGCGGGTTCATGTTGTTGGTTTGGCTGGCCTTTTTCGCCATCGTGTTCGTGCTCTTGGCGATTGACCTCGGGGTCACCAACAAGAAGGCGCACGCGGTCGGAATGCGCGAGGCTATCCGCGCCTCGGCCTTCTGGATCGGGACCGGGCTCGCCTTCTCGGGCTTCGTGTGGATGGCCTACGAGTACCGCTGGGGTGGGCTCGGTGTGGGTCAGGCCCTCTATGGGGCCGACGCGTGGTCCCAGTACATGACGGCCTACCTCGTCGAGAAGTCCCTCTCGGTCGATAACATCTTTGTCATCGCGATGTTGATGTCCTTCTTCCGGGTGCCGCAGGACCAGCAGCACCGCGTCCTCTTCTGGGGAATCCTGGGCGCCATCGTCTTCCGGGGCATCATGATCGCCGCCGGCGCCGCCCTCGTGGCCCGCTTCGATTGGATCTTCTACATCTTCGGCGCCATCCTCGCCTTCACGGCTTGGCGCATGCTCTTTTCGGCAGAGCAGCATCTCGACCCACGCGAGTCGCGCATCGTGCGTTTTGCCCGTAAGATCCTGCCCCTAGACGAGCAATATCACGGTTCAAAATTCCGGGTCGTCGTGGACGGCAAGACGAAGTTCACCCTGCTGTTCTTGGTCGTTGTCGTCGTGGAGGCGACCGACGTCGTCTTCGCGGTCGACTCCATTCCCGCCATCTTTGGGTTCACCGAGGAGTCCTTCATCGTGATGAGCTCCAACGTCTTCGCCATCCTCGGGCTGCGCGCGCTCTACTTCGTGGTCGCTGGCGCGATGCGCGAGTTTCGGTACCTGAAGCTGTCAGTCGCGACGATCCTGATGCTGGTCGCTATCAAGATGTTCATACACGACGCGGTGCATGTGCCTGCCGGTATCTCCCTCGCCGTCGTGGCGGGGATCTTGACCCTTGGGGTCACCGCGTCCGTCTTGGCGAACCGCAAGGCGAGCGATAGCTCAACGATTCCAAAGGACTAGTCTTTCTCCTTTAGGGGCTTTTCTTCAATGTCGCGCCAAGAGACGCCTGGGCAGACAGCCCTGGCGGGCGCGGCCGTACTGTCGAGGGCGGCCTGGCAGGCTTGGGTCAGCCCCGCAGCGCTGACCGCGTTCTGGCTCTCTTTGGCAGCCGCCTCCGCCAACGACTGCAGGGCCGACCTATAGACCAGCGGCGCGGCAGCCGCGCAGGCCTGCATCTTCTCGCTCCACGCCTTGCAGGCCGCGACGTCGGTGAGGGCCTCCACCCTGTCTCCACACGCCACGCTGAACGTCGACGCGCCTAGGGCTAGGAACACCATGACCACGTTGTGGCGCATCACAGTAACCCCCCGTGACGCCAGCTGAGCTCCTCAAGGCTGACCCGGATGATGTCGTCCGTGCCCATGCCATGGAGGCGATCGACGCTCGCGAGGTCGCCCGTCTCGCCGTTCTTGCGCGGCCCAAGAAAGCGATGCCCGCGCACGCGCTGTAGGGCGCCGGGAAGCCACTCGGCGACGCTCGGCACGAAGTCCCCGACGATGAGCAGCGGCAGGTTTAGATCGGCCTCATCAAATAGTTCGTGCAAATAGTAAGTCCGGCTCGGGTCCTTCCACGCCCCCGCGTCGTTCGCGTAGGCGTCCCAGTCCCGCCAGAGGGCCTCGAAGCTGGTCACATTTAGGATCTTCGAGCCGACACCGTGCTCGGCCAGGAGCCTCGCCGCGGCCTCGCGCACCTCTCTAAGCTTTCGCCCGCTGCTGACGAGCAGCACCCTGCCCTTGCCCGGGGCGGGCTTGCGGTCATCCTCACCCAACATCCACCAAGCCCCGGCCAGGGCGCGCGCCGCGTGGTCCGTCGGGAGCTCCTTGGGTTGCTCGAGAGGCTGGGTCGTCAGGCGCAGATAGCTCGCCTCGCCGTCCGGGGCCCAGAGGCGCGACAGCGCGTGGAGGTAAATGACGTGAAGGTCAGCCGCGAAGGCCGGCTCGTAGGTCATGATGCCCGGCAGATCCATCATCATACGCAAGGTCTGGATGCTCTGGTGGGTCGCCGTCTCGCGCGACAGACCCGTTCCAGAGGGGGTGCCGACGGCCACGAAGCGGGCGTTGCTATAGACGGCGTAGTCGATCTGGTTAAAGCCGCGCTCGAAGAACTTGTCGTAGACGGTCACGACGGGCAGCAGCGGTGTGCGCCCCTCGACGCCCTTCGGCCGGCGGCCGAAGGCGTAGGCCCACAGCATGGCGTTGCCCTCAGCGATCCCGAAGGCGTGGAACTGCCCCGCGGGCGATGGGCGCCAATCGAAGGCGAGGCTGCCCTCGTCACGCATCCATTCCAACGTGTCGGGCAGGTCCCGCGGCGCGAAGACCCCCGTCTGCTTGATGATGGGGCCGAGGTGCGTGGTCTGGCCGACGTCCGGTGCCCCAAACTGCATATAAGGCGCCGCGACGGTCTTCAAGAGCGCGAGATTCAGGCTCTGGAAGACCTCGCCACTGGAGACCACTGTGCGGGCCCGGAGAGGGATCTCGGCCAGGGCCGACGCGACGTCGACGGGCGGCGCTACATGCGCGCTCAGCGCCTCGGGGAAGAGCAACTCGCGACGTTCGATAAGCATCGAACTTGCTGGGCCGCCCACCATGGGTCGCGGCCACTGCTGGCCCACGGGCAGGCCTCTATCGATCCCCCATGCCTCAACCTCCACGGTTGGCAAGAGCCCGCCGTGGTTCTCCGGGTGGGCCGCGGCCGACGTCTCGTACCCCTTGACCGTGTGCGCGACGATGCAGACAGGGCCAGCCATCGTCCGCGATGCGGCGTAGGCCTTCACGAGCTCGCCGAGGTCGTGCCCGCCGAGGTGTCCGATGGCGTCCTTGATGGCGACCGCGCCCAAGCCGAGGGTCAGGGTGGAGGCCGCCGCGAGGGACTCGGCCGACCGGGGGTACCGGGCAGTGTAGTCCTTGAGGACCTTCTCGAAGCGGGGTTCGGCGTGTGTGGTCCCGCCCGAGACGACGAGGCTGACGACGTCGTCGGGCAGCATCAACAGCGGATGAAAGGCCGCGTCGTCGAGGGACTCCAGCCAGACGCGCAGCGCGTCGCCGCCATCGCGGGCGAAGAGGGTCCGGGCGCGGGCTCCCCAGCGGAGCTCGAGGACCTCCCAGTCGTGGCCCTCGAATTTCCGGCGCGCCCAGCGCGACAGCTGCCCCGAGTCGTCCATGACGCGGTCGAGGCTCTGGCGGTTGAGGTCGACGATCCACGTCAGGTTATCGAGCTGCCAGCGCCCGGCGTCGTAGAGGCTCTCGTCGATCTGCCCCTCGGTGAGCTCGCCGTCGCCGCAATGGGCCCAGTAGTGGGTCGTCAGCGGCTTGCGTCCAAGGGCCGGCGCCAGCGCGCGATTAAAGTGTTTAGCCCCATAGGCGTCGTAGATAGTGCATGCAACACCAAGGGCTTCGCTGGACGTCGTGTAGTCGACGAAGCGCGGGTTCTTCAGCTCAGTTGGATAGGGCTGGGGTCCACCGAACTCGCGCAACATCCCCATCTTTTCGGCGGGCAGCAGATCCATCAGGTGCATCAGGCTGTAGAGCACCGGCGCAGCATGCGGCTTCACGGCCAAGCGGTCGCCACGGCGCAGCGCGCCTAGGTAAAGCGCCATGAGGAGATCGACGCTGGACATGGACGAGGCCTGATGGCCACCGACCTTCGGCTTCTGACCCCGATTCGCTGGCTTATGGTTCGCCCAGTCGACCATCGATAACGCGCCCTTGGCGACGTAATCGCGGATCTCCTGAAATACTTGCAGGTCCATGGTTGGTGTGGCGTCGGTCATGGTGTCCTTCATGGAGGCCTTCATGGAGGCCTTCATGGAGGCCTTCATGGAGGCCTCGTCGCTGGTCTCGGCCCGCGTGATAGCACGGGCCCCGGCTCACTCAAAGCGCACCTTGCACCGCATCCTAGGCCAAGCCGATGCGTCGCGTCTCTGCTGCCCCCAACTACCGCACCATCTTGCCGCAGCGCGGGCAATGCCAGACGTCGCCGGCCGGAGTCTTCGCGCCGGGGGGCGGCCTGAGGCGTCTCTTGGGTACGACCCGCATAAGCCCTCGGCAGTGGCCGCAGCGATTCGCGAACCACGTGCCCGCGCGGTGGCGCCGACGTGTGGACCACACGATCAGCAGCCAACCGAGTCCAGCCGCGGCCATCCAGCCCGCGCCCACTGGCTCCTCCGCCGTCGCGAAGAGCCAGACCGCCGGCAAAAGCGTGGCGAGCGCGAAGATCCACCAGCCCTTGTTTTTGCGCATCTCTCTCCTCTCTACCCGCTCGACCGGGCGTCCGCGATTTCGAACCACCCTATTGTGACTCGGGACTTGCAGAAGACGCGGCCATGCGTCAAGGCTCTCGGGCCTTCACCTCACGATCGTCATCGCATCTAGGAGACCCATTGCGTATCTCAACCGCCCTTCGCCTAATGTTCGCGCCGCTCTGCGTCGCGCTGGTGACCTCCGCGTGTGACGACGCTTCAACGCCCGCCGCGGTGGCAGAAGACGTCGCGACCCAAGACTTCTACCCAGAAGAAGTGCAGGTCGGCGCCGACATCGACAATGGGGACAATGGGGGCAATGGGGTCGTGGCGCCCGTCGAGCCGCGCTGGCCCGAGGGGCCCTACGGCATCGGATACATGGACGTCATCGCAAATGAGTCCTTCTTCGATCCCTTCACCGGCGAGACCGTTCGCCTGTCCGACTACTACGCGGATCCGGCCGTCAACGGCATCGTGATCGTCAGCGCCGCCGGCTGGTGTTCGGCTTGCAGCTACGAGTCCTGGGATCTCGTCGAAGCGATGGACAAGTACCGCGATGACGGCCTGGTCATCTTGTATACCCTCTATGAAGACACGCGTGGCCGGCCCCTGTGGGAGGATGGCGCATCTTACGAGGTGTTAGACCGTGACATGACTTTTATGACCGACTACCGCGAGAACCTCGGGGGCATGGTCAACCTCACGCCGCGCGTCGCGAACTTCCCCGTCCTCATTGACATCGGCTTCACGCTCAGCCGCTACTTTCACCGGAACGCGACGCCGCTGACCATCATCTTGCGCGCGTCCGACATGCGCATTGTGTACAAAGAGGTTGGCTACAGCTCGGGCACCGTCGATCTCATGATCAAGAGCACCCTCTTCTCGAAGTAGGGCTCATCGCGCCTTCGCGCAAATCCGGTTGATACACGAAAGAGGCGGGGTCCAGCGGACCCCGCCTCTTTCGTTTCTGTATCAGTGCTTGGTCTCGGCGGACTTCAGTGCAGGCAAGAGCTCGACGTGCGCGATCCCGACTCCATCGCCTAATCCTGCGATCGGCATGGCGTTTCCGTCGCGCCGGCTCTCAAAGAGGCTGTTCACGGCGATGATGCGCTCCTGCCCAAGAGAGTCCACCAGCTCGAACGAGTCTTCGGGCTCGGCTAGCTCTAGCGACATGCACTCGTGCCGGTTCTGCAGGCGCTGCACGATGAAGCGCACGCCCTTGCCGCCGCGTTTTTGTTTCGGGAACTGCTCGAGCGCCGTGCGCTTGCCGCGACCGGACCGCGTGATGACGACAATCTCGGCTGTGTCCGAGGGCTCAAGGAGGATCGCGTCGACGATGCGGTCATGCTTGTCGACCTTCATGGCCGTAACGCCACGCGCCGCGCGGCCTTGAATCGAGACCTCCTCAAGCTCAAAGCGGATCCCCTGGCCGTCCTGGGTCAGGACCATCAGCTCGCCGCGCCCGTCCGTCTCGACGACCCGGGCCAGCGCGTCGCCGTCCGGGACCTTGACGGCCACGATCCCAGAGCTGCGCGTGCTCGCGAACTCGGACAGGGGCGTCATCTTGACGTAGCCGCCGCGTGTGATGAACAGCAAGTATTTATTGTCCGGGAAGTCCTCGCGGGCGATGATGTCGACGAGCTCTTCCTCGCGCGAGATGCCGCAGACATTGACGAGGGCCGTCCCGACGTCACCCCACCGCGCCTCGGGCACGCTGTGGACGGGGATCGGATAGCACTGCCCCGTGTGCGAGAAGGCCAAGAGGTTGTGGGTCGTGCGCGTATGGATGAGGCGGAGCATGCGGTCGCCAGGCCTGACCGCCGAGCTCTTGCGGGTCCCGCCGGTGGCGGTGAAGGACGGCATCGACGACTGCTTAATCCAGCCGGCGCGCGTGACCCCGATGACGACGTCCTGGTCCTTGACCGTGACCTTGAGATCCACGTCGAGCTTTTCGACCTCGGCCTCGATGGTGGTCCGGCGCGCGTCGCCGAAGCGGTCGCGGAGGGCGATGAGCTCGTCCTTGATGACGCGGTCTCTCTCGCCTGGGTCGCTCAGGATCTTACGCAGCGCCGCGATGATGGCCGCGAGGTTTGACGCCTCGCCGCGAAGATCGAGGAGCTCCAGGTTTGTCAGGCGGTGAAGGCGCAGCTCGAGGATCGCCTCGGCCTGGACCTCGGAAAAACCCATGCCGACGAGGTTCACGCGGGCGTCGCCCTTATCCTTCGAGGCGCGGATAGTCGCGATGACCTCGTCGAGGATATCGACGGCGCGGATGAGCCCCTCGACCTCATGCAGGCGCTTTTCGCGCTTCGCGAGGTCGTGCTCGGAGCGGCGCGTGACGATGCGGCGGCGGTGCTGCACGAAGGCGTCGAGGATGGGCTTGAGCCCCATGAGCACCGGCGTATTGCGCGCGATGGTGACCATGTTGAAGTGGTAGTTGATCTGGAGATTCGTCTTCTTAAAGAGGAAGGCCAGCACCCCATCCGCGTCGGCTCCGCGCGCCAGCTCGACGACGAAGCGCAGGCCGTTACGGTCGCTCTCGTCGCGGACGTCGTTGACCCCGATGACCTCACGCGCGAGGCGGATCTCGTCGACCTGGCGGACGAGGTCGCTCTTGACGATGTTGTACGGGATCTCGTTGAACACCAACAGTTGGCGTCCATCCTTTCTGACCTCGATGGTATGACGTCCACGTAAGACGACCTTGCCGCGGCCCGTCTCATATGCGTCGCGCACGCCCTCGGCGCCCATAAGGATGCCGCCCGTCGGGAAGTCCGGGCCGGGCATGAAGTGCATGAGGCGGTCGAGATCGATCTCTGGGTCGGCGAGCACGGCCAAGACCGCGTTCGTGACCTCTTTTAGGTTGTGGCTCGGCGTGTCGGTCGCGAAACCAGCCGAGACGCCCGAGGCGCCGTTGATCAGCAGGTTCAAAAAGCCCGCAGGCAGGACCACCGGCTCGAGCTCTTTCTCGTCGAAGTTCGGCTTCCACCCGACCGTGTCCTTGTCGATGTCGCGCATCAGCTCGGACGCGAGGGCCGACAGGCGCGCCTCGGTGTAGCGCATGGCGGCGGGCGGGTCGTCGTCCATCGAGCCGAAGTTGCCGTGGCCGTCGACCAGCGGGTAGCGCATCTTCCACGGCTGGGCCATGCGGACGAGGGCGTCGTAGATCGAGGAGTCGCCGTGCGGGTGGTAGTTACCCATCACCTCACCGACGGTCTTGGCGCACTTGCGGTAGGGCTTGTCGGCCGTGTTCCCGGCGACGCTCATCGCGTAGACGATGCGGCGGTGCACGGGCTTTAGGCCGTCGCGCACGTCCGGGATGGCGCGGTCGAGGATGACCTTCTGGGCGTAGCGGCCAAAGGACGAGCCGAGCTCGGTGTGAAAGGGGACGTCAACGACGCGGGGGTCAGGCGTAGTCATCAGCGGTCGTCCTCAGCGGCGGCGGGAGCCTTAATCAGTTCATTGGGTTCTAGCGGCAGGCCGACGGGCGGGAGATCGTCGCCAAAGTGGACATTGGAGGTAATCCAGACCTTGCGCGGCTCGGCTTTACTGCCCATCAGGATATGGACGTGCCTCTCGGCGCGGGCGGCGTCCTCTACTGAGACTCGCACGAGGGTGCGTGTCTCAGGATTCATCGTCGTCGTCCACAGCTGGTCGGGGTTCATCTCGCCGAGACCCTTGAATCGCTGGATCACAAAGCTCTTTTTGTCCTTGCGGCCGATGAGCGTCTGCAGCTCCTCGTCGCTCCAGGCGTAGCTGCCCTCGATCTTGCCGCGGACCTTCCGTTCCAGGCGATAGAGAGGCGGCTGCGCGATGTAGATGCGCCCCGAGGTCAACATCGGCTTCATGAAGCGATAGAAGAAGGTCAGCAAGAGGCAACGGATGTGCGCGCCGTCGTCATCGGCGTCGGCCAGCACGATGACGCGACCGTAGTTCGACTCCTCGGCGTCGAAGTCCGCGCCGATCCCAGCGCCGATTGACTGCACAATCGACAGGATTTCCTTGTTACTCAATACTTTTGACAGGGTCGCGCGCTCGGTGTTCAGCGGCTTACCCTTCAGCGGCAAGATGGCCTGATGCTCGCGGTCGCGGCCCTGTTTGGCGCTGCCGCCGGCAGAGTCACCCTCGACGATGAAGAGCTCATTGAGCTCGGCCTTCTTTGAGCTGCAACGGGTGAGCTTACCATCGAGAGACGTCCGGACCTTCGAGCTCTTGCCCGTCTGGACCGCCTTTCGCGCCTTCTGGGCCGCCTCGCGGGCGTCGAGGGCCTTCGAGGCCTTCTCGACCATGGCCTTGGCGTACTCGGGGTGCTCGTCGAGCCACGCGGCGAGGTGGCGCGTGACCATCTCTTCCACGGCCGATCGGGCCTCGGGGTTGCCGAGGCGGGTCTTCGTCTGGCCCTCGAACTCTACGTTCTCCATGCGCACATGCACGATGGCCATGAGCCCCTCGCGCAGATCATTGCCCGAGAGATTGTCCTTCTTTTTCCAGAGGTTGCTGCGGCGGGCGTAGTCGTTCATGACGCGCGTGTGCGCCGCCTTGAAGCCCGTCTCGTGGGTGCCCCCCTCGCCCGTCCGGATGCAGTTACAGAAGGACGTCACGACCTCGCCGTAGCCGTCGTTGTACTGCAGCGCGACCTCGACCTCGACGCCGCCGACCTCGCCGCGAAACGAGCACGGCGGGTGTAGGACGTCTTGTTCGTCGTTGGCGAAGGCGACAAAGTCCGCCAGCCCGCCGGGGAAGTTGTAGGTCTCGGAAAAAGGCGGTGGTGCCTCTTCACCCTCTTCGACGGCCTTGAGCTCGGCCTCGGCGCCGCGCCCGTCGGTGACCTCGATGGTCAGGCCGGGGTTGAGATAGGCCAGCTCGCGTAGGCGCGTGGAGATCGTCTCAATTGAAAAGCGCGTCTTCGCAAAGATGAGGTCGTCCGGCCGGAAGCGCACCTCGGTGCCGGTCCGCTTCGATGTCCCGATGACCTCCAACGTCGTCTGAGGCACGCCGCGGGAGAAGCGCTGGCGATGGCGCTTGCCGTCGCGGTCGATGACGACCTCAAGGTTGTCAGACAGGGCGTTGACGACGGACGCGCCCACGCCGTGCAGGCCGCCGGAGACCTTGTAGCCGCCGCCGCCGAACTTACCGCCGGCGTGAAGCTTCGTGAAGACGACCTCGGACGTCGGGATCCCGAGCTCGGGGTGCATGCCAGTCGGGATGCCGCGGCCATCATCAGACACGAAGACGACGTCGTTGGGCTCAAGGCGCACAATGATATGGCGGCAATAGCCGGCGAGGGCCTCGTCGATGGAGTTGTCGACGATCTCTTGCACGAGGTGGTGAAGACCGCGGGCCGACGTCGAGCCGATGTACATGCCGGGCCGCACGCGGACAGGCTCCAAGCCCTCGAGCACCTGGATGTGTGAGTCTTGATAGTCGTTTGGATCCTGAGACAAAGGGCACTCTCTCGTCACGATGGAAGGTGAATCACGCGGGCTCGCTACAGGCTCCTAAAGGCCGACGTAGAGGGACTGAACCCACGCTTGCTCTTGTTCGTCAAGGCGAAGCGTCGCCGCGGCGGCCGCAGCCTCTACCTGGCGTGGATTTCGCTGACCCAGAAGGACGCAGCCCGTCGGCGCATCTTCGAGGATCGCGGCGCACAACGCACCAAGGACCGGCTCGGCGTGGTGGCCGAAGCGAGCCCGGATGGCCGCGGCGTTGCCCGCGAGGCGCTCAAGCTTGAGGATGTCGCGGAAGGCCTCGTCGTTATTGCGGAAGTCGCCCTCCGGAAAGGTGGTGACCTCGTCGTACTTGCCGAGCAAGAGCCCGTGGCGAATCGGCGAGAAGAAGGCGACCCCGCAGTCGTGGGCGGCCACCCAGGCGGCCAGGCCGCTGGTATGGTAATGGTCGTGGGTGACGTTGCGGTAGGGCTGCACGACGTCGGGATCGACCTTGGCGATGACGCGCATGATCTTCGCGTCGTCCCAGTCCGACAGCCCGACAAAGCGGATCTTGCCGGCCTTCTGGGCGGCGTGGATGAGCTCGAGGGCGTCGTCGAGGCGCTCGTCATTCGGGCCAAAGTCGCAATGATGCAGGTAATAGATGTCGATGACGTCGGTCTTGAGGCGCTTGAGAGACGCGTCGATCTCCCGCGCGACGAGGCGCGGATCATACCAGCCCGCGAACTCGCCGGGGTTCCAGCCGACCTTTGTCGCGACACAGATGTCGTCGCGCGGGATCTCACCCCACATGGACCCTAAAAGGGCCTCCGAGCGCCCGTCGCCATAGACGTCGGCGGTGTCCCAGTGGTTGATGCCGAGCTCCCATGCCCGAAGGACGGCGGCGCGTGCAGCGGCATCATCGTGGCCACTCCAGCCGATCTGGTTCGTCCCGGCCATGTTTTCACCACCAAATGACCAGGTGCCTAGCGAGATGCGCGAGACAGCGGCCTCAGTGCGGCCAAAGCGTAAGCGCGGCACCTGCTGTTCCTTTGAATTGCTCATACTTCTTTTCCCATTGTCTCTGTTCGAGGCCGCAGCCCCTACTCGAAGGCCGCGCGCCAGATCCCCATCGCGGCTCGCTCCGTGCCGTCATTCGCTATCAACCCTTCGGTCAGCCGAGCTCGTCGGGTGTTGGCCCGGGCGCCGAGGTCGGACAGGTGTGAGCACAAATCAAAATCACCGGCGCAGGGACAGGATGTGACGACCGCAGCCGGGGCGAGGTCGCGCATGGAGCGCCAGATGACGAGTGGCATCCCAAGGACCTTGGCGTCGCTGAGGACGCGATCCAGCCAGCGGGCCTGCGTGTCCTCGTCGCCCACATACCACGGCACACACGGGCCCTCACGCGCCTGGATGGTCCCCGCCGGCAGCCCCGTGCCGATAATGGCGGTCTGGGGGACGTCCAAGGCCGCCACCAGCAACGGGATATAGCGCGCCGGGATCTCATCGCCGCCGTTCGCGACGACCCAGGCCGCCGGGTAGACCTCGAGGCCGACAATATCCGCGGCAGCGGCGCCAGCCAGCTCGGCTTTAAACGTAGCGATCACCGGGGCGCGAGCCGCAAGACAGGCCTCATGCCCCGCCCCAGGGCAGCGACCGGGCTTCGCGGGGAGCCCAAAGAGATCCTCGCCGTCGAGGCCGTGAATTATCGTCGGCACGACGAAGGGCCCCTGGGTCTCGACGACGGGTTCGTCGGCGAGGGCTCGCACCGCGCGGGTGGCCGCCGCGACGTAGCCCAGCATCCCGCTGTAGGCCGCGCTGTTGCAGGTCGCCTCGTAGATGTTTAAGCGGCGCCCGATGATCGCCTGATCCGGGCGAGCGCGGTTGACCAGCCATGCGGCGTAGCGGGCGAAGCGCTCGCGGAGGTCTTCCGGCCGGGTCTCGCGGCTTGGGTCAAAGCACGTTGGCTTAAAGGCCGTGTCCACTAAGAGCAGCCCGCCGTCCTCGCGGGCGTTCGCGGCGATGGTGTCGACCTCCAATGAAAGGGGCGAGATCGCCAGGATAAAGGTCCGACCGGACGCGCGCGCCGAGGCGATAAGGGCGTCGACGGCGTTAATCCAGGTCGTCGGAGGCGCAGCCGGCGTATTGGACGGCCCCCTAAACGAATCCCATGGCAGGCCCAGGTGCTCGAAGGAGACGACGAGCGCCTCAGTATCAGCGGTGTTCGCCTCAATCGCAGGGATGAGGGGCGGGGTCGCGCCGGCATCATAGCTGAGGGCCCAGGTCCCCAGCGCGTAGGGTCGCGCGTCGCCGATCACGTCCTTGGTCGCCGGCGGATCGTTGCCACAGCCAACGGGCGCCCCGACGGCGAGCAACATCATGATGGTAAAGGGATTGCGTGCCTTTACCCGCCTGGCCGACGGGACAGTGGCGCGCGCCTCGGAGTGGTCGGTGGCGCTGTTCATGCGGGCATCTTTAGGCCGACCCTTCGCGGAAGGCCAGAAAGGAGTATCGGGCCGCCGCCCGCACCCCGGCTTTCGCGGCGGACACGGTGTTGTGCTTCGAAACTCGCCTTTGCCCCTGCGCCGGGTTACAAGCCGAGCGATGAAGCTCCCACGCCTACATATAATGTGCGCCGCGCTCAGCGTGGCTGCGGTCTTTGGCGCCTGCGCCGATGATAACGGCGAGCCTTGGTCGGCCACCACCACCCGGACTTACCCGCCGCTTAACACCGTGGCCGGTGGCGACGCGTTTATCGGGTTAGACGCGACCTCCGTCTCCGACACGACGACCGGCGATGCGCTGTTGGTAGATACCTCCACGCAGCCTGACACCAGCCCACATCGGGACACGTCACCGCCTCTGGACACCAGCCCATCTTTGGACACCAGTCCCCCTCTCGACACCACCGAGCCCGGCCCGGTCGGTCCAGATGATATCAATACCAACTTTATTGGGGGTATGTGCGCGTCGGCGGCGACCTGCACCTACGCCAGCTCGACCTGCATCACGTCCTGGCCAAACGGCCACTGCTCGCAGGCCTGTGACCGCTTCTGCCCCGACTCGGCCGGCATGACGACCACCTTCTGCGCCAACGGCGCCACGGTAAACGCCGGCACCACGGGCGGCGTCTGCTTGCAAAAGTGCGACTTCGGCAAGAGCCCGACGGGCTGCCGCGCCGGCTACCAGTGCCGCGTCGCGTCGCGCTTCAACGAGGCCGGCGTGACCGCATCCGTCTGCCTCCCTGGCTCCGGCGGACCAAACGTCTCGAACTGCATCCAAGAGCTCATCAGTAAGGGCATCGCCTTCGAGCTGTCCTCGAACCCCATGGACTCACCAGGCGGCAACGACGTGTGCGACGTCTTGGACCCGATCAGGGTCTCCGGGACCATCAACGGCGTAAACTTTCGATACAACGCATATTCGGGCTCCATCGGGAACATGTTCGTCCGCTGCCCCGTGGCCCTAGCGCTCTGGGACGTCGCCGAGCTCGCCAAGACCCGCAACGTCACCGACATCAGCCACCTCGGCACCTACAATTGCCGCTATATCTCCGGGACGACGAACCTGTCGCAGCATGCGCTGGCCAACGCGATCGACATCGCCGGGGTCAAGCTCAGCTCGGGTACGACCTACACGATCCTCGGAGACTGGGAGCGCGGCGTCGCGAACCCCCAAACGGCAGGGGGCGCCATCTTGCGATGGCTCGCCACCGAGATGCACGCCCGGGGGATCTGGAACATCGTCCTGACACCCGAGTTTAACGCGGGTCACTACGACCACTTGCATGTGGATCTGACCGAAAACGCTGACTTTATTAAGTAGGCTTTGGGCGCGAAAAGGCCGTCCGGGGTAGCTCCTCGGCAGCCTGGAAGCGCGCGAAATGTGCAAGTCCAAGGTCTTTGCCGCTTCGCCTCAGGCCGATCTGGTGCCACACGCGGCCGAGGCGGGCGCCAAGCGCCATCACCGCGGGTTGCGAGGTCCCGCCTTTCCAGACATTCGCCCCCTCGCCGCGGGCGACCACGATGGCGCGTCGGTAGGCGGCCTTGAGCAGCCCCTTGCCGTCGGCCTCGGGTGCCAGCACGATGCCGACGCCCGCCGCGCGCCCCCAGAATGGTTCGTCCGCCATGTCGACGCTGACGTGACCCGCGATTCCGCTCGGGCCATCGACCACCCAATGGGCCTCGGCGGTGGACATCGTCTCTGTCCATGCGGTCAGTCCGTCCCGCACGTGGGCGACGTGGTCCGGATAGGCCCCGAACCAACAGAACTCGGGGTTGGCCCTAAATGTCGTCGCATAGAGCTGGGCGACGGGCGCCACGTCCGCGGGCCCGAGGAGACGCCAAGCGTCGCCGCCCGGTGGTGTGGGGCCGAGGACGGCGTCCATGCGCTCGCGGGCGAGGGCGAGGGATCCCGCGCTGATGACGCTGTCGACATGCCAGCCAAGGCCGAGCAGCGCGATGAGGAGGCCGTCATCGCGGGGATCGATCTCAAGCCAGACATCGGGCGCCAGGTGGTCGCCGTCCGCGGCCAGCGCAGCGGTCAACGCTGCGAGCGCCCGCGGATCCGTGCGGTCGCGGTCGGCGAAGACGAGGGTCGTGGGGCTGCCGAACCAAGGCGCCCGATCGTGGGCTGTGACAAGCTGCCAGCTAGAGTCAGCCCCGCCCTGACTCACGAACCGGTGCTTTTGAAGGCCCCGCCAGCGCGCCGAGAGGATCGTGCTTGATGGCCCCGTTGCTTGGAAACATGGGGTGGCGCTGAGGGCTTCAAGCCTCCGCGTTATGAAGCGAATCTCCTCTGGAGTGGTTTTGCCAGTCATTGCTCACCTCAACGAGCTCGGCTATGATCGAGCCGTCTTCCGCGTTCAGTTAACATCAAAGGCACGATGGCGACACTGCAACATCCGTTTGAAAAGAAACTAGACGCCCTCGCGATCCGCGCGGCCCGGGTCTGCGTTGATAATGGGCTCCATCAGGTTGAAGCGCGCGTCGTGGCCGCCTTCGACATGGGCACCGACATGGGCGCGGCCTACCGCTCGGGCACCGTGCATGAGCTCGCGACGGCGGCCATGGCATTGGCGCTGCGTTTCGATGACGACGGTGTCGTGCCCGTCTGGACCTTTAGCGAGGCGGCTAAATTCGAGGGGGAGATGCGGCGGGACGACCACGTGTCGTTTCTGATGCGCCGTGTGCTGCCTCCTCCTCCTTCAAAGGCGCAGCTGCCATCGGGGCCCGCACCTTCCCGTCTGGCGCCCGTTATCGACCGCATCGGCGAGAGCCTCTTCGGCGCAGAATGGGCGCCAGACGTCCCCGAGACGCCAGGTCGCCAGCAGGACAGGAAGACCGCGATCCCCGCCCTCGTCTTGATCTTTACTGGCGGGGACTGCGCGGACCAAGCGGAGACCGAGGCCCTGCTTCAGTACGCGAGCTATTTTCCGGTGTTCTGGCAATTCGTCGGCGTCACCGAGGGGCCCGTCGACGACAGCCGCTTCGCCTTCTTGCGCCACATGGACGTCCTAGTTGGCGGCCTCGTCGACGGCTGCGGCTTCTTCGCGCCGGATATCGCCCTTGGCCCGGAGGCGGTCTTCACGGGCCTCGTCAGCGAGTTTCCTGACTGGCTCGAGCTGCCAGATGTCGTCGCGATGCTGATTCCCCGTTCGTTGCCGGGTCCGGCGGCCCGCGTGGACCTCGCCGGTGTTTTCGCTGACCTCGAAGAGACCAGCGACCCCGATGAGGATCTGGAAGGGGTTTGGGCCGCCGAGAGCCTCGGGCGCCTAGAGCGCGAGGAGAGACGGGCTGCCCGCGCCCGCGCGGAGATCGAGGGTGCGCAGGCGTGGCCGAAAGCCGGCGTTGGAAATCCGGACACCGACGGGTCAGCCCGGCGCGGCCAGACCCGCCCGCTGGCGCCATCGCATTGGCGCCTCGAGGCTGTGCGAGAGCGCCCCTGGGAGCTCCCGGATGACGTCGCGCCTCCCGCCCCGCTGGACGAGAAGCTGCGTGCGGACTCCCTAGGCGCCCCCGCCGCGGACGATGACAGCCCGTCCGAACGACTGGCGCGTATCCGTCGACGCCGCGAAGAGCGGCGCGACTAGGTCATCTCTTGGCAGCGGACCTCAGTCGACGGGGTCTTTGAGCACCTCTGTCAGCGCCATCTCGTAGCGCGCACGCCGCGCGGCGCCGATCTGTGGCGCGTCCTTGAGGCCGTCGATGCCACGGCGCGCGATATGGAGCAGGGCCGAGGCCGGCAGCACCGCCTGAAGGCCCACGGCTCGCCCCGCGGCCTCCTCTCGCCGCCAAGCCTTTAGGCGTTTCAGGCGGGCCGTCTGTGGCGGGCCGAGGGGCGCCTCGCGATGAGCGCCCGGTGACGGGACGGCGTCGTCGCTGGCCGCCACGAGCCCACACCAAAGTCGTTTGAGGTCCTCGCGATCGGGGTAGGTCAGCCGTGAGTGAAAGCCCTCGCCCAGCCGCGCGTCGAGATCAGGGCCAGCGGCCGTCGCGAGGGCCAGCAATGTGCGGGTGGGGATGACCTTGCCAGGCGGGCAATCGAAGTCGCGGGCCTTTCTCTCTCGCCATTCCAAGAGGCCCTTAAACAGCGCGCGCCGCGGACCCGGGATCTCTCGGGATTCTTTGGTATTCCATGCATTTTCCGGATCCGCGCGGTTTGCATCCACCGACGTCAGCAGGACTGTCTGTCCGGCGATCGCCCACTCCTCGTCCAGCTCGGCGGCGCGGATCCGAAGCGCTAGGGCGTGGTAGAGGGCCGGCAAGTGCGCCACGTCCTGGACCGCGTGCGTGACGGCGCCGGCCGCGAGGGGGCGCTGCCGCCAATCGAACCCATGCCCCTGCGAGACGGCGATGCCGAGCAGACTCGCGCACAGCGTCCGATAGCCGGTCTGCGGCAGGCCGAGGAGGTCGGCTGCCTGTTGCGTGTCCGACAGCCCCGAAAAACCCGGTCGCCCGAGCTGTCTGAGCGCCGCGACCGCGTATTCGCCCCCGTGCATGACGACGACCGCCTCTGAAGGCAGCGCCGACCAGAGCGCGTGCAATGAGACCGACCGGTCGCGGCTAAGGGTTAAGACGTCGATGACGGCCAATAGACTCGCGCCCTCGCGGGTCTCAACATGCGCTTGGACGAGGCACAGCGCGCCACGGTAAGCGTAAAGGGACGAGTCCTCGGTCGCCAAGGCGACGATGGCTGCACCCGAGAGGGCCTTCGTGAACTTTTCCCAAGTTTCCCGTGTTTGGATGAATTCGGCTTCCAAGACTGCTAGACTCCCACCTACGAGGTTCGCGCTGGGCCTCCTCGGGCCCTTCCCGACTCTTGCCGCCGTCACAAATGATACACGCGACCTTGCCTGTGCACACATACCACAGTCTCCTATGCCCTACTCCGCCCGCGGCACGGCCCACGCGCCTTTTGCGCGGCTCTCGGTCGTGGCGTGCCCTTGTGGTGGGCGGCGCGGCGGCCTTGTGCATGTTCGGGGACGAGGCACCGGCTGCGGGCGCCATCAACGGCTTTACGCTCTGCTATGCCGACCATGATGGCGATGGCGCTGGTGATCCTGCCACCGAGAGGGCCTTTCAGTGGTCATCCGTCCCCGTGGTCTGCGCCGACGCACCGCGTGGCCCGGGCGACGTGCCCTGGGTCTCAAACGGGCTCGACTGCGACGACAACACGCTCCGGTGCGGGAGCGCTTGCGCCCCCGGGCGCGCCGAGGTCTGCGACGGCTGGGATAACGATTGCGATCCTGGCACGGCGGATGGCGTCGCTGATTCGCGGACCGGCGCCAGCTGCGACGCCACGAGTGATGCCGACCGCTGCCTCGATGACCGCACAGGCTGCGTATCGGGCGCCATCGTCTGCGTCAATTCCCCGGCGGGCGATGACCAGCGCATCGAGGTCTGCGATCCCGGCCTAGTCGACGAAGACTGCGACGGCGGCGCGGACGATCTCGACCCATCCGGACCGCCGGTGAACGCGTTGCGGTGGTATCGCGACGAGGACGGCGACGGCTTCGGCCTCTCGGGTGCCCCCAAACTCGCCTGCCTACGACCGGCGGGTTACGCGCCGACGGGCGGAGACTGCGACGATGATCCGACTTCCTGCGGCCGAGAGTGCGCTCCCGGTCTCCCTGAGGTCTGCGACGGGCGCGACAACGACTGCGCCCCCCAGACACCGGACGGGGCCGGCGACGACCGCGTAGGCCGGCCCTGTGACAGCATTGACGACAGCAACGCGTGCCTCGACGACTTTCAGGTGTGTAGCCCCGCCGGCCTCGTCTGCGTCGACAACCCGGACGGGGACCACGTCCGCGTCGAGGTCTGCGACGGCGTCCGCACCGACGAGGACTGCGACGGCGGCGCTGACGACGATGACCCCGACGGGCCGCCCGCGGACGCGTTCTGGTGGTATCGCGACGACGACCGCGATAACTACGGCACCTTCAACGATTCCGTCCGCGCGTGCATCCGGCCCGTCGGTTTCGCGCCTATCGGAGGGGACTGCGACGATGACCCGGACGGCTGCGGGTCAGCCTGCTCGCCCCTCACGGTCGAGTCACAGGGTGCCGGCAACTGTTCGGATGGACACGACAATGATTGCGATGGGGAGACGGACGATGGCCCGACCTGCCGGGGGCCGACGGCCTGCTATCGGGACATCGACCTCGATGGGTACGGGGACCCCGCGACAGAGCGTCTCCTGCCAGCGGCCTTTAAGGGCTCCTGTCGTCGTTTTGGTGATGCGCTCGACCCGATCGGGACCCTCGTCGACAACGCGCTCGATTGCGATGACCGCGACCCAAAGCGGTCGCCGGACGCTAGCGAGGTCACGGCGTCCGTTCTTGATGAGGATTGTGACGGCCTGCTCGCGTGCTGGTTTGACGCGGACGGCGACGGATTCGCCCGAGACAACGCGCTGCTCACCTATGTCACCAGCGACGAGACGTGTGAGTCGTCGCCCAACGCCGCGGACGTCAAGGGCGACTGCGAGGACGCGCTCGACCGCTGCGGGGCCGCATGTTTTCCCGCAGCGACTGAGATCTGCGACGGCTGGGACAACGACTGCAACGGCCTGACCGACGACGCGGCGTCGTGCGCGCCGCCCCCGACCCCAACGATCGACGGCAGCGGCGGCTGCGGCGGCGGCGGTTCAACCTCTGGGCTTGGCCTCGTCCTGCTCGCCTGTTTTGGCTTCGTGGCTCGTCGGTCGCGCCACAAACGCGGGCTGAGCTCGGGCCTGCGGACCGCGGGCTGACCTCTGCGAACATCGGCCGGCACACGGCGCAGCGGGAACAGGCTCGGGGCACAAAAAAGGGGGCGCGTGGTCAGACGCGCCCCCTTTTTCCAGCTCATACGAGCTTATTCTGCGGCGGCCGGCTCGACGATCGTCTTGACCGTCAAACGGAAGCTCGCATCGAAGTTGGCGGCCGGGCCAGCAACCTCAGGAGCCCCACCGACCTTCCAGTCTTGGCGGGCCAAGCCCTTGAGCTCGGACTCGATGACGATGGAGCCGTCTTCCTTCTTCTCGACGATCTTGAAGGTGACGGGCACCTCGTTTTTGACGCCGTGGATGTCGACTTCGGCCGTCGCCTTGTAGACGTCGGCTTCTTCGGTCTTCTCGAGCTTGGAGACCGTGACGATCGCCTTGGAGAACAGCGCGATGTCGAAGAAGTCGGCCGACTTCAGGTGCTCGTCGCGCTTCGGGTTGCCCGAGTTGATCTGGCTGAGGTCGATCTCGACGACGGCCATCGAGTTCTCGAGATTCTCGAGGTCCACATTGGCTTTGACGATCTCGAACTTGGTGAAGTCGACGACCGCGAGGCCTTTGGTCTCATCGTGGTGACCGCTGGTCACCACGATCACGTCGATTTTGACATCTTCAGGCTTGGCCTCGCCACCGGCGGCCTCGTCAACCACGGGGACTTCCGCGACCACAGGGACCTCGGCGACAACCGGGACCCCGGCGACAACCGGAGCCTCGTCAGCCTTGGGGGCCTCGTCGACCTTGGCGACAGCGGGGGTCTCGACGGGCGCGGCGGCCTTCTTGTCACAGGCCGGGGCCCAGACGATGGAAAGGGATGTGAGCGAAAGCATAAAGAAACGTTTCATGTAGTAACCTCCAGGGGCGTCGTGAAGCACGGTTCAAGGGGCGTTGTCTATCAATCTTTGAGGTAGGTCGCTAGGTTCCGGAACGAATACCGCGCGGAATGTGAGAGAAAAGGATTTAGTGTCAAATAGTTCCGGGTCGATCGGCGTGTCGGCGATTGTCACATCAAGAGCCCCCTCGACGACCATCGCCTCGCTCACGGTGAGCTGAAGATCCTTACGGGCCTGCGCTGGCAGGATCCGAACCTTTCCCGTGGCCGGGACCTTCAGCGATCTACCCATCAGCGAGATCGTCATCGTGGCCGTCCAGATGTATTCATCTGGAGTCGTCGTCGCGCTCACGGACTCGAGCCCGCCGGCCATGACCTCAATACGCTTGTGCGTCTCGGCTTCGAGGTATCCCCTCGCGTGAGAATCTCGGAGTGGGATCCCGGTCGACACTGAGGCAGGGTCGGCCCCAAGCGTGAAACTCGTCGTCATCGGCGCCTCGGGTTTGAGGTCGATGCTGCCTTGAAGAGGGCTGAACTTCGCATCGAAGATCTCGCCTCCCGCCGTAAGTTGCGCGACGACGAGGATGTGTTCGGGGTTTGGCGAAGGGACCCATCGGCGCGCTGTGAGCGGCAGCGCTAGAGGTCCGTCGCCGGGTCGGCCTACCGCCTCAGCGCTGGCAGGGCTCGCCTGGGGCAAGACGGCGACGGCCCCGCTTGGTGGCATGCCACCGATGAAGGCCAGCGCGGGAAGGACCGGCGCGACGAACAGGACAGCGGCGCTGATGGTCCCGAGGACTTTGAAGACCCTCGAGCCACGCACACCCCTCCAGCCCAACCACCCCATAAATAACGACCCGATTAGGACCCCGGCGAAGACCCCGAGGCCTTCGAGCCCAAGCCAGATCCACCCCTCGCTCGTCGGCACCCAACCAAGGTTCGTGTCTTGGACGTAAAGAGCCCTCGCGGTGTCGGTCCACACCTGGGACGTCCCTTGGACGAGGTAGCGCAGGGCCCACAATGCGACGCCGGCCACGCCGAACGCCCATCCGGCCTTCGTGATACGGGGGGCCCACACCTTATAAAGGGTCGAACGCTGTGAGGACTCTGCTTCGTTTTTCATTCCCTGCCTATACTTCCGGATCGGCGTCGCGGGAATCGTCTAAATTTTCATGGTTAGTATAAAACGCCGG